>Ga0155548_102_pt1 | contig 43597 bp, 28 predicted proteins | sample RifCSPhighO2_12_FD_107205 | JGI IMG/M metagenome (GOLD analysis project Ga0155548, IMG submission 107205) | Sphingopyxis sp. RIFCSPHIGHO2_12_FULL_65_19
CCTCGTTGAAGGTCGCGTTCGTCGGTCCGAAGACCCCCTGATATTCCGAAGGGAAATAGGTGACCGGCAAGGAAAGTCCGGGCCGGATCTCGATCGGGTTTTCCTGACGCTTGCCTTCATAGGTCACGAAGAAATGCAGCATGTCCTTGATGATCGGACCGCCCAGCGCACCGCCAAACTGGAAATCCTTCGTCTTGACTTTGGACCCAGTCAGTTCGGACGGGATACGGTCGCGGAAGCTCTGATCGGTGTAGTCGACGAACGCTTCACCGTGAAACTCGTTCGTTCCCGACTTGGTCACCGCCGAAATCGCGACCGAACTGACCTGGTCGAATTCGGCCTTATAGTTGGACGAAATGACGCGATATTCGCCCACGGCAAGCTGCGGAAACGGGTTGCCCTGCGTCGAATCCTGCCCGGTGATGCCGTTCTTGAGCACATAGTCCTTTTGCCCGACACCATCGATGAAGATATTGACGCTGCGGCTGTCCTGCGCCCCACCCTGGAGGCGCGACTGTCCATTGCCGCCGGTGACGAACTGGACGCCGGGCGCAAGGTCGGCAAAGGCCAGGAAGTTGCGGTTGTTCTGCGGCAACACCTCGATCTGACGCTGCGAGATGTTGGTGCCAACTTCGCCGCCCTCCATCGAGCGGATGCGGCTGCCCGTGACGATGATCGCGCCGTCATCGGCCGCCGCGATGTCGGGCTGCGAAAAGTCGAAATCCAGAACCGCGCTCTGGCCCACCGACAGGGTAAACTCGTCGGTACGGCGAACACCGCCGGGGGTCGTCAGTTCGAGGCGATAGGTGCCAACGGGAAGCGATGCGATATTGTAGCTGCCACTCTCACCCACCGTGGCGGTACGCGTCAGGCCGGTGTTCACGTTGATCGCGGTAACCTGCGACACGCCGCCTTCAGCTTTCACAGTGCCGCGCAGCGAGGCGCCGCCGACCTGCGCGTGGGCAGGTGTCGCGACTGCGACCGCAAGCGCTGCGCCTGCGCTGCTCCATGCCAGCGCCGCTGCAAGCGTACGAGCACGCGACCGGCGCGCGGAAACGATCTGAATTTCATGCGAAAACTTCACGGCATCCTCCCTTTTTGGCCCCGACACTCCCTGCGTTCGCCTCATGCGCTGGCCGACCTTGCCTCCGGTGCAGCGACGAATCGCAAGAAATTGCGTCGTTGTTTTTTTGATTTGTAACCGGTTTCACGATGACTGTATAGGGGGAAGCGACACGCAAGGATGCAATCGGGGACCAGCCGGTATTCGGCCGATTTCGGCCGATCCTTGGGATAATGTATAAGCAAATCCGATTGGGAAGGACGAATCATGCCGCCGATGACGCGCAACCTGACATGCCTGACGCTGGCCGCCTTCATGGTGGTCGCGCCGCTTGCCCCCGCACCGCTGCTCGCCAAACCTGCGACCAGCACCAGCCCGAAAGCCCCGGTCGATTCGACCGGCTGGATGCGCGCCGATCCCAAAATGGATCGCTTCGTCGCCGACCTGATGGCGAAGATGACGCTCGACGAAAAGGTCGGCCAGCTGAACCTGTTAACCAGCAACTGGGAATCGACCGGCCCGACGATGCGCGACAGTTACAAGGAAGATGTCCGCGCGGGCCGCGTCGGCGCCATCTTCAATGCCTATACCGCCAAATATACGCGCGAACTGCAGGCGCTCGCGGTCGAGGGGACGCGGCTGAAAATCCCGCTGATCTTTGGCTATGACGTCATCCACGGCCATCGCACCATTTTTCCGATCTCGCTGGGCGAGGCTGCGAGCTGGGATATGCAAGCCATTGAAAAATCTGCGCGAGTCTCCGCAATCGAAGCCTCGGCGGAGGGCATTCACTGGACCTTTTCGCCGATGGTGGACATCGCGCGCGATGCGCGCTGGGGGCGCGTTTCCGAAGGTGCAGGCGAAGATGTCTATCTCGGCAGCCTGATCGCCAAGGCGCGCGTCCGCGGATATCAGGGTGACGACCTGTCGCGCCCCGACACGATCCTGGCGACCGCCAAGCATTTTGCCGCCTATGGCGCGGCGCAGGCCGGGCGCGATTATCACACGGTGGACATTTCGGAACGGACACTGCGCGACGTCTATCTGCCGCCATTCAAGGCGGCGGCCGATGCGGGTGCCGCCACCTTTATGACGTCGTTCAACGAAGTCGATGGCGTGCCCGCGTCGGGCAATCACTATCTGCTGACCGACGTTCTGCGCGACAAATGGGGGTTCAAGGGATTTGTCGTAACCGATTACACGTCGATCAACGAAATGGTCCCGCACGGCTATTCCAAGGATCTGAAACAGGCCGGAGAGCAGGCTATCAATGCCGGTGTCGACATGGACATGCAAGGCGCGGTCTATATGGAAAATCTCGCCAAATCGGTCACCGAGGGCAAGGTCGATGTCCAGCGCGTCGATGCCGCGGTCAAGGCGATCCTCGAGATGAAATATCGGCTCGGCCTGTTCGATGACCCGTATCGTTATGCCGATACGGCGCGCGAAAAGGCGACGCTCTACAAACCCGAATTCCTCGAAGCTGCACGCGACGTCGCGCGCAAGTCGATCGTGCTCCTGAAGAACAAGGACAACGCCCTCCCCCTCGCCGCCTCCGCAAAATCGATCGCGGTGATCGGCCCGCTCGGCAACAGCAAGGAGGACATGATCGGCAGCTGGTCGGCGGCAGGCGACCGCAAGACGCGGCCGGTGACCTTACTCGAAGGATTGCAGGCGCGCGCGCCGAAGGGGACGAGCGTCGCCTTTGCAAAGGGTGCCAGCTATGATTTCGCGGCCGAGGGCAAAACCGACGGTTTTGCCGAGGCGATCGCGCTGGCCCAGAAATCGGACGTCATCATCGCCGCGGTCGGCGAACATTGGAACATGACCGGGGAGGCCGCGAGCCGCACATCGCTCGACCTGCCCGGCAACCAGCAGGCGCTGCTTGAGGAGCTCAAGAAGACCGGCAAGCCGATCATCGTCGTGCTGATGAGCGGGCGGCCGAACAGCATCGGCTGGGCCGACGCCCACGCCGATGCCATCCTGGAGGCCTGGTATCCGGGCACGATGGGCGGCCACGCGATCGCCGATGTCCTGTACGGCGATTACAACCCGTCGGCCAAATTGCCCGTCACCTTTCCGCGCAACGTCGGGCAGGTGCCGATCCACTATGACATGAAGAACACTGGCCGGCCGATCGAGCTCGGGGCGCCGGGCGCGAAATATGTCTCACGCTATCTCGATACGCCAAACACCCCGCTCTACCCCTTCGGCTATGGGCTCAGCTATACCAGCTTCACCTATTCGCCGGTGACGATTGACAAGACGAAGCTGCGTCGCGGCGAAAAGCTGACCGCGAGCGTCACCGTAACCAACAGCGGCGCGCGCGACGGCGAGGAGGTGGTGCAGCTCTATGTCCGCGATCTGGTTGGGTCGGTGACCCGCCCTGTGAAGGAATTGAAGGGCTTCGAGAAAGTGATGCTCAAAAAGGGTGAGAAACGCACGATCCGCTTCACGCTCACCGACGCCGACCTGGCCTTCACGCGCCAGGACATGAGTTGGGGCAGCGAACCCGGCCAGTTCAAACTGTGGGTCGGGCCGTCGTCGGCCGAAGGGTCGGAGGCGAATTTCGAGCTGACCGAATAGGAGCGCGGCGATGCCTCAAAAGCTGATTGGAGCCCTCGGCCTTGTGTCGATGGTCGCCGCCTTGCCCGCACCGGCGCGCGAGGCGTCGGCGGCGCATGAGAAACGGCCGAACATCGTCTACATCATGTCCGACGATCACGCCTATCAGGCGATTTCGGCCTATGGATCGGCGGTCTCGAAACTCGCACCGACCCCGAATATCGACCGGATCGCGCGAAACGGCGCGATCTTTACCAACAGCTTCGTGGGCAATTCGCTCTGCGGGCCCAGCCGGGCGACATTGCTCACCGGCCGCCAAAGCCATGCCCACGGCTTTACCCAGAACGGCCAAAGGTTCGACAATAATGTCTGGGTTTGGCCGCGCGCGCTGGGGCAAGCAGGCTATGCGACCGCCATGTTCGGGAAATGGCACATCAACCATTCGCCCGCGGGCATCGGTTTCGACGACTGGAAAGTGCTCGACGACCAGGGCGAATATTATAATCCCGACATCATCACGCCCAAGGGGCGTCGCGTTGTCGAAGGTTATGCCACGGACCTGATCACCCAATACAGCCTCGACTGGTTGAAGAACGGCCGCGACAAATCGAAACCCTTTGCCATCCTGATCCATCACAAGGCGCCGCACCGCAATTTCATGCCTGCGCTGCGCCATGTGCAGAAATATCAGGGGACAAGCTTCCCGGTGCCCGCCAATTATTTCGATGATTATGCCGGGCGGCAGGCGGCGGCGGCGCAGGAAATGAACATCTATCGCGACATGTATGAAGGGCACGACCTCAAGATGACGGTCGCGGCGGGATCATCGCAGCTTCGCTACAACCGCTGGCCGGGCGCGTTCGATCGGATGACCCAGAAGCAACAGGCCGAGTGGGACGCGCTGATGCAGGCCGACAATGACCGGATGAACAACGCAAAGCTTGCTGGCGAAGGCATGGCACGCTGGAAATATCAGCGGTATATGCAACAATATCTCGGCACGATCGCCGCGGTCGACGAGGGCGTAGGGGCCGTGCTCGACTATCTGGAAGACAGCGGCCTCGATCGCAACACGATCGTCGTCTACACCTCGGACCAAGGCTTTTACCTGGGCGAACATGGGTGGTTCGACAAGCGGTTCATCTATGAAGAATCGATGCGGACGCCCTTCCTGATCCAGTATCCAGGCCACATCCGCGCTGGCACGCGCGTGGCGGCATCGATCCAGAATATCGACTATGCCCCCACCTTTCTCGACTTCGCTGGCGTGCAGGGCCCGGACACGGTTCAGGGGCGGTCGATGCGCCCGCTGTTCGCCACCCGCCCGCCCGCCGACTGGCGCAAGCATGTCTATTACCATTATTATGAATATCCCGGCTTTCATGCCGTGCGCGCGCATTATGGCGTGCGCGGCGACCGCTATAAGCTCGTCCGCTTTTACGGCGCCGATATCGACACGTGGGAATTTTACGACCTGAAGACCGACCCGGCAGAAATGCGCAACCGCATCGACGATCCTGCGATGGCGGGGCCAATTCAGGCGATGAAGCAAAAGCTCGTCGAACTCCGCCGCCAATATCAGGACGATAGCGGCCCGCCCATCACGGCGCCATGACTTGCCGCAGCGCGCCGACAGGGTTACGCGCAGACAGGTGAGTCCCGACCCGCCCGCCCCGCCCTCCGCGCTCGCGCCGTTCCGCTACCCGGCGTTTCGCGCGATCTGGATCGCGAACCTGGCGTCGAACATGGGGTCGATGATCCAGTCGGTCGCGGCGGCGTGGCTGATGACGGAACTGACGAATTCGCACCTGTTGATCGCGCTGGTCCAGGCGGGGGCAACGATCCCGATCCTGCTGCTGGGGATTTTTGCAGGGGCGATCGCCGACAATTTCGATCGGCGGCGCGTCATGCTGGCAGCGCAAACCGGGATGCTGCTGGTTTCGGCGGCGCTGACGTTGACGACCTGGCTCGACGCGATCACGCCACTGTCGCTGCTGTTCTTCACCCTTGCCGTCGGATGCGGCACCGCACTAAACGGCCCGGCGTGGCAGGCGTCGGTGCGGCTGCAAGTCGGCCCACGCGACCTGCCGCAGGCGATTGCGCTCAACACCATCGCCTATAATCTGGCACGCAGCGTCGGCCCTGCACTCGGCGGACTGCTGATATCCATCGTCGGCACCGCGGCCGCCTTTGGCCTCAATGCGATCAGCTATATCGTGCTCATTATCGTGTTGCTGCGCTGGCATCCCGAAACCACGCCGAGGCGTCGGACGTCGATGCTGACCGCGATCGCGGCGGGTATCCGTTTCTGCGCGCAATCGGACCCGGTGCGCCGCGTCCTGACCCGCGGCTTTGCCTTCGGTTTCGGCGCCGCGGGGTTTCAGGCACTGTTGCCATCGCTGGTCCGCGACCGCTTGCACGGAACCGAGATCATCTATGGGCTGTGCCTGGCCGCCTTTGGCGCAGGGTCGATTTTCGGCGCCTTGTGCGTCGGCGCGGCGCGGCACCGCTGGGGCAGCGACAGGGTGGTCACCGGCGCCTCGCTGATCTTTGCCGCCGCGATGCTGCCCGTCGCGCTGACCGCAAGCCTGGCGTCGCTGATCGTGGCGGCCTTTGTCGCCGGGGCTGCGTGGGTGTCGATGCTGACGACGCTCAACGTCGCGATGCAACTCCGCTCGCCCGAGGAGATTCTGGGCCGATGCCTGTCGATCTATCAGGCTGTGACCTTCGGCGCGATGGCGCTCGGCGCCTATGCGCTTGGCCTGATCGCCGACCTGTCGTCGCTGCCGACAGCGATTATCGTCTCTATCGTCTGGCTTGTGCTGACGGCGCTGATCCTGCGCTTCGTCGCGCCGATGCCGCGGCGCGATGAAGGCAGGCTGCTGCCCTAAATGCGCGGGTAATCCGCCCCCCCGACTGTCTCGATCGCAAAGCCGCTGTTCGACAGTTGCAGTTCGTCGCTGCAATGGCTGCACGCCGCGACCATGTGCAGATCATGGCCGCACGGGCGGTGGGTGAGCAGCAAGGGCGGGCCGCGTTCGTCGGCGAACCAGCGATCGCCCCATTGCAATAGCGCTAGCAGCACGGGATAAAGGTCGCGCCCCTTGGCGGTCAGGCGATACTCCACGCGATCCGAATGCGACGAATAGGGGACCGTCTTCAAAATCCCCTGCCGCACGAGCCGTTCGAGCCGTCCGGTCAGGATGTTGGTCGCCATCAGCGTGTCGCGCTGAATGTCGTCGAAACGGTTGATTCGGGTGAACATGGCGCGAACGACGAGCGTCGCCCAGCGGTCGCCAAACAATTCGATCATCGTGTCAACGAGCGGCCGACCGCCCGGGCGCCGCCCGCCGACGTCGCCGTTGAAGCGGCGGCGTTCGTAATGCGGGACGACCTGCGCCAGCCCCGGCCCTTCGCGCCAGTCGACGTCGCGCGGGTCGATTTCCGCGTGACAATGGCGGCACGCCGGCACCGGCTCGGTCGCGTGGCCGCACGCCCTGTGGTGAAGCTGCACCCGGAAATCGCGGCTGCCCGATTCCCACTTGTGCTGCCAACGCAGCATCATCAGCGCGTTGGGGAACTGATCGCGGCCCTTTTGGGTCAGGACATAGTGAAAGCCCCGCCCGCCCTTTTTGGGCACTTTGGCAAGGCATTCCTCGTCGACCAGCTTCTTCAGGCGGCCGTTCACGACAGAGCGGGCAAGTCCGGTCCGCACGACAAATTCGTCGAAGCTGTGCGTGCCGAGGAATGCCTGTTCCATCAACAGCAGCACGGGAACGTCGCCGACCACATCGAGCGCGCGCCAGATCGAACAGGCCCTGATCGTGCGGTCGTGTTTCAAACGCTTCCCTAACCAAGATCATCATCCCGGCAGGTGCCGGGACGACGTCTCTAAAACAAGGCGGGCCTGAATTGAAACAGCATCGTCAGAAACGCCCGGTCAGTTGCACCGCAATCGTCCGCGGCCGGTCGACGATGCCGTTATAGGCATTGCCCGCATTGCGTGTGATCGTCGTCGCCAGCGGCATCGAACTTGCGGTTTGCAGGATGCGCTGGTTCGTCAAGTTGCGGCCGATCAGTGCCACTTCCCAGCGATCGTCGACCTCAGCCAGCGCCAGTCGCGCGCCGAGCTTCACATAGCCGTCCTGGTGCGTACGCGGATCAAGGTTCGCCGCCGCAATATAGGACGAGGAAAAGTCCGCATTGACGTTGAACGCGACCTTCACCCCGGCGGTCACCGGCGTCGTATAGTCGACGTTGAGATTCCCCGACCATTTGGGGCTGAGCGCATTGCGCTTGCCCGAATAATCACAAAAGCCGTTCGCGCCAGGCACTTGCAGATAATAGCATTGGCCGTCCGTGAAGTTGGTGAATTTGAAGTCGAGATAGGCGATTGCGCCGCTGACCGTCAGCCCGTCCGCAAGTGCGGCGCGGAAATCGGCCTCGACCCCCTGGGTGCGCGCCTCGGCGGCGTTGCGAACGTTAAAATTCAGCGTGCCGTCAAAGATGTTGACCTGAAGATCCTGGTAATCGGTGCGGTAGAGCGAGAGGTTGAGCGCAACGTTCCGCCCCTTGTATTTCAGCCCTGCCTCGAAATTGTCGGCGCTTTCGTCCTCAAATTCAAAGGCGCCGGGTTTGGCTACGGTGGTTGAGGTGGGCAGCGAGTTGGAGCGAATGTCGAAGCCGCCCGCCTTTGTCCCCTTGGCATAAGAGGCATAGAGCATCAGATCGTCGGTCACGTCATACTGGACGTTGACCATCGGGTTGAAGCTGTCCTCGCTGATCTTGCCCGAAATGCTGTGCGATTCGATGTTGAGCGCGCGGAACACCGCCGCGACGACCGCCGCCGGAGCGGTGCTGAGCGGCCCCTGCACCACAGCGAGCGTCCGGCTGCCGCTCTTTTTCTCATGGTTAAAACGCGCGCCCGCGGTTATACGCAGCCGGTCGGTGACCGAAAATTCGCCCTGCGCAAATCCCGAGATTAGGTCGGATTTCTGCGCATAATCGCGGTCGTTGCGCGTGTCGCCGAGCGCGTTGAACGGCGCGCCAAGCGCGAGGAAGGTTGGATTGAACAATCCTGCACGTCAAGCTTCGCATGCTGGTAATAGACGCCCGCGATATAGTTGAATGTCTCGCCCCCCGGCGAAGCCAGGCGGAGTTCTTGCGAAAACTGGCGGTAATCCTCGCGCAAATTGGTGCCGTCGAGGAAACTGATGCCCGAAAAATCGACATCGACGATCTCGCGCGTCTTGTAATCGAGCAGCGAACTGACCGACGTCAGCGTGTGATCACCCAGTTCAAGATCGGCGTTAAGCGTTGCGCCGAACACCTTGTTTCTGCTTTCATATCCATTATCCTCGCGGACATAATCGGGGTCGGTGCTGACAAAAAATGGGCCCTGGAAGACCGTGTTATAATTGCCGACGGCACCGAACACGTCGCGTGGCTGCCCCTTCATTTCAAAATCGGCATATTCCAGTTTCAACTCGGCCGCGAAGGGGCCGCCCCTGTCGAACTCCAGCTTGCCGCGGAAATAATATTCGTCGACGTTGGGTTCGTCGCGGTCGAGCTTCTGGTTATAGAAATAACCGTCCATCGAGCGGTGATAACCGACCACCCGCGCCTCGACCCCGTCGCTTAAGGGCCCCGACACGACGCCGGTCAGCTGGAATTCCTTATGGTTGAATTCATAGAGGCCGCTGACCGACCCTTCAAACTCGTCGGTCGGGCTGCGGGTCGTGATGTTGACTGCACCCGCAATCGCATTTTTGCCAAACAGCGTGGGCTGCGGCCCGCGCAGCACTTCGACGCGCTCCATGTCGATCAGCGGCAGGCGAGAAAGCTGGTCGCGGCCGTAATAAACGCCGTCGACGAACATCGCGACGGATTGCTCGAAACCCTTGTTGTCGCCCGACGCGATGCCGCGGATCGCTATGCGGTTGGCAATCGCGGTCTGGGTGATTTTCAAGTTCGGGACCGACGACGAAATCTGTTCGAGGTTGGTCTGACCGTAACTTTCGACCTGCTTGCCACTGACGGCCGAGATCGAGATCGGTACGTCCGAGAGGCCTTCGGCGCGCTTTTGCGCGGTGACGATAATTTCCTCCAGCCCGCCCTGATCGTCCGTCGATTCGGGTGCAGCCGGCGCGTTTTGCGCAAGGGCGGCGGCAGGCGCGGCAAGCGCCGATGCAGCGAGCAGCGCAACGAAAGGCTTCTTCATAATGTCTCTCCCTCCCACCATCGTCGGGTTGGCCCCGCGATGTTTTTCTGGCCTTGCGACTCTTATCGTCTTTAAGTATCGTTATGCAAGTCAGATAATTTGAGAGAGGATGAAGCGTGCCAAAACACGGCCTTCCATCGGCGTTGATGCGCAATCTGCGACTGCCCGCAATTGCCGCGCCGATGTTCCTTGTCTCGGGCCCCGACATGGTGATCGCCGCATCGCGCGCTGGTGTGATCGGCAGCTTCCCTGCCCCCAATGCGCGCACGTCGGCCGATCTTGAAGACTGGGTCAGCCGCATCGACGCGGCGCTGTCCAATGACCCCGATGCCGCCGCCTGGGCGGTCAATCTGGTTGTGCATCCGTCGAACAGCCGCCTGCCCGAAGACCTAGCCTGCGTCGTGCGCCACCGGGTGCCGCTCGTCATCACCGCACTCGGTAGCCCCGCGCGCGTGGTCGAGGATATCCACAGCTATGGCGGTCTGGTCTTTGCCGACGTCAACTCGGTCGGCTTCGCGCGCAAGGCGGCTGCGGCGGGAGTCGATGGGCTCGTGCTCGTCGCAGCGGGCGCGGGTGGGCACACCGGCGCGACCGCGGGCTTCGCGTTCGTCGAGGAAGTGCGGCGGTTCTGGGACGGGCCGCTGGTGCTCGGCGGCGCGATCTCGACGGGCCATGCGGTGCGCGCGGCGGAGATATTGGGCGCCGACCTCGCCTATCTCGGCACCTCGCTGATCGCGTGCGCCGAAAGCATGGCAGTGCAGCCTTACAAGGACATGGTCGTTGCCGCGGGCGCCGAGGATATCGTGCCTTCAAAGGGCATCACGGGCGTCACCGCCAACTGGCTGAAACCCAGCCTGATCGCCGCCGGATATGACCCGGCGAACATGCCAGAGGACAAACGCCCGAACTTCGCGGACGCACAGGACGATGCCAAGGCGTGGAAAAATGTCTGGTCCGCCGGACAGGGCGTCGGCGCGGTCCGCGCGGTCGAACCCGTCGCGACCATCGTCGACCGCCTTGTGAAAGAATATGATGTCGCCGCCGCAAGGCCGCGCTTTGCTGCTGCCGAAGGAGCCCTCGCATGACCGCCCAGCTTGTCGATACGATCAAAACGACGATCCAGCCGAACGACCATCCCTATATGAAAGACGCCTGGCGTCCGACTTATAACGAATGGAACGCGATCTTCGCCAATGGCGATGCCGAGGTGATCGGCAATATCCCTACCGATATCGACGGGGTTTATGTCCGGACCGGCGAGAACCAGATCCACGAGCCGATCGGGCGCTATCACCCCTTCGACGGCGACGGCTTCATCCACGCCATCTCGTTCAAGGATGGCCGCGCAGGCTATCGCAGCCGCTTCGTGCGGACCAAGGGCTTCGAGGCGGAGAAGGAAGCGGGGCGCTCGCTGTGGGCGGGACTGATGGAGCCCCCGCACAAATCGACCCGCCACGGCTGGGGCGCGCAGGAGTGGCTCAAGGATAGCAGCTCGACAGACGTCGCGATCCACGCGGGCAAGATCATCTCGACCTTCTACCAGTGCGGCGAGGCCTATCGCCTCGACCCGTTCACGCTTGAACAGTATGGCACCGAAAGCTGGGTCCCGCTCGACGGCATTTCGGCGCATTGCAAGGTCGATCTCGCGACCGGAGAATTGATGTTTTTCAATTACTCGAAGCACGCACCTTATATGCATTATGGCGTCGTCGGGCCGGACAACAGGCTGAAGCATTATATCCCGGTGCCGCTGCCCGGACCGCGCCTGCCGCACGACATGGCGTTCACCGAAAACTATACGATCCTCAACGACATGCCGCTCTATTGGAACGAGGAACTGCTCGAAAAGCGGCTGCATGTCGTTCAGTTTCACCCCGACCAGAAAACGCGCTTTGCGATCATGCCGCGGCACGGCCAGCCCGAAGACATCCGCTGGTTCGAGGCCGAGCCGACCTACACGCTCCACTGGCTGAACGCATGGGAGGAAGGCGACGAGATCATTCTCGACGGCTATTATCAAGAAGAGCCGATGCCCAAATCCTATCCGAATGCGCCCGAGGGACTCGAACGGATGATGGCCTATCTCGATCAAGGGCTGCTAAAGCCGCGGCTCCACCGCTGGCGCTTTAATCTGAAAACGGGCGAAACGAAGGAAGAGCGGCTCGACGACCGCGACCTCGAATTCGGCATGTTCAACCACCGCTATGCGGGAAAGCCCTATCGCTATGCCTATAGCGCGATCCCCGAGCCGGGCTGGTTCCTGTTCCGCGGGTTGGTCAAACATGACCTCAATGCGCGGACGAGCGAGGAATATGAGTTCGGCCCCGGCCGGTTCGGCAGCGAGGCACCGTTCGCGCCGCGGATCAACGCGAAGGACGAGGATGACGGCTATCTCGTCTCCTTCATCGCCGACCTCGAAACCGACAAATCCGAATGCGTGCTGATCGACGCCAAGAATATCGCGGCAGGCCCAGTGTGCCGGATCATCCTGCCCGAACGCATCTGTTCGGGAACGCATAGCGTCTGGGCGAGCGGCGACGATATCGGCATGGGCGAAAACAGCGTGCTGGCGGCCTGAGATGATCGTCGCGGGAGAGGAAAAAAGGCGGCAATATCGGGAGAGCGGATGGTGGGGCGACCAAACCTTCGCCGACCTGTTCGCGGCCAATGCGGCGGCGCACCCTGATCGGCTGGCGCTCGTCGACGCGCCGAACCGCAGCGATTTCGCGTTCGGTGAACCGCAGCGGCTGACCTACGCCAAATTGGTGGGCGAGATCGACCGGCTCGCGGGTGCGCTCGTCAAGGCGGGGATCGGCAAGGACGACGTGCTGCTGGTCCAGCTTCCCAACATCAGCGAGTTCGTTGCGCTCTATTTCGCGGCGGCCAAGATCGGCGCGATCGTCAGCCCCGCGGCGGTGCAATATCGCAGCCATGAACTGAAAGGCATGATCCGCGTCGTTGAGCCCAAAGCCTTTGTCTGCGCCACGCAGGTCAAGGGCTGCGACCATGTCGGCGTTGCAGCACCGTTGCTGGACGGCATCGCACTGATGACCTTTGGCCCCGATGCGCCTGAGAGTGCTCTCGACCTGTCGACTGCGGCGGGCGACCCGCAAGCCCTCGCCGCGCATGTCGCGGCAAACCCGGTCGACGCCGACGATATCTTCACCATCTGCTGGACCTCGGGCACCACCGGCGTGCCCAAGGGCGTGCCGCGCAGCCACAACCACTGGATCGCGGTTGCCGCCGCGGGTTATGAAGCGATGAAGGTTGGACCGGGCGACGTGCTGCTCAACCCCTTCCCGCTCATCAACATGGCGAGCATCGGCGGTATCACCATGTGCTGGCTGACCAGCGCGGGGACGATGGTGCTGCACCACCCCTTCGATCCGGGCATCTATCTCAAACAGGTCGCGGCCGAGCGGCCGAGCCTGACCATCGCGCCGCCCGCGGTGCTCAACATGCTGCTCCAGAACGAGGCTTTGCTCGCCTCTGTCGATGTCTCCAGCCTGCGCGTGATCGCCTCGGGCTCGGCGCCGCTCGCGCCCGCGATGGTGCGCGGCTTTCAGGAAAAGCTCGGCATCATCATCGTCAATGTTTTCGGGTCGAACGAGGGCATGAGCTTCATCACCGGCGAAGGCGACATGCCCGACCCCGACAAGCGCGCCAGCCTGTTCCCTCGGCGCGGTATGTATCCGCTTCCCTATGGCGAGGGCCGTGCGCCCAATATCGAAAGCCGCCTCGTCTCCCCCGATGGCGGTGACCCCATTGAGCACGATGGCGTCGCGGGCGAGCTCCAGATCCGCGGACCAACCGTGTTTGAGGGCTATCACAACGCGCCCGATCGCACCGCCGAAGCCTTTACCGACGACGGCTGGTTTCGCACCGGCGACCTGTTCGAGATCGCCGATGGCGGCGACTTCTATCGCTTTGTCGGGCGCTGCAAGGACCTGATCATCCGCGGCGGGGTGAATATTTCCCCGGAGGAGATTGACCAACTGCTCGGCGGACATCCGCTGCTCGCCGAAGCCTGCGTCTTCTCGCTACCCGACCCCACGATGGGCGAGCGGATCGGCCTCGCCTATGTCCCGCGCGGCGCCGACGATGTCAGCCTGTTCGACGTGACCGACTATCTCCGCGAAAAAGATCTCGCGGTGTTCAAGCTGCCCGAACGCCTGTTCCGCTTCGACGCCTTGCCGCGCAACGTCACGAACAAGGTGATGCGCAGCGAAGTGCGCGAACAGGCGCTCGCCACTCTCGAAAAGGAAGCCTGACATGGCGAAAGATGTCTTCATCCTCGGCGGCGCGCAGAGCGATTTCGCGCGCAACATGGAACGCGAGGGCGGCGGGCTGTTCGAGCTGTTTCGCGACGTTGCCGAAGCGGCGTTCGCCGCGACGGGGATCGAACCCGGGGAGGTCGAAACCGCGCACGTCGGCAATTTCGTCGGCGAATTGTTCGCGGGGCAAGGCCAACTCGGCGGCTTTTTCGGCCATGTCCACCCCGACCTCGCAGGCATCCCTGCGTCGCGGCATGAGGCCGCCTGCGCATCGGGCAGCATCGCGATCCTCGCCGCCGCGGCCGAGATCGAGGCCGAGCGCTACGGCCTCGCACTGGTGCTCGGCATCGAGCTGATGCGCAACGTCCCGGGCCAGCGTGCGGCCGAATATCTCGGAGCCGCCGCATGGGCGGGGCGTGAGGCGCAGGAAGCCCGCTACCTCTGGCCGTATATGTTCGCGCGCGTCGCCGAAGAATATGAGGAACGCTTCGGGCTCGACCGCGCGCATCTGCGCGGCATTTCGGCGAATAATTTCGCCAATGCGAAGCGCAATCCCAATTCGCAGACGCGCGGCTGGGCGGTGACCGACGACCATCTGGGCGAGAATGACGAGGTCAATCCGTTGATCGAGGGGAGCCTGCGCAAATCGGATTGCGGACAGGTTACTGATGGCGCCGCTGCGGTGTTTCTCGCGTCGCGCGAAGTTGCCGAACGTTACGCGCAGCGTCGGGGGATTTCGATTGACAGCATCCCGCGGATCAAGGGGTGGGGCCATGCCACCGCACCCCTCCTATATTCGACCAAGGTTGCCGACAGCCGCGGCCAAGATTTTGTTTTTCCAAGCGTTCGCAAAGCGATGATGGACGCGCTGCGCCGCGCCGAAATGCCCGATATTTACGCGTGTGACGGCGTCGAGGTGCATGATTGCTTCTCGATCACCGAATATATGGCGATCGACCATTTCGGGATCACCAAGCCCGGCGAAAGCTGGCGCGCGGTCGAGGACGGGACGATTGCCCTGGGCGGCAGGCTGCCCGTCAATCCGTCGGGCGGCCTGATCGGGCTGGGGCACCCCGTAGGTGCCACCGGGGTGCGGATGCTGCTCGACGGCTGGCGGCAGGTCACCGGAAATGCAGGCGATTATCAGGTCGAAGGCGCGCGCAACTTCGCAACCTTCAATGTGGGCGGCAGCGCGACGACGGCGGTCAGCTTCGTCGTCGGCACCTGATTTGCCGCACCCCGTCTATCTATACGACGCCGTGCGCACGCCGCGCGGCAAGGCACGCCCCGACGGCGGCCTCGCGGCGCTGAGCCCGCAAGAATTGGTCCGACAGCAGGCGGCGGCCCTCGCTGCCCGCTGCGGCGATCTGGCGGCGACGCCCGATGCCCTGCTCCTCGGCTGCGTTACGCAGAGCGGCACGCAGGGCGGGCATATTGCGCTGGTATCGAAGCTGCACGCTGCGCTCCCCGATGCGACCGCCGCGCACAGCATCAACAATTATTGCGCGTCGGGTCTCTCGGCGATCGGGCAAGCGGTCGCGAAGATCGCCAGCGGTGAGGCGACGCACATCTTGGCGGGCGGGGTCGAGTCGATGAGCAGCGCGCCGTTCCTCGACGACCGGGCGGGATTTTATACGAACGACGAATTGCCCCCGCGCGCACGCTTCATCCCGCCCGTTCTGGCCGCCGACCGCCTTGCCCATGCCGAAGGCATGACCCGCGCCGATCTCGATGCGGTCGCGCTCGCCTCGCAACAGAGGGCCGGCGCGACCGACACGGACCCCGCGCTCCAAAAGTCGCGCATCGCCACCGGCCCGTTGACCCGCGAGGAGTGCGTGCGGCCGCAAACGACCGCCGGAACGCTCGCCGCGGCGACGCCCGCTTTCGGGGAGTTGCAAACCCGATATGCCGACGCTCTTGGCGGCGCGACGTTCGAGCCGCTGCACAGCGTCGCCCATGCGCCGCCAATCTGTGACGGCGCGGGACTTGCACTGGTCGGCGGCAGCGGGCTTGGCCCCCCTCCCCGCGCGCGCGTGGTGGCCTATGCCGAGAGCGGCGGCGATCCCGCCGCATCGCTGACCGCCGGCTTCGCCGCAATGGACAGGGTGCTGGCGCGCGCCGGGCTGACGCTTCGCGACATCGACCGGATCGAGTTCATGGAGGCTTTTGCCGTGACCATCGCGAAATTCCTGGGCGACCGCGATGCCGATCCGGCGCGGGTCAACGTGTCGGGCGGCCATCTCGCCAAGGGGCATCCGATGGGCGCGAGCGGCGCGATCCTGACCTCGACGCTGCTCGATGCGCTCGATGCGTGCAGTGGGCGCTATGGCCTGGTCGTGTTGACCGGCGCGATGGGGGTCGGCGCGGCGATGGTGGTCGAGCGGATGGAAGGCGCAACGCTTGTTGCGATTCCAATCGTGTGAGTCCAAGTTTCCTCCCCATTGATGGGGGAGGCAGCGAGGCTTGCCAGCTTGCTGGCTTAGTCGCAGCGGTAGGGGTGCGCTCTCGGTCCGAAACCAGGGTGCAAGGACGCACCATCACTCCCATCCGACTCCGCCTAATCGCTTGGCGATAAGGCTGCGTATCCTTCCCCCATCAAGGGGGAAGGTCGAGCCGTTCCCGACAAATCCCCATTGCACCAGCGCCGCATTCCGCTATGGGCGCCCGGTGCGGGGCTGTCCCCGCATATGATCGCGCCGGTGCCCGAAAGGGCTTAATAGGGAACGCGGTGGGTGCGCGCGAAAGCGCATCGCAACCGAGGCTGTCCCTGCAACTGTAAGCGGCGAGCGAGATGCACCGTTCGGGCCCAAGGCCCGAACAGCCACTGGGGCAACCTGGGAAGGCGTGCATCGAGCCTTGACCCGCGAGCCAGGAGACCTGCCGGCGTGGGTCGCTCAATGCCATGGCCCAGGGAAAGGCCGCGGCACGGAGGATTCCGTCGAGCGACGACCAAGCGGTGGAGCCGCTTTGGTGCCGGGGTTGCAGGCTTTTACGCCCCTTGCGACGTCGGCATTGGTCGATCGCCCACGCGTTTCGACAGGTTCCACCTTCGTTGCTGGCGTGCGGGGGCCTTCCCATGTTGAAACTTACGACCCTATCCTTGACCCTGTTGACGGCGGCGACCCCCGCATTTGCGCAAAGTGACGACATGATCGTCGTTACCGCATCGGGCATCGAACAATCGCGCGACGAGGTCGGGCAGGCGATCACGATCATCGACGCCGACACGATTGCGACGCGCCAGTCGGTCGATATCGTCGACCTGCTCGCGACGACGCCCGGCGTCCGCTTTAGCCGCACTGGCAGCATGGGTTCGGCGGCGGGCATATCGCTGCGCGGCGCGGAAACGACGCAGACGCTGGTCCTGATCGACGGGGTCAAGGTCAATGATCCGAGCGGCATCGGCGACGGATATGATTTCGGCCATCTGCTGACCGGCAACATCAACCGCATCGAGGTGCTTCGCGGGTCGAACTCGGTTGTCCATGGCAGCCAGGCGATCGGCGGCGTGGTCAGCGTGATGACGGCCACCCCGGCCGAAGGTTTCGGTGCCGCCGCGTCGGCCGAATATGGTTACAGCGATACGATCAGCGCCAAGGCCGATGTGTCGGGCACCGCCGGGCGCATTTCGGGCGGGATCGGCGGGGCTTACTTTCGCACCGACGGCATTTCGTCGGCGGCGGTCGGCACCGAAAAGGACGGTTACAAGAATTTCGCGGGCAACGCGCGGCTGAAAGTCGCGTTCAGCGACGCGATAAGCCTCGACCTGCGCGGTTATTATATCAACGCCGACCTGGATTATGACAGCTTCTTCGGCGCCCCCGCCGACAGCGCCGACGTCGCCAAGCTCGATCAATATGTCGGCTATGCGGGCCTGAACCTGGGGCTGTTCGATGGCCGCTTCGCCAGCCGGGCGGCGGTGACGTGGATGCGCAACGAACGCGATTATTATTTCGTGCGCGGGACTGCGCCCGATTACGGCTATTCGGGCACCAATTTGCGCTTTGAATATCAGGGCGTGGTGACGCCCGCGGAGCAGGCAAAGCTGATTTTCGGTTACGAGCATGAGCGCCCTGATTATGATTTCTTCGGCTTCGGCTCGACCGACAGCCAGAAGGCCGACATCGACAGCGTCTATGCGCTGGGGATCGTCCAGCCGTTCGCCGGCCTGTCGGTAACCGGCGGGCTGCGCCACGACGATCACAGCCAGTTCGGCGGCGCGACGACATTCGGCGCGAACGCCAATTATTCACCCAATGCGGGCGCAACCAATGTCCGGCTGAGCTATGGCGAAGGGTTCAAGGCGCCGTCGCTCTATCAGCTTTACGACATGTTCAGCGGCAATGCGGCGCTGCGCCCCGAACGGTCGAAAAGCTATGACATCGGCATCGACCAGAGCCTTGCGGACGGGCGCGCGCTGGTCTCGCTGACCGCCTTCCTGCGCAACACCACCGACCAGATCAATTACGACAATGCGACCTTCACCTATGGCAATATCGACCGCACGCGCGCCAAGGGCGTAGAGGCAACGCTGGCGCTGAAGCCCGTCGATGCGCTGAACGTCTCCGCGTCCTATAGCTATATCGACGCGCGCGACCGGTCGGGGCGTCCGGCGTTCGACGGCAAGCGCCTGCCCCGCCGCGCCGAACAGGCCATCAGCCTGTCGGCCGATTTCGACTGGTCGTTCGGCCTGTCGACCGGCGCGACGATCACGATGGTCGGCGACAGTTTCGACGATGCGGCGAACGCCGTGCCGCTCGACGGCTATGCGCTCGCCGGGATCCGCGCATCCTTCCCCGTCGCACGAAATTTCGAGATTTATGGCCGCGTCGACAATCTGTTCGACGCCGATTACGCGACCGCGGCGGGCTATGGCACCTATGGCCGTGCGGCCTATGGCGGCGTGCGGGCGCGCTTCTGATGACGGCGCGCACCGACGCCGAACATGCGGCGAAGATGAAGAAGATCCAGGCGGCGCAAAACAAGAAGGTCGCCGCGAAGACCGTCGAAAAGGGCCTCGTCATCGTCCACACCGGCCCCGGCAAGGGCAAGACGTCCGCGGCACTGGGTATGGCGGTGCGCGCGATCGGGCACGGGATGAAGGTCGGCGTCGTGCAATTTGTGAAGGGCGCGATGGCGACCGGCGAAAAGGCCGTGTTCGACCGCTTCCCCGACCTGATCGAGTTCAAGCCGATGGGCGAAGGCTTTACCTGGGACACGCAGGACCGCAGCCGCGACATCGCGGTGGCGCGCACAGCGTGGGAGGAGGTCAAGCGGATGATCGCCGACCCAAGCTATGCGATGGTCATCGCCGACGAGCTCAACATCGTGCTGCGCTACGACTATCTGCCGGTGGTTGAAGTGCTCGACGCGATCGACGGCAAGCCGCATATGACGCATGTCATCATCACCGGCCGCAACGCCCCGCAAGTGCTGATCGACGCCGCGGATCTCGTGACCGAAATGGCGCAGGTGAAACATCCCTTCCGCGAGCAGAATGTGAAGGCGCAGCGGGGAGTTGAGTTCTAAGCCATGGCGAATTTGAGTAGCCTGCCTCCCTTGCGTTCCCCCGCGAAGGCGGGGGCCCGTCGCCCGGCGCATGGCCGTTTCGCGGGCGGTGCTGGAGACGATGGGGCGGGAGATGGGCCCCCGCCTTCGCGGGGGTGCAGGGTGGGCCGAGTCAACGGCACCTTGCCCCTTGTCCTTGCGCTGCTGCTCGGTGGTGCGGGCGCGCTGTGGGCGGCCAGTCCGGCGATGCCGACAAAGCGGCCCGCCGTCCCGCAGCGGATTGTGTCGATCAATCTCTGCGCCGACCAGCTGGTGCTCGCACTCGCCGACCGGGGGCAGATCGCCGGGCTGACGAAAAACGCGACCGATACCGAAATGTCGGGCGAGGCGGCAAAGGCGCAGGGCATCCCGTTGCTCAGCAATTCTGCCGAACAGATTTTGGCGATCGAACCCGATCTGATCATCGGTATGCCCGCGAGCCGCAGCGCGGCGCTTCGTGCGCTGCCCAGCCAGAGCTATCCGCTGATCGACCTCGCCACCGCAAACACGCTCGATGAAATCCATATGTCGATCCGCCAGACGGCCGCCGCCGTCGGCCATCCCGATCGCGGCACAAGGTTGATCGCGCAGATGGAGGAGGAGCTGGCGGGACTGCCGAAACCCGGCAACGGCCGGGTCGCCGCCTATTACCAGCGGCGCGGCTATATGACCGGCACGGGCACGCTGATCGACGATCTGATGACGCGCATCGGACTGGTCAACCTCGCGGGCGAGCTGGGCAAGCCGCCGCTGTCGCAATTGAGCCTGGAGGAAATGGTCGCCGCGCGCCCCGACTTCCTGATCGTCGAAAGCGCGACCGACACGGTGACCGACCAGGGGAGCGAAATGCTGCACCACCCGGCATTGCAGGACATCCCGCGGATCAGCGTGCCGCAGGCGTGGACGGTGTGCGGAAGCCCCGCCTACACGCAGGCGGCGCGCAGCATGGCGGCGCAGATCGCACATATCGACGGAAACCGCACATGAGCCGCCTTGCCCTCCCCCGCTGGTCGCTGATCGCGGCGCTGGCGGCGCTGACGCTGGCTGCCGCGATCGCGTCGCTCTTGTTCGGCTCGGTCGATTTGTCGATCGCCCGATTGATCGCCGCGGCGACGGGGGACGGCGACATGGTGGCGCGGGTCATCCTGTTCGACCTTCGCCTGCCGCGCACCCTGCTTGCACTGGCGGTCGGCGCGATGCTCGGACTCGCGGGTGCGGCGCTGCAAGGCTATTTGCGCAACCCGCTCGCCGAACCTTCGGTGCTCGGCACGTCGAACGCCGCCGCGCTCGGCGGGGTCGCGGCAATCTATTTCGGGCTGGCCGAACTCCATCCCGCGGTGCTGCCGCTCCTCGCCACGGGGGGTGCGCTGGCGTCGCTCGGCCTGCTTTTCCTGCTGGCGGGAAAAGCCGAAAGCCCGCTGACCCTGATCCTCGCCGGCATCGCTGTCGGCACGCTGGCGGTCGCGGGGACAAGCCTCGCGCTCAACCTTTCGCCCAATCCCTTCGCCGCGATGGAAATCATGACCTGGCTGCTCGGCAGCCTGGAAAACCGCTCGTTCGACCATGTGTGGATCGCGCTGCCGTGCATTGCCATCGGCACCGCGATGCTGCTGTGGGACGGCCGGGCGCTCGATGCGCTGACACTCGGCGAGGATGCGGCGCAGGCGCTCGGCACCGATCTTCGCCGCACGCGGATGCGGCTGTTGATCGGCACCGCGATCGGGGTCGGCGGCGCGGTCGCGGTGGCGGGCGCGATCGGTTTCGTCGGGCTGATCGTGCCGCACCTCATCCGCCCGCTGACCGACCGCAGCCCTTCGGCGATCCTGCTGCCCTCGGCGATCGGCGGGGCGGCGCTGCTGACCCTCGCGGACCTGGGCGTGCGGATGGTCCCGACGACGAACGAGCTGAAGCTGGGGGTCGTCACCGCCTTTCTCGGCGTGCCGGTCTTTCTGATCCACCTGATGCGGGAGCGACGGATATGGTGAGCCTTGTCCTCGACCAAGTCGGCGTGACGCTCGGCCGCCGCGCCGTCGTCCAGCATGTCAGCGCCGCATTCCATCGCGGCACGCTGACCGGCATCGTCGGTCCCAATGGCGCCGGCAAGTCGACGCTGGCGCGCGCGATGCTGGCCCTGGTGCCGGCAAGCGGGTCGGTGTGCATCGACGGCGTCGATGTCACCGCGATGCCGCGCGCCGACCTGGCCCGGCGCATCGCTTATGTGCCGCAGGGGCAGACATTGCATTGGCCGCTGACCGTCGAGCGCCTCGTCGGGCTTGGGCGCCTGCCCCACCTGGCGCCGATGTCGCGGATCACCGACGCCGACACGGCCGCGATCGAGCGCGCGATGGCCCGCGCCGACGTCCTCGATTTGCGCGACCGGATCGCGACCGAACTGTCGGGCGGCGAACGCGCGCGGGTGTTGTTTGCGCGCGCGCTGGCGGTCGAGGCCCCGGCACTGATCGCCGACGAACCGCTCGCCAGCCTCGATCCGGGGCACCAGATCGACGTGATGGACATGCTGCGCGCCGAAGCGGCGGGCGGCGGGCTGGTGCTGGCGGTGCTCCACGACCTGACGCTTGCGGCGCGTTACTGCGACCGATTATTGTTGATCGACGCGGGGCGGATCATCGCCGACGGGACACCCGCAGAGGTGCTGACCGCCGACCGGCTGCGCGCTGTTTACGGGATCGACGCAGCGGTCGAGACGGGCGGGCAATGGCCGACAATCACGCTGTTCGGCCGCGCATCGGTTCAGCCGTTCCCGCCGCTGCGACAAAAGCCGACGACATAATCGATGATCATCCGGTCGCGCTGGGGCGACGGTGGGCCGAGCACGCCTTGCGCGTGCGGCGGCAGGTGATCGACCGCGCGGCGGGCCCCCTCGCCAAAGACATAATGGTCGAACCATGTCCGCCACGCCGCGCGTTCGCTGTCGGGAAGCTCGCGGATCGAATGCATCGCGAGCATCAGCGCTGCAAAGGGGAAACGATCCTGCCGCTGGCCGAACCAGTAATTGACGAGGACGTTGAGCGCCCCCTTGCTGCGCACATGGTGCCACCACATCGGCGGAATATGCAGGGCGTCGCCGGGCACCAGGTCGGCGACCAGTTTGTGCCGTTCGGCCTCGATATAGAGCGGGTAACGCGCATGATCGGGGTGATCGGGATCGACCATGCTGGTCGGCTGCCCGGCGATCGTACGTTCGACCGGCCCGACATAAAGATTCGCAATCTGGTCGGGCGGAAACAGGGTGAAGCGGCGGCGGCCGGCAACGACGACCGCGATATTGGCCGCCATGTCGTAATGCGGAGCGATCCGGCTGGCGTTGCCGACCCAGATGCGGGGATCGACCCCCGTATCGAAGGGCAGCGGGTTTTCGGCGCCGAAGCTCGCGACGCTGTCGGGAGTGGGGGTCGATCCCGCGTAAAGACCTGGGGCGTCGGTGGTGCCGCGCAGCGCGAGCAATCGATCGACAAGGGTCGCCATCGGCATTTGTTCGTTGCCGAAATTCACCCCGCGCATATCGTCCGAATAGAAATAGCGGCCGGCGGCTTCGGGCGGTCCGACGAGCACGGTCAGCGGCCGGCCGCTATCGCGCGCCGCCAGATAGGCCGCGATCGCCTCGTCACCCGCGCCGGCGGCCGCTACCGCCGGCCAGTCGGCGGCGATGCCGCGAAAAATGGCCGGGCGATCGGCGGCCTCGATCGCGCGCGCGACCGCCGCATGGTCGCGGCCGTCGATTTCCTCCAAAGTCCCGCTCACATCGCCTCCCCAGCCGCTAGCGGGCCGGTTCGACCCGAACCGTCCGGCTGGCGCGCTTGCCATCGGCGGAGCGGCTGCGCAATTCCGCCGCGCCGCTGACCGCCACCGGCCCCGCATAGCGCGTCCACGCGCCGCCCTCGACCCGATATTCGATCGCGGTGCCGGGGAACATGCTGTTCGCTTCAAGCTTGCCGTTCATAATCCGCGCGCCGGGCGGCGCGACGCGATAGGCGATGCCGATTTTATCGAGCATCGGGAATTGCGCCGCGGTGCGGCCGGCAAAATCCTGCCACCCGGCTTTCAGCGTCGCCGCATCGACGCGGCGGTCGCCCCATTCATAGCTGGCGCCCGGCTGGTAAGCCGGGGTCCAGGGTGCCGGCGCCCACGCGCGTTCGGCGAGTGCCAGCAGCCGCGGGAAAAGCATATAGTCGACCTGCGCGTCGGTCCGGATCGTCTCGCTCCACAACTGCGCCTGAAGGCCCGCGATGCGGTGTCCGGACTGGAGCGCGGGCTTGTCCTCGATGGCCGCGCCCTCGGCATGGATATTGCGGATCGTCGCGGCGTTGGCGGGCAGGTTATCGGGCATGAAGGCATAGACCTGATACGGATCGACCCCGCGCGAGGCCCAGTCATAGCCGCCCTCGTCAGGATGCGGGGCATAGGGCATGTCGAAATAGCCGAGGTCGGGGATCGACAGCACGACATCCCAACCGCGATTGAGCTGGTCATGTGCCTCGCGGATGGCCCCGGTGTGGAGCACGCCCCAGATATTGGTCTGCACCTGCCCCGGCCGGTTCGGCATGTTCGCGGTTTCGGTGTGCCCCATTCCATCGCTCCAGCCGCCCGCGCGGAGCCCCTTGGCAGCAAGTCCGGCCGTCACACGCTCGATAAAGCGCGGGGTCAGCTTGCTGGCGTCCCCGCCATTTTCGGCAATCATCGCCGTGCACGCAGGCGACTTGATCCATGCGCCCGCCGTTTCGTCCGCGCCGAGATGAAAGGTTTTGAGCGGCGCGCCGGCCTGCCGGTGCATCGCGGCGAGCGCATCGACGACCGTGTCGACGAAACGATAGGTCGCGGGCAGGCAAACATTGAGCGTGTTGTCGCTGTAATTCTGGATGCTGCGATATTCGGTCGTGTCGGCGGGGTCGATCAGGCGATATTCGGCGGCCTCGGCCATTTTGCCCGCCGCGGTCAGGCGGGCATGGCGAACCTCCATCGCCTTGATCGCGGCCCGGCTGTGGCCGGGCATGTCGATCGACGGAATGACTTCGATCTGGCGGGCTGCCGCGGCCTCGACGATCGCGATATAGTCGGCGGTGGTCAGATAACCGTTGACGCTGCCCCCACCATCGGGCCCCGCACCGAGTTGCGGCAGCAGGCACCTCGTCTCGGCCGGATCGTGACAACGCCTGGAGCCGATCTCGGCCAATTCGGGCAGCGCCGGGATTTCGATGCGCCAGCCCTCGTCCTCGGCAAGATGGAGGTGAAGCTTGTTCAGCTTATAAGTCGCCATCGCCTCGACAAGCTTCAAAATCTCGTCCCGGCTGTGGAAATTGCGGCCCAGGTCGATGTGGAGACCCCGAAAACCATATTCGGGGGCATCTTCGACGCGGAGCGGTGTCACCCTGCCCTTCTCGAACGCCGCCTGCTGCGCGAGCGACCGGAGCGCGTGGCTGGCCCCCGCCGCATCATGTGCGGTGATCGCGATGCCCGCAGCCTTGACCTCAAGCTTATAGGATTCGGGCTTCGCAGAAGCGGCCGGGTCAATGCGGATCGTCAGCGGCAAAGCGCCACCCTCGCTGGTTCCGAGCATAGCCAGCGCCGGGGCGACCGCCGCGCGATCCACACCGTTCAGTGAAAGCGCAATACCGCGCCCAAGGTCGGCCGCCGCGCCGCGGCCCTGCACCGCATTCGCCGGTTTCGGCAGGATCACGATCGCTTTGGATTCCGGCGCCGAGCGCCCGGCCTGCACATCGAATGCGCGTTCGGCGGTCAGCCAGCGCGTCTTGTCGGCGTCGCTTTTGGTCGCAAGCCGTGCCTCGTCGGTCATCGGCGCCACGAACGGCAAGACCTCCATGCCCGTCTGCGGATCGATCCGGGCGCGCGTCGCGGCAATCGTGCGCGGCGCCAGCCCATCGGCAACGAGATAGGCGTTGGGCATGGCGAACGCCTTGGAGAAGTTGGCCCCTAGCCCCCACAGGCGGATTTCATGCCGTGCACCGGGACGAAGCACCGCGCCGGGTTTCAGCGTCAATTGCTGCACGTCGCCATTGACCAGCCGGTGCGTGAAGATGTCGCTTTCGACCAGCGGCAGGCGATTGACGAAGCTGAAATAGAGCGACAGCCCCTTGGACGGCAGGTCGGCGGGAAGCGTTTCAGGCATGGTCAGCGTGATCGTCGACAGGAAGCAGCCCTCGATCCCTGCGGGACAGGCCGGGCGATTGTCGATCATCGTCAGCCGATAGCCGAGCGTGTCGGCAAGACGGTCGAGCGATGCCTGCGACGATGCCTCTGCCGCCAGCGCAGGGGACGCGGCCAGCGCCGCCATTGCCATCGCCGTCCAACCCGCAACCCGCATGCCCCATTCTCCCGCTCGACAATTTGTATCTAATTTGTCATGCAGTCGCGAGCGGGTCAACGCCTTTTGGATTCGACCGATTTGATAGGATAAACTGCATGATGTGGAATTTTCCTGCTTTTCGCTTCATCGCGCAGATCCTGATTGGTTTTACATTAGTATTGTCGTCAGCCGTGATCGCAGCGGAGCCGCAGCGGCCCGTTGTGGTCGGCTATCTTGCGGCGTTCAAGGGGCTCGACCTGTCGATCGCGCGCACCGACCTGGCGGCCTTTACCCATTACAACCTGTCCTTTGCCAATCCCGATGCCGATGGGCAGTTCGTGCGCGACGGGCGGATGACCTGCATGGGCGACGAGCGGGGGACGAACCTGTCGGTCGATACGCTGCGCACGACCATTGCGCGTCTACAGGCGCGCGGCGCAAAGGTGCTGATCTCGACCGCAGGCGGCGTGATTCCGGGCTGTTCGGGCGACTGGAAAGCGTTGCTTGCCCCCGACCGCCGAGACGCGACGGTGGCGGCGCTGGTCGACCTGACCGACACGCTTGGCCTCGACGGGGTCGATATCGATATCGAGGGACAGTTGCTGACCGACATCGATCGTGCCGGCAACTATACGCCCTTCATCGCCGCGCTGTCCGACGCGATGAAAGCGCGGCGCAAGCTGTTGACCTGTGCCACCGCCTCTTATGAAGGCGGCATGGTCCCGGTCGGCTCCATCCCCTATTTCGATCTCGTCAACGTCATGTCCTATGATGCGATCGGGCCGAGCTGGGGTCCGGCGGGCGCCGAGCACAGCAGTTACGATATGGCCGCGCGCGATCTGGACCTGTGGATCGCCCGCGGCGTCGCGCGCGATCGCCTGGTCCTGGGCCTGCCCTTTTATGGCTATGGATTCGGCGGCGAAAAGGCCAATTGGTCTTATCGCGATCTCGTTGCCGCACATGGCATAAATGCGACCAAAACCGATGTCATCGGCGATCATTGTCCGGGGTGCCGCTACGTCACGCACAACAGCCCCGCGACGATCGAGAAGAAGGCCCGGTTAGCCGCAGAAAAGGCGGGCGGCGTAATGGTTTGGGAACTGTCGCAGGATACGCCGGACCATGGCTTGACGCAGGCGATCGTGCGCGGGCTTTCACGCGAATAATTCGCAACAAGCTTGACGTAAGGATACCAATGCAACACATGCTGCGCTATGGCAGGTCTTATCGACCGGCCCGCCGGCGCAATCGAGTGGAGCATCGTCCTTGTCATTGATCGAACGCGTGGGTCCGCTCCAGAAGGACGATCCGACACCGCTTTACCTGCAATTGCAGAAAATCCTGCGCGACGCGATCGAGGGACAGGTGGTGAAGGCCGAAGAGGCAATTCCGACCGAGCGCGATCTGGCCGAAGAATTCGACGTGTCGCGCATCACGGTGCGCAAGGCCATCGACGGGCTGGTCAGCGACGGCATTGTCACGCGGCGCCGCGGGGCAGGCACCTTCGTCACCCGGCCACGCGTCGAAAAAAGCTTTTCCAAGCTGACCTCTTTTTCCGAAGACATGGTGTCGCGCGGGCGCAAGCCGCACAGCAAGTGGGTCAGCAAGACCGCAGGCGCGGTGACCCCCGAAGAGGCGCTCTCGCTCGGCCTGTCGCCCGGCTCGCTTGTCTATCGTTTCCACCGCATCCGCTACGCCGACGACACGTCGATGGCGCTCGAATATGCGACGATCCCAGCTTACTGCCTGCCGTCGGTCGAAACGGTCGGCGCATCGCTTTACGAAGCATTGGAGGCCGCCGGGCATCTGCCCGTGCGCGCGCTCCAGCGGCTGCGCGCGGTCGCCTTCACTTCCGAACAGGCGGATGTGCTTGGGATCGAGGCAGGAACGCCCGGCCTGTTCATCGAACGGCGCGGATTCCTGTCCGACGGGCGCACCGCCGAGTTCACGCAAAGCTATTATCGCGGCGACGCCTATGACGTCGTGGCGGAGCTGAACGGCTGATATCTCCATAGCCCGGCGTCGCCGGTGAAATTAACGGCCTAGCCGCCGAAGAAACTCGCCATGAGTCGGTAGCTCGGCGAGTTGCTCGCTGACGCGGCTGCGCAGGGTTGCGAGGCGCGCGGCCAGCTCTTCGTTCGCCAGCCCATCGGCAATCGGATGCCAGCTTTGCGGCCGAACCCCCTGCCCCGTCAGCACCGCATACCAGTTCGTCGGCCCGAAAAGATCGCCGGGTTCAAAGAGGATGTTGCCGGTCGCGCGAAAAGCCTCGATCCGTTCGGCCAGGCTGTCGGGCAGTCCCGCCGCCGCGATATCGCGCCAGAATGACGTGTCATCCCGGTTGGAGAGCGCGTAGTGGGCGATCACGAAATCGCGGATCGTTTCATATTCGTGGAGCGCGTCGCGGTTGAAACGCGCGACGACATGGGGGTCGATTGCGTCGCGCGGCAAGAGCGCGAGCAGGCGGATGATTGTCGTCTGGATCAGGTGGATCGAGGTCGATTCAAGCGGTTCCAGGAAACCGCCCGCAAGGCCGACGGCGACGCAGTTGCGGTTCCAGATCGCCTTGCGATGCCCGGCATTGAAGCGAAGCCGGTTGGCATCGGCAAGCGCCGCACCGGGAAGCCGCGACCGCAGGAGCCGCTCCGCTTCATCATGGTCCAGATGCGCGCTCGAATAAACATAGCCGTTGCCGTCGCGGTGCTGGAGCGGAATGCGCCATTGCCATCCCGCCTCGCGCGCGGTCGAGCAGGTATAGGGCGCCGGGTCGCCGTCGTTTTCACACGGCATCGCGACCGCGCTGTCGCACGGCAACCAGTGGCTCCATTCGGCATAGCCCGTCGCCAGCGCGCCTTCGATCAGCAGCCCGCGAAAGCCCGAGCAGTCGACGAACAAATCGCCTTCGATGACGCGCCCGTCGGCCATCGCGATCGAGGTGATGAACCCGTCTTCGGGATCGAGCCTGACGTCCGCAACCCGGCCTTCGACGCGCACAACCCCTTTGGCCTCGGCATAGCCGCGCAGATACTGCGCATAAGCGGCGGCATCGAAATGGACCGCGTGGTGAACCGGCCCGTGGCGCGTCATCGGTGCGAAACGGCCCGCCCGCGCCGCCATCGTTTCCAGATTATAGGGGCCACCATCGGCATCGCCCCCGGCAGCCAGGTGGCGCAGCCAATAATGATGGAAATGGATTCCCGACATTTCGACGCCGAAAAAGCCAAAGGGATGGAAATAGCGGTGGCCGACGCCGCCCCAGCCATCGAACTGGATGCCCAATTTGATCGTGCCGTGGGTCGCCCGCAGGAACTCCGCCTGGTCGAGTCCGAGGTAGCGGTTGAATTCGTGGATCGGCGGGACGGTCGCTTCGCCGACCCCGACGGTGCCGATCGCTTCGGATTCCACAAGCGTCAGTGTGTGCGATTGCCCGGCCAGTGCGCGGCCAAGTGCCGCCGCGGCCATCCAGCCCGCGCTGCCGCCGCCCACGATCACGATGCGCCGGACCGGACGCTGGCGCGCGCTCATCCCCGCATCCGTCGCAGCGCGTCGGCGTGCGTTTCCATCGCATGGACATCGCTCGCCACGGCGCGAAGCTGGCGCTGGAACTCGGCCATCAGGGCCTCGTCGTCGGTCAGCAGGGCTTGCGGATCGAAACTGCGCGGCACGACGCCATGACCCGCCATCACCAGCGCCCAGCTATCCTCGACATGCGCTTCATGGTTGAAATGGGCGAACATGCCGCGCGCCGCGAACAGGTCGATCTTGGCGGCCAGCTCGGTCGACACGGACGCGGCGCGCGCCGCATTCCAAAACGGCTCGCCATCCCGCGCGTTGAGCCGGAAATGCTGCGCGGTGAAATCGGTGACGCGCGCCCAGGCACCTGCCATTTCCTCGTTATAGATATCGGCTTCGGGCATCGCCGCGCCGTCGATCGGCCAAAGCAGCACGAGCTGAGCGATCGCCAGTTGGAGCAGCAGCAATTCGCCGCCGTCGAGCATGGGCGCGTCGCCGGCCGCGCGGCCCACCGCGACGACATTGCCGACCCATGGCCGCAGCCGCGCCGCCGCTCCGACCGGCATCGGCACGCCCGTTTCGAGCGGACGCCCCGCCGCGGCGGCCAGCAAGCCGCGTGCATCGGCATCGGACAACAGCGTGCTGTCATAGGCAAATTCGACGGCGGTGCGGTCCGCCAGCGGGATCAGCGAAAGCCAGCCGGCGGCGTGCGCCGTGACGCGGCTGTAGAGCGGCACCGGGTCGAATGCCGGAGCCGAGCCGCGGATCAGCCGATCGCAAAAGCCGGGACGGCGGGCGGCGGCATCGGGATCGAGCGCGGCGACAAGTGCCCCATCGGCATCGATGAACAGGTCCGCGCGCAACGGCTCGCCGCTCGCAAGATCAATCTGTTCGATCCGCCCGCCGCCGGGGCGCGGGACCACGGCGGTGCCCGGCATCCATCGGACACCGGCGCCGTCGCACAAGTCACGCAGCAATCGCGCATAGCCGGCGGCATCGAGGTTCCAGCCCTGCTTGACCGCCTGCCGGGTCGCGGCATCGCGCGGGGCGCCGGTGCGCCCCTGCTTGGCGGCGGCGGCGGCGAGCGAGAAATCCTCCAGCGCGACGCGCAGCCCCGCTTGCCGCGCGCGCGTCCAGTGCTGGACAAATGGCAGCGATGCAAAGGGGCTTCCGGCGTCGCCATAGGCGTGAACAAAGGCACTGTCGCCGCCCGACCAGCCGGCGAATTGCTGCCCCATGCTGATCGTCGCCGCGGCGCCCCCGATCAAGGCCGCATCGTCGAGCCCAAGCAGCCGATGAAAGGTGGCAATATCCGGCGGAGCGACCAGTGCCGCGTGCGGTGCGGGCGCTTCGCCGGTGTCGACCCAGCTGACCTGCGTCCCCAGCCGGCCAAAAGCGCGGGCGATGGCGAGCGCCGCCATCGCCGCCGCAACACCGCCCCCGTGGACCACGACCTGTTGCACCGCGTTCGTCATGGCGCGGGCGCCGGGCAATAGCGGGCGATGAAGTCGGCGTGCGACGGCACGGTCGCCGCGGCGTCGGCGATCGTCGCCGCCAGCTTCGCCAGCCGTTCGTCGAGCAGGTCGGCAGGCAGCGCATCGGCGAGCCGGTCGGCTGCGCGCGGCACAATCCCCTGCCCGACGAACACCGCCTGCCAGCTGGGCGGGCCGAACAGGCCGTCGCGATAGGCCTGCACATGACCGCGGTGGCGGAATCGATCGATCTTGCCCGCCAGCGTGTCGGGCAGGTCGATCGCCGTCACGCGCTGCCACAAGGGCGCATCGGCCTCGTTCGCGACATAATGGAGGATCAGGAAGTCGCGGATGCGGTCATATTCGACGTCCATCACCCGATTGAACTCGGCGGGCAGCGCCGGATCGATCGCCGCTCCGTCGGGCATCAACGTCAGCAGGTGCATGATCGCCATCTGGACAAGGTAGATGCTCGTCGATTCCAGCGGTTCGAGAAAGCCGCCCGCAAGCCCCATGGCGATACAGTTTTTCGCCCATGCCTGGTGGCGCTTTCCGGCCTTGAACCGCAGCACCCGCGGGTCGGCGAGGGGTTCGCCGTCGAGATTGGCGAGCAAAGTCGCGGCGGCCTCGTCGTCCGAAATGTCGGCGCTGGAATAGACATAGCCGTTGCCGGTGCGGTGCTGGAGCGGGATGCACCACTGCCACCCCGCCTTGCGCCGCGTCGAGCGCGTGTAGGGGGTGAAATCGTCCGAGCGTGCCGACGGCACTGCCTGCGCACTGTCGCAAGGCAGCCAGTGCGACCAATCCTCCAGCTCGACGCCCAGCGCAGTCCCCAACAACAGCGAGCGAAAGCCCGAACAGTCGACGAACAGGTCGCCCGCAACCTGCGCCCCAGACGCAAGCGTGACCGCGGCGATATCGCCGCTTTCGCCGTCCTTCTCGACCGCAACGATCCGCCCCTCGACGCGCTCGATCCCGCGCGCTTCCGCCCAGGCGCGAAGGTAGCGGGCGTAAAGAAACGCGTCGAGGTGATAGGCATAGGCAAAGGCGCTGCGCACATCATTGCCATCGCCGTTCGGTAGCATGAATCGGTTCTGCAACGCGGTGACGATCGGAAAGCAATAATCGAACAGCGGCGCGGCGGTTCCGGCGCGATGCGCGCGAATCCAGTAACTGAAAAAATCGGCCTCGCCGATCGGTCGGCCAAAGGTGCCGAAGGGGTGGATATAGCGATCGCCGCGGCGCCCCCAGTTGACGAATTCGATGCCCAGCTTGAAGCTGGCCTGGGTCGCTTTCATAAATTCGACTTCGTCGAGCCCGAGGAAGTCGTTGAAATCCTTCATCTGCGGCAGCGTCGCTTCGCCGACGCCCACGGTCCCAATCTCTTCCGATTCGACAAGCCGCACGCGAAAGCGCGCGGGATCGAGCTTTGCCGCGCACGCCGCGGCGCACATCCAGCCGGCGGTCCCGCCGCCGACGATCACCAGATCGAACTTATCCCCCATATCGGGTCCAGCTTAGCGTCGAAGAAAGCGGGCGCCAGCCCAAAGGAGCTGGCGCCGCCTCCCCCTTTTTTAGAAGTTCAACCGCACGCCCATCTGATAGCGCCGATCATTTTTGAACCAGGCGTTCGGCTTGAGCAGGCCATCGGAATCGACCTGCTGCATCAGCACGGTGTCGGTCCCGAGCAGGTTCGTGGCCTCGAGGATGAACTCGATCCGCTCGGTCGCGCGGAGGCGCAGCGAGGCATCGAGATAACCCGTGCTTTTTTGCCAGATCGGGAAGCCGACGCAGCAATCGATCGCGGTCACGAGATATTTGGAGCGCCAGTTATAAGCGACGCGCGCCGATACCGGGCCTTTTTCATACATGCCGACCAGGTTGTAGCTGTGTTTCGAGATGCCTTCGAGCGCGTCGGGCTTGACCGTGCTGTCCTCGTAAGTGATCCCGCCGCCCGCGGTGCCGCCCGCGGTTTCGTTGGTCAGATTGACCGTTTCGATCCCGTTGTTCTTTACATAAGTATAGTTCGCCTGAACGCCGAAGCCATCGAAGGGCGCGGGCAGGAAGTCGAAGAAGGTCTGGAACGCAAATTCGGCGCCATAGATTTTCGCGCCGTCGCCGTTGACCGGACGATCCAGCCGAACCGTTTCGGTCACGCCGCCATTGTTAAGTTCCAGGCTGAACTGGCCGGCCTGGATATAATTGTAGAACTTCTTGTAAAAGCCGGTGGCGGTGAACGAACTCGACTTGCCGAAATAATATTCGAGCGTCAGGTCGAACTGGTCCGCGGTCATCGGTTTCAGCCCCGGATTGCCCGACTTGCCGGTATATTGCCAGTCATAGGCAATCGCTTCGCCCGCCGAATTTCGCGTCACATTGGGATCGGAGAAATCGTTGAGATTCGGGGACAGGCGGTTGATCGTCAGGAAGTTGCGGAGCAGCCCGAAATCGGGCCGCGACATCGCGCGCGAATAGGCAAAGCGCGATACCAGCTTGTCGGTGAGGTCGAACTTGACGTTGAAGCTGGGCAAGGCGTGGAAATGATTGACCTTGGTCGTATCCGCCACGGTCGCGCCATTGTTGAACGCCAGTTCATTCGCGGTGACCACGCAGCCCGATGTCGCTGTCGGAAGCCCGTCGACCACGGCGCGATCGCAAGTCAGCTGCGACGCCGTGAACGGGTTGGCAAAGGTCGTCGCCCCCTGGGTATCGTTGCGCGTCCAGACGAGGCGCACACCCAGATTGCCCGAAATGCCGATATTGCCGATCGCCAGGCCGTCGCCACCGAATTTCGCCATGGCATAAGCCGACATCGTCCGCTCGCCGACCTTCAGCACCTCGCTCGGCAGATAGCAGCCATATTTGCCGGTGACCGTTTCGCCCGCGCGATAGCCCTGGTTGGAACAGACCGGATAATAATCGCCCACCCCGATCGACGGGCGCCCCAGCGTCGCCGCCAGATCCTCTCGGTTCGCCAGCTTGTCCATGTTGAAGAACATGAAGGACTGGTGGTTCATCTGGTTGCCAGCGAAGAAATCGCTGCCAAATGTGTGCATTTCCGTCGCGCCGGCCGGATAGACCGGGCTGTCGGTGTTGAAATAGGATGCCTGCGTATAGGTCCAGGTGTTCGAGATGTTCGCCCAGTTATACGCGCCCCACCGAACCGTCTGGTCGCGGTCGGCATAGCGTGCCCCCACCTTGATCGCGCTGAGCCAGCTGGAATCGACATCATATTCAAGGTCGGCGCGCAGCGCGACTTCCTTGCCGTCGCTGTCCTCGGTATGGTCGGTGACCGAATAGAAGTGATAATTATTCGGGTTGGTCAGTCCGCCGGCCGACAAGTTGATATTGTCGGCGGTGTTCGGCGTGAAGGCCAGCGTCGGATATTTCCCCGTCAGGTCGACGAAGGTATTGGCATAGCTGCGCGAGGTGACCGACGCGTTATAGTTGCTGACGCTGGCATCGACATATTGCCCGTCGAGCGTCAGCCGCACGCGATCGGTCACATCCCAGCGGAAATTCAGCCCGAAATCCTGCGTGATCTGCTTGTTGCGCAGCGCGTTCGCCGCGGTATCGACCTGCGGCGCGCGGCGATCGTTGGTGCAGCCTTCCCACGCATAACAACGGTTGAAAAAGGCCTGTCCATTCTCGTTCACGCCCAAGCCGAGGTTATCGTTGCCCTCGCCGACATAGGGCCGCATCGCCGACCACCAGCCGCTCTGGAAATTGCCGTCGTCGTCGAATGTGAACGGCGCGGTACCCTGAAGCGGGCTGACCAACGACGCATCGCCAAAGGTATAATCGCTCGGCTGACCATAGAGGTCGCCATAGAAAGTGGCCGAGAACACCGCATATTCGCGCCAGCTGTTGTTATATTGCGAGCGATTATACTGGCCGGTGAGTTGCATCGTCTCGTCGTTCGAGCGCCACTGGAACGCGGCCGCCGCGCCATAGCGTTTGCGGTCATATTCATTCTCGCGCATGAAAATGCCGCTCGGGATATATTGCTTGCCCGGCCCAAACACGCCGTCGAAAATGCCCATGCGCTCGAACTGGACGCCCTGGCTCGATGTCTTTGCATGCGAATAGGCGCCGTTCAGCATCAACCCGATTTCGCCGATCCCGGTCTGCCAGCGATCGGAAATGATCCCGGAGAATTCGGGCGTCGATTTCTGGGCGATGTCGCCATAGGTGTTCTTGATCGAGATCGAGATGAGGCGGCCGTCCTGATCGAACGGCACGCGGGTCCGCAAATTGACCGTTCCGGCGATGCCGCCCTCGATCAAATCCGCGGTCTGGTTCTTGTAGGTGTCGATGCCGCCGAGCAGTTCGGGGGAAATATCCTGCCACGACAAGCCGCGCGACGAGTTGGCGCTGAACGTGTCGCGTCCGTTGAATTCGGAACGCACCTGGTTCAGGCCGCGGACGATGACGCCCGAGGGTTCGGCCGAAAAGTGCGAGGTGTCGTCGGTTCCGGCAAACCGGACCACGGTAATGCCCGGAACGCGCTGCAACGCTTCGGCGACCGATTTATCCGGGAAGGAGCCGATATCCTCGGCGGTGATCGAATCGACCACGGTGTCGGCGTTGCGTTTGCGGTTCTGCGCCGATTCGAGGTTGGCGCGAATGCCCGTGACGATGATGTCATCGGCACTTTCCTCATCGGCCGGCGCCGGGGCGACCGTGTCCTGCGCGGCGGCAGGGAGAGTGATCGCGCTCGCCAGCGCAGCGCCACAGATTCCCTGCAGCAGACCGCGGCGAAGTCGATATGTAGTAGCAGGCCCCTTGTTCATTCTTGTTTCCCCCATCCAGCCGGGTCCAGATTGCCTTCCCACAATCTATATAAGACCAATTGCGTCCTTGGACTATTACCAATAGACTACAAATCCAACGCGCTGTCCATTGCAAATTTATGGCGGTGCAAAGATGTTGTCCGAAGGGGCGGCGGCGACGGGGGGAGACAGGGCCATGCGGTTGATTTCACTTGATGTGCTCAGGGGGCTGACGGTCGCCGGAATGATCCTGGTGAACTCGGCGGCGGCGATGAAATATGGCGCCGAGGCGAATGTCGCGCCGATCCTGCTGCACGTCAGTTGGGACGGCCTGACGCTTGCCGACCTTGTTTTCCCAGGGTTTTTGACGATGGTGGGGATCGCGATCCCCTTTTCGATGCGCGATGCAAAGCTGGATGCCGCACAGCGCCGCCACATCCTCGGCCGGACGGGGCGCCTGCTCCTGCTCGGCTTCATCCTCAGCAATCTTTACTGGTTCACCAGCTTTGCATCGGGCGACTGGCGCCTGTTCGGGGTCTTGCAGCGAATCGGGCTCGTCTATGGCGCCTGCGCGCTGCTGTTCCTGCTTGCAGGGTCGCGGGCGCGGATGGTCATCGCGGCAGCGATTCTCGTCGCCTACTGGCCGCTCGCGCTGCTCCCCTCGCTCGACGGAGTCGCAACCGACCTGTGGGTCCGCGGACATAATTTTATTGCCTCGGTCGATCGGCTACTTCTTGGCAACCACCTGTATGTGAAGGGGCCAGAAGGCTATGATCCCGAAGGGATTTTCGGCACCTTCCCCGCCATCGCACAAGGCCTGATCGGGGTTGCGATCGGTGAGCTTCTGATTCGCCGCAGCGGCCCGGCCGGGCGCCAGCTCGCGGTGATCGGCGCTGCCATGCTGGCGCTCGGCGGTATCTGGAGTTTCGCGTTCCCGATCGTCAAGGACATCTGGTCGAGCAGCTTCGTGCTCGTCACCAGCGGCATCACGATCCTCGCGCTCGCGCTGCTCCACCACCGGCTCGACCGCGAAGGCCGCACGCCGGGTGTCGCCGCCACCGCGATGCTGGCCTTTGGCGCCAATGCGATCGCGGCCTACACGCTGCATCAGGTCACCGCGGGCGTCGTGACGTGGGACCTGTTGCTGCTGCCGTTTCGCGCGCTGCGCGAAACGCTGGGCGACCCCGCGGCCTCGCTGCTGCCCGTGCTTCTTTATATGCTGCTCATCTGGGGCGCGATGGAATGGCTGCGCCGCAAGGGCTGGATCATCAAAATCTGATCGCCCCGAACATACATCTTGATGAGACATATATAACCTATATAATACCAATATATCGTGTGACGGCGTGTCACCGATCCGGAGACCATATCCCATGATGCCGAACGCCGCAGAAGACGGACGACAGACGCTGATGGAGCGGGAGGCCGGCGAGGCTGCGGCGGCTGTCGCGGCGATGCTCGCCGCCAATCGCGCGGCGTTTGCGGCGATCGGCGAGCGCCTGCGCGCTGCCCCGCCGGTCGCGGTCGTCACCTGCGCGCGCGGATCGTCGGATCATGCCGCGACCTATGCGAAATATCTGATCGAGACGATGACGGGGACGCCGACGGCGTCGGCCGCCCTGTCGATCGCGTCGCTCTATGACGCACCGGCCGTCGCCGGGAACCGCCTGTGCCTGGCGATTTCGCAGTCGGGAAAAAGCCCTGACCTGCTGGCCGCCGTCGAACAGCAACGCAGCGCCGGCGCCTTCGTCGTTGCGCTGGTCAATGCCAAAGGCGCGCCGCTTGCCGAGCTGGCCGACGTCGTCATCCCGCTGTCGGCGGGAACCGAACGGTCGGTCGCGGCGACGAAATCCTATATCGCCTCGCTCGCCGCGATTGCGGCGCTCGTCGCAGCATGGGCCAGGGACGCGGCGCTCGAAAACGCGCTCACGCGCCTTCCCGCTCAGCTCGCACGCGCCTTTGCGCTCGACTGGTCGCCCGCCATCACCGCCTTTCGCGGCGCGAACAACCTGTTCGTCCTGGGTCGCGGCTATGGCCTTGGCGCCGCGCAGGAAGCCGCGCTCAAGTTCAAGGAAACCTCCGGGCTCCACGCCGAAAGCTTCAGCGCCGCCGAAGTGCGCCACGGTCCGATGGCGATTGTCGGCGACGCGTTCCACGTGCTGGCGCTTGGCGGCACCGACCGCGCGGCGGCAAGCGTGCGCGACGCTGCGGCGGAGTTCCGCGGGCGGGGCGCGACGGTGCTGCTCGCCGATTCGCAAGGCGGCGAGCTACCCGCGATCGCGGACCATCCCGCGATCGAGCCGATCCTGATGATCCAGAGCTTCTATCGCATGGCGAGCGCCCTGGCGCTCGCCCGCGGCCACAACCCCGACTCGCCTCCGCATCTCAACAAGGTTACCGAGACCCTATGATCTTTCGTTTCCACAACGGCCGGATCGCCCTGCCCGCCGATGCCGTCGGCGCAGCGGATGTCGTCGTCGCCGACGGCATCGTCACCGCGGTGACCGCCATGGGCACGGCGCCCGCCGACCACGCGATCGACCTGGGCGGAGGCTGGTTGCTGCCGGGCTTCATCGACACGCAGGTCAATGGCGGCGGCGGGGTGCTGTTCAACGACCAGGTCGACGTCGACGCGATCGGTGCGATCGGCGCCGCGCACGCCCGCTTCGGCACCACCGCATTCCTGCCAACGCTGATCAGCGATACGCCCGCGCAGATCGCCGCCGCGCTCGCCGCGGTCGATACCGCGATCGAACAAGGGGTGCCGGGGGTCGTCGGCATTCATATCGAGGGGCCGTTCATCAATGAGGTGAAGCGCGGCATCCACGAAGCGCATCGCATCCGCCGCCTCGACGCCGACATACTCGCGACGCTCACCGCGCCGCATCGCGGGCGCGTCATGCTGACGCTCGCCCCCGAACTGTGCGACGAAGAGGATATTCGCACCCTTGTCCGCCACTGCGTGATCGTCAGCGCGGGGCACAGCGACGCGACCTATGACGAGGCACAGCGCGCGATCGCCGCGGGATTGTCGGGATTCACCCATTTGTTCAATGCGATGTCGCCGCTCCACCACCGCAATCCCGGTGCGGTCGGGGCAGCGTTCGATTCGGACAGCTATTGCGGCTTGATCGTCGACGACGTCCACCTCCACCCGGCAGTCGTCCGGCTCGCGATCCGGGCGAAGGGCGCACGGCGCATCATGCTGGTTACCGACGCCATGCCCAGTGTCGGAACCGATGTCAGCGAGTTCACCCTGCAAGGCAAGCGCATCGCGGTGAAGGACGGCGTGTGTATTTTCGAGGACGGCACGCTCGCGGGCACGCACCTCGACATGGCATCGGCGCTGCGCAAGACGGTCGAGGTCACCGGCCTGCCGGTGCTCGACGTATCGACGATGGCGAGTGCGACGCCCGCCGCCTTCCTGTCGATGGAGGATCGCATGGGCGCGATCGCTCCGGGGCGGCGCGCCGACTGGGTCTGGCTGGATGCCGCGCTGGAACCGCGCGCGACGTGGATCGGCGGACGGATCGTTGCCGAAACCACGCCGGACCTTGCCCACGCTGCACAATGATAGAGGCCGCACGACAACCGCGGCCCATGTTTTGGGGATTAAAGCGATGAGTCTGATCATCACCTCTCCGCTCAGAGGATGGGCGACGACGCTGGACGGCGTTCCCGATCCGGTCTTTGCCCAGCGGATGATGGGCGACGGCGTCGCCATCCACCCCCTTGGCGACACGGTCGTCGCGCCGTTCGACGGCGAGGTGCTGACGCTCCACGATGCCGGCCACGCGGTGTCGCTGCGCAGCGCCGAGGGCGCCGAGATATTGATCCATATCGGGCTCGACACGGTGATGCTGAAGGGTGAAGGTTTTACCGCGCTGGTTGCCGCGGGGCAGCGCGTATCACGCGGCGACCCGCTGATCCGCTTTGACCTCGACGCCGTCGCGCTGGCCGCAACCAGCCTGATCACGCCGGTGATCGTCACCAATGCCGAGGCTTTTGCCATCAGCCGCCGCACCACCGACTGCGCGATCGGCGCGTGCGAGGCATTGATGACGCTGGTGCCGGTGCAGGCCGAGGCGCGCCGCCGGTCGGACGACGGAACCATCGTCGAACAGACGGTCACGCTGTCGCTGCCGCACGGCATCCACGCCCGCCCTGCGGCGCGGATCGGAGAGGTCGCGCGCGGGTTCGAGGCCGATGTGCATTTGATGAAAGACGGCAAACGCGGTGACGCGCGCAGCACGGTCGCATTGCTCGCGCTCGGCACTGGCTTCGGCGATGACGTGGTGGTCCAGGCGCGCGGCGACGACGCCGAGGCGGCGCTGGCCGCCGTCGTCGCGTTGCTGGCGACCGACATGGGCGAAGGCAAACCCGTTGCAGCATCTGTCGTGCCGACGGCGACCGTTCCGCTTCGTGCTGGACAGATCGGCGGCGTCATCGCCTCCCCCGGCCTTGCCATCGGACCCGCGGCGCGGCTGCGCCAGGCGGAGATCGCAGTTGCGCGCGAAGGCGCGGGGGTCGCCGAAGAAGGCGCCGCGCTGCTCGCCGCGCGCGGCGCGGTCCGCGCGCGCATTGCGGCACGCGCCGATAGCGCGAGCGGCAGCATCGCGTCGGTGATGCAGGCCCATCTGGCGCTGATCGACGACCCGGAATTGCTGGCCGCCGCCGAAAGCCGGATCGCCGCGGGCCATAGCGCGGGCTTTGCCTGGCGCGGTGCGACCCACGACCAGATCGCCGCGATCCGCGCCACGGGCAATGAACATCTGATCGAACGCGTCGACGACCTTGTCGACATCGAACGGCAATTGCTGTCGACGCTCACCGGCACGCCGATCGACGGCGCCGCAGTCGCGGCGGGCGCGATCGTCGTCGCCGACGACCTGCTGCCATCGCAACTTGTGACGATCGCGGCCGCGAAACCCGCGGGCATCTGCCTTGCACGCGGCGGACCGACCTCGCATGTCGCGATCCTGTGCGCGAGCATGGGGCTGCCTGCGCTCGTGGCGATGGGCGATGCGCTGGGCACCGTGGAGGACGGCACCCCCCTGTTGCTCGACGCCGAACTGGGCCATGTCAGCCCAAGCCCGTCCGCGGCCGACGCCGATGCCTTCACCGCGCGCCTGGCGCAGCGGGCGGCCCGGCGCGCGGCGGCACAAGCGGCGGCAAAGGATGCGTGCCACAGCGCCGACGGCACCCGCATCGAAATTTTCGCCAATATCGGAAGCGTCGAGGACGCGGCACTGGCGGCCGCACAGGGTGCCGAGGGGTCGGGCCTGGTGCGCAGCGAATTCTTGTTCCTGGGCCGCGACGCCGCGCCGTCGGAAGACGAGCAACATGCCGCCTATCAAGCGATCGCCGACGCGTTGCCCGGCCAGCCGGTGATCGTCCGCCTGCTCGACATCGGCGGCGACAAACCGGCTGCCTTTATCCCGATCGAAACCGAGGAAAATCCGGCGCTGGGTCAACGAGGCGTTCGCGTCGCCCTCGCGCGGCCCGACCTGCTCGAAACGCAGCTTCGCGCAATCTTGCGCACCAGCCCGGCCGGCCAGTGCAAGATCATGATCCCGATGGTCGCAAGCATCGACGAAGTGCGGCAGGTGCGCCAAGTCGTCGAGCGGCTGCGCGGCGACTTGGGCATTGCGACGCCGGTCGAGGTGGGGGTGATGGTCGAAACGCCCGCCGCTGCGATGACCGCCGACCTGCTCGCCGCCGAAGCCGATTTCCTGTCGATCGGCACCAACGACCTGACGCAATATGTTCTCGCGATGGATCGCGGCAATCCGGCGGTCGCCGCCGGGGTCGATGCCATGCACCCCGCCGTGCTGCGGATGATCGGCGAAACCTGCCGCCTCGCCGCCGTCCATGATCGCTGGGTCGGAGTGTGCGGGGGCCTAGCCTCTGATCCCGCCGCTCTGCCGATCCTGATCGGGCTGGGCGTCACCGAACTTTCGGCGGTCCCCGGCTTCGTTGCCGAGGCGAAACAGATCGTGCGCGGCCTGACCTTGGCCGAGGCGCGCGCGCACGCCGAACTCGCGCTGCAATGCCGGTCGGCGGCAGAGGTTCGCGCGCTCGCCCGCGCGTTCGAGGAGACACGTCGATGAAGAAGATGCTTGAAGCCCTTCAGCCGCTCGGCCGCGCGCTGATGCTGCCGATCGCGGTGCTGCCGATCGCCGGCCTGCTGCTGCGCATCGGCCAGCCGGACCTGCTCGACATCGCTTTCATCTCGGCCGCGGGCGCCGCGATCTTCGACAATCTTGGCATCCTGTTCGCGATCGGAGTCGCGGTCGGCTTTGCGCGTGACGGCAATGGGGCTGCGGCGCTGGCCGGGGTGGTCTGCTATTTCGTCACCACGAACGGCGCGCAAACCTTTATGGTGGCGCCGCCCGACGTCGGCGCCGGGCTTCCCGAAGCCGCGGCGGCGCTGACCGCCAAGCAATGGGCCGTCGGGCTGATCGACCGGCTGGAAGTGCCCGTGGGCATAGTGTCCGGCCTGATCGCAGGGCATTTCTACAATCGCTTCGCGACGATCGCGCTCCCCGAATATCTCGCCTTTTTTGGCGGCCGCCGTTTTGTGCCGATTGCCAGCGGGGTCGCCGGACTGCTCCTCGCGGCGCTGGTCGGTTACAGCTATGCCCATATCAGCGGCGCGATCGACACCGCCAGCCGCGCCGTTGTGGCGTCGGGAGAGATCGGCCTGTTCGTCTATGGCGCACTCAACCGGCTGCTGATCGTCACGGGGTTGCACCACATCATCAATAATGCCGCCTGGTTTGTCGTCGGCGACTTTGAAGGGGCGACGGGTGACCTTCGCCGGTTCTTCGCGGGCGATCCCGATGCCGGCGCCTTCATGGCCGGCTTTTTTCCGGTGATGATGTTCGGCCTGCCCGCCGCGTGCCTCGCCATGTATCACGAAGCCCGGCCGGACCGGCGCAAGGCGGTCGGCGGGATGCTCTTTTCCCTCGCCTTCACCAGCTTCCTGACCGGGGTGACCGAACCGATCGAATTCACCTTCATGTTCGTCGCGCCTTTGCTCTACGCGATCCATGCCCTGCTGACGGGCGCGTCGATGGCGCTGATGAACGCGCTCGACGTCAAGCTGGGCTTCGGTTTTTCGGCGGGATTGTTCGACTATGTCCTGAACTTCAGCCTTGCGACGCGGCCATGGCTGCTGGTGCCGATCGGCGCGGTTTATGCGCTTCTTTATTACGGCCTGTTCCGTTTCTTCATCCGCCGCTTTGACCTTGCCACGCCGGGGCGCGAGAAAGGCGACGTCGCCGGGACCGCCGTCCGCACGGCCGGAAGCGCGCGTGGAGAAGCCTTTGTCGGGGCGCTCGGCGGCGCCGCCAATCTGGTCAGCGTCGATGCCTGCACGACGCGCCTGCGACTGATCGTGGCCGACCAGCGCGCGATCGACGACGCCGCGCTGTCCGCGCTCGGTGCGCGCGGCATCATCCGCCCGTCGGAAAAGGCCGCGCAGGTCGTGTTGGGGCCGATCGCCGACCTGGTCGCAGAGGAAATTCGCGGAGCGCTTGCCGGCGGCGGAGCGGCGCGGACGGAGACAGCGTCGCCCGCGGCAGGCGGCAGCGCCGCCGTGCTTCCCGGCGAGCTTCTGGGCGCCCTGGGTGGAGAGGGGAATGTCCGCGGCGTCCACGCTCTCCACGGGCGCTATCGTGTCGAACTTGCCGACCCCACGCGCGTCGACGAAAGCGCGCTCGCCCGATTGACCCGCGGCATCGTGCGCCCGCAGCCCGGCGTCTGCCATATCCTGATGTCATAGGGCGGCGGCCTTCCCGCCGCTTGCCCTTGCGTCCGCCGCGACCTTCTCTTGGACGGTCGCGGC
>Ga0155548_149_pt3 | contig 42022 bp, 44 predicted proteins | sample RifCSPhighO2_12_FD_107205 | JGI IMG/M metagenome (GOLD analysis project Ga0155548, IMG submission 107205) | Sphingopyxis sp. RIFCSPHIGHO2_12_FULL_65_19
TCGGCGCGGGCGATTATTATCAACCGCTGGAATTGCGCTTCATTTGCTATTCCGGCCGCGATGAAATCGACCGCAGCATCCAGACGGGCGCGCAGGTCGCCGTCAATCTGCGCGTTCCCGAACGCATTTCCACCTTCATCGGTTCGGCGGGTATCCGGCGCGGTCGCATCGATTTTGGCAAGGTGGACGCGCTCGGCGGAAACCAGATTCGCGGCCTCACCGTCACCGCGCAGTCCACCATTCCATACGACATCCGTATCGACAGCGAACGCGGTGCGCTAAAACGATCCGGCCGCGACGACGCGGTGATTGCCTATGGACTGAAATTGTCGGGATTCCCGGTGTCAGACCGGACGCGGCTGGTATGTGACCGCACCCCGGCGCCGGGTGGGCGCACCCATAATCTGCAAGTCGAACTGAACGGCGAGGATCTGCGCAAGGCACCGGCTGGCGCCTATAGCGATATCGTCACCCTGACCTTTTCGCCGCGTCTCGGCCTGTCGGGCGGCGAAGGATGTTCCGCCACGCGCGGCTGATCGCCGCCTGCCCTCAAGGGGTCAGAAAACCGGACCCTTGGGCTGGGCATCGAGGCTGAGCGCGACGTCGCCGCCATGCAGGTCGTCTTCCGACAGGACCAGCCGAAGCGGGCGTTCGCGAAACTCCGCCGACGCGGCGTCGACGATGACCGTGTGCGTCGCCGTCGCCGAAATCGGGACGCGCGCGCTGCCGATTTCGACCCACGCATCGGTCAGGCCGGCAGGGTGGTTCAATGTTACCGTGTAGCCCGCCATGCTGTTGCACAGCTCGGTCATCGTGCCCAGGTTGTTCGCCCCGGCCTGAAAGGGCAGCGACGGGTTCGATGCGACGCTGACCTGACAGACGGTCGGCACGCGCGCAAAGATCGCGAACGACGTGCCGTCGGATGCCGCAGCCGGTGTCGCCACCGCCGCGATCGCGACCAGCGCCGCGGCGCTCCGATTAAATCCTGCCTTTGGCATAGCGTGCCTCCTGTTTCAGGAGACGTTCTAGGCCGCCCGTCTAAAATTGTGTTTAATTGCCATGGTTAAGGACATTAACCTTCGCGGAGACAGGCCGACGGCGCCATCGGCCGCCTATATTTCGACCATTATCCGTATTTTGTCGGGCGTTGTGCCGACGACGCGAGCGATTTGTTCGCGGCTCCTGGCGAGCAGGTCTTCCAGCATTTCGGGAACGTCGGGACCGAAAAGTTCGGACATCGGGATTCCGAGCGCCCCCGCCAGCGCTTTCATTCGCGCGTCGCGCGGGCGCGCCTTGCCAGTTTCCCAGGCGCAGATCGCGGGCATGCTGACGCCCAATTGGGCTGCCATTTGCGCCTGTGTCATCCCCTTTGCCTTGCGCAATTGTTTCAGGCGCACCCCGAAATCTTCCGCCGGAAGCGCAGAAGGTTGTTTTTCTGGCGAGGCAATATCGCGACTGACCGTGCTGCGCAGTTCCACGGCGCTCAGCGCACCCGCCGACAGCGCGACGTCGAACTCGCAGCCGTAAAGTCGGCCGCTCGCCCATACGACTCGCGCCGCCGTCGTCCCGGCATGGGGAAGCTCGATGGCAATTTCTTCGCCGGGCGCCAACGCTGCGGGGCTTTCGATCAGCAGACCCGATGCCGATATATTATGGACAAGCACCTCGGTCGCGCCGCGTGCGGCGCTGACGCCTTTGGTCTGGAGCCGCAAGTTCCGCCGCGCATTCCGCCGCTTGCCGCCCGACCGTTCATGTTCTTCGAGATATGCGGTGATGACCATTGTGCGCTTTCAAATAGGCACTTAGTCAACCGCCATCAGTTAACAGACCGTTATTGCGAAAGACAGCCGACGCTGCCGCGCCCCCATACGGGCTGCGATGTGCCCCATCAACAACATGATGCGCATTCGGTCGCGCGGCGCGGGCAACCGGCCTCATGCCCCGCCTATTCCCGGTTCGTCGATCTCAGGTGGCGGTCCGGCAGCGCGAAGCTGTCGACTGTAGAGCCATCCGATCCCGATCAAGCTGAACCCGAGCGCGACGAACGAACCGATACGAAGCAGCCCCTCCAACCCCGAAGCGTCGAAAACGAACACCTTGCCGACGGCACCCAGCATCAGCAGGAGCGAAGCGAGGCGCCAGTCGCGGTGATGCTGCCGGATGCCCCACAATAGGAAACCGATCGCCAACAGCAGGATCAGCAGCGAGCGCAGGATATTTTCCGCCGGAGCGACCCCTGCTTCGACAAGCAGGCTGCCGTGGAATAGCTGGCGCAGGCTGGCCCGGGCAAAAGTGGCGATGAGCAGCATAGTCAGCAACTGGATACCGCGGTCGAGGCGCGCAGACGCGGGGGAGACCATCTTGCCGGCCAACCGCAAACCAAACCACGGCAACAGGAAGAGCGGCGCGAGCAGGTTGACGAGCGGCCAGCCACCGACCGCCTGCTGCGCCCACAAGGGATTGTGGAGGACAAGTCCATAGACAAGCGCGTGCGCGGTCCCGGCGATCACCAGCACCTGCGCGCCGATGGTAATGCCGCGCCGCCACAGCAACCAGCCGAGGCCGATCAGCAGCGTCTCCCAGACGAGGCGCTGGGCTATGCCGGTCGCCACGAAATCATCCCCGACCAGCGCGGCGAAGCCAAGACGATAGAGGGTATGGACCGCGACGACTCCGATCGCCCCGGCTATTGCCATCCCGCCGACCGAAAGCCAGCGCGGCAATGTTTCACGCTGGAGCCACAGCGGCACGGCGCAGATCAGCGCCGGAAGCGCCAGGCGGCGGACCAACTCGTCCACGGCCAGAATGCCGCCGTCGATCAGCATCGGCACGCCAGCCAGCGACAGCGCGGCCTTTCCGGCCCAGAAGGCGACGGGCATCGCTGCCCAGCCGAGCGCGATTGCCGCCAGGATCGCGGCGCCGATCCCGACGCGGCCCAGACCGAAGCGCCGTGCCGCGAGCAGCAGCGCGCCGATCCCCAACGCGGGGACAAGGACGAGCAACGTGGCCGGGAGCAACTGCGCCGCGGCACCATAGGCCAGCGCAGCCGCAAAGCCCTGCCCGAGGCAGAGCACAACGCGCCGCTCGGCACGGACCGCGAATAGCAGCGCACCGAGCGTCAGCGCGGCCCAACGCAAAAATGCCTCCGCCGACGCCATCTCGGTGCCCGATGCCAGCCGCGGCAGTTCGTCGAGCGCCCGCGGCGTGGCGATCAGGCCGACGAGCGCGGCACCGAAAAATCCGACCGCAATCCATTCGATCCGGCGATCACCCGCCATCCTTCCAAACGGCAACAGCGCCGCGGCCACCAGCGCAACCGCGACCGCCGCCAGCCAGACCGGCAGGGTCAGCACAAGCGCGAGCGCGATCAGCGCCGCCGCGGTTCCGGTCAACCAGGCGAAGCGGCGGTCGGCCGCACGGCCCTCGACACGCCACCCGCGCGCGATCGCGGTCGCCAGCAACAGTCCGCCGACCAGCGCGACAAGCGCCAGCGCCCCGTCCGGCATGTCCCACCATTGCCACTTGGCAACGAGCGGCAGCGCGAGCGCGAGCGCGCACAGCTCCAGCGTACGGCGCAGGTCGGCCGGCGGCGCCCACAGGCGCGCGAGCAACGGCAGCGCATGGATCGACGCCAGCGAAAGCCCGACAAGGCTGAACCAGAAGAGCGTCGGATCGGGCCACAGCGCGATCAGCAGGATCGACAGCGCAAGGCTGGTTGTCGGCACCATCGCCAGCTTGCTTTCGCGCCATGCGAGCCATTGCCCGGCCGCAGCAAGGAGCGCGAACAGCCCCCAATGGAGCGGCGCAAAGCCCGCATAGGCCACCAGCAGCGCGAGTTGCAACGCGCCGACGATCGCCGCCGCCCCGCGCAGCAGCGCGGCCCGTGGACCGTCATAGGCAAGAAGCGGGATGGCGATCCCGAGCAGCAGGACATAACCGCCGATCGACAGCGAGCCCAGCGTGTCGAACGCGCCCCCGAGCAGGATCATCCAGGCGCTCCACCCGGCCCCGCCGACAAGTGCGGCAAGCGCCAGCCACGGCCAGCCGCGCATCCGCGCAACGCCGGTCAACGCCCCGATAGTCAGCGACAGATAGACGGCGAGCAGCGGGACATTGGGTTCGAGCGCGCCGACAAGCGCAGGTGCCGCAAGCCCGCCGGCGAGGCCCAGAAGCGCGCTCGGCGGGCCGAAACGAAGCGAGAGCGCAAGCGCCGACGCGGTGACGAGCGCCAGCGCGAAAAAGGCGAGCAGCGGACCGATCAAGCCATAGATGTTCGCCGCGACCATGATCGCGGCATATAGCGTCGCCACCCCGGCGCCCGACAGCGCCTGCGCCACGCGCAGGTCGCGGACCCGGCTTTCGTTGCGCCAGGCATATTCGGCGGCGCCGACAAGCGCGAGGCCGAAGAGGATGCCCGCGAGCACCTGCACGCCCGGCGTGAAGACCCGGGCAAAGAAGCCGAGGTCGATCGCATAACGCACGATGAGCACCCCGGCGATCGCCAGCGTGATGCCCCCGGCCCAGATCGGCAGCGTCTTGCCGAACAGATCCTCGAAACGCGCGGACAGATTGGCGGGGGGAGCGGGCTTCGCGGGGGTGGCCGGGGTTTTCGATTCAGGCGCCGGTGGCGGCGATGGCCTGGCGTCGACCCCGCCCGGCGCAGATGCTATCTGGCCCTGCTTTTGCGTCAGCGCGGGCAACGGCGCGCTGTCCTTGGCCGCCGCTCGCGCCGCTATCACGGTCGTCGCTTCGCTTTGCGGGTCTGCGGCTGGCTTGGCCTTGGCAACCGTGGCTTTCGCGGTGCCTTGCGCCGCGCCGGGCTTCCCGATGGTTTCGGCGAGGATCTTTTCGGCGCGTTTCAGCCGGGTCCGTGTATCCGACAGCAGCACGCCCAGGATGACGATGGCAAGAAAAGCGAAAAGTTCAAACATCGAGTTCCTTCAGGGCCGCCACGGCCCCGTTCGTCGCCAAGCATATGCCCGAAGACGCGCCGCGCAAGAGCGCGCGCCCAAGACACCCCGCAGACCGGGCCGAATGCGCAGCCGCCGCGTCGATTGCACCCCCGCCCTGCCGGCGCAGCCGAAGGAATCAGTAGCGACCCGAAAGCAGCGCTCCGCCGCCGGAGATATGGGTTGAAAGGCCGAGCCGCGTCAGCATCTGGTGCGCGGTGCAGATGGCGGCCGAGACGACCGGAATACCGATTGCATCCTCGACCTTCTGCACCGCGGGCAGCGACGGCATCTGGACGCACGCCGAGAGGACAAGCGCGTCGATGCCGGTGAGGTCGAGCCGCCTGGCATGATCGAGCAAATTGGCCGGGTCTTGCGCGGCGACCTCCAGATTGTCCGGGATTTCCAGCGCAAGCCAGTCGCTTACCTCAACGCCTTCATTCTGAACATAAGACACGACCATTTGCGTAAGCGGCCGCATATAGGGGGCGACGAGCGCAATGCGCCTTGCCTTCAGCGCGGCGAGGCCCTCGACCAGCGCCCCGGCGCTGGTGACGACGGGTGCGGCGCCGCCATTTTCCACCGTCCGCCGATGCAGCCGCGCCTCCGACACGCGATGATAGCCCTCCCCCATGCTCATGATCGCGACAAGACAGGCATAGCCGAGGACGTCGACCGCGGCGTCGGACAGTTCGAGCGCGCAGCGGTCCGAATCGGCGTCCATCGCCGCGAGTTCTTCCTTTGTCACCGTCTTCATCCGCATCCGCGACGAATGGAAGGTGAAGCGTTCCGGCGCGATGGCTTCGCGGGCGCGAAGCAGCGCGGGGATTTCGGTTTCCATCGTGACGTTGGAACTGGGCACGATCTGCCCGATGCGGATGGGCCGGTTCATCGCGTTCAGACCGCGACGATCGGGTTGCGCAACGTGCCGATGCCCTCAACGGTGCATTCGACGACGTCGCCCGGCCACATGAATTCCTGTGGATCGCGCCCGGCGCCGACCCCCGCGGGCGTGCCGGTCGCAATGATGTCGCCAGGTTCCAGCGTCATCACGCTCGAAATGTCGGCGATCAGTTGCGGCACGTTGAACAGCATGAAACGCGTGTTGCTGTTCTGTTTTTCGACCCCGTTGACGCGGGTCAGGATGCCCAGATTATGTGGATCGCCCACTTCGTCCGCCGTGACGATGCAAGGCCCCATCGGCGCAAAACTGTCCTGCCCCTTCGACACGATCCATTGCCCGGCGCGGCGGCAGTCGCGCGCCGACACATCGTTGATCACCGTATAACCGAACACATGGCCCAGCGCGTCGTCCTGAGCGACATGACGCGCGGTGCTGCCGATGATCACCGCCAGCTCGGTTTCCCAGTCGAGCTGCTGCGTGACCTTGGCATTATGGCGGATCGGGTCGTTCCACGCGACGACCGCGGTCGGGGGTTTCGAGAAAATCACCGGCTGCTGCGGCAGCTCGTTCGAGGTGTCGAGCGAACGCGCCGATTCCGCGACATGCTCGGTGTAATTGAGACCGATGCCGAAGATATTCTTTCGCGGTCGCGGGATTGGCGCGAGCAAGGTCACATTCCCCTCCGGCAGCGAGGTGCCGACCAGATCGGCGGTGGTCGCCGCGCCGACGGCTTCCTTGAGGAAGCGCAAGGCGACCGGGCCCAGGTCGATGAAATCGAGCATCGTCGACGGCAGGTCGTGCCCGATCGCATCGCCGAAATATTCGACGTCGATCACCAGCCCGCCGTGGACAAGGCCGAGCCGCGGTTCGGTTTCGATCGTGCGATAGGTCACAAAGCGCATGGTTGATGTCCGTCATTGTCTAGAAGGGCCTCCTCGATCCGGACGCCGAGCGCCTCCATCACGGGAAAGTCGTTGAACGAGAAGAGGAAGGCTTCCTCGGATGCGTCGAGATTGACATGCTCGTGCCACACCCAGGCCGGCACGCAGAAGATGTCGTGCGTGCCCCAGTCGAACCGCTCGCCGCCGATGATCGAATAGCCGCGCCCGCCCGCGACATTATAGACGACGTTGCCGGTGTGGCGGTGCGCCCGCCCGCGGAAGCCCGGTTTGAGCATTTGCATATGCGCGCCCATCGTCTGGAGCGCCCAGCCGCCGGTCAGCGGGTTGGAATAACGCAGCATATGCCCGTCGAAAGGCGATCCGTCCGACACCTTCGCGAGATTCCACAGGGCGTCGCGCGTCGCGTCCCAGCGATAGACCATCACCGGCGAATAGGGTTTTTCCCAAGCGCCAATGCCTTCGGGCCGCAGCGACCCGCCACCATAGGTCAGCGGCAGGTCGTCGGTCGGAAAGGCCGCCGCCTGTGCGGGCTGGTCATAGACGGCGTAAAAATTGGTCTCGAGGCTGTTCATCAGCGGAATGTCGAGCCCGTCCTGCCAGATCGACACCTCGCCGTCGGCGACGACGCCATGGTCGTGCCAGCAGCCGCCCGGCGTCAGCACATAGTCGTTGGCGCCGAGCGTGATGGGATGACCGTCGACGACGGTATAGGCGCCCTTCCCCTCCATGATGAAGCGGTGCGCCGACGCGGTGTGCTTGTGCGCGGGGGTGATTTCTCCGGGGCGCATCGCCTGCATCCCGCTGAACAGCCAGCCGCATACGGCGACATTCTCGCGCCCCGCATCGCTGTCGTTGAGCAACGTCACGACGCGGCGCCCCGCTTCCTCAGGCTTCACCAGATCGAGCGCGCGCAGGCACATGGCGCGCATGTCGGCGTAGCGCCACAGCGTCGGACGATAGCGCGTTTCGGGTTCCCACGGTTCGATCGCGTTGGCGCGCTTCCAGAAGGCGCCTGCATTGCGCCCTGCAAGCTCCTGATAAAACGCCTCCAGTTCGGGCGTGTCGGTAACCCGCGCGCGTCCGAGCACATCGTCGCGTGGGTCGATAGTCGTGTTGCCTGTCATCAGGGCGCCTCCTCGTCGGGATCGTCGGGCGGCGGGGCGTCGACGAACATGGCCGACGCACGGGGGGTGCGGTCGACCGTCAGGTTGAAGATGTCGAAACGGTTATAGCTGCCGATGATGTCGTGCATCAGCTTGGGCCGGATGCATTCGCCCAGGTCGATATCGGCATAAACGATGCCTTCGTTGTCGATCAGCGCCTCGCCAACCAGATTGCCGTGCGGGTCGATCACCCCCGACCAGGCGCTGTTCGGGCGCGAGAGCAGATCGCGGTTCTGCGGGCGGTCGGCGCTCATCGCCGCGATGATCTCCTCGCTCACCGCCGAACAGGCGACGATCGTGAACAGCTTGCCCTCGAAGCTGTGCGCGGTCGCGCGGATCTTGATCGCCTCGGCCATATTGTAGGACGCAGGCGCGACGGGCAGCGCGATATAATTGGCGACATGGACGAGTTCGCCCTGCGACAGCAAGGCGAAGCGCGCGAGCGTGTTGGTATTCTCGCCGCACGCCAGCGTGCCGAGCGGTCCGACCGGCGTGTCATAGACGCGGATCGAGCTGCCGTCGCCGCCCGCCCATGTGAGCTTTTCAGCCCATGTCGGGACGAGCTTGCGATGCCGCCCGAGCAGGCGGCCGTCGGCGCCGATGATCAGGTTCGTGTTGTAGAGCGTGCCGACGCTGACCGGATCGCGTTCGTTGATGCCGATAACCACGGTGCAGCCGTGGTTTCGCGCCGCATCGCACAATGCAGCGACTTCCGGACCATCGACACGCACCGATGCGCGGTACAGCCGCTCGTGCCACTCCGCGCCCTCGATCGGCGTCATCAGCCAGTTCCAATAGGGATAGGCGGAAACGAACACTTCGGGGAAGGCCACGAGCTGCGCGCCATTCCCCGCGGCCTCGGCGATCAGCGCGCATGCCTTGTCGACCGTCGCGCCCGTATCGAGAAAGACCGGCGCGGCCTGCACCGCGGCGACGCGCGATTTGGGCAGGATGGGGGCCGACGCCTCGCTCATGTCACCGCCGCCCGCTGATGATATTGCGGCTTGTCCCACGCGCGCGTCGCACAGACTTTTTCGAGCCGCTCCACCGTTTCGACGATGTCGCGGTAACGCAGGTAAAGCGGCGTCAGGCCGAAGCGCAAGATATCGGGCGCACGGAAATCGGCGATGACGTCATATTCCTTGAGCGCCTGCACGATCGCATAACCCTGCGGATGCGCATAGGCGACCTGGCTGCCGCGTGTCGCATGATCCTGTGTGGTGATCAGTTCAAAGCCATAGACGTCGCACAAAGGCTGCATCCGCGCGATGAACAGGTCGCCGAGCGCGAGCGACTTGCGGCGGATTTCGGCCATGTCGGCCTCAAGCATCAGGTCGACGCCGACTTCGAGCGCCGACAGGCCGAGCACCGGCGGGGTGCCGCACTGGAAACGTTCGATCCCGGCGGCGGGGTCATAATCGTCCTCGAACGCAAAAGGCCGCGCGTGCCCGAACCAGCCCGACAGCACCGGGGTCGCCGCATGGTGCCGGGCCGCTGCGAACAGATAGGCGGGCGCGCCGGGGCCGCCGTTGAGGAATTTATAGCCGCAGCCGATCGCGAAGTCGGCGTTGGCGCCATTGAGGTCGACCGGAATCGCCCCCGCGCTGTGGCTCAGATCCCAGACGACGAGCGCGCCCGCATCATGTGCCGCCCGCGTGATCGCGGCCATGTCGCGGACGCGGCCGGACTTGTAATGGACCTGCGTCAACAGCAGCACCGCCACATCCGCGTTCAGCGCCTCTACGATGGCGTCGGGGGCCACGGTGACCGCCTTCACGCGGCCGCCCGAAAAGGCCTCGATGCCCTGCATCATATAAACGTCGGTCGGGAAATTCGTCGCTTCGGACAGGATCACGGTGCGTTCACGCCGCAATGAAAGCGCGGCAGTCAATCCCTTGAAAATATTCACCGAAGTCGAATCGGTCGCCACGATCTCCCCCGGATTGGCGCCGATCAGCCGCCCGATCTTGTCGCCGATCCGCCGCGGCGCGGTGGACCATTCGGCGCCGAGCCATGAGGTGATCAGCCCCTCGCCCCATTCGTTGCCGACGACCTCGGCCAGCCGCGCGCCTGCCGCCTTGGGCAGCGCGCCGAGCGAATTGCCGTCGAGATAGATCAAGCCTTCGCGGAGGTGAAAGCGGTCGCGGAAAGGCGCGAGCGGATCGGTGGCGTCGAGCGCCGACACATCGGTCGCAAGCAGCGTGTCGGTCATGCGATATCCCTCAAAATGGCGCGCACCGGGCTGGCATCGGCGCCGACGATGCGGAGCGGCAGCGCGACAAGTTCGTATCGCCCTGGCGGCACGTCATCGAGCACCAGCCCTTCCAATATCCGCATATCGGCCGCCTTCACCGCCTGATGCGCGTCGAGCGTTTTCGACTGTTCGGGATCGAGCGAGGCCGCATCGGTGCCGATCAGGCGCACACCCATGGTGCCAAGCCGCGCGATCACATCGCTGGCGATCGCCGTGAAATCGCTGTCCCATTGCTGATGCGGGAATTGTTCATAGGTCCGCAGCAGGACGCGCTCGGCGCCCTCGATCGCATCCCAGTCGACATCGGCAATCTCGACCCGGCCGCGTGCGTGGCGGACGTCGAGCAGCACGCATGGTCCAATATAGGGATCGAGGTCGCAGTCGGCCGACGAGGCGCCGTCATTGGCATAATGCAGCGGCGCATCGCCATGCGTGCCCGCGTGCAGCGGCGTGAACATGCCGCCGACATTGACAGGGCAGCCGTCACCGATCACCGCATGGCTGTGCAGCGCGAAGGCGGGTTCGCCCGGCCACATCGGCACGGCAGCGTGCAGCGGCTGCGAAATATCCCAGATCCGGGTCATGCGCCCTTCCCTTCGGCATAGTCGCCGCCTTCACGCGGCGCGGCCATTTCGGTGCGCATCGACCAGAGTTCGGGAAAGAAGCTGAGGCTCAGCGCCTTGACCAGATAATTGACCCCCGACGATCCGCCCGTCCCCGGCTTGTGCCCGATCACCCGCGCCACCGTCTTCATGTGCTTGAAGCGCCATTCCTGGAAATAATATTCGAGCCCGGTGATCTTTTCGGCGAGCGTGTAGAGATCCCAGTGCCGGTCGGGGTCGGTGTAGATCGCCAGCCACGCTTTCTCGACGCCCTCCGACGCCTCATATGGCTTCGTCCAGTCGCGCTCCAGACGATCGGCGGGAATGTCGAAGCCGCGCCGCGCGAGCAGTCGGAGCAGTTCGTCATAGAGCGACGGCGCCTCGAACGTCGCGCGCAGCCGCGCGGTCGCTTGCGGATCGTCCTTATGGACGATCATCATGTCGCCGCGCTTGTTGCCGAGCAGATATTCCAGCTCGCGATATTGCTGCGACTGAAAGCCCGATGCGCGGCGCAGGAAGCCGCGGAAGGTCAGGAAGTCATGCGGGGTCAGCGTCGCGAGCACTTCCCAGCTGTGGATCATGTGGCGCTGGATCGTCGCGATCCGGTCGAGCCCCTTGCCCGCAATCTCCAGCCGGTCGCCCTTGATCGCGTCGACGACCAGCCGCCCCTCGTGCAGCACCAGCTTCAACCACAATTCCATCGTCTGGTGCATGATGATGAACAGCATTTCGTCGGGCTTGTCCGACACCGGCACTTGTGCCGACAGCAATTGCGCGGTTTGCAGGTGCCGCGCATAGGTCAGGCCATTGTCCCACTGGATCGTCTCGCCGTCGATCTCGGTCTCGAAAATGTCGGTGCCGCCGTCGCGTGTCTGCCTGATCATAGGGGTGCCTCTCCGCTTGCCGGTGCAGCCGGCAGGCGTCCGTCATAGGCGACATCGCCGCGCCAGGCATCCCCGGGTTCGAGCGCAGGTTCTTCGGCGATCTTGCGGTAGATGCTGGCGAAGTCGGTTTCCTCTGTCGCGCGGAGCAAATCCTCGAAGCCGGCGACCACGAAATAGCTCTGCTGGAACGCGTCGAAATGATACCGCGTGCGCATCACCCGTTCGATGTCGAGCCAGATGCGGCGTGGTTCGGCCGCGGTCAGCGCCGACAGCATCTCGGCAAAGCTCGACATCAACCCGCCGCCGAACGCCCGCAATTCGCCCTTCTCGACGACGAGACCGAATTCGACCGTGTAGAGCCACAGCCGCCCGAGAAAGTCCGATGCCCCCAGCGTTTCGGCGCGCAGCCCCGCCTGCCCATAAGCGACGAGAAAGTCCGAAAAGGCCGGATCGGTCAGCATCGGAATATGGCCGAATATGTCGTGAAACATATCGGGCTCTTCGCTGTAGGCGATCTGCTCGGGCGGACGGACGAAATTGGCGGCGGGAAAGCGCTTGTTCGCCAGATGCTCGAAAAAGGGTTTGTTGGGTATCCAGCCCGGCACCGCGACGACGTCCCATCCCGTCACCGGCTTCAACAGCGCATTGAGTTCGGCGAAATCCGGAACCCCCGGCTTCAGTTGGCGAAGAATATCGAGGCCGTTCAGAAAGGCGCGGCACGCATATCCGTCGAGCGCCGCCGACTGCCGGTCGAACAGCGCCCGCCAGGTTTCATGCTGCTGCGCGGTAAAGGCGTGCCAATTCTGCGGCATCGTCCAATCGGCCGCGACACCTTCGGGCGGTGCATCGAAAATATGTGTCGCGGCCACGGGTCTCTCTCCAAACCTTCGGCCACCAGATTAACGCGCGACGCGGCAAACATTGTGCGGATTTGGCCCTTCCGACAAACCAAAATTCAATCTTCGTTCTGCATATATTATGTTTTGCAGTATAATGTTCCGCCTTTACACCTCGCGGCCTCGTCATTTTGCCGGGAATCAGATCAGGACGGAACGCATGGATAAAATCGACTGGAAGATCATCGCCGAACTCGAACGCGACGGCCGCCAATCCTATGCCGACCTGGGCGAACAGATCGGCCTGTCCAAATCGCCTTGCTGGTCGCGCGTGAAAAACCTTGAGGAAAGCCACGTCATCGAAGGCTATTCGGCGCGCCTCGATCCGATCGCGATCGGCCTCGCCGTCCAGAGTTTTGTCGAAGTCCAGATCCGCTTCGACGCGCATACCGAGTTCGAGGCCGCGGTGCTCGCGCATCCCGCCGTCGTCGAATGCCACACCACCGCGGGCGAAAGCGACTATTTGCTCAAAATCTTTGCGCGCTCGGCCGATCATCTCGACGAACTGCTTCGCCACAATCTGTCGAAACTGCCCGGGGTCCAGCGGTTGAAGACCGTGGTGTGCCTCAAGACGATCAAGCGCCACGGCCGTCTCGCCGAATGGGCGCGCACGACCGTGGGCCGGGGCCCATCAAGCGCCTGACGCAGTTGCCGTCGCCCCGCGGCGGGCGTAGGTGGTCGGCATGACCGACATCCTCCTCCACGGTTTCTGGCGCTCGAGCGCCGCCTATCGCGTCCGTATCGCGCTCGGGCTGAAGGGGCTTGCCTATCGCCAGCAACCGCTCGACCTGCTCGCGGGTGAACAGCATGGCGACGCCTATGCCGCGATCGCGCCGCACCATCTGGTGCCCGCGCTGGAGCATGACGGCCGGGTGCTGATCGAAAGCCCGGCGATCCTCGAATGGATCGACGCGAAGTGGCCGACCCCGCCGCTGCTGCCCGGCGACATCGACGATGCGGCGGCCGTCCGCGGCATGGCGGCGCTGATCGCGTGCGACATCCACCCGCTCAACAACCTGCGCGTCCTGAACGCAATCCGCGGCGACTTTGCCGCGACAAACCCGCAGGTAAAGGCGTGGATCGCGCGCTGGATCACCGACGGGTTCGCGGCGCTCGAAACGCTGGTCGGGCGGCATGGCGGCAACTTCGCCTTCGGCGACACCCCGACGCTCGCGGATTGCTACCTCGTGCCCCAGATCGACAGCGCCGAACGCTATTCGGTCGACCTCGCGCCCTTTCCCCGGCTTTGCGCTGCCGCCGACGCCGCACGCGCGCTGCCCGCGGTGGCGGCCGCGCGCCCCGAATTGCAGGAAGGTGCTCCCCCGCTCCGTCGTTAGGGCCGGGACCGGCAGGGGACTGCGCCGGGGCATTTCCTATGGCAAGCGCCGCCAGCGCTCCGAAACCTCGACGCTGTCCCACAGGCCCGGCCCGACGAACAGCAACGCGCTTCCCGCGCTGCCGCAGAGGAAGGCGATCCCGGCCAGCAGCATCACAAGCGACGTCGCATCGCGCGCCGCGGCACCCGGCGGCACAGAATGCAGCCGGGCCACGATCGACCAGCCGATAGCAAGAAGACAGATGCCGCCCGCTCGCAAACCCAGGTTCGCCGCGCGCGTTTCATGCCATTTCGTCATATGCGCCTCCATCGGAGGCCACTCAATTACGCATGGTCCCATAGGAAATCGAGAGCGGGCAGCGCCCGTTCGCATAGGGATTGCGTATGTTTTCAGCCCGCCGCTTCGTCGGCCAGGCCGTCGCCGCCGAGCCGCAGTCGATATCCGATGCCCAATTCGTTGCAGATGATGCGCGGCTGCTGCGGATCGGCCTCCAGCTTCTGGCGCAGCGTGCGGATCAGGACGCGCAGATATTCGACATGATGCTCATGCTCGTGCGGCCAGACCTCGCGCATGATCTGGTTGTGCGTGATGACACGGCCGGGAAAGCGCGCCAATTGCGCCAGCACGCCATATTCCTTGGGCGTCAGATGGATTTCCCGCCCCGCCTTGGTGACCGTCCGGGCGACCAGGTCTATCGTCACGTCACCGACCGACAGGGTCAGATTGCCGCCATCGCGGGTCAGGCGATTGCGCAGCGCGACGCGGACGCGCGCGAGCAGTTCATCGGTATCGAACGGCTTGGTCAAATAATCGTCGGCACCCAGGTCGAGCGCCGCGACCTTTTCCTCGGTCGCGTCGCGCGCCGACACGACGATCAGCGTCGTATCGGACTGCTGCTTGACCAGCGGGACAAGCTCCAGCCCGTCGCGATCGGGCAGGCCCAGGTCGAGCAGGGTGATGTCGGGGCGCTCGTCGCGCAGCCGTTCGAGCCCATCGCGGGCGTTTTCGGCTTCGACGATCGCATAGTCGGCGCGCGCAAGCGCGGCATGGATCAGCCGCCGTATGTGCATCTCGTCATCGACGATCAGGACTTTGTGACGCACTTTCATGGCATATCCTTGTCGGCCGGGGTCGTGATGATCAGCACGTCGGGGATGTTGATCGTAAAGCAGGCGCCGTGGGGATCGGCATTGTTTCCTGCCTCGACGCCCAGCCCCATCGCTTCGGCAAAGCCCTTGACGATCGCGAGGCCAAGCCCGGTGCCATGCTTCGCGCGGTCGCTGCCCTCCAACCGCGTAAAGGTTTCAAAGACGCGCTTCTCGTTCCCCGCCGCGATGCCCGGTCCCTGGTCGATCACCGACAGCCGGATCGCGTCGGCCGTGCGCCGGGCGCGAATGATGATCGGCGTATCGGGGTCGGCATAGCGCCCGGCATTGTCGAGCAGGTTGATCAGGCAATGGTGGAGCAGGACAGGATCGACGCGGACGAGCGGGATATTGGGCGAAATGTCGACCTGAACCTCGTGCCGGGCAAGCGAGGCGCGCGTGTCGTGCGCGGCGCTGGCGGCGGCGTCGAACAGGTCGGTTGCCTCGACCTTCAGCGGCAGCGCGCCGGCCTCGACGCGCGCCATGTCGAGCAGGTTCGACACAAAGCGGTTGAGGCGCAGCGCCTCGGTCTCGATCGTCCGGGCCATCGCCGCAGAGGGATGACGCTGCATTTCCTGGGCCGCGGACAGGATCGTCGTGAGCGGGGTGCGCAGGTCGTGGCTGACCGACGACAGCAGCGCCGAGCGGAGCCGGTCGCGCTCGTCAACCTGCCGCGCGCGGAGCGACGCCTCCTCCAGTTCCATGCGGTCGAGCGCGATCGACGCCTGATCGAGCAGGCTCATCAGCAGCGGCACCTGATCCGAACGCACCGGCTCGCGCGCATCGTCCCGCGTCAGCCCGAGCACGCCCAGCACGCCGCGCGTCGTGCGAAGCGGATGGAACAGCCAGTCCGACGCCGTCAACGTCGCCGACCCGCGCCCGGCGGCCTGTTCATTGTCCATCGCCCATTGCGCCGCGGCGCGCTCAATCTGTTCCAGCCGATCCTCCGGCGGGACCGCGGCACGCAGCATCGGCCCGTCGGCGGAGGGCAACAGCAACACCGTGCGGACATCGAGCAGACGGCCGACCTCGGCGCAAATCGCCTGCATCAGCGTGTCCTGGTCCGCCGCCGCGGTGAGCTGGCGCGAGAAGCTGGCGAGCGCGGCATTCTGCCGTGCGCTCGACTGCGCCAGATCGGCCTGCGCACGCACCCGCGCCGCAAACTGGCTGGTGACAATGGCAACACCCAGGAGCACCAGGATGCTGATGACATTTTCCGGGTTGCTGACGGTCAGTGTGCCGGTGGGCGGCAGGAAAAAGAAATTATAGGCGAGGCTCGACGCCAGCCCGGCGAACAGCCCCGCGCGCAGGCCGAAGGTTGCGGCGGCGAACATGACGGGGACCAGATAGAGCAGCGAGATATTGCCGAGGTCGATCACCTCGATCAGCAGACGGCCCAGCGCCGTCATCGCGGCGACCATCGCGAGCGACCAGCCATAATCGGACGGCCTGCCCCAGCGGCCGGGCATCGCGAGCGCGCGGCGCGGTGCCGCCTGCCGGTCGGGGTCGCCGGGCAGGACATGCACCGCGACATCGTCGATCGTCCGCACCAGCTGGTCGACGACCGACCCGTGCCGCATCTCGAACCACCAGGGGCGTGCCGATTTGCCGATGACGATCTGCGTCGCCCGCGCGTCGAGGGCGAAGGCCCGCAACCCATCGACCACGCTGGCCGCCGGAACGGTCGCGGTCGAGGCGCCGAGCCGCGAGGCAAGCGCCAGCGTGTCGGCCAGCTGTTTGCGATCGTCGTCGGTCATCGCCCGGCTGCGGCGCGTTTCGATATAGACCGCGGTCCAGGGTGCCTTGAGCGCGTCGGCCAGCCTTTTTCCCGCGCGCACGAGTTCGGCGGCGACGGGCAGTTCGCTGACCGCAACGACAATCCGCTCGCCGACCGCGAAGCTGCCCGCCAGCGCGTGGCTGCGCACATGGTCGAGCATCTGCGCATCGACCGCATCCGCCGCGCGGCGCAGCGCGAGTTCGCGCAAGGCGGTCAGGTTCGATTTGGAAAAGAAGTGCGACAGCGCGCGCGTCGCTTCCTGCGGGATATAGACCTTGCCCTCGCGCAGCCGTTCGATCAGCTCGTCGGGCGGGATGTCCACCACCTCGATCTCGGCATTTTCGAGAATCGAGTCGGGCACCGTTTCGCGCACGCGGACGCGGGTGAAGGACGCGACGACGTCGTTCAGGCTTTCGACGTGCTGGATGTTGATCGTCGAATAGACGTCGATCCCGGCATCGAGCAGTTCCTCGACATCCTGATAGCGTTTGGGATGGCGGCTTCCCGGCGCGTTGCTGTGCGCCAGTTCATCGACGAGCACGAGGCCGGGCCGACGTTCGAGGATCGCGTCGATGTCCATCTCGCCCAGGCTGTGCCCCTGATGATCGACCGTCCGGCGCGGAATGATCTCATGTCCCTCGACCAGCGCCTCGGTTTCCCGCCGCCCGTGCGTTTCCACCACGCCGACCACGACGTCGACCCCGGCGTCACGGCGTTGCCGGCCATCGGTAAGCATTTCCCACGTCTTGCCGACGCCCGGCGCCGCGCCGAGAAAGACCTTCAGACGGCCACGGCCTTCCTGCGCGGCCTGGCGCAGAAAGGATTCTGGCGATGGTCGGTCGGTCGTCGTCACGCAGCGGGTTTAGACCCAAATGCATCGAGTCGTCGATTGAGCTTGAAAACATTGACGCGCGGCTCGCCCAGAAAGGCCATCAACGGATGCTCGACGCTGTCGCCGACCATCTTGCGCACGACCGCCCGATCGATGCCGCGCACACGGGCGACGCGATCGACCTGGAAAAAAGCCGCTTCGGGGCTGATATGGGGGTCGAGCCCCGAAGCGGAAGTGGTCACCAGGTCGGCAGGAACGGGTTGGCCCGGCGAGGTTCCGGAAAATCTGGCGACGTCGTCCTTCACGCGCTCGGCAAGCACTCGCGACGTCGGCCCGAGGTTCGAGCCCGACGACGCAAGCCCGTCATAGCCGTCGCCCGCCGCCGAAGGACGGGTGTTGAAATAGCGGTCTGACGTGAAAGCCTGTCCGACGAGGGTCGAACCGACGACCTTGCCATGGTCGCGAACGAGGCTGCCGTTGGCCTGATCCGGAAAGATCGCTTGCCCGATGCCGGTAAGGGCGAGCGGATAGGCGAGCCCCAGCAGCAGAGCGAACAGCAGCGTCATGACGAGCGCCGGACGCAGCGCGGTGGTGAAATCCTTGTTCATTGTCATATCCTCAGACGAGACCCAGGCCGCCGACCGCAAGGTCGATCAGCTTGATGCCGACAAATGGGGCCGCAAGGCCGCCAAGCCCATAGACCGCAAGGTTGCGCGCCAGCAGCGGTCCCGCGGCCATCGGGCGATACGCCACGCCTTTCAGCGCCAGCGGCACGAGCAACGGGATGATCAGCGCGTTGAAGATGATCGCGGACAGGATCGCACTCTCCGGGCTGGTCAGCCCCATGATGTTGAGCACGCCGAGACCGGGATAGAGCACGACGAACATCGCCGGGATGATCGCGAAATATTTGGCGACGTCGTTGGCGACCGAAAAGGTGGTGAGCGCGCCGCGCGTCATCAGCAATTGCTTGCCGAGCCCGACGACCTCGATCAGCTTGGTCGGATCGCTGTCGAGATCGACCATATTGCCCGCCTCGCGCGCCGCCTGCGTCCCCGTGTTCATCGCGACACCGACGTCGGCCTGCGCAAGCGCCGGCGCGTCGTTGGTCCCGTCGCCACACATCGCGACAAGACGCCCCCCCTGCTGTTCCTCGCGGATCAGCGCGAGCTTGTCCTCGGGCGTCGCCTGCGCAAGGAAATCGTCGACCCCGGCCTCGGCCGCGATCGCCGCGGCGGTGAGCGGATTGTCGCCGGTGATCATCACCGTGCGGATACCCATCGCGCGCAACTCGCCGAACCGTTCGCGAATGCCGGCCTTGACGATATCCTTCAGGAAAATCGCGCCGAGCAACTGGCCGTCCCTCGCCACGGCAAGCGGCGTGCCGCCCGCGCGCGCGATTTCGTCGGTGATCCGGCGCAGTTCGGTCGCGGCGGCGGTTGCGCCCGCGCCCGGATTGGCCTTCAGCACCGAATCCACCGCGCCCTTCTGGATCACGCTGCCGCCGATCTGGATGCCCGAGATGCGCGTCTGGGCGGTGAACGGGATGATTTCGGCGCCGACGGGCAAATCGGCCGTCGTCTGGCCGAATTTCTCGCGGGCCAGCACGACGATCGAGCGCCCCTCGGGGGTTTCGTCGGCCAGGCTGGCGAGCAGCGCCGCTTCGGCAAGGGTCGCCATCGACTGACCGCCAACGGCGCGGAACTCGGTCGCCTGACGGTCGCCGACGGTAATCGTGCCGGTCTTGTCGAGCAGCAGCGCATCGACGTCGCCCGCCGCCTCGACCGCCCGTCCCGATTTGGCGAGCACGTTGAAGCGCACGAGCCGGTCCATCCCCGCGATGCCAATCGCCGACAGGAGCGCCGCGATCGTCGTCGGGATCAGCGTGATCAGCAACGCCGCGAGGATCGCGACGGGGATGGCTCCGCCCGCATAGGATGCGAAGGCCGGAATGGTGCCGACCGCGATCAGGAAGATGATCGTCAGCCCAACGAGCAGCAGGGTCAGCGCAATCTCGTTCGGCGTCTTTTGCCGCTCGGCACCCTCGACGAGCGCGATCATCCGGTCGAGGAAGCCTTGGCCCGGATTGACGGTAACGCGGACGCGGATTTCGTCGGAAATGACGCGCGTGCCGGCCGTCACCGCGCTGCGGTCACCGCCCGCCTCGCGGATCACCGGCGCGCTTTCGCCGGTGATCGCCGCTTCGTTGACCGACGCGACCCCCGCGACGACTTCGCCGTCCGACGGGATGAGGTCGCCCGTTTCGACCAGCACGATGTCGCCGACCTTGAGCGCGCTGGCAGGAATATTCTCCCACGACGAGCCGCCCTCGTTCAGCCGCTTGGCGGACAATTCGGCCTTGGCAGCGCGCAGCGACGCCGCCTGCGCCTTGCCGCGCCCCTCGGCCAGCGCCTCGGCAAAGGTGCCGAACAGCACCGTCAGCCACAGCCAGACGACGAGTTGCAGCTTGAAGCCGGTGGCAAGACCATCCTGCCCGACGACGAGCAATATCGTCAGCAGCGTCGCCACGACCGCGGTGGTGAACATCACCGGGTTGCGGATCAGCGCGCGAGGATTGAGTTTGCGGAAGGCGTCGCCGATCGCCGGAACGATCAGCTCCGCCGTGAACAGGGACTTGGTTTCAGACCGAGCCATTGGATTATCCTTAGAAAAGCTGGCCGCCCGCCATCGCGAGATGGTCGGCGATCGGACCGAGCGCGAGGCTGGGCAGGAAGGTCAGGCCGCCGACGATCAGCACGATGCCGATCAGCAGGCCGGTCCAGAGCAGTCCCGTGGTCGGGAAGCTGCCCGTCGTCGCCGGCGTATGCTTCTTCGCCGCCAGGCCGCCCGCGATCGCCAGCATCGGAATGATGATGAAGAAACGGCCGACCCACATCGCCACGCCCAACAGGCCGTTGTAGAAGGGCGTGTTGGCGGTGAGGCCTGCAAAAGCCGATCCATTGTTCCCGACCGCACTGGTGAAGGCGTAGAGGATCTCGGAAAAGCCGTGCGGCCCCTTGTTGAGCGGGCCGGCTAGCCCCGCCTCGGTCACCGACGCGACGGCCGTGAGGCCAAGGATCATCAGCGGCAGCACCGCAATCGCGAGCACCGCGAGCTTGACCTCGCGCGCCTCGATCTTCTTGCCGACATATTCGGGAGTCCGCCCGACCATCAACCCGGCGACAAACACCGCGAGGATGGCGAACAACAGGAAGCCATAGATGCCCGCGCCGACGCCGCCGACGACGACCTCGCCAAGCTGGATATTGAGCAGCGGGATCATCCCGCCCAATGCGGTGAAGCTGTCGTGCATCGAATTGACCGCGCCGCACGACGCCGCGGTGGTCACGACCGCAAACAGCGCCGATTGGGCGATGCCGAAGCGCACCTCCTTGCCCTCCATATTGCCGCCCGCCACGCCCAGATTGTGGAGGATCGGATTGCCGGCGGCTTCCTGCCAATACGCGACCGCAGCACCGGCGAGGAACAGCGTCATCATCGCGGCGAGGATCGCCCAACCCTGCCGCTGATCGCCAACCGCCCGCCCGAACGTCCAGGTCAGCCCGACGCCGATCGCGAAAATCGACAGCATCTGGACCAAATTGGTGAGCGCGGTCGGATTCTCGAACGGATGCGCGCTGTTTACATTGAAGAAGCCGCCGCCGTTGGTGCCGAGCATCTTGATCGCTTCCTGCGATGCCACGGGGCCGAGCGCCAACGTCTGCTTGACGCCTTCCAGCGTCGTCACATCGACCGAACCCGCCAGCGTCTGCGGCACCCCGCTCGCGATGTAGAAGATCGCCAGCACGACGCAGAGCGGCAACAGCAGGTAGAGCGTGACGCGCGTCATATCGGCCCAGAAATTGCCGATCGTCGTCGCGCTCCGCCGAGCGAAACCGCGAAACAGCGCAAAGGCCAGCGCGATGCCGGTCGCCGCCGACAGGAAATTTTGGATAGTGAGGCCGAGCATCTGGCTGAGGTTCGACATCGTCGATTCACCGCCATAGCTTTGCCAGTTGGTGTTGGTCGTGAAGCTGACCGCCGTATTGAAGGCGAGATGTTCGCTCGCCCCGTCAAACCCAAGAGGGTTGAGCGGCAGCCCGCCTTGCAGGCGCAATATCGCATAGGTAAAAAGCAGCAGCGCGGTGTTGAAGATCACCATATGCACCGCGTAGCGGCGCCACCCCTGCTCTTCGCCGGGGTCGATCCCCGACAGGCGATAAAAGCCCGTCTCGACGGGGCCAAGCACATGGTGCAATGGTGTCCGGCGACCTTCGTAAAGCGCGAAGAGCCACTGGCCCATCGGCCGGCACAACAAAAGCAGGATGCCGACGAAAACGGCAATCAGGAGCCATCCCTGAAAGCTCATGGCGCCCCTCCTTTAAAAGCGTTCGGGCCGCGCGAGCACGGCGACGAGATAGAATAGAAGGCCAAGCGCGGTGAACCCCGCGAGCCAGAGGTCGAAAGTCATCGGCGTCGCCCTCTCACGCGTCGTCGCACAGGCGCGCATAGCCAAGGCTGGCGGCGACGAGACCGAGGATGATGCCGATCCAAAGAAGATCCTGCATGGTTTTGCTCCGGCAAGACGCTGTCCGCGGAACGCGGGCCGAATCGTCTGCGGATCATCAAATAGGAGGGGTCGGCGTTTGAATTCGAGAGCCCGAAAAGCGCGGCCGCATAGTATTTCCGTATGATTTTCCATTTCTTGCGCTGGGGTCGCAAAGGGGTCGCTCGCCATGGACGGGCCTGCCGCACCGCTTCCCTTCATCGGCATTGCTGCTATGCACGGCGATCGCACTGCCTGTCGCCCCCAGGAGAACGCCTTGCGGCATCTCGCCCGCTTTGACCTCAACCTGCTCAGGGTTTTCGACGCGATCTTTGTGAAAGGGGGCGTGTCGGCGGCGGCGCGGCACCTCAACCTGTCGCAGCCCGCGATCAGCCACGCGCTCGCCAAGCTCCGCGATGTGTTCGGCGACCCGCTGTTCGTGCGCCAGGGGAACCGGCTGGTCCCCACGTCGGTCGCGCGCGCACTCGCGGCGCCGGTGCGCGAGGCGCTGCGCGGGCTCGACGTCGCGCTCGACGCCGCAACCTCCTTCGACCCCGCCGAAACGGGGCGCGAGTTTCGCATCGGCGTGCGCCTGTCGGGCGAGATGCCGCGCTTTGCGTCGCTCGTGTCGCGGGTGCGCAGCGAGGCCCCGAACGCCGCGCTCGCCAGCGTGACCTTCCGCCGCCGCGACCTGGTGATGATGCTCGCGAACGGCGATCTCGACCTGGCGCTCGACGTTGCGCTGCCCGCTGACGAGCGCCTCTGCCGCCACTATCTCGGCACCGAACCGCTCGTCGTCGTGGCGCGCAAGGGGCACCCGCGTGTCGATGGCGCGATCGACCTCGACACCTATCTGGCGCTCGACCATATCATCGCAACGGCGCGGCCGCATGGTCCGGGGATCGAGGATATGGCGCTCGATCGGCTGGGCCTGACGCGGCGCGTCGCGGTGCGATGCCAACATGCCATCACCGCCTGGCAGATCGTTGCCACATCCGACATGCTGTTCGCGCTGCCGCGGTCGCACGCCGCGGTTCTCGACGCGATGTGGCCGATGCAACTCGTCGACCTGCCGCTGCCGGTCGAACCGGGCGGCAGCTTTGTTTACTGGCATCAGGCGGCGCAGACCGACCCCGGTCTCGGCTGGCTGCGCGCGATCATCGTCGACGAACTGGCGGCGGCGTAGTTATTCGCAGATCGAATATCGAATATTCGGACCTATCATTTTCCTTGATAGCGTGGCGCGACTAGCCTTGCCGGTGACATCCCACTGGAGACTTGCCATGACCGAAATCGAACTTCAGGCCGAACTCAACGACCTTCGCATGTCGAAGGAGGCGCAGCCGCTGTTCGACGCGGTGAAACGCCATATCGCCGACAATGTCGATCCGATCACCGAAGAGTTTTTCCGGCTTGGCGAAAACCGGGCCGATCGCTGGAGCTGGGCGCCCGGACAGCTCGAATTGCTCGAAGGCGCCAAGACCAAGGCAAAGGCGGCGGGGCTGTGGAATTTCTTCCTGCCGCACGGCGACACGGGCACCCCGCTCAGCAACCTCGATTATGCCTATATCGCCGCCGAACTGGGCAAATCGCCGCTCGCCTCGGAATCGCTGAACTGCTCGGCGCCCGATACCGGCAATATGGAAGTGCTCGAAATGGTCGGCACCCCCGATCAGAAGGAACGCTGGCTCAAACCGCTCCTCAATGGCGAAATCCGTTCCGCCTATGTGATGACCGAACCCGGCGTCGCGTCGTCGGATGCCAGCAATCTGGAAACCAGCGCGGTGCTCCATGGCGACGAATGGGTCATCAACGGCGAGAAATATTTCATCAGCGGCGCCGGCGATCCGCGCTGCAAGATCCTGATCTGCATGCTCAAGACCAACCCCGAAGCGTCGCGCAAGGGACAGCATTCGCAAATACTGGTGCCGATGGACACGCCGGGGGTGCAGGTTTTGGGTCCGATGCGGGTGTTCGGGGCCGACCATGCGCCGCAAGGGCATATGCACATGCGCTTCGACAATGTCCGGGTGCCGAGGGACAATATCCTGCTGGGCGAGGGCCGCGGGTTCGAGATTTCGCAGATGCGCCTCGGCCCGGGCCGCATCCACCATTGCATGCGCACGATCGGCAAGGCCGAGGTCGCGCTCGACCTGATGGTCAAGCGCGGCAATTCGCGCACCGCCTTCGGCAAGCCGCTGTCGCAGCTCGGCAAGAATCTGGAGGTCATCGCGCGCGCGCGCGTCGAGATCGAGGCGATGCGCCTGATCGTGCTCAAGGCGGCGAAGGCGATGGACCTGCTCGGCAATCGCGAGGCGCGGGTGTGGGTCAGCATGGCAAAGGCCATGGTCCCCGAACGCGCGTGCCAGATCATCGACCAGGCGATCCAGATCCACGGCGCGACGGGCATTTCGCACTGGACGCCGCTCGCCGAACTATACGCCGACGTGCGCCACCTGCGCTTCGCCGACGGACCGGACGAGGTCCATTATATGGTGGTCGGACGCGACGAACTCGCGCGGCACTGACCCGGCTGGCGGCGCCTGCGGGCGCCGCCCCCGACCGCGCGCAAAACAGCGCCGCGCCGGGCAGCGGATGTGCGCGCTACGCCCGAAATTTAATGCGCATGCGCCCGCTCGTCGGCGCGCAAGGTCAACACGCGCGCGCCGTTGCGGGTGACCGCAACGGTGTGTTCAAACTGGGCCGACAATTTCCCATCCGCCGTCACGACCGTCCAGCCGTCGGCCAGCGTCCGCACCGATCGCCGTCCCTGATTGAGCATCGGTTCGATCGTGAACACCATGGCTTCGCGCAGCACGAGTCCGGTTCCGCGTCGGCCATAATGCAGGATTTGCGGCTCTTCGTGCATCTCACGCCCGATGCCATGCCCGCAATATTCGCGGACGATCGAATAGCCATGACGTTTGGCGTGGCGCTCGATCGCATGGCCGATGTCGCCCAGCCGCGCGCCGGGACGCACCGCAGCGATGCCTTTCCACATGGCGTCATAAGTGACCGAGACCAGCCGCCGCGCGGCCGGCGCGACATTGCCGATCAGAAAAGTCTTGCTGGAATCGGCAATATATCCACCCTTTTCCAGCGTGATGTCGAAATTGACGATGTCGCCGTCTGCCAGGATGTCGGTCGCCGACGGCACCCCGTGACAGACGACGTCATTGCGGGAACAGTTGAGCACATAGGCATAGCCATATTGCCCCTTGCTCGCCGGGCGGGCGGCCAGCCGGCGCACGATCAGTTCTTCGACCATGTCGTTCACCTCCATCGTCGACAGTCCGGCAAGCGCGACCGTGTCGAGATGGCCGAAGACCGAGGCGAGCAGGCGCCCGGCCTCCGCCATCAGTTCGATTTCCTGCGGCGATTTGGTCATGTCATCGCGCGCACATCGTCGAACCCGACGGCTTCGCGCAATTCGCGCGACGCCACCTGGTAAAAGGTCAGGCCGGGTTCCAGCTCACACAGCATCCCGATCCGAATCCAGAACGCCGCCTGTGCGTTGATCGAACGGCCCGACGCCTTGCACGCCTTGCGCAGCTGGTCATGCAGTTCATCGTCGATATTCACGATCCCCATCGCATCGCCCTTTCATACGAAACATATATGTTTCATATATTGGAAGCGGTCCGCGGGGTCAATCGGCAGGATGCTTTTCGCTGCGACGGGGTCAGGCCGGGCGCGCGGCAAGCTCGCTGCGCGCCTGCCGAAACACCTCGATGCTGCCCCAGATCGCCAGCGCCGCCATGATCGCCGCGACGATCAGGTCGGGCCAGCTTTGCCCGGTGCCGAACACCCCCAGCGCGGCGCCCATCACCGCGAGATTGCCGATCGCATCGTTGCGCGAACAGATCCACACCGACCGCATGTTCGCGTCGCCGGCGCGATAGCGAAAAAGCATCAGGGCCACTGCGACATTCGCGGCGAGCGCCAGCGCGCCGATCAGCCCCATCGTTTCGGCATGGGGGGTCGATCCGGCGAGGAACCCCCACACCGCCGATCCCAGAACCCACAAGCCAAAGGCCAGCATCGTCGCGGCTTTCAACAGGGCGGCGCGCGCGCGCCAGGCCAGCGCCATGCCCGCGACGCCCAGGCTGATCGCATAATTGGCGCTGTCCCCCAGAAAATCGAGCGCATCGGCTTGCAGCGCGCGCGAATCCGCCGCCACACCCGCGACGATCTCCACCGCGAACATCGCGGCGTTGACGATCAATGCGATCCACAGGACGCGACGCCATTTGGGATCGTTCAGCGCGGTCTTGCCACTTTTGCCGGCGCAGCATGAATCCGCCATCACCGAAATCTCCTGTCATTTTCGAGTCGGCATCCTATATGCACCCTGTAGCAACTACAGGGTCAAGCGATGAAAATCGGCGAACTGTCACGGGCGACCGGGACCAATATCGAAACCATCCGCTATTATGAGCGCATCGGCCTGCTTCCCGCGCCCGATCGCACCGCCGCCAATTATCGCAGCTATGGGGACGCGCATCGATCGCGGCTGAGCTTTGTGCGCCATTCGCGCGAACTGGGGTTCACGATCGACGAAATCCGCTCGCTGCTCGACCTGTCCGACGATCCGGCGCGCGATTGTGGCGAGGCGGATCGGATCGCGACGCGGCACCTGGAACAGGTTGAAGAAAAGATCGCCCAGCTCACGCTGCTACGGGACGAACTGACCCGCATCGTCGGGCGATGCCGCGGCGGCGTCGCCGCCGATTGCCGGGTGATCGAGGCGCTCGGCGACCATCGCCATTGCGAAAACGCGCATTGACGCGTCTGTGACTTTGGTCAGCAATGTCAGGGAATAAGGTGGGACGATTCTGTTGCCCGGCTCGTCCCCAGCCGCTGGTATCCGATTCTGTTGCCCGGTTCGGTCCGAACCGCGTTCTATTTGAATAACCTTAGGCCGTGAGGCTTATCGGTTACGCAGCCAGAGCGAGTGCTTCGTTATCGTTAGCACTTATAGTTTTGAGCCTTGAACGGGTTACTCAGCCCGGAAGAAAATATCGCCTTTGAACACACGTCGATCCTGGTTCGGCCCCGTCAGAAGCCCGCGCGCCCATCGAAGAAACGCGGGTTTGTGGTGGAGCCGCCGGGTACTGCCCCCGGGTCCGCTGTGTCTATTCCACGACACCATTTATCCTCATAGCCGATCGAAACCGGCACCTTGGATATAGGGGGCCCGCCCGCCGATGAAAAGGGCGGGCGTGCATTTCATCGCGGATTGATCACGGCCTTTTTTTCAGTTCGTCACGGATTTCGGTGAGGATGTCGATCTCGGTCGGACCGGCGGGCGCTTCCTCGGCCGGCTTGATGAACTTGCTCGCCTGCCGCACCAGCAGGAATACGACGAATGCCAGCAGCACGAAATTGATCACCGCGGTGACGAAGCTGCCCAGCGCCATGACATTTGCTCCGCTTGCCTTTGCTGCGGCCAGCGTCATGCCCTGAGTCACCTTCTCGCCGCCCGACAGCACCAGATATTTGTTGGTGAAATCGACCCCGCCGCCGGTGATGAAACCAATGAAGGGCATCAACACATCGTCGGTCAGCGATTTGACGATTGTCCCGAACGCCGCACCGATGATGACGCCAACGGCAAGCCCCATCACATTACCCTGGTTCAGGAATGCCTTGAAATCTTTGAACATATACCAACCCCTTTTGGCCGCTTCGCCTGTCGTTCGACCGTGCCTGATGCGATTATCGGCGTCAATGATTGCGGCGAGCGAAGCGTCTTACTATATTAAACCAGTTGCGCGGCACCGTGCCGCGCGGAGGGAGACCGAAGACCATGACCTTGCGTTCAGCCCGATGGATGATTGTGCCGGTTGCCGCGCTGTCCCTGTCCGCTTGCGGCATCAACAGCGTTCCCACCAAGGAAGAGGCGGCCAAGGCCAAATGGGCCAATGTCGAAGCGGCATATCAGCGCCGCGCCGACCTGATCCCCAATCTGGTCGAAACCGCAAAAGGCGCTTCGCAGATCGAGCAATCGACCCTCGAAGGCGTCATGCAGGCGCGCGCGTCGGCCACGCAGATCAAGCTGAGCACCGACGATCTCAACAGCCCGGAAAAGGTGCAGGCATTCCAGCAGGCCCAGGGACAAGTGACGGGTGCGCTCGGCCGCTTGATGGCGACGGTCGAAGCCTATCCGACGCTGGCAAGCCAGGCGCGCTTTGCCGACCTGATGACCCAGCTCGAAGGCACCGAGAACCGCATCAACGTGTCGGTCCAGGATTATAATGGCGCGGTGCAGGATTATAACACGACGATCCGCACCTTCCCCGACATCATCGGCGCCAAGATTGTTCATGGCGCGCAGCCGATGACGCCCTATCGCGCGGTCACCCCCAACGCCAACCAGGCGCCGAAGGTCGACTTCGGACAATAAGGTGGGCGCGCCCACCCTGCTCCGTTCGTTCGCAGCAGCAGTCCTGTCGGGACTGCTGCTGACGGCGGCTCCGACAGCGGCGCAGAGCTTTCCGAAGCTCGCCGGCAATCCCGTCGTCGATCAGGCGGATATCATTCCCGCCCCGGCGGAAGCCGCGCTCAACGCGCAGTTGCTCGATCTACAGCAAAAGACCGGCCACCAGCTCGTGGTCGCAACGGTCAACGACCTCGAAGGCAATGATGTCGCCGACTATGGTTATCGGCTGGGCCGCGAATGGCAGATCGGTGACAAGGAAAAGGACGACGGCGTCGTTTTCCTGATCGCGCCGAACGAGCGTCGGATGAATATCTCGGTCGGCTATGGCCTCGAACCGATCCTGACCGACGCCTTGTCGGGCCGGATCATCCGCGACGTGGTGACCCCGAAATTCAAGGCGGGCGACATGCCCGGCGGCATTCAGGATGGCGTGAATGCGATCGCGCAGCAGATCCAGCTGGCGCCCGAAGAAGCGGCGGCGCGCGCCGCGGCGGCCGACAAGGCCGAACGCAACCGCGCCGACGACGGCGACTGGGGCGGCCTCTTCTTCATCGGCTTCATCGTCTTTTTCTTTTTCATCCTGCCGATGCTCACCAGCCTGGGGCGGCGCGGCAAGAAGCGCCGCAAGCATAGCCCGTGGGGCGCACCGATTGTCATCTGGGGCGGCGACGATGATGATTGGGGCGGCTGGGGTGGCGGCGGTTCGTCGTGGGGCGGTGGCGGCGGCGGCTTCGGCGGCTTTTCCGGCGGCGGCGGATCGTTCGGGGGCGGCGGCGCCTCGGGCGGCTGGTAGGGGGATGCGGCCATGAAAGTCAGTCACGTCAGCGAAGCCGACCATGATCTGGTCACCGCCGCAGTTGCGGCAGCCGAAGCGGCAACGAGCGGCGAGATCGTCACCGTCGTCGCGGCGAAATCGAACGATTATGACGATGTCGCGCTCGTCTGGGCGAGCATCATCGCCTTCCTCGCCATGTCGGTGATCGCGCTGTTCCCCGAATTTTATCGCGGCCTGTACGACCGGCTGACGGGCGGCTGGGGACATGAACTGACGGCCAATCAATGGCTGGGGACGGTCATCGCGATCGGCGTGCTCAAATGGATCGGCACCTGGCTGATCCTGCTGTGGCGTCCGCTGCGGATGGCGCTGACCCCGCGCGCGATCAAGGCGCAGCGCGTCCGTGCGCGCGCGATCGACCTGTTCAAGGTCGGGACCGAAGGAAAAACCACCGGCCGCACCGGGGTGCTGCTTTACCTCAGCCTCAAGGAACATCGCGCCGATATCGTCGCCGACGAAGCCATCGCCGCAAAAGTGTCCGCGGAGGTGTGGGGTGACGCGATGGCGGCGCTGATCGCGCGGGTGCGCGCCGGGCAGCCCGGCGCCGGAATGGCCGAGGCGGTGCGCCAGATGGGCGTCGTGCTGGCGGAGCATTTCCCGCGAGGCAGCGAGAACCCGAACGAACTCCCCGACCGCCTGATCGAATTATAGCGTTCCCTTTTTCGGTTTGCGCTGAGCTTGTCGAAGCCCCGTTTTTCGTTCTAACGTCCAAAGAAAGAACGGCCCTTCGACAAGTTCGGGGCGAACGGATTTGAAAGGACATGCCGTGCCCCGCCCTGCCCCCGACACCCCCATCGAGACGCGGTGGGAGGGCCGCTTTATCACAGTCAAGCAGCAGGGGACGTGGGAATATGTCTCGCGCTCGCGCGGCATCCACGCCGCCGTTATCCTCGCCATCGACGATGCGCCCGATGGCCGCCACATCATCCTCGTCGAACAATATCGCGTGCCGTTGAAGGTCCATTGTCTCGAACTGCCCGCCGGGCTGGTCGGCGACGATACCGCAGGCGAAGCCTCCGAAGTCGCGGCGCAGCGCGAATTGGAGGAAGAAACCGGCTATCGCGCCCAGCACTGGCGCACCGTCGGCGAATTCTACAGCTCGCCGGGAATGGTCAGCGAAAGCTTCACCCTGTTGATGGCGACCGGATTGACCAAGGTCGGCAACGGCGGCGGGGTCGACGGCGAAGATATCACCGTTCACCGCGTGCCGCTCGCCGCTATCGCCGATTTCGTCGCGGCGAAGCGTGCCGAGGGGTGCGGAATCGACGTGCGGGTGGCGATGCTGCTGGCGGGTGGGTTGTTGAAGGAATAGTTTGGTTCGGTCGCTTACCGGTCTTTCCTTCATCGTCATCCCGTATCAAGTCCGGGATGAAGAAAGTAAGAAACAACTTATCCCGGCGCGCCCCTTTGCGACGGCGACATGGCCCTAGCGCGCGCCGAAGCGCCAGCGGAGTAGCGGCCGCGCGAGGAACAGGCCGGCAAGGAAGCCGCCGACATGTGCCCAGATGGCGACCGCGCCGAACCCGCCGCCGCCCGCAAAGCCGATCAGGAGCTGGAGGCCGATCCACGCCGCGGCGAGCCACAGCGCCCGCACCCAGTGGCCGGGGATCGGTCCGATTGCGGCAGCCCGCGACCGGCTGAAGATCAAGGCGAAAACCGCGATCAATGCCGAAATCGCCCCGCTCGCGCCGATCATCGGCACCGCCGAGGCCGGGTCGGCAAGATATTGCGCCAGTGCACCGCCATAGGCGCCAGCGACGAGCAGCACCGCCATCGCCTTCGATCCCAGCGGCGCTTCGAGCTGGCGACCGATGAACAGCAGCACCAGGACGTTGAAGACGATGTGAAGCACCCCGCCGTGCAGCAATGCCGACGACAGCGGCGTCAGTGCAAAAGGCACCATCGCCCCCGGCGGCAGGATCAGGTCGGTCCCCAGGCGCGCGGGGATAAAGCCCCCGCGCACGATCGCGTCGATCTGGAACCCGGTGATCGACAACAGGACAAAAATGATGACGCAGGCGAGCGCATAGCCCGTGACCAGAGGCGCGTCCTGCGGTTTCATCGCCGTCCGCCCGCCCGTCAGATGAATTCGATCTTCGTCACCAAATAATATTTGTCGCCCGCCGGGACGGTGACTTCGATCTCGTCATCGACGCGGCGCCCGATCAGCGCGCGACCGAGCGGCGAATTATAGCTGATCTTGCCATCCTTCGCGTCGGCTTCGGCCTGCCCGACGATCTGATACTTTACCGGCTTGTCGTCCTCGTCGGCGAGGGTGACGGTCGCGCCGAACACGATGCGGTCGCCCGACAGCGTCGTCGGGTCGATGACCTGCGCGCGCGACAATTTGTCTTCCAGGTCACCGATCGTCGCTTCGACCTGGCCCTGGCGTTCCTTCGCCGCGTGATATTCGGCATTTTCCGAAAGGTCGCCGTGGGCCCGCGCTTCCTCGATCGCATCGACGATCAGCGGTCGCTCGGCTTTGAGTGCCGAGAGCTGCGTGCTCAGCTTCTCATAGCCTTCTGCCAGCATCGGCACCTTTTCAACGCTTGCCATTATCCTGTTGTCCTTCGTCAATAATCCTGCCTCGGCGGTTTAGCGCCGGGCGGCTGAGCCGCTGTGTCCATCAATGTCGGGAGGTGGAGCGGTCCTTCAATAATAGTCCTGAAGCGGCTTTACTTCAAGACTGTGCGCGCGCAGCGCCCCGATCGCCTGCGTCGCCGCATCGCTTGCCGCGGCGGTCGTGTAATAGGCGATATCGGCGGCGAGCGCCGAGGCGCGGATCGACTGCGAATCCTGCAACGACTGCCAACCTTCGGTCGTGTTGAAGATCAGCTGCACATCGCCATCCTTGATCCGGTCGACGATATGCGGGCGGCCTTCGGCAACCTTGTTGACGCGCTCGACCTCGATGCCCTGCTCCGCCAGATAGTCGGCGGTGCCGCCGGTCGCGATGACCTTCCAACCCCATGCCGTCAACTGGCGCACCGCGCCGATGATGCGCGGCTTGTCGCTGTCCTTGACCGACACGAACACGCGGCCATCGGTGGGCAGGCGGTCGCCCGCGCCAAGCTGCGCCTTCGCGAAAGCGAGGTTGAAATTGCGATCGATTCCCATGACTTCGCCGGTGGACTTCATTTCGGGGCTTAGCACCGGGTCGGTGCCGGGGAAGCGCGCAAAGGGGAACACCGCTTCCTTGACCGCGACATGCGCGATGTCTCGGTTGATCTTTGGCAGATCGGCCAGCTTCTCGCCCGCCATCACGCGCGCCGCGATCTTGGCGATCGGCGAACCCACCGCCTTGGCGACGAAGGGCACCGTGCGGCTGGCGCGCGGGTTGACCTCGATCAGGTAAACCTCGTCGCCCTTCACGGCGAACTGGATGTTCATCAGCCCGCGGACATCCAGCGCGCGCGCCAGCGCCTCGGTCTGCCGCTCGATTTCGGCAACAATCTCGGCCGACAAGCTGTAGGGCGGGATCGAACAGGCGCTGTCGCCCGAATGGACCCCGGCTTCCTCGATATGCTGGAGCACGCCCGCGACGACCACGTCGACACCGTCGCACAAAGCGTCGACATCGACCTCGATCGCATCACGCAAATAACGGTCGATCAACACCGGGCTGTCCCCCGACACCTGGACCGCGGTCTCGATATAATTTTCGAGCTGCGCCTGGTCGTCGACGATCTCCATCGCCCGGCCGCCGAGCACATAGGAGGGGCGCGTCAGCACCGGATAACCGATGCGCGCCGCGACCGCGACGGCCTCCTCGCGGCTGCGCGCGATGCCGTTTTCGGGTTGTTTCAGGCCCAGTTTATTGACCAGCGCCGCGAACCGCTCGCGGTCTTCGGCCAGGTCGATCGCGTCGGGCGAGGTGCCGAGGATCGGGATGCCCGCGTCGGACAAGGCCTGTGCCAGTTTCAGTGGCGTCTGCCCGCCGAATTGCACAATCACGCCGACCAGTTCGCCCTTCGACATTTCGACATGCAGGATTTCCAGCACATCCTCGGCGGTCAGCGGCTCGAAATAGAGGCGATCCGACGTGTCATAATCGGTCGACACCGTTTCCGGGTTACAGTTGACCATGATCGTTTCATAGCCGGCCTCTTCCAATGCGAAGCAGGCGTGACAGCAGCAATAATCGAACTCGATCCCCTGCCCGATCCGGTTCGGTCCGCCGCCAAGGATGACGACTTTCTTGCGCTCGCTGGGGTTCGCCTCATTTTCAGGCTCGCCAAAGGTCGGGGCCTCATAGGTCGAATAAAGATAGGGCGTCTTGGCCGCAAATTCGGCGGCGCAGGTGTCGATCGTCTTGAAGACGGGCCGCACGCCCAGCTTGTGGCGCAGCGCGCGCACTTCGGCCTCGGTCACGCCGCCGGTCATTGCCTTTACGGCCTCATGGATCAGCCCGCTGCCGCGCGCGGTCGCACGGCGCGTTCCGGGCTGAAGGTTCGCGGACTGGAGCGCCAGATAGGCCAGCCTTTTGTCCGAAAAGCCCATGGCTTTGAGCTTGCGCAGCCCTTCGGCGTCACGCGGCAGGCCGTTCTTGCACACGTCCTGCTCGGCCTCGACGATCTCGGCGATGCGTTCGAGGAACCACATGTCGTAACCCGCGACGCGGTTGATCTCCGACAAGGGCAGCCCTTCGCGGATCGCCTGCGCGGCGTTGAGCAGCCGGTCGGGGGTGCGCTGCGCCAGCTCGCTGCGCAGCTGGTCATGGCTCGCGCCCTTCAGCCGCTCGACGAAGTTGAAACCCGAAAGCCCCGTCTCCAGCCCGCGCAGCGCCTTTTGCATCGATTCATGGATCGTGCGGCCGATCGCCATCACTTCGCCGACCGATTTCATCGCGGTCGACAGCGTCGCCTCGGCGCCCTTGAACTTCTCGAAGGCGAAGCGCGGGATCTTGGTCACGATATAATCGATGGTCGGCTCGAACGACGCCGGGGTGACCCCGGTGATGTCGTTCATAATCTCGTCGAGCGTGTAACCGACCGCCAGCTTCGCCGCGACCTTGGCGATCGGGAAGCCCGTCGCCTTCGACGCGAGCGCCGACGAGCGCGACACGCGCGGGTTCATCTCGATCACGATCAGGCGGCCGTCGGCGGGATTGACCGCGAACTGGACGTTCGATCCGCCCGTTTCGACCCCGATCTCACGCAGCACCGCGATGCTCGCGTTGCGCATGATCTGATATTCCTTGTCGGTCAGCGTCAGCGCCGGCGCGACGGTGATGCTGTCGCCGGTGTGGACGCCCATCGGATCGACATTTTCGATCGAGCAGATGATGATGCAATTGTCCTTGCGGTCGCGGACCACCTCCATCTCATATTCTTTCCAGCCGAGGAGCGATTCCTCGATCAGGACTTCGGTGGTCGGCGAAGCGATCAGGCCGCCGCGGACGATCTGCTCGAACTCCTCGCGGTTGTACGCGATGCCGCCGCCGGTGCCGCCCATGGTGAAACTGGGGCGGATGATCGACGGCAGGCCGGTGCGTTCGAGCACCGCGAACGCCTCGTCGAGCGTGTGCGCGATGCCCGAGCGCGCGCTTTCCAGCCCGATCTTGTCCATTGCGTCGCGGAACTTGATCCGGTCCTCGGCCTTGTCGATCGCCTCGGCATCGGCGCCGATCATCTCGACGCCATATTTGGTCAGCGTGCCGTCGTTGAACAGCGCCAGCGCGGTGTTGAGCGCGGTCTGTCCGCCCATCGTCGGCAGCACCGCATCGGGGCGCTCCTTCGCGATGATCTTCGCGACGATCTCGGGCGTGATCGGTTCCACATACGTCGCGTCGGCGAGGTCGGGATCGGTCATGATCGTCGCCGGGTTGGAGTTGACGAGGACGATGCGATAGCCCTCCTCCTTCAACGCCTTGATCGCCTGCGTCCCCGAATAATCAAACTCGCACGCCTGACCGATAACGATCGGGCCGGCGCCGATGACGAGGATGGATTTTATGTCGGTTCTTTTGGGCATTGCCTACTTCGCTATCATTGCATACATTGATTGCATTGCAATCACGGGAGAACGGTGATGGGTGCGGTGACGATCCGGAACCTCGACGACACGGTCAAACACAACGCCAGACTGGCCGCGGCGGCGAATGGCCGATCGCTGGAGGCTGAACTGCGCGCGCTGCTGGAGCGTACCTATGCCGGTGCGCAAGACGAACGTGCCGCGCGCATTCGGGCGATGAGCGGACGGGAGTTTGTCGAGCATCTGGTCAAGGTCGCGAACGGCGCCGAACTCGAATTGCCCGAGCGAACCGTTGACCCGCATCGGGATGTCTTCGGTGCTGATTGACACCAACGTCTGGAGCGAATTGTCCAAAGCCCGTCCGGACCAGAGCGTCAATGATTTCATATCGCACCATTTCGAAGATGCTTGGCTGTCAGCCCTTGTTCTTGGTGAAGTGCGATATGGCATTGCGCGACTGACCGATACGGCGCGGCGCGAGCGGCTCGTTACCTGGTTTGATGACCTTACGTTCCGGCTGGAGGAACGAACCCTCAACTTCGACGCCAACGACGCCCAAGCGTATGCCGACGTCAAGGCCCGGCTTGCCGCAGCCGGGACGTTGATTGCCGAACTCGACATGCTCATCGCCGCACAGGCCATCGCCGCGGGCATGCCGCTCGTCACGCGCAACCTGTCGGACATGGAAAGAACGGGCGCCACCATCATCAACCCTTGGCAGCCTTGATCGTCTGTGTCCCCATATAGTCGAACTCGCACGCCTGACCGATAACGATCGGGCCGGCGCCGATGACGAGGATGGATTGGATGTCGGTTCTTTTGGGCATTATTTTTGTTCTTCTGCTACGTATGCTTCGTTGCCGACGAAGCCGAGTTTGATGTGGTTCGCGAATTGGGGCTTCTTCAGTTCGCGGAAAACACAATCGAGGGTTTCATATTTCGCATCGGGTGATGGCGGGTCCATCGTTACCTGGTCGTCGCCTTCCAACTTGAGCGTGCCTGGAGTTGCGCCACACAGCTTTTCAACCTCAGACAAAGCCAACTTCAATTTTTCGGTTTGGACGTTCGCGGGCGTCGCCGCACAGCCCGTCAGCGCGAGTAAGGGAACGACTACCGACGCGACGCGACGTTTCACTTCAGCCCACCCACAAACGTCTCGAACAGATAGAAGCTGTCCTGCGGCCCCGGGCTCGCCTCGGGGTGGTATTGCACGCTGAACGCGTTCTTCCCCGTGATCGCGATGCCGCAGTTCGATCCGTCGAACAGGCTCTTGTGCGTCTCGACCACGCCCGCGGGCAGCGTCGCCGCATCGACCGCGAAGCCGTGGTTCATGCTGGTGATCTCGACCACGCCGTCGGAGAAATCGCCGCCGACGCGCTGCACCGGATGGTTCGCGCCGCGGTGGCCCTGATGCATCTTGACCGTTTTCGCGCCCGCGGCGAGCGCGAGCAGCTGGTGGCCGAGGCAGATGCCGAAGATCGGGACATTGCGTTCGAGCAGCCCCTTGATCACCGGCACCGCATAGTCGCCCGTCGCCGCCGGGTCGCCGGGGCCGTTCGACAGGAACACCCCCGCGGGGCGCAGCGCGACAATCTCTTCGAGGCTGGTTTTTGCGGGCACCACGGTGACGCGCGCGCCGGCCTTGACCAAATTGCGGAAGATATTGTCCTTCGCGCCATAATCGACCGCGACGACGTGGGGTTTCTTGTCTCCCTCCCGCTCGCGGGAGGGGTTAGGGGTGGGCATTTCGGCAAGCGTCGGTTCGGAATTCGGCCCACCCTCGACCCCTCCCGCAAGCGGGAGGGGGGAATTGGCATAGCCCTTACCGAGCGCCCAAACCCCCGCATCCCATTCACCCTGCCGCTCGCGCGTCACCGTCTTGGCGAGGTCCATGCCCTCCAGTCCCGGCCAGCCCTGTGCCAGCATCAACAGCTTGTCGATGTCGAACTTGCCTTCGGGATGATGCGCGACCACGCCGGTCGGCGCGCCCCCATCCCGGATGCGCCGCGTCAGCGCGCGCGTGTCGATACCGGCGAGGCCGATCAGCCCCTGCGCCGCCATCCATTCGGGCAGCGTCTGGACACTGCGAAAATTGCTGGGCAGCGTCGGAAGCTCGCGGGTGATGCACCCGATCGCCGCACGCTTGTCGCGCTCCATGTCTTCGGGATTGGCGCCGACGTTGCCGATATGCGGAAAGGTAAAGGTGATGATCTGCCCCGCATAAGACGGGTCGGTCAGGATTTCCTGATAGCCGGTCATCGCGGTGTTGAAACAAATCTCGCCCACACCTGCACCGGCCGCGCCATAACCGACGCCCCACAGGATCGTGCCATCGGCAAGGACGAGGACGCCGGTGGCGCCCGAGGGCTGGACCGCAGGCGCGGCAGAGGGGTTGGCAGGTGCCATTCAACATGCTCCGGACGGGGGGCTAAACGGCCGACCAAGTAGGCGGCAAAAAAGTGATTCACAAGCTATCGGATTATGAATCTTCCCGCTAGAGAGGGTCTTTCCGAAATTTGAGAGCCATGGGGACACGCATGATTCGTGACGACATCAAGGCTGCGCAGGTTGCCGCGATGAAAGCCGGCGACAAGGCGCGTCTGGGCACCATCCGGCTGATGCTGGCAAAGATCAAGGACAAGGACATTGAACTCCGCACCGGCACCGCGCCGGCCGACGACGATGTGCTGGTCACCGACGTCTTGCAGAAAATGGTCAAGCAGCGCCGCGAATCGATCGCCATGTACGAACAGGGCAATCGCCAGGAACTGGCGGACATCGAGGCGGCCGAAGTCGCCGTGATCGAGGATTTCCTGCCCGCGCAGCTTTCCGATGAAGAAGCGACGGCCGCGATCAAGGCGATCGTCGTCGAGCTGGGCGCAGAGAGCCTGAAAGACATGGGCAAGGTGATGGCCGCGGTGAAGGACCGGCTTGGCAGCCAGCTCGACATGAGCAAGGCAAGCGGATGGGTGAAGGGGGCTTTGTCCTAAGGAGGCATGCCCTCCCCTAGCCCTTCCCATAAATGGGAGGGGGATTGATTGGGCCGCTAACGCATATTCTCCCCTCCCGCTTGCGGGAGGGGTCGGGGGAGGGCCTGTTGGATAAGGGCTACAAACGACCCACCGGGCGCTCTCGCGAACTCCGCAACAACGCGACCGAGGCGGAACGGAAACTCTGGATCCAAATCAGCGCCCGCAAGCTTGCAGGCGTGCGCTTCAATCGCCAGTTCCCTATCGGGCCATTCATCTGCGATTTCGTTTCCCGCACGGCCAAGCTAGTGATCGAAGTCGATGGCGGGCAACACGCGGTTGATGTAGAAAAAGACCAATCGCGCACAGCCTTTCTGGAAGCACAGGGATATCGGGTGATCCGGTTCTGGAACAATGATGTGGTGGAACGGATCGAGGGCGTCGTGAGCGAGATCGAGCGTGTGCTTGCGGACATGCCCTCCCCCGACCCCTCCCGCAAGCGGGAGGGGAGTTAAGTGACCCTCACCCCGCAATGGCTGGACGAACTGCGCGCGCGCGTCACGCTGTCGACCCTCATCGGCCGCACCGTGAAGGTCACGCGCGCCGGGCGCGAGTATAAAGCCTGCTGCCCCTTCCATAACGAAAAGACGCCCAGCTTCACGATCAACGACGAAAAGGGCTTCTACCACTGCTTCGGGTGCAGCGCGCATGGCGATGCGATCCGCTGGATGACCGACCAGCGCGGGCTGTCGTTCATGGACGCGGTGAAGGAACTCGCCGCCGAGGCCGGCATGGACGTCCCCGCCGCCGACCCGCGCGCCGCGAAAAAGGCCGAGGAGGCGGCGAGCCTGCGCGATGTCGTACAGGGCGCGGCCGACTGGTTCACCCAGCAGCTCGGCAGCAGCAACGGCGCCCCGGCGCGCGAATATCTCGCCAAGCGCGGGATTTCGGAGGCGACGCGCAAGACGTTCGGTTTCGGCCTCGCGCCCGACAGCCGCAGCGCATTGAAGGAAGCGCTCAAGAAATTCCCCACCGCGATGCTCGTCGAATCGGGGATGCTGATCGCGGTCGATGACAAGGAACCGTACGACCGCTTCCGCGGCCGCCTGATGATCCCGATCCGCGACGCGCGCGGGCGCGTGATCGCCTTCGGCGGGCGCATCTTGGGCGACGGCGAGCCCAAATATCTGAACTCGCCCGACACGCCTTTGTTCGACAAGGGGCGCGTTCTCTACAATCTCGACAAAGCCAGCCCTGCGTCGCGGCAGACGAACCGGATCATCGTCGTCGAAGGCTATATGGACGTCATCGCGCTCGCCGAGGCAGGGATCGCCGACGCGGTCGCGCCGCTCGGCACCGCGCTGACCGAGGCGCAGCTGGGGCTGATCTGGCGGATGGTGCCGGTGCCGATCCTCTGCTTCGATGGCGATGCGGCGGGACAGAAAGCGGCGATGCGCGCCGCGATGCGCGCGCTCCCCCTGCTCCGTCCCGGTTTCAGCCTTGCCTTTGCGACGCTGCCGGCGGGGCAGGACCCCGACGACATCGTTCGCGCCAGGGGGGCCGAAGGGTTCAATGCGATCCTTGAAGACACGCAGCCGCTGGTCGAACGGCTGTGGGCGCATGAGGTCAGCGCCGGTCCGCTCGCGACCCCGGAGGAACGGGCAGCGCTCAAGACGCGGCTGCTCGCACACGCCGATGCGATCGAGGATGCCGACGTCCGCCACCATTATCGCGAAGCATTCCGCGAGCGGCTCGATGCCCTGTTCGCCCGGCAACGCCCGGAGCGGCCGCAGCGCCAGCCGTGGACGCCGAACCCGCCGCGCGGCGGATCCTATGGCGGCAACCGGCGCTTTGTCCCCGATCCGCGGCTGCAACCTCCGGCGGATGAGACGCGTTCCATCGGACAGGCCGGAATTGCGGCGCCATTGATCGCCGCCCTGATCGGCGGCCTGCTCCGCTATCCGGGCATTATTCGACGCCATGACGAGGAGTTGGCAAGGCTTGCGATCGGTGACCCGCAGGATGCGGAACTGCTCGATGCGATGCTTGACATCGGCCTGCGGCAAGAAGGGCTTGATTGCGAGGGCTTGCTTGCCATATTGGAGCCAATGAAAGTGTATAATAGGGCGACGACATTGCTCCGAGCCGATGGAATGCACTTCTCATTCAATCGCTCGCCGAAAAAGAATGAGGCTATCGATCATAATCGGGCGCAGAGGGAGCTTTCCGAGTTTATCTCTCTCGTAAATACGCAGGCGGAGCTGAAAATGCGTCGTTTGCACGCCGACGAGATCGCAAGAGCCAGACTCGATGAACAGTCCATCGCCGAGCAGCAACGGCTGCGAGCGATGGATGAAGACCTGATGCACCGGCTTCAGGCGCTGCGCGAAGGCAGCGTCTAGAACCGAAACCACTTATTGCCCCAAGGCAAGGAACAAGAATGGCTACCAAAAGCACCGCCGCCGAAACCGACACCGACGCTCCGCTGATCGACCTGAACGAGGCCGATGTCAAAAAGCTGATCGCGCGCGGCAAGAAGCGTGGTTACCTGACCTATGACGAACTGAATGCGGCGCTGCCGCAGGATGAGATGTCGTCGGAGCAGATCGAGGACATCATGTCGGCCATTTCCGACATGGGCATCAACATCGTCGAAAGCGACGAGGATGTGCAGGAAGAAGCCGATCAGGAAACCGACGACGAAGTCGACGTCAGCGCCGGTACGGGTTCGGTGTCGAACCCCGCGATCGAAAAGAAAAAGGAAACGGTCGATCGCACCGACGATCCCGTTCGCATGTATCTGCGCGAAATGGGCGCGGTCGAACTGCTCAGCCGTGAAGGCGAAATCGCAATCGCCAAGCGCATCGAGGCGGGTCGCGACACGATGATCCTGGGCCTTTGCGAAAGCCCGCTGACCTTCAACGCGATCATCGACTGGTCGACTGCGCTGAACAATGGCGACATGCAGCTGCGCGAGATCGTCGATCTGGAAGCGATGCTGTCGAAGGACCCGGCACCCGAAAACCTCGACGAGGAGGGTGCCGAGGACGACGGCGAAATCAGCGAAAAGACCGCCGGCGTCTCGTTCAAGGACGAAGATGAGGTCGAGGAAGAACCCGCCGCCGACGGCGACGACGAGGACGGCGAAGGATCGTCGGGCAAGCGTGAGAGCTTCGAGGAAGACGAAGAAGACAACACGCTCAGCCTCGCCGCGATGGAAGAGTTGCTGAAGCCCGACGCGCTCGAAAAATTCGCCAACATCACCAAAAGCTTCAAGGCCTTTTCCAAGCTTCAGGAAGCGCGGCTTGAATCGCTTTCGGGCGGCGAGGAATTTCCCGCGGCGTCGGAAAAGAAATATCACAAGCTGCGCGAGGAGCTGACCGCGCAGGTCGAAAGCGTGCAGTTCCACGGCACCAAGATCGAATATCTCGTCGACCAGCTTTACAGCTATAATCGCCGCCTGACCGCGCTCGGCGGCCAGATGCTGCGCCTTGCCGAGCGTCACAAGGTGCCGCGCAAGTCGTTCCTCGACAATTATGTCGGGCGCGAGCTGGAAGAAAACTGGCTCGACGACGTCGGCTCGATCGACAAGAAATGGGCTGCCTTCGCCGA
>Ga0155548_123_pt5 | contig 40866 bp, 32 predicted proteins | sample RifCSPhighO2_12_FD_107205 | JGI IMG/M metagenome (GOLD analysis project Ga0155548, IMG submission 107205) | Sphingopyxis sp. RIFCSPHIGHO2_12_FULL_65_19
CCGTGGTCGCGGGCGTGTGCGACGGCTTCATCGGCAACCGGATGCTCAAGCCGCGCCAGGTCGAGGCGATGAAGCTGCTGCTCGAAGGCGCGACGCCGGCGCAGGTCGACAAGGTGCATGTCGAATTCGGGATGCCGATGGGGCCGTTCCAGATGAGCGACCTTGCCGGCGTCGATATCGGCTGGCACCGCGACCCCAACCGCATCGAAAGCATCCGCGACGCGCTCGCCGCCGAAGGCCGCTGGGGACAGAAGAAGCAGGCGGGCTTTTACGATTATGACGAGAAGCGCCAGCCGTCGGAAAGCCCGCGCGTCGCCGAGATCATCGAGGAATTCCGGACGAAGGAAGGCGTCGAAAAACGCGAGATCACCGATCAGGAGATTATTGAGCGCACGCTTTATCCGATGGTCAACGAAGGCGCGCTGATCCTGTCCGAAGGCAAGGCGCAGCGCGCGTCGGACATCGATGTCGTGTGGATCTATGGCTATGGCTGGCCGGTCTATCGCGGCGGCCCGATGTTCTGGGCCGGACTGGAAGGCACCGACAAGATCGTCACGGCGCTGGAAAAGCACGGGTTCGAGATCGCGCCGTTGCTGAAAGAGAAAGCAGAGGCGAAGTCGGGCTTCTAAGCCCCGTCCGCTTACGAAAAGCAGGCCGTCTGTCCCAGCGCGGGGCAGGCGGCCTTTCTTTTGCTTCGCGACCGCCACAGGTGCGACCGGAAACTTGCGATACAGGGTTAAAGCGGTGGCAACACCTGCCGTTACGGCAGAATATGAACGCCATGTCCCTCCTCGCCGTCCTTCTGCTTTCCGGCAGCGTGCCGACATCGGCCCCGGTGGCGACGCCGAAAGCGACGGCGGTCGGGATTGCGCGGGCGCGCATCCTGTCACCCGCCGAGGTGCGGCGTGTCGGGGACCGGATCGAGGTGAGGACGGGCGAGCGCAAGGCCCCGACGCAGGTGCATCGCACCGAACGCCGCGAGGGCGGCGAGACGGCGGACTTTTACTAGCGGACCACGCCAACGCCCGTTCGTGTCGAGCGAAGTCGACACACACCAGAACAGCGCCAGACGCATCTCGACGTCGCTCGATGCGAACGGCGTTGGGTGTAATGCGTCAACCCTGCAACGTCTGGATAATCGCCGAGAAGTCGCGGCCATGCTTGTCGGCCTCCACAAAGGCCTCATAGAGTTCGCGTGCCTTCGATCCCATCGGGACGTCGGCGTCGACGCTTGCCGCGGCCTCCATCGCGAGCCGGAGATCCTTGAGCATCAGCGCCGCGGCAAACCCGCCCTTATAGTCATTGTCGGCGGGCGTCGTCGGGCCGACACCGGGCAGCGGCGCGTAGCTGGTCAGCGACCAGCATTGCCCCGACGACACGCTGGCGATGTCGAAGAATTTCTGGGGGTCGAGCCCGAGCTTCTGCGCGAGCGCGAGCGTTTCGCACGTCGCGACCATCGACGCGCCGAGGAGCATGTTGTTGCATATTTTCGCGCCCTGCCCCGCACCGGCATCGCCGGCGTGGATCACCGCCTTGCCCATTTTCGCGAGGATGGGCTCGGCGCGCGCAAAACCCTCGTCGGTGCCGCCGACCATGAAGGTCAGCGTTCCGGCATTGGCGGCGGCGATGCCGCCCGACACCGGCGCGTCGACGGCAACGAGGCCCTTGGCGGTCGCGGCCTCGATATTCGCGCGCGCGGTGGCGACGTCGATCGTCGAGCAGTCGAGGAGCAAGGTCCCCGGTGCGGCGTTCAGGAAAACATCGGCTTCATAGACCGAGGCGACATGCTTGCCCGCGGGGAGCATGGTGACGATGGCTTCGGCACCGGTCACCGCTTCGGCGGCGGATGCGGCGCGGGTGCAGCCTGCCTCAACAGCGCGCACGAGCGCGTCTTCGCTAAGGTCGAAAGCGCGCACCTCATGGCCCGCCTTCGCGAGATTTGCGGCCATGCCGCCGCCCATGTTGCCGAGTCCGATAAAGGCGATTTTCATAACATTTCCAATTCACCGAGAATGACAATGATGCCGAGAAAGGCAAAGATGGGGCCAAGTATGAAACCGAGAATGGCCTGAAGATATTTGAGGAACCAATCAATCCTTGTCGTGGGCAGCGGCTCCTCGCCCGTTGCCTTAACAATGGCCGCCTCGAGAATGCTGATCGTCTCTTCTTTCCGGTATCGCCAGTGATTCCACCCGACCCATAAGAGCAGCAGGCCCATCGCCAGATAACCGATACCGGCGATCACCGCCCCTTCCACACGCCCTCGCGTTTCTCGATGAACGCGGCCATGCCCTCGGCCTTGTCCTCGGTCGCCGCCAAAATCTGGAACAGGCGGCGTTCGTAGATCAGCCCCTGATCGAGCGTCGTTTCGAACGCGGCGTTGACCATGTCCTTGTTCACCATCGCGGCCATCGGCGGCATCGCGGCGATGACGGTTGCGGTCTTCACCGCTTCGTCGACCAGCGACTCATGCGGCACGACGCGCGCGACGAGACCCGAACGCTCGGCTTCGGCGGCGTCCATCATCCGGCCGGTGAGGCACATTTCCATCGCCTTCGCCTTGCCGATCGCGCGGGTCAAGCGCTGCGACCCGCCCATGCCGGGGGCAACGCCGAGCTTGATTTCGGGCTGGCCGAATTTCGCCTTGTCCGACGCGATGATGAAGTCGGCCATCATCGCCAGCTCGCAGCCGCCGCCGAGCGCGAAGCCGCCCACCGCAGCGATCCACGGCTTGCGCACCTTTTTCACGAAATCGCTCGTCCATTTCGAGAAGAAGTCCTCGAGGTAGAAATCGGACGCGGGCTTGTCGGCCATTTCCTTGATGTCGGCGCCCGCGGCGAACGCCTTGTCGCCCGCGCCGGTGAGCACGGCGCAGCGCTGGCCGGGGTCGGCTTCATAGGCGGCGAAGGCGCCGATCAGATCGTCGAGAACGCTGGAATTGAGCGCATTCAGCGCCTGCGGGCGGTTGAGCGTCACGAGCGTGACGGCGCCGCGCGTTTCGACAAGGAGGGTTTCGTAGGTCATTCTCTTAGTCTCCAGATAATCGTAGCCGCGGACTTGATCAGGTATCCATGACCGCGTGGCTCCCGGATCAAGTCCGGGGTGACGAAGTCAGGGGAGCGGGGTCCATTTCTCGTTTTCAGGCAGCGGCGCGAAGATCGCGTCGATCCAGTCTTCGGTCACCGCCTCAGGCGTCGGCGGGTCCCATTTCGGGCTGTTGTCCTTGTCGACAATCAGCGCGCGGACGCCCTCGATAAAATCGTGCATCTGAACGACGCGGCTGCCGATCGCATATTCCTGGCGCATCTGCTCGGCGAAGTCGTGCATCTCGCCGCCTTCCTTGAGCTGGCGGAGCGCCACCTTGCACGTCTGCGGGCTTTTGGTTCGCAGCGTCGCGAGTTCCTTTGCGGCCCACTCACCGCCGTCGGCTTCGAGCGCGGCGAGAATATCCTCATAGGTATCGCTCGCGAACAGGCGGTTGATCCGTTCGATATGCTGGGTGATCGCGGCGGGCGGCGCGGTGACCGACAGCTCGCCCAAGATGCCGCCGATGCGGCCCGGATCGACCGCGATCCGCGCCTTGGCATCGTCGAGATTTTCAGACGGCAGATAATGCGTCGCGAGACCAAGCGCCAAACACTCCGCGCCGTCGAGCCGCGCGCCGGTAAGCGCGAGATAGACGCCGACGCGCCCCTCGAGTCGCGGCAGATACCAGCCGCCGCCCACGTCGGGGAACAGGCCGATCCCCGTCTCGGGCATGGCGAAGCGCGTATGTTCGGTCGCGACGCGGTATTTCGCCGGCTGGGAAATCCCGACCCCGCCGCCCATGGTGATGCCGTCCATGAAAGCGACGACGGGCTTCGGATAGGTGAACAGCAGGTGGTTGAGGCGATATTCGGTGTGGAAGAAAGCGCGCGCCTCCTTGCCGTCCTTCGCGCCGCTTTCCGCGAGCATGCGGATGTCGCCGCCGGCGCAGAAGCCGCGCCCTTCGCTGTGGTCGATCGTCACCGCGTCGACCGCATCATCGCCGCGCCATTTGACGAGCGCGTCGATCATCGCGTCGCACATGGCGAGATTGAGCGCGTGGATCGCCTTGGGGCGATTGACCGAAATGCAGCCGACGCGAACGTCGGTCGAAATCAGGACGTCTTCGGTCATTGGCGCAGCAGGTCCCTTCCGACAATCATCCGCATCACCTGGTTGGTGCCCTCAAGGATCGAATGGACGCGCAGGTCGCGCCAGAACCGCTCGATCGGATAGTCGCGCAGATAGCCATAGCCGCCGAACAATTGCAGCGCGTCGTTGACGATCTTGCTGCCATTGTCGGTCGCGAGGCGCTTTGCCATCGCCGAGAAGCGCGACTTGTCGGGGGCGTTAGCGGTGACCTTGGCCGCAGCCATATAGAGCAGCGCCCGCGCGGCTTCGAGGTCGGTCGCCATGTCGGCGAGCATGAACTGGGTGTTCTGGAAATCGGCGATCGGCTGGCCGAACTGCTGGCGATCCTTGGTATAGGCGACCGCCTCGTCCAGGCAGCGCTGCGCGCCGCCGAGCGAGCAGGCGCCGATGTTCAAACGCCCGCCGTCGAGCCCGGCCATCGCAAAGCGGAAGCCGTCGCCTTCGGCGCCGACGAGATTTTCGGCGGGCACGCGGCAATCCTCGAAGATCACCTGGGCGGTCGGCGAAGCATTCCAGCCGAGTTTTTTCTCGGGCGCCCCGAAGCTCAGACCCGGCGTGTCCTTTTCGATGACCAGACAGCTGATCCCTTTGGATTTTTCCTCGCTGGTGCGGACCATGCAGACATAGATGTCGTTATAACCCGCGCCCGAGATGAACTGCTTCGTGCCATTGAGCACATAATGGTCGCCGTCCTTCTTCGCCGTGGTCTTGAGCGCCGCGGCGTCGGAGCCCGAGCCGGGTTCGGTCAGGCAATAGCTCGCGATCTTTTCCATGCTGACGAGGTCGGGCAGGAAGCGATCCTTGATCGCGGCGCCGCCGAAGCGGTCGATCATCCACGCCGCCATATTGTGGATCGAGATATAGGCGCTGGTCGCGGGGCAGCCATAGGCCATCGCCTCCATGATCAGCGCCGCCTCCATCCGGCCGAGCCCGATCCCGCCCGATTCCTCGACAACGTAAATCGCGCCGAAGCCCAGCTCGCCCGCCGCCTTCCACACGTCGACGGGATAATGATGTTTCTCGTCCCATTCGGCCGCGAACGGCGTGATGCGATCGGCGGTGAATTTGCGCGCCATATCCTGGATGGCGAGCTGGTCGTCGGTAAGCTGGAACTGGTCGGTCATGGTCATTTCTCGATAATGGCTTCGGCTTCGATTTCGACTTTCCATTCGGGGCGGATCAGCGCGGGCACAACCAGCATTGTCGATGCCGGTCGGATATTTTTGAATGCCGATCCATGCGCCTGCCCCACCAGATCGGCGTCGGCGGCGTCGGTGATATACATGCGCGTGCGCACGACATCGGCGAAGCTGCCGCCGAGCGCCTCAAGCGCCTCGCCGATGATCGCGATGCAGCGCGCCGCCTGTGCCCCGGCGTCGCCGGGGGTCGAGCTGCCGTCGGACTCGATCGGTGCGCAGCCCGCGACGTCGATGCGGTTTCCAATGCGAACCGCACGGCTGTAGCCGTAGACGGGTTCGAACGGGGACGCCGAGCTGTGGTTGCGGCGGCTGGAATCAGCCACAGCTGACCTGCGTGATCGTGTAGGCGTCATCGTAGAGGACATTCACGCGGTCCTGGCGATAATCCATCGTCATCGCCGAGCGCGGCGGGCCCCAGCGCAGCGTGCGTGCGCCCGCGGCCTTCAGGATCGCGCCGCCGATGTCGGGCGTCGCTTTCTGACCGACATAGGATTGCGCGGCGTCGGCCTTGCACGTCATTTCGGCAGGGGGCGGCGGGGTCGAATCGACGGGCGGGCGCTCTTGCGAACAGGCAGCGAGCGGCAGGACGGCGGCAATTGCCAGAATGCGGATGTCCATCATGTGTCTCCCTTTCAAAAAACGATCAACCGGCGCAGCGCGTATAGCGCATCGCACCCGCCGCGGCACCCTCGCCCGAATCGCGGCGGACGAGCGTCTTGCCGCCGTCCGCAAGATTGAGCTGCATCCGCCGGTCCCATTCGACGCCCTCGCCGCTGAACTTATAGTCCGCGACGATCCGGTTCGCGTCGCTGTCGCGAACGCGCGCCAGTTCGCCGTGCGATTCATAAAAGCGCAGGTTCGTCGCATCGATCGTCAGCGCGGTGAGGTCAGTGCCCTTCTTCGCGGTGCAATCGGCCGCCTTGAGCGCCCACCGGCCGCGGATCGCAGGGGGAATGGCCTTGCCATCGCCGATCGTGTCGGTTTCGGGCGCCGGCGACGTTTTGTCGGTTGTATCGGGCAGGTCCGCATCGACCGTCGCGGGTGCTTCGGCGCGCGCGGACGGCCGGGACGGTTCCGGCGCTCCGATCGAAGCGCTGGCTTCGGGGCCCGCTTCCTCATCCTTGCCGCCACTGCACGCGGCGAGCAGCAGCAAAGTGGCGAGCGGCATCAAGCGGGTCATCGACAATCTCCTTCGAGAGGAGAAATGCCCGGCGCGGCGGCGGGTTTCATCGCGCGCATCATCATTCGGCGCCGCTTTCGCCCAGCACCTTGTCGCGGAACAGTGCGGTCGCGAGATCGGTCTGGTTATACCGATACCAGCGCGGCGCGGGCACCCCCGCCTGCCAAGCCAGCGCCTCGGTCAGCGTCCCTTGCGCCGATGGCACGTCAGGCATCGCCCGCCCGATCGGGTCGGCATAAGCCGTATCGGCGCTGACGACGGTCCAGCCGGCCTTGCGCAGCGCGCGAACGAGGTCGGCGATATAAAGCGCGGCGAGGTCGGTTTCGTGGAGCAGCATCACCTGCACCGGCTGGCGGCCGGTAACACGCTGCATCATCGCGTCGGCGAAATCGGCCGCCTCGACATGCCAGGTCACATAGAGCTGGCCGAGCGCCTTGCGGTCGATCGCCTTGCCGGCGCGCACCGCTTCACGCGTCAGGCTTTCGAGATGCCAGTCCGAGGATTCCGCAGTTACATATCCGTTGCGCAATCCGCGTTCGGTGAGACCCGCGCGCAGGGCGTCGCGCTTTGCCTTGTCCTTCCCGCCTTCGTCGAGGAAGGGAAAGCGGAACCAGGGACGATAGCCGGGACGCCCCTTCAGCCACGCCTCCGCCGCGTCAACGTCGGCGAGATAGGCGGCGGTGTCGGTGGTGCCCAGCCTTTTGTGGCCGTAGCCATGATTCGCGATCACATGCCCCGCGGCGACATAGGCCGCGATGCGCTGTTCGCCGCCAATCCCGTCGCCCTGCCCGATCGCGCCCGGGTTGACGAAGAAGACCGCCTGGGGCGCTTTCGCCTTTTTCAGCTCGGCGATGATGCGCCGGGTGCGCTCGTCGGGCGTAAAAAAGGCGCCGCGCCCACGCGGGACGTCGTCGAACGACAGCGCGATCATCTTCTGCGCCGCCGCCGGAACCGGCAGCAGCAACAGCAGCATCAGGGGAAGAAGCAGCCGGCGCAGCAACGCCGGCTTATCCCATCGTCGGAATGACGAAGGCGTTACCGCCGTCGGGCGAGCCGTCGGGCCAGCGCTGGGTGATCGTCTTGACCTTGGTCCAGAATTTCACCCCTTCCATGCCGTGCTGGTTGGTGTCGCCGAACGCCGAGCGCTTCCAGCCGCCAAAGCTGTGATAGGCGACGGGCACCGGGATCGGCACGTTGATGCCGACCATGCCGACATTGACGCGCGCGGCGAATTCGCGCGCGGCGTGGCCATTGCGCGTGAAGATCGCGACGCCGTTGCCGTACTGATGCTTCGACGGCAGTTCGAGCGCTTCTTCGAAATTGGCGGCGCGGACGATCTGGAGCACGGGGCCGAAAATCTCTTCCTTGTAAGATTCCATGTCGGTGGTGACGTGGTCGAACAGGGTCGGGCCGATGAAGAAGCCCTTTTCATGGCCCTGAAGACTGAAGCCGCGGCCGTCGACGACGAGTTCGGCGCCTTCGTCGGCGCATTTCTGGATCCAGCCTTCGACCTTTTCCTTGTGCGCCTGCGTCACCACCGGGCCGTAATGCGCCTCGGCATCGGTCGATACGCCGACGCGCAGCGCCGCGATCGCGGGAATCAGCTTTTCCTTGAGGCGCTTGGCGGTCTCGTCGCCGACCGGGACGACGACGGGCAGCGCCATGCAGCGTTCACCCGCCGACCCGAAGGCGGCGCCGGTGAGGTCATTGACGACCTGATCGAGGTCGGCGTCGGGCATGACGATACCGTGGTTCTTCGCGCCGCCCATCGCCTGCACGCGCTTGCCGTTGGCGACGCCGCGGTTGTAGACATAATGCGCAATGTCGGACGAACCGACGAAGCTGACCGCGCCGATGTCGGGATGGTCGAGGATCGCGTCGACCATTTCCTTGTCGCCGTGGACGACCTGGCAGATGCCTTCGGGCAGGCCGGCTTCAAGGAAGAGTTCGGCGAGACGGACGGGGACCGACGGGTCGCGCTCGCTGGGCTTGATGATGAAGGCGTTGCCGGTCGCGATGGCAACACCCGACATCCACAGCGGGATCATCGCCGGGAAGTTGAACGGGGTGATGCCCGCACCGATGCCGATCGGCTGGCGCATCGAATAGACGTCGATGCCCGGACCCGCGCCCTGCGTATATTCGCCCTTGAGCACATGCGGGATGCCGCAGCAGAATTCGATGACTTCCAGCCCGCGCTGAATGTCGCCCTTGGAATCGGCGATCACCTTGCCATGTTCGCTCGACAGCATGTGCGCCAGGCTGTCCATATTCGCCTCGACCAGGCGCTTGAATTCAAACATGACGCGCGCGCGGCGTTGCGGGTTGGTGGCCGCCCAGCCGGGCTGCGCTTTCTTCGCCGCGGCGACCGCGCGTTCGAGAAGCGCGGCATCGCCAAGCGCGACCTGCGCCTGCACGCCGCCGTTGTTGGGATCAAAGACGTCGCCGTGGCGGACGCTGCCGCCGGCACCGCCGACGATGTGGTGGTCGATCTGTCGCATGGCATCGCTCTCCCGGTAAATCCTGTCGCTGCCACAGCCCAGTTGCGCAGTGATTGCAAGGGATAGACTTGCAGGACCAACCTGCATATTTGCAGCAGATGGACTGGGACAAGCTGCAATATTTCCTGTTTGTCGCGCGCCACGGCACGCTCGCGCGCGCCAGCGCGGCGCTGCACGTCGATGCCACGACGGTGAGCCGACAGGTGGGGGCTTTGGAAGCCGCGCTGGGCCAGACGCTGTTTGAACGCGCGCCGACGGGATTTGTTCTGACCGCAGCAGGCCGGTCGCTCGTTCCGCACGCCGAAGCGATGGCGGCCGCGGCGGCCCGCATTCACAAGGCTGACGAGGGCGGGTCGGCGCTGTCGGGGCAATTGCGGGTCAGCGTGTCCGAAGGTTTCGGCAACAGCTTCATCGCCCCGCGCCTCGCGTCGTTCGTCGCCGCGCATCCGGAGCTGGAGATCGACCTTGTCGCCTCGTCGGGTTTCCTCAACCCGTCGCGGCGCGAGGCCGACATGGCGGTGCTGCTCGCGCGGCCCAGGAAAGGCCCGCTGATCACGCGCAAGCTGGCCGATTACAGCCTGGGCATCTATGCCCCCGCCAACCGGCCCGACTGGCAGGACGCGGTCGCCGCCGCGCCGCTATCGCGCACCGGCATCCCCGTGATCGGCTATATGCCCGACATACTCTATGCGCCCGAACTTGATTATCTGGGCGAGATCGAGCCGGGGCTGCGCGCCACGGTGCGCTCGTCGTCGATCCTGGCGCAGCGGCGCATGATCGCGGGCGGCGCGGGGGTCGGCGTGCTGCCCTGCTTCCTCGCGAGCGGCGATCCGGCACTGGTGCGCGTGCGCCCCGATCAGGCGATCGCACGCGCCTTCTGGCTTGCCCTCCACCGCGACGTCGCGCCGCAGCCGCGCATTCGCGCCTTCATCGACTGGCTCGACGGCGAAGTGCGCGACGCGCGCGGATTGCTGGTGCCCGGCTGACCGCGCGCGATCAGGCCTTAGCCTCCACCGTGACCGGCGCGAGGCGCGGGCTCAAGATATGGATCGCGAGCACGGCGAGGAAATAGACAATTGTGCAGGCCGCGAAGATGAGCGTGTAATTGCCGCCGGTCGCGTCGAGCACCAGCCCGGTCGATTTTGCCATAATCATGCCGCCGACGCCGCCCGCAAAGCCGCCGAGCCCGATCACCGATCCGACCGCGCGTTTCGGGAACATGTCCGGCGGGATCGACAGGATTGTCGACGAAAAGGCCTGGTGCCCCGCGAGCGCAATTCCGATCAACACGACCGCAAGCCACATATTCTCGAGTCCTGAGACGAAGAGCAGGGGCAGCACACAACAGCCCGCGCCCAGCATCGTTGCCTTGCGCGCAAAATTGACGCTGTGCCCGGTCTGGATCAGCTTTGACGACACCCAGCCGCCGAGGATGCTGCCGACGTCGGACAGCAGATACATGATGATCATCGGCAGCAGTACCACCTTCAGGTCGACATTATAGGTCGTGCTGAAATATTTGGGCAGCCAGAAGAGCATCAGGAACCACACCGGGTCGGTCAGGAACTTGCCGGTCGCATAGGCCCAGGCTTCGCGCTTGGTGACGATCGCTCCCCAGCCGAGACGCTCGATCTTTTCGGGCGGGTCATGCTCGATCCAGGCCAGCTCGGCCTCGGTGACCTTCCCGCTTTCGCGCGGGTTGCTGTAAAGCCAGAGCCAGAGGATCAACAGCAGCACGCCGAAGATGCCGGTGTAGATGAAGGTTTCGCGCCAGTCGAAACCCATCCAGACCATGAACAGCCAGATCGTCGGCGCCGTCAGGATGACCCCGATCGTCGTTGCGCTATTGACCCAGCCGATCGCATAGGACCGCTCCTTTTGCGGGAACCATTCGCTCGATGCGCGCACCACGGACGGGAAATGCCCCGCCTCGCCAACGCCGAGGATGACGCGCGCCAGCATGAACGAGACGACCGAAGAGGCGAAGCCGTGCGCGACATGGCCGACGGTCCAGATGCTGATCGCGATCGCATAGCCGACCTTTGGCCCGAAACGGTCGATCAGCCAGCCCATGAGGAGGAAGCCGAGCGCATAGGCGGCCTGGAAGGCGGTGACGATGTTGCCATAGTCATTCTCGCTCCAGCCGAGCTCGTCGCCGAGGGTCGGCGCGAGCAGGCCGAGCATGGTGCGGTCGATATAATTGACCGTGGTTGCGGCAAACAGCACCGCGACGATCAGCCAGCGGTATCGCCCCGACTTGGGCACTGGCGCCGCCGTCCCTCCGTCCGCGAATGCCTGTGCCATAAACCTCTCCCGTTTCTTGCTTTAATAGCTCTTGATCGAGCAGCCGACGCGGATTTTTCCGTCAAACAGCGCTTCGGCCCGCTGGCCGGGCCTGATTTCATGGATTCCCGTGATCGCACCCGCCGAAACCCAGGTGCCGGGCGCGATCGCGATGTCGCGCGCGCGCAGGATGTTGATCAGGAACAGCGCCGACCCGAACGGACCGTCGAGCATTCCCTCCATCGTCGCCGCGCCGACCGTTTCGCCGTCGATCGCCATTTCGACCGGCATATGAATCAGGTCGGCGTCCTGCCAACCCGCAATGGGCGGCCCCAGGATCAACCCCTTGTTGTTGCCATAATCCGATGCGGTCACCGCCGGACCATGAAGGTTGATTTCGGCGAAAGGCGAACTCGCAATCTCGATCCCTGTCCGCACATCAGCGATGCAGGAGCGGACGCTGTCGATATCGTAATCACGCGTCCCGACCGCGCCGAAACAGAGCAGCACTTCGGCTTCAGCGGCAGCGAAGCCGTCGGCATAGACCGGCATCGTCGGCAGTGCGACGCCACCGAAAATCTCGTCGACAAAAATCGGGCCGGTCAGGCGGTTGCCGCCATAGCGTTCGACAAGGTCGGGCGCGATCCGTCCGACCTTCCACCCGCCGACGCGGCGCCCGTCGAGTGCGATCGCGCGATCCTGGATCGTATAGGCCTCGGCCATCGTTTGCGGCATCGGGCCGGGATAGGCGGTAAGCGGTGTCTTTCCCGCACGCGCGTCGATTAATGCGCGCGCCACATTGTCTTGATCGCTTGTCGCCAGCATCTTTCTCATTTCCCTCTTCCGCCATGCGGTGTAAGAGACACCGGTGTCAAAAGCAAGCAAATATCGGACAGGCCCCGGCACGTTGCATGAGCCGCCCCGCCGGACGCGGCGCCGCAAACGGCGCGGATCGTCATCCTAGCCGAGCGCGCGAAAGCTGAAATTGCGGAAGCGCGCTTCGCCCTGCCCCGCCGAATAGAGTCCGGGGCGCAGCATCAGGAACCCGCCACGCACATTATGGTGGTATCCCGACACCTCCATACCGCGGTCGAAACGCACCCAGGTCTTTCCGCCGTCGCCGCTGGTGTCATAAGTGACGATGTGGCGGTCGTTGGTGACGCGCATCCGCAGACGCCCGCCATGCGGATTGACCGGCCGGGCGCGCTCGATCCCATATTGGTGCGTGACGAACCGCGCGCCATCGAAGCCGAGCCCGCAATAGAGTTTCTCGTCGTAAAAGAGGATCAGCCCCGCAGTGCCGCCGGGCCCAACCTCGATATCGCATTCAAACCGATAGGCCTGGTCGCCCGCGATCAGCAGCAGCGGCGATGAATCGGCGGGCGCCTTGCCGCGGGCCGCCAGCACCAGCGCGCCATCCTCGACGCGCGCGCGGCGCTGTTCGTCGGGCGCTGGCTTGAAGAAATTCCATTTCGCGCCGAGCGCGAGTGTCGAGAAATCGTCCGACAGCGCCATGCCGTGCGGCCCCGCGAGCGCGCCGCCCTTCGGCTTCGCGATCGACGCCGACAAGTCGCCCCCCGTCATGCGGAACCAGCCGTCGTCGGTCCATTCGATCGGATCGAGCAGCGCCTGGCGGCCCAAGGTCCAATAGCCATTTTCATATCCGTGATAGACGCTCCACCAGTCGCCCGCCGGGCCCTCGACCAGCGTCGCATGGCCGCGCGACCACCATTTTTCGGCGGCCGATCTGGTGCGGACAAGCGGATTGGCGGGACAATTTTCCCATGGTCCGTGGATCGACTTCGACCGCGCCGCGATCACCATATGCCCCGTCGGTGGCCCAGCGGTGCCGCCCACCGCCGTCACCATATAATAATAGTCGCCGTGGCGGATAATCTTCGGCCCCTCGGGCGCGAAGCCTTCGACGACCCAATCGGACGGATAGCGCCAGGGATCATAGACATGTTCGGGCTCGCCGATGCGCTTGCACCCATCGTCGGACAGGCGGACACGGTCGCCGCCCGACAGGAACAGCCAGCGCGACCCGTCCTCGCCAACCGCATGACCGGGGTCGATATGGTTCGGCAGGTTAAGGTCGATGGGTTCGCTCCACGGCCCCTCGATCCGGTCGGCCCAGATCACCCAGCTCGTGTTCGGGCCCTTGGTCGGGATGTAGAGATAATAGCGGCCCTGGTGCTTCACGAGTTCGGGCGCCCAGACCGACCCGATATTCTTGTGGAGCGCGGGCCCGATCGGGCGCCAGTTCACCAGATCGCGCGAATGCCAGATGACCAGCCCAGGATAGGAGTCAAAGGTCGAGAAGGTCATATAATAATCGGCGCCGTCCTTCAGGATCGACGGATCGGGATGGTCGCCGGCCATGATCGGGTTGAGGAAACGCCCGTCACCAAGATCCGCCTTGCGCTGCCCGTCGAAACCCGTGGCCCATGTCGGCGTCGAGCCGGATGCTGCGGGTGCCGTCGCCGCCCATGCGGCCGCGGTTGTGCCAAGCCCCGACAGGCCGGTTGCCAACAGCCCGGTCCCGGCGAATTTGAGCATGTCGCGGCGATCGGTCACTTTGCTCTCCTTGGAAAAAGAAAGGCCCGGCTCCCTGAAATCGGAAACCGGGCCTCACCGGGACAAACCCGTTTGCGTCAGATCTTGACGCGCGCGCCGAACAGGAAGGTACGGCCGTAATGGTTGTTTTCGTAATTTCGGCCGGCAAAAATATCGTTGAAGCGATACCGATAATCGTCGGTCAAATTGGTGCCCTCGATCGACACTTCGATCTGTTCGGTCACCTGATAGCGGATCGAGGCATCGACGTTGAACGAGCTGCCATAGCCTTCAAAGATATTATTGTTGCCACTGGTGCTGTCATTATAGCCGCTGCGCCACGCCGCCGAGGAGCGGATCGAGAATTTGCCGTCGTCATAATAGACCGTCGCATTCCAAGCGCGCTTGGCGAGTCCGAGAAGCGGCTGGGTATAGGTGCCCGCGGGCTGCGATTCGAGGCGGTTATCGGCCGGATCATAAGCGAGCGGGCCGGCCACCGTATAGTCGACGTCGCTCTTCACGAAGGTCGCGTTGCCGAGGACGCCGAAATGGCGCAGCGAGTCCGAGAAGACCGAGAAAGGCAATTGCAGCGACAGTTCCACCCCCTTCAGATTTGCGCCGGGGCCGTTGCCCGTGGTGCGGAACTCGAACTGGCGATTGGGATCGTCGCCATCGACGACGGCAACATAGGCCGGCGTGCCGGGTGTCAGCAGCGACAGCGGCAAGCCGCTCGACGCATAGGTGCCCTGCAACGACGTCGAAATCGGGAAGCTTTCGATGTCCTTGGCGAACAGCGCGACCGACGCGATGGCACCCGGCGCGAAATACCATTCGGCCGCGAGGTCGAACGTCGTCGCACGATAGGGATCGAGGAACGGGTTGCCCGATGTGATGCGGAAGTTGAACTGGTCGACAGTGCCGCCCGGCGACAGGCTGCCCAGCGTCGGCCGGGTGATCACTTTCGCGATCGCGCCGCGCAGGATCAGATTTTCGGTCGGGTGCAGGTTGACGTTGAACGACGGCAGCCAATCGTCATAGGTCCGGTCGACCGTGACGAAGGTCCCGCTGGCAAAGCCCGACGATGACTGATCGGTCTTGACGTAGCGCACCCCGGCGTTGCCCGTCAGGCGCATGCCGAGCACGTCGGTTTCAAACTCGGTCATGAACCAGCCGCCATAGGTTTTTTCGGTGACGGCGCGCTGCTGGCCCTGCTGGAGCACGGCGGGACGATTATACAGATCGATCAACGCCGTACCCGCGTCGAGATCGGGAACGATCCAGGCGTTGGTGTTGCCCGCGGGCTGCCCGGCATCGCCGAGGTTGAAGAGTTCGGCGATGTCCGATGTCACCGGCAGGCCGTTGGTGCCCGGCGCGCAGGTGAAGGCCGCGCAATAGGTGCTGTCGCGGCTGAACTGGACGGTATCAAAGTCGAATTGGCGATAGAAACCGCCGGCGAGCAGCTTGAACCGATCGGCAACCTGCCAGTCGAAATCGGCGGCGAAGGTCTTGAACTTGTTCGTCTGATACGACGGGCGATCGCGAAATTCCGCGAGTTGGAACGCCGTGGGATCTTCGATGCCGGGGCCGAAGCTGAGCACCGGATATTTCATGTCGGTGTAGTCGAAACGATATCCGGTCGCATCGCGATCGTCGAAGGCGAGCGTCGTTTCAACCGGGATATCGGCCTGCGACTTGGAAAAGCCCGCGATCAGCTTCACCCCCAGCGCGTCGGTCAACCGCTGTTCGAGCCGGCCCGAAAGCTGGTAGAATTCGGTTTCGCTCTGGCGCGAATAGCGTTCGGTGCGGACATAGACATTGTCGAGGTCGGCGGCGATCAGATTATTGTTCGCGTCGATCGTGTAGTTCGACAGGTCGATCGAGCGTTCGTTGCTGCGCAGCAACACCTCGCCCCAATATTCGTCGCGCGTTTCCTTGAATTTGGAATAGAGACCGTCGATCGAAATCTTGGTATTTTCGCTCGGCTCGAACTGGATCGAGGCGGTGGCGCCGAGGCGCGAACGATCGTGGCTGACAAGGCCATAGCGCGGAATACGCGGATGGAAGGCTTCGGCGACCTCGACGCAGCCCGCCGACGGACTGGCGACGAAGTTCGACCCCGCAAGACAGGTCACGCCATCGACGCTGCGGAACGGGGCCTGCGCCCAGCGCACGGTGTTGTTGCCCAGCTCATCGGTGCCATAGTCGGACCAGGCGACCGACGCCGACACCCCAAAGGTGCGATCGACATTGGTCCAGGCGATCAGCCCGGCGAGGCGCGGATCGACATCCTTGGTCAGGTCATTGTAGCGCGCCTGCGCCGATGCGACGAGCGTCAGCCCCTCCTTGCCACCGAGCGGATTGCCGGTGTTGAGATCGACGACCGCGCCGAGCGAGCCTTCATCGAGCGAAGCAGACGCCGTCTTGTGGACGACGAGCGAGGTGAAAAGCTCGGACGCAAAGACGTTGAAGTCGAAGGCGCGGTCGCGGTTCGCCGACGCGCCGTCGGTCGAGGTCGCGATCGTTTCCATGCCGTTGAGGCGGACGCGCGTGAACTGCGCACCCAGCCCGCGCACGGTGATCGCGCGGCCTTCGCCGGCGTCGCGCTGGATCGAGATGCCCGGAATACGCTGGAGCGATTCGGCAAGATTCTGGTCGGGGAATTTCGCGATATCTTCCGCGACGATGACGTCGACCGCCGAAATCGAGTCGCGTTTTTGGCCCAGCGCCTTGTCGAGCGATGCCCGAAAGCCGGTGACGACGATTTCGTCCTCGCTCGCGACCGGATCAGCCGAGTCCTGCACCGCATCCTGCGCCCAGGCCGGCGACACCGCCAGCACGGCAAGCGAAGCGCCGCACGCCAGTCGGGTCAAAGTGCGAATGCTCCGCATTGCATGAATAGCCATTATCATCCTCCCATATCGCCCCGTTGCCCCCGCTCGCGCAAGGAATGACACCGGTTACTTTGCTGAACAAAACGATTTGGCTAACCGTTTCATCCGTCGATTTTTCAGAGGTTGATGGCGGTCGCCGTCACATGCAGCGAACCGGATCAGACCCTCTCCCTTGGAAATATTTTCTCGTTGACCGATTGGGGTAACCGGTGTCAGAAAGATTGCGGATTGCGACGAACATGTCAATACCCCAATGAACAGGAGAGATAGGATGCCCAAAAAGCTTTGGATAACCGCGCTTTTTCTGGCCCTTACCCTGCCATCGGATATGGCAATGGCGGCCGATACGACGCCGCTCGCCTTCCCCGGCGCGGTCGGTCCGGCGGCACAGACTCCGGGTGGCCGCGGCGGGCAGATCTTGCGCGTGACGACGCTTGCGCCCGACGGGCCGGGGTCGCTGAAGGCGGCGATCGACACGCCGGGGCCGCGCATCATTGTGTTCGAGGTCGGCGGCGTGATCGACATGGGGCGCCAGTCGATCGAGATCAAACATCCCTATCTCACCATCGCGGGGCAAACCGCGCCGGGTCCAGGCATCACCCTGATCCGGACGGGCATCGACGTGAAGACGCACGATGTCATCCTGCGCCACCTGCGCGTCTACACCGGCGTCGACGGCCAGCCGAAGCGCAGCGGGTGGGAGGCCGATACTTTTTCGACCGTGGCGGCGCATAATGTCATCATCGACCATTGCACTTTGATGTGGGGGATCGACGAGAATATGTCGGCGTCGGGGCCGCGCTTCACCGGCAAGAGCGTCGAGGAATGGCGCAAGGGCACGAGCCACAACATCACCTTTTCGAACAATCTTGCCGCCGAAGGACTCGCGGACGCAAGCCACCCCAAGGGCGAGCACAGCAAGGGATCGCTGATCCACGACAATGCCACGGGCATCGTCTTTTACCGCAATGTCTGGGCGCATAATGTCGAGCGCAACCCGTTGATCAAGGGCGGCGGGCAGGCGCTGATGATCAACAATCTGATCTACAACCCGCAACACCGCGCGGTGCATTACAACCTGATGAACCTCGAATGGGTCGGGCACGACTATGTGACGGGCCAGATCACCGCGGTCGGCAATGTGATGCGCGGCGGCAACGACACCGACAAGGACCTGCCATTCCTGATGCTGGGCGGCGACGGCGACCTCGCCTATTATGGCAAGGACAATCTGCACGTCGATCGCCACGGCGCGGCGCTGCCCGAATTCGGCCGCTATGGCGAAACGCAGGCAAAGCTGATCAGCGCCAAGGCGCCGCTCGCGCCGCTGGGCGGTTATCATATCCTGCCGGTGCGCGATGTCGAAACATCGGTGCTGTCTACCGCGGGCGCACGCCCCTGGGCGCGCGATGCTGAGGAAATTCGCGTGCTCTTCTTCGTCGCCGAAGGGCGCGGCGACGTGATCGACGACGAGAAGGAAGTGAGCGGTTATCCCAAGGTCAAGGAAGTGCGCGCGCCCTTTGTCGACGCGGCGTGGGACCTCGCGACGATGGAACCGAAATCGGGGGTCTATCCGGGTCAGTCGACGCCCTTGCCGCAGGAAAATCTGTCGCAGCGCGACCGCGCATCACGGACGGGCAATTGACGATGAGCGCGCTCCTCGCGCTCCTTCTTGCCGGCAGCGGCGCCCCGGCGATGGTCGTGATCGACGAAGCCGCGACGGTGCGCGAAGAAGCGCCGCCGCATGGCGCCATCGGCCTGTCCACAGCCTGGCGGATCAGCGACGCCGCCCCCGCCCCGCGCAGCTTCGAGTTCCGCAAGCGCGCGCTGCATGTCGGCGCGGCGATCGGCGTGCATCCGATCGACCATGACGAAATTTATTATGTGCTGTCGGGCACCGGCGTCGTTCATTCGGATGGCGAGGAGAAAGCTTTGACGGCGGGCACTGCGGCATGGCTCTACAAGGGCGCCAAGGTGGGTATTCGCCAGACGGGACACGCGCCGCTGGTGCTGATCATCGCATATCCGAACAAGGCGCCTGCGCCATGACGCTCGATCGCCGCGCGCTGCTGGCGGCCAGCCTTGCGCTGCCCTTTGCGAGCACGGCGGCGCAGGCCGCATGGACCCGCCCTGCGGGCCTTGCCCCCGACGCAAGCATCGCGCTGTGGCCCGAAGGCCATATCAAGCCGCCGCCGGGGCTTTCCGAACAAGTCGTGCAGCGCAGCGACGATCCGGACGCCAGCGACCGGATGCTGCAAGCGATCACCCGGCCGCGGCTGGACATCTTCCGCCCGGCGAAGCCTAATGGCGCGGCGGTGATCCTCGCGCCCGGTGGCGGCTATCGTTACGTGGTGATCGACAAGGAAGGTTATGAGCTGGCGCGCTGGCTGAAGGAGCGCGGCGTGACCGTTTATGTGCTCTTCTACCGCTTGCCCGGCGACGGCTGGGCGCATGGCGCCGATGTGCCGCTGGCCGATGCGCAGCGGGTGGTGCGACTGGTGCGCAGCCGCGCGCCTGTCGATGGTATTGACCCCGCGCGCGTCGTCTTTGGCGGCTTTTCGGCAGGCGGTCAGGTCGCCACGAGCCTGCTCACGCGCTTCGATGTCCGGGTTTACGACCGGGTCGATGCTGCCGACGCCGTGTCGGCGCGGCCTGACGCGCTCGCCGCTATCTATCCCGTCGTGTCGATGGACCCGGCGATCAGCCATGCGGTGAGCCGCGAAAAACTGATCGGCGCGAATGCCGACGCGTCGCGCGAGGAACGCTATTCGCCCGAACGCAACGTCCGCGCCGACCAGCCGCCGCTGTGGCTGCTCCACGCCGAGGATGATCAGGTGGTGAAGGTAGAAAACAGCGTCCGGCTGCGCGCCGCGACGCGCACCATGGGCGCCCCGGTCGAAGCGCATTTCTTCGAGCGCGGCGGGCATGGTTTCGGGCTGATGAAGACCGCGGGGCTGCCCGTTGCGATCTGGCCCGAGCTGCTGTGGAACTGGCTGGGGTCGCACGGGATCGTATGACCGCCCCCTCATCCCGGCAAAGGCCGGGCTGACCATATTGGGGAACGCGAGCCTTCAGCTTCCCGGCTGGATATAGGGCACGCGCGCGAACAATTGGCGTTCCCATCGGCGGGGGTCATTTTCGACGCGACTTGTCGTATCGAAAATCATCGTCTGCCGCTTCGCCAGATCATAGGCGGGCCAGCCCGGATCGCCGGTGCGCGCAAAGCGGACGAATGCGTCCATCATGCGGTCGCTCATCGCCTGCTGCGACGAGGTGGGGTCGGCAAGGGTTCCGAAACTGAGGCCGATATCGTCGGTGTGCTTCGCATCCTCGAAATCGAGCTGGTAGACGAAGGCGGGCGCCCCGGCGCGCGCGCGCGCTTCGGCTTCCTCGACCTGCCCGCGCCAGCTGCGCGCGGCGGTGACGATACGGTGGAACAGATCGCCCGCCGCGGCCTGCGGATAGCGGGTGCGAAATTGCCCGACGATCCATTCCGGGTGCGCGTCGATCTTGATCTCCGACGCGATACGCTGCGCCAGATTGTCGAAGGTCAGCCCTGCAAGCTGCTTTCCTTCCGGCGCATAAAAGGCACGCGTTTCCATCACCGTGTTGCCGAGCATCATCGGAATGTCCAGCGATTGCGGCGCAGCGTCGGGCCAGAAAGGGTGGCGCGACAGGTGCGTCATGTCGAGCACCGGCCCCATATAGACAGAGCCGCCGAGGATCGGATCGGTCGCCGAAAGCGCCGCGACCAATTGCTCAACCGGCGCGGTCGCCGGGTCGACACCCGGGCCCAGCCTGTCCAGAAAAGCCTGCGCACGCTTTGTCGCGTTGAGCGGGCCCGACGCCGTGACCTGCTGCCCGCTCATCGTGATCGCCTTGTGGAACAGCCCCTTCGCCGCGGGCATCGCCATCAGGGTCGCGATCTTCGCGCCGCCGCCCGACTGGCCGAACAGGGTGACATTGCCTGGATCGCCGCCGAAAGCCGCGATGTTCCGCTGGACCCATTGCAGCGCGGCGATCAGGTCGAGCTGCCCCGCATTGCCGCTGTCGGGAAGCCGCGGGTCGAGCCGGGCGAGGTAGAGATAGCCAAGCGCGTTGAGGCGGTGGTTGACGGTGACGACGACGACATCGCCGCGTGCCGCGAGTTTCGCGCCGTCGTTCAACGGATCGGTGACGCTGCCGGTCGAATAAGCGCCACCGTGGAAATAGACCATCACCGGGCGCTTGCGCTTCTCCTCTATGTCGGGTGTCCAGACATTGAGGAACAGGCAATCCTCGCTCTGCGGCCGATAGCCGTCGCCTTTTTGCGGGCAGACCGGGCCGAAGATGTCGCCGCGCAATTGTTCGGCCTCGACTACCGCCACGGGTGCCGAAAAGCGCGCTGCCCGGGCGTAGCGAATGCCGGTAAACGCCCAAGCCACCCCGTCGCCGGTGCTCCGCCTTTGCTCCGACCGATAGACGCCGTCGCGCGCCTCCACGCCACCGACATGGTGTATCGGCGTAAAAATTTCGGCCCTGACCGCTGCGGGCAGCAGCAGCGACGCCGCGCCGGCAGCGAGCAGCCCGCGCCGCGTCACCCCTTTGCCGGACACCCTATCGCCGGACATCCAGCCCACCGCCATGAAAGGCATCGATGTCCGCTTGCCCGAAACGGCTCGCGTCGCCGGGGAGCGAATGTTTGAGCGCGGTCAGCGCGAGCCCCGATTCGGCCATCATCCGCGCATCGCCGCCCGAAAGATGCGCGTGGAGCACGCCCGCGGCGAAAGCATCCCCCGCACCGATGCGGTCGACGATGCCGGTGACATCGACATCGGGGGTCTGATGGCAATTTTCACGCAGGTCGACCCGTGCCGCGATGCGGTGATGATCGGCGGTGAGCGTATGGCGCGCGGTCGAGGCGATCAGCTTGAGGCCTGGGAAAGCGGCGAAGCCCGCTTCAGCGCCCTCGCGGCGCCGGTCTTCGCCCTCGCCGCTGAATTCTCGCCCCAATACCAGCGACAGGTCACGGTGATTGCCGAAGAGGATGTCGGCCGACCCGATCAGTTCGGAGAGGATCGTGCGCGGGTCGCTGTCCCACGCTTCCCACAGCATCGCACGATAATTGCCGTCGAAGCTGACGGGCACGCCGCGCCGCTTCGCCGCGCGCGCGGCGGCGAGCGCGGCCTCGGCCGAGCGCGGCCCGAGCGCAGGGGTAATGCCCGACAGGTGGAGCAATTGCGCGCCGCTCAGCAGCGCATCCCAGTCATAATCCTCCACGCCGGTCGCCGCGAAGCTGGAACCCGCGCGGTCATAGACGATTTCCGACGCACGCAGCCCGGCGCCGACACTGAGGAAATAGAGCCCCATGCGGCCCGCGCCGTCGGTAATCGCGGCGCAATCGACACCGCCGCCGCGCACCGCGGCCACAGCGCCGCGGCCGAGCGCATTCGCCGGAACGCGGCTGACCATCGCGCAATCATGCCCAAGATGTGCGAGGCCGATCGCGACATTGGCTTCGGCACCGCCAACGTGAAGCGCAAGCGACGGCGATTGCATCAACAGCTCGTTGCCCGGCGCGGTCAGGCGTATCAGCAATTCGCCGAAAAAGACTAAGCGGCCGTCGGTCATCTCACTCCCCGCTCACCCTACCCGCACGGGAGGGCGAGTTTCTTGTTATCGCGCGAGCCAGCCGCCGTCGACCGCGAGGATATGGCCCTGCACATAGTCCGATGCCGAGGACGCAAGGAATATGGCGGCCCCGCCGATATCCTTGGGATCGCCCCAGCGGCCCGCCGGGATGCGCTCCATGATCTGACGGTTGCGCGTCTCGTCGCCCTGTAGCGCGGCGGTGTTGTTCGTCGCGATATAGCCGGGCGCGATCGCATTGACCTGCACGCCTTTTGCCGCCCATTCGTTGGCGAGCAGCTTGGTGAGTCCGCCCACGCCCGATTTCGACGCGGTATAGCTCGGCACCCGGATGCCGCCCTGAAAGGTCAGCATCGAGGCGATGTTGATGATCTTGCCGCTGCCCCGCGCGATCATGTGGCGCCCCACGCTCTGGCAGAGGAAGAAGAGCGTCTTCAAATTGGTGTCCATCACCGCGTCCCAGTCGGCCTCGGTGAAGTCGACCGCATCGGCGCGGCGGATGATCCCGGCATTGTTGACGAGAATGTCGATGCGTCCGAACTCGGCGAGCACCGCGTCGACGAGCGGCTGGACCGCACCGACGCTCGACAGGTCGGCGGCGAAATTCTCGGCCCGGCGGCCGAGCCCGCGCACCTTGCCGACGGTCTCATCGGCGGGCGAGCGCCCCGCGGCAGCGATATCGGCCCCCGCTTCGGCGAGCGCGAGCGCGATCCCCTGTCCGATGCCGGTGTTCGCGCCGGTGACCAGCGCGACTTTTCCTGTGAGATCGAACATCGTCATCTTCCTACCCTTCGTCCTGCCGGACTCGATCCGGCATCCATTTCCGCCATGTCGCCTGGACCCCGGACCAAGTCCGGGGTGACGATAAGAGGATTACGACAACTGGCAGATGTCGAGGACGTTCATGTCGGTATAGTCCTGATTCTCGCCCGCCATCGCCCAGATGAAGGCATAGGATTTGGTGCCGGCGCCCATGTGGATCGACCAGGGCGGGCTGATCACCGCTTCCTCATTCTGCATGACGATGTGGCGGGTCGCTTCGCCTTCGCCCATGAAGTGCATGACGCGGTCGGTATCGACATTGTCGAGCTCGAAATAGAAATAAATCTCGCTGCGACGCTCATGGATATGCGGGGGCATGGTGTTCCACACGCTGCCTTCCTTGAGCACGGTCAGCCCCATGACGAGCTGCGCGCTGTCGCAGACGCCGGGGATAGCGAGCTGGAAAATCGTGCGCTCGTTCGATTCGGCAAGGCTGCCACGGTCGAGCGCATTGGCGTCGGCAATGCCGAGCTTGCGCGTCGTGAACGCCTTGTGCGCCGGACAAGAGGCCAGATAATAACGCGCGCCTTCGCCCGCGAACTCGACGTCGGCCGCCCCCATCGTGACATAGAGGCAATCCTTGTTGCCGAGCGTGAAGCTTTCGCCGTCGACGGTGACGGTGCCTTCCACCGCCGAAACATTGACGATCGCAAGTTCGCGGCGTTCGAGGAACGGATGCCCCACAGCCGAGGGCGGCTCGCTCTGCGCGGGCAGCTTGACCGGCGCCGAACCGACGGCGACCCCGCCGATCACGAAGCGGTCGGCGTGGGTGTAGTTGAGGACGCACTCGCCCGTCCGGAACAGATTCTGGATCAGATAGCGGTCGCGCAATTCCGCGTTCGACACCTGATCCATCATCACGGGATGGGTGGCGTAATAGGTCTTGGAAAACATGGGGGCATCCTCGCTCGATATTTCTGGCTTGCCGCCTTGCTAGATTTGATGGTAACCGGTGTCAAGAGGCGATGACGCCCCCGCCGGACAGTTGATTTTACGCTTTCGAGCGCCCATCAGACAGAAAAGGCGAGCTCGGCTCCGGCCGGACTTGCAGGGGAAAGAAGAATATGGCGGCACAAAGCAAGGGGCCGGGGGGCAAGCAGCCGACGATCAACGACGTAGCGGCGCTCGCGGGCGTTTCAAAAAAAACCGTCAGCCGGGTGATCAACCGATCCGAATTTCTGACCGACAAGACCCGCGCCGCGGTCGAACAGGCAATCGAAAGGCTGGGGTTCGTTCCCAATCCGCAGGCACGGGCGCTGGCTTTTCGCCGCAACTTCCTGATCGCGCTGCTTCACGACAATCCGAACGCGCAGACCGTGCTCAATTTCCAGCGTGGGGTGCTCGACGCGATCAAGGACAGCGACCTGGCCCTGCTCGTCCGTCCGGTCGATCGCGGGTCCGACAAGCTGCTCGACGATGTACGCACCTTTCTTGAAAAACAGCGCCCGATCGGCGCGATGCTGCTCCCCCCGATTTCGGAGAATGACGACCTTGCCGCGCTCTGCGAGGATCTCGGCGTGCGCTATGTACGCATCGGGTCGGCGCCGCTCGACGATGCCAAACATTGCATCTCGTCGAACGACCGCGAAGTCGTCGCCGACGCGGTGCGGGGGCTGGTTGCGCTCGGTCATCGCCGCATCGGTTTCGTGCGCGGCCCCGTCGGCTTTCGTTCGGCGGCCGAACGCGAGAAGGGTTTTCTCGAGGCGCTGGCCGAGGCGGGGATCGACCTTCCCGCCGAATTGAACGCACCCGGCAATTATCGCTACACGGCGGGAATCGAAGCCGGCGAAGACCTGCTTTCGCTGGCCGCCCCGCCGACCGCGATCTTCTGCTCGAACGACGAAATGGCGGCAGGCGTGATGAGCGTCGCGCACAGCAAGGGCATCGGCGTGCCGGGCGAGCTGTCGATCATCGGTTTCGATGACAGTCCGACCGCGACGCATATCTGGCCGGCCCTCAGCACCGTCCGTTGGCCGATCCGCGAAATGGGCGTTCGCGCCGCGCAGACGCTCGTCCCCGATTTCCTCGGTCCCGGCGCCAAGGGCGGCGAGGATGAAGGTACGGTCCTCGCCTCGACCTTTATCGAGCGCCAGTCGGTCGCGCCGCCACCCGCGCGCTGACCCTCAACGCCGCCGACGGGCGAGCTGATAGTCGTAGAGCGAGGGCGCGGCATCGATCGCTTGCCCCGTCGCCTCGATATAGGGCGCGGGGGTATAATCGACCCGGATCTTGCGATTGGCATGGAGCCCGACGATCCGCTCGCCCGGCCCTTCCAGCCCGCTCGTGATCGCGACGACGGCATCGTCGGGAATGCTCTCGGGCATCACCAGCCGCGCGTTCCACAATGTGTTGTAAAGCCCATGCCCCGGCTTCCAGTATGGCGCGCCGCCGCCGACCCAGAGCTGGTAGTGCCAGCCGTCCGTCCCCCGTTTCGGGTCGATATGCATTTCGATCTGGTCGAACAAATTCTGGTGGTTCGATCCGCTGTGCTGGTCGATGATCGCATCCCGGTCGACGACCGCGCGCTGGAAGACCGAACGCGTCGAGCGCGTGTTGATGCTGACCGGGTGGATGACCGGATTTTCGACCTTCAGATCCTTTACCAGAACATTATGCACTGCGCCGACATGGACCGAATAGTGCGCGCGCCGCGTGCCCGTCGTGGTGATGTCGGCGATCGTCAGGCTCGCCGCATTGTCGGTCAGGATGCCGCTGTCCGAACTGTCGATCGTCAGCTTCCGCACCCAGCCATCGAACACGCCGGTCATGTAGATGCCATTATAGCCCTGTTCGAGATGATGGCCGAAGGATGGCGCATCGGGAAATTGCAGCCGCAGATTCTGGATGCCCACATTGGCAAGATGGGTCCAGTCGGCGACCACCGCGGGCTGGTCGGCGCGGATGTCATGGAGCAGCGGATCGCCGAGCGTCACCGTCCGCCCGCGCACCGCCGCGACCCGCGTCGCCTGCACGACGACCGGACGGTTGGGAGAGGTCCAGTGATGCGATCCGATCGGCAGGTCGGTGTCGCCGTAAAGCGATTTCAATATCTGGCTTTTCGGCCCATCGACCGAAAACCATTGCAGCTGTACGACGTCACCGACCCGAAGCTTTGCCGCATCGTCAACCGTCAACGTGCGCGAGAATTGCCTGCCCGCGACGCCATTTGCGAGCACCGGATCGCGGACGTCCTTGCTGCCGTCATAGGAAACCGGTCGGCTGTTTTCGGGCGCGACGAGGATCATCCCGCCGGCCCAGCTATATTCTGTGAACAGATAGTCGATATTATGTTCGGGTTCGACCTGCTGCTTCTTTTCGCGCACCAGATATTCGCGCAGCTCGTCATAATCGCTGCTCTGGTCGATCAGCTTCAGCGGGCGCGGGAACCAGAGCTCGCTGCCGCCAGGGCCATTGCCTGCGCCGTCGAGGGTGATGTCGCTGCGCGTGATTCGCAGCACTTCGGTGATCTGCGTCCGCCCCTTGGGAAAACGCAGCGTCACCTTACCCTGCACGGCATTGGCGGCAGCCAGCGCGCGGAGCACCGCCTTCGTATCGTCGAGCCCGTCGTCGGGAATCGCACCATAGGCTGTGACGTCGATCGTCGTAGCCGCGTCGGTGGGGAGCGTCGCAAGGCCGAAGCCATAGCCGGCATAGCTGAAATCGGGCAGCGGGTGCGCCTTCATCGTCGCCCGATCGGCAAGGATTTTGGGCAGGTCCGTCGGCTGCGCCTGCGACGGGAAACTCAGCGCCGCACCGAACGCCAGAACCGAAACGAGGCGCGCACGCCGATTACCCGAAATCATGAACCGATAACTCCCTGCGGTCCCATTTGGCATGGCGGCGCGTGACCCGTGAAAGGCCGAAGGCGCCGCCATGCCGGGGACCTGTCAATCAAAACTTCGCGCGGACGCCGACCGAGAAGCGCCGTTCGGACAAGGCGTAGCTGTTGAGCGCCGTCGGGTTGAAATTGCTATACTCGCTCGTCGCCGATTTTTTCGGCAGCAGATTCTGCGCCTGGAGCGACAGCGCGATATTCTTCGTGATGTCGACCCCGACCTGCGCGTCGAGTTGCGAACGCGAGCCAACAAAACTGGGACGCCCCTGCGAAAATTCAAACACCGCCTCGTCGCGGTAATTATAGGCGATGCGCGCCGAAAATGGTCCTTTCTCGTAAAGACCGACCAGATTGTAACTGTTCTTCGACACCGCAACGAGCGGAAAGCCTGCATTATCCTCGGCGTCCGAATAGGTGTAGTTCGCGATGACGCCAAAGCCGTCGAGCGGCGAGGGCAGGAAGTCCATGAACTGCTGGATGCCGATCTCGAACCCCTTGATCTTTGCGCTGGCAAGATTTTCGGGGCGCGAGAAGGTCAGTTCGCGGCCCTGCGGATCGAGCGTCGTGTCGATACCACTGGTGACGAAACTCGCGATGAAGTTCTTGACATCCTTGTAAAAGAGCGCGCCCGAAATCAGCGAGCTTTTTCCCGTATAATATTCAAAGCTGACATCGGCCTGCGTTGCGATCGGCGGTTCGAGATTCACGTTGCCGCCGGTGACCGACAGGTTCGTTGCGTTGAAGAAGGTCGAGGGCGCGAGGTCGGCGATCGACGCGCGTTGCATCGTCTGCGAGGCCGATACGCGAATCAGGAAATCGTCACTGACGTTGAACGCGATATTCGCGCTGGGCAGGATGTTGGTATAGCGGTTCTTGTCGTTGCGCAGCGTGCTGATCGCGCCGACATTGACATAGGAGTCGACCGAAAGGCGCGTCGATGCGATTCGTACGCCCGCATTGGCCTTGTACGGGACGCCCGCAATTTCCCCCTCGCCCGATACCATCAGATAAGCCGCGAGCGTCTTTTCGCTGAAGTCATAGTCGCGCTGGAGGTTGGGCAGCAGAGTCGAGCGGCCGTTCGGATCGGGGTTCGGCTGAGCCCCCTGCGCGCGGTCGAAGACATAATCGAAGGTCGGCGCGGTGCTTAAAAAGCTGCGCGGAAAAGTGCCGGGCAGGTCGGACAGGAAATCGCCCGCATCGACAAGCTTCAGATAGGGCTCAATCTCTTCGCGGGTCGGGGTGACCTGGCTGCGAAAGGCGTTCGAGCGCGCGTGGAGATCGGTGTAGCGCACGCCCGCTGCGATCGTCACCCCACCGGCGGTCTCGTAACTGACGTCGAGCTTGCCCGTCCATTCTTCGAGCAGGCCGAGCAGCCGGTTGCTGCGCACGCCGTTGTTCGCGGGGTTGTAGGAGGCGTAATCGGTCGGATCGAACGTCCCGCCCAGCGTCAGCGACGGAACCGTCTGGTCGCGAAAGTCGAACGCGCCGGGGACCGTCGCGGTGCCTTGCAGCGTGATGATCTGGATCGTCTGGTCGATCGTGCCCTTGCTGTAATAACCGTCGGCCTCGATCGTCAGCCCATTGTCGCCCTCATATTTGCCGTTCAGGCCATAAAGGAAGCTTTCGGTCGGTTCGTTGCGGATCTGCCCGGCGGTGGTGACGGTGCCGTTGGCGTTGCCTGCGACGACCATCCCGTCCTCGACGACGCGGCCGGTCACGGGATTGCTGCCCGTCGGAAGACGGAACGCAAAGAAATCCTGCCGCCGGCCGGTCTTGAGCTTTGAATAAAGCGCGTCGGCGGTGATCGTGAATTCGGGCGTCACCTCGAACTGGATCGATCCGTTGAGGCCGAGGCGCGAGCGGTCGACGGTGAACTGCTCATATTGCAGCAGCACCGGGGTCTGGAAAGACCCACCGCCGGTGCCGGTGTAAGTGCGATTCAGGAAATTGTTGCGCTCGAACGTCTGCGTCATCGAGGTGCGCTTTTGATATTCGCCCGCGATCATGACGCCGATACGCCCGTCGGCGAATTTGGTCGTTGCAAAGCCCGTGATCGCGGGCTCGAACTTTTTCGAGTTTTCGGAATAGACGCCCTGCGCGCGGACCGAGATCGTCGGCTCCTTGAAGCTCAGCGGCTTGGGCGTGACAAGATTGACGGTGCCACCGAGCCCGCCCTCGGCATTGCTCGCGAGCGGGGACTTGCGCACTTCGAGGCGGCCAAACAGGCTGGACGGAACCAAGTCGAGCCCCGACGAGCGGCCGAGCTGGTCGTTCTCGGGCGGCGACAGCCGCGCCGACCAGCCGAGCAAGGTGCGACCATCGACTTCGACGCGCACTTGTTGCAGCCCGCGCACCGATACCGACTGGCCTTCACCGAAGACGCGGGTGATCTGGACCCCGGTAACGCGTTGCAGCGCTTCAGCGACGTTGGCGTCGGGCAGTTTGCCGACGTCCTCGGCGGTGATGACGTCCATCACCTGTTCGGCGTCGCGCTTGATCTCGGCCGCCTGTTCGAGCGAGGCGCGGATCCCGGTGACGACGATCGCGTCTTCTTCCGTCGGGGCCGATCCATCCTGAGCATGGGCCGGCACCATCGCCAGCGCCGCGAGCGATGCCCCGCCGGCCAGCCTTGCCCCCAGGCCCGTCAATCTCCGAAAGTCCCGGTTTACATGAATCGCCATCTTCATCCTCCCACGCCGACGGCGGACCTTTTGCCCGCTCGCCCATGATTCCCCTCGAAGATGCTCCGGCAACCCAGCCTTTCGGCGCGCCCGGTGCCTCTCTTCGTCTTCGCTATCGTTGCCCGGCAAAGGTAACCGGTGTCACGAATGATGCGGGATTTGCCAAGCTCGTGTCAAGCAAAAATTGTATGACAACTGATGCCTTTGTATGACAACTATCCGCCGGCCGGTCCCGTGACCCGTGCGACGGAAAAATTGTCGTAATTTGTCGCATCGCGCCCATTGGGCTTGCCAGCGGCGGGCCAATGGGTTGAATAGGCGCAAAACCTCCCTCCCCCGTTGCGACTTGAAACGAGATTGACCTTGATGCTGGACAAGTGGCCGCTGCTCCGCGCCGGAGCCCTCTGCGCCATGGCCCTGTCGCTGGCCGCCTGCTCGGCCGAAGAAGAAAAGGGCGGCCGCGGCGCCCCCGAAGTCGGCTATGTCGCCGTCGCGGTGCAGCCGGTGCCCGTCACAACGTCGCTCGGCGGGCGCACGGTCGCTTATGAAACGAGCGAGGTGCGGCCCCAGGTGAACGGCCTGATCCGCCGCCGATTGTTTACCGAGGGCGGTTTCGTGCGCGCCGGGCAGCCGCTCTACCAGATCGACGCCAGCCTCTATCAGGCGGCGGTCGACCAGGCCGCGGCGAACCTTGCGAGCGCGCGCGCGAGCGCCCAGGCGGCCGAGGAACGCGCGCGGCGGCTTGAACCGCTCGCGAAGATGCAGGCCGTCGCCGAACAGGATTATACCGACGCGCTGGCACAGGCGCGGATGGCGCGCGCCGCCGTCGCGCAGAATGGCGCCGCGCTCGAAACCGCGCGGATCAACTTGCGCTTTGCCACGATCACCGCCCCGATCAGCGGCCGCATCGGCCGCAGCATCGCCACCCCCGGTGCGCTGGTCAGCGCCAGCCAGGCAACCCCGCTTGCCGTGATTCAGCAGACCGACCCGATGTATGTCGATATGCAGCAGTCGAGCGCGGAACTGACCGCGCTGCGCCAGGCGATCGAAAGTGGCGGGGTGGCGGCGGGCAGCACGTCGGTACGCCTGCGTCTGGAAGACGGCAGCACCTATGGCTTTGCCGGGACGGTCCAGTTTTCGGACATCACAGTCAATGAGGCGACCGGCACCGTCACGCTGCGCGCGCGCTTTCCCAACCCCAAAGGGATATTGCTGCCCGGCATGTTCGTCACCGCGCTGTTCGACCAGGTGGTGAACCCGTCGGCGATCCTGCTGCCGCAGGCCGCGGTCCAGCGCGATTTCGACGGGTCGGCCTTTGTCTATCTGGTCGGCAAGGACAATAAGGCGGCGCGGCGCAAGATCGTCGCCGACCGCACCGTCGGCGCCAACTGGGTCGTCACCGACGGTCTTAAACCCGGAGAGCGCGTGATTACGCAGGGGATCGGCAATCTGCGACAGGGCGCGCCGATCCGTCCGGTTCCCGCGAGCAGCGCCCAGCGCGTCGGCGCGCAGGCCAAGGGGGCGGCGCAGGGCGGCGACGCCCCGGCAAAGGGCAAGTAACCGCCCATGTCACGCCTTTTCATCGACCGGCCGATTTTTGCCTGGGTGCTGTCGATCATCGTCATGCTGGGCGGGGTGGGCGCGCTGTTCTCGTTGCCGATCGAGCAATATCCCGACATCGCGCCGACACAGGTCAACATCCGCGCGACCTATCCGGGCGCATCGGCCGAAACGATCGAAAACAGCGTTACACAGGTGCTGGAACAACAGCTGACCGGGATCGACGGGCTGCTCTATTTCAGCTCGCAGTCGAGTTCGCGCGGCCAGGCAAGCATCACCGCGATCTTCGAGAAGGGCACGGACCCGGACATCGCGCAGGTGCAGGTCCAGAACAAGATCCAGTCGGCAGTCTCTCGCCTGCCGCAGCAGGTGCAGGCGCAGGGCGTGCGCGTGACCAAGTCCAACTCGGACTCGCTGCTGCTCGTCGGTGTCTATGACACCACCGACACGCGCTCGAACCAGGACGTGTCCGACTATTTGTCCTCGAATATCCAGGACCCGCTGTCGCGCGTCGAAGGCGTCGGCGACGTCAACGTCTTTGGGTCGCCGCACGCGATGCGTATCTGGCTGAACCCACAGCGGCTCGCCGGCGTATCGCTGATGCCCAGCGATGTCGTCGCAGCGATCACCGCGCAGAACAGCGAAGTCGCGGCGGGCGAGGTCGGCGGCCTGCCCGCTCCGCAAGGCCAGATGCTCAACGCGACGGTCACCGCCCAGTCGCGGATGCAAACGGTCGAACAGTTCGAGAATATCGTGCTGAAGACGCTGCCCGACGGCGCCACGGTGCGGATCAAGGATATTGCGCGCGTCGAGGTCGGCGCCGAAAACTACAGCACGATCGTCCGCATCAACGGCCACCCCGGATCGGGCATGTCGATCTCGCTGTCGCCGGGCGCCGACGCGCTCGAAACCGCCGACCGCGTCAAGGCGCGGATGACCGAACTCGCCGCCGACTTCCCCGACGGCCTGACCTACAGCTACGCCAATGATTCGACCGCCTTCATCAAATTGTCGGTCAGCGAGGTGCAGAAATCGCTGTTCGAGGCGATCCTGCTCGTCATTCTGGTGATGTTCGTTTTCCTGCAAAGCTGGCGCGCGGTGCTGATCCCCGCGATCGCGGTGCCCGTCGTGCTGCTCGGCACCTTTGGCATATTCTATATGCTGGGCTTCAGCATCAACACGCTGACCCTGTTCGGGTTGACGCTGGCGATCGGACTGCTCGTCGACGATGCGATCGTCGTCGTCGAGAATGTGGAACGATTGATGGAAGAAAATCCGGGGATGTCGGCGCGCGAAGCGACGATCCAGTCGATGAAGGAATTGCAGGTCGCGCTGATCGCAATCGCACTCGTGCTGTCGGCGGTGTTCCTGCCGATGGCGTTTTTCGGCGGTTCGACCGGCGTCATCTATCGCCAGTTTTCGGTCACGATCGTTTCGGCGATGGCGCTGTCGGTGCTCGTCGCGCTGATCCTGAGCCCCGCGCTGACATCGACCTTGCTGAAACCCAAGGATCATGGCGGCGCCACGGACGGCGGCGGACGCTTTGCGCGCGCCCACGCATTCCTCGAACGCGCCAAGACCGGCTTCAACACGCGTTTCGACCGCTCGGTCGACCGCTATGTCGGCAGTGTCACCAAGGTCGTCGATCGCAAATGGCTGTTCCTCGGCATCTATGCGGTGCTGCTCGTCGCGCTCGCCCTTCTCTTCCTTCGCCTGCCGAGCGGTTTCCTGCCCAATGAGGACCAGGGCCGCGTTTCGGTCCAGTTCCGCCTGCCGGCGGGCGCGACGCAAGCGCGCACGCTCGAGGTGCGCGATATGGTCGAAAAATATATGCTGACCGAAGAAAAGGCCAATGTCGGGGCGCTGTTCCTGGTCGCCGGCGGCGGCGGTGGCGGCGCGGTGGGCCAGAACACCGGCCAAGGTTTCGTCAACCTCGTCCATTGGGACGAGCGGCCCGGCGAGGAACGCAGCGCCGAAGCCATTGCGACGCGCGCCCGCGCCGCGCTGGCCGGGGTACGCGATGCGCAGGTGTTTGCGCTTGTCCCCGGCGCCGTGCGCGGACTCGGCGATTCGGCGGGCTTCACGATGCAGTTCCAGAATCGCAGCGGGATGAGCCGCGACGAATTTGTCGCCGCGCGCGAGAGGCTGCTGGCGATGGCGAACGAGAATCCCAAGCTGACCTCGGTGCGCCTGTCCGACCTGCCCGACGTATCGACGCTGAAAATCGACGTCGATACCCAGCGGCTGACGGCTTATGGCATCGACAATGGCGATGTGAACAACACGCTCGCGACCGCCTGGGGCGGGCGTTACGTCAACGACTTCATCGACAAGGGACGCGTCAAGCGTGTCTATGTCCAGGGCGATGCCCCCTATCGTGCCAAACCCGAAGACCTCAGCCAGTGGTTCGTTCGCTCGACCGACGGGCAAATGTCGCCTTTCTCGGCCTTTGCCACCGTCGGCTGGTCGACAACGCCAAGCAGCAGCTCGCGCTTCCAGGGCGTTCCCGCTTTTGAAATTTCGGGCCAGCCCACCCCCGGCACCAGTTCGGGCGAAGCGATGGATGAAATGGAGCGCATGGCAAACGAAATACCGGGAACCAGCGTCGCCTGGTCGGGCTCTTCCTATGAAGAGCGGCTCTCCTCGGGGCAGGCACCTTTGCTCTATGGCTTGTCCTTGCTTGTCGTCTTCCTCTGCCTCGCCGCGCTCTACGAAAGCTGGTCGATCCCGCTCGCGGTGCTGCTCGTCATTCCCCTGGGATTGATCGGCGCGGTGTTCGCGGTGAATTTGCGCGGGCTCGAAAACGACGTCTATCTCCAGATCGGGCTGCTCACGACGATGGGGCTTGCAGCGAAGAATGCGATCCTGATGATCGAGTTCGCCGAGCAGGAGGAACGCAAGGGCAAGCGCGTGATCGAGGCCGCGATCGCCGCCGCACGCATTCGCCTGCGCCCGATCCTGATGACCAGCTTCGCCTTCATCTTCGGCGTGCTGCCGCTCGCGATCGCGACCGGCGCGGGGGCGAACAGCCGCGTCGCGATCGGCACATCGGTGATCGGCGGGATGCTCACCGCCGCCTTCCTCGCGATCTTCTTCATCCCGCTCTTCTTTGTCCTCGTCCGCCGCGGCGTGCGCGACGGCCTCGCCGCGGCGCGCAGCCGCTTCGGCAAGAAAAAGGATGACGGCGCGGCGGAGGTTCCGGCGTGATCGGGACGCGCTCGCTGCTGTTCGTCGGCACGCTCGCACTCGCCGGCTGCTCCTTGGCACCGAAGACGGTGTTGCCGACCCCGCCGGTTCCGCAAAGCTGGCCCGTCGGCGACGCCTATCTGCTGCAAAGCGAGGCGGCGCTGCCGGTCCTTTCGTACAAGAGCATCTTCACCGATGCGCGGCTGCAATCGCTGATCGATCAGGCGCTTTCGGGCAATCGTGACCTGCGCGTCGCTTACGCCAATGTGGCCGCCGCGCGGGCGCAGGTGCGCGTGACGCGGTCGGGGCAATTCCCCGAACTCGGCGTCAGCGCCGGGGCAGGGTATTCGGACGGCGGCACCGGCGGGGGAAGCGGGGGAGGAAGCGGCGATTTCTCGCTTCGCGGCGGTATCACGGCCTTTGAACTCGACCTGTTCGGCAAGCTCGCCAATGCGACCGAAGCCGACCGCAACCGCGCGCTCGGCACCGAGGCCGCGTCGCGCACCGTGCGGCTCGCGCTGATCGCCGATCTGGCCGATGCATGGGCGACCTATGGCGCCGACCGCGACCTGCTGAAGATTGCCGAGGACACCGCCGCCAATGCGCGCGAAAGTGTGCGGCTGACCAAGGCGCGGCTCGACGGCGGCGTCGCGCCGCGCACCGATCTGCGTCAGGCCGAACAGATCCTCGCCACCGCCGAGGATTCGATCGCGCAGCAAAGGACCGCGCTCGCGCAGGATGAGAATCTCATCCGCCTGCTCGTCGGCGGCGATGTCGATCGCACACTGCTTCCTGCGAGTCTGACCGAAGTGACGCCGTCGGTGGTGGCGCTGCCCGCCGGGGTCAGCTCCGAAATCCTGCTGCGCCGCCCCGATGTGATCGAGGCCGAATATGGCCTGCGCGCGGCCAACGCCGACATCGGGGTCGCACGCGCGCAGCTTTTCCCGTCGATATCGCTCACCGGGCTGCTCGGCTTTGCCAGCAATGCACTTGGCAGCCTGTTCGACAGCGGATCGTTCAGCTGGTCGGCGGGCGGCGACGCGACCGCGCCGATCTTCGACGCCGGCGGCCGCCGCGCGGGGGTCGCGGTCAGCGAGGCGCAGCGTGACGCCGCGCTCGCGGGCTATGAAGGCGCGATCCAGACCGCCTTTCGCGAGGTCGCCGACGCGCTCGCGGTGCAGGGCACGATATCCGAGCGCGTCCGCGCCGCCGCCGCGAACAGCGAAGCCGCGGCTGACACCGCGACCCTCACCGACGCGCGCTACAAGGGCGGGGTCGACAGCTTCCTCGCAAGTCTCGACGCGCAACGCAGCCTTTATTCGGCGCGGCGAAGCGAGATCGGGACGCAATTGCTGCTCGTCAGCACGCGAATTGCGCTGTTCCGGGCGCTGGGCGGCGACAGCGGCGCGGGAACCGCAACCCCCTAACCTTCGTCCTGCCGAACTTGATCCGGCATCCATGACAACGTCGGCAAGATGGGTCCCGGATCAAGTTCGGGGTGACAAAGAAGGCATAGCCGACTCATCTTGACAATCGCCCCCGCTCGCGCGCTAATGGAACATATCAGGAACAGATTATGCGCGAGTCGTCTTACCCTCTCGCCGGGCTGCGCCAACGCATCGCCCGGATCGCCGCCAGTGACGGCGCGGAAAGCCGCCCGGCCGAGGGTTGGCTGGCGAGCGGCCACGCGCGCTTCGACGAGGCGCTTGGCGGCGGGCTCGCGACCGGGCGCACCCATGAATTTTTCGCCGCCGACGCGCTCGACGCGACGAGCGCCGCCGCCTTCGCCGCGCTCATTGCGCTGCGCACGCCGGGCAAGGCGCCACTAATCTGGCTGCGCCCCGCCGACGCCGGCAAGCGGGGCGGCCATATCTATGCCCCCGGCATCGCCGAACTCGGCGGCGATCCCGACCGGCTGCTGCTCGTCGAGACCGCCGATCCCAAAATGCTGCTCGCTTGCGCCAATGACGCAATCCGCTGCGCCGGATCGGCGGCGGTGATTGTCGAAAGCTGGGGCAAATTCCCTTTGCTCGACCTCACCGCCGGACGCCGCCTCGCGCTCGGCGCGCGCGATGCCGGCACGACCTTGCTGATGCTGCGACTTAATGCCCTGCCCGCGCCGAGCGTCGCCGAAACGCGCTGGGCCGTTGCCGCCGCCGCCTCGCGCGCATTGGAGGCCAACGCCCCCGGCGCCCCCGCTTTCGACCTTGAACTGCTGCGCTGGCGCGGTGGTCCCGCGGGCGCGCGCTGGCGACTGGACTGGAACCATGACGAAAAATGCTTCGGACCAACCCCTGAAGAAGCAACGCTATCTGGCGCTTTTCTTCCCTCTCCTGCCCGCCGAGCGATGGCTTCGCACGGCGCCGAAGCGGCCTGACGCCCCGCTCATCTTCGCCGCGAAACAGCGCGGCGCGATGCGGGTCGCGAGCGTCGATGCGGCGGCGCTTGCGGTCGGGCTGCGCCCCGGGATGCCGCTCGCCGATGCGCGCGCGCAGGTCGGCAATGTCATCGTCGTTCCGCACGATCCGGTGCTCGATCAGGACTGGCTCGACCGGCTCGCCCAGGGCTGCGCGCGCTATACCCCGCTCGTCGCGCTCGACGCCCCCGACGGGCTGATCCTCGACATTGCGGGCGCAGTGCATCTGTTCGGCGGCGAGGCGGGGCTGGTCGCCGATATCGAGATGCGCCTGGCGCGCCTCGACATCACGCTGCGCCATGCGCTGGGTCCGACCGCCGATGCCGCGCGGGCGCTTGCGCGCTATCAGACGCGCCCCGCGCCTGACGAAGCGCAGGCCATCCGCCGCCTGCCCGTCGCCGCACTCGAACTCGAAGCCGAAGCGACCACCGCGCTCGTCCGCGCCGGGCTGAAAACGATCGGCGACCTTGCAAGCCGCCCGATGGCGAATATCGCCGCACGCTTCGGCGCCGACGCCGCGACCGCGCTGCACCGCATCCTCGGCGATGCGCCCAGCCCGCTCGACCCGCGCATCGCGCCGCCGCCGGTGATTGCCGAACGCCGCTTTGCCGAGCCGCTCGGCAGCACCGTTCATGCGACAAAGATCCTCGCCGAGCTCGTCGGCGAAGCGATCGAAGACCTTCGGAAACGCGGCAAGGGCGGGCGTCATTTCCGCGCCACCTTTTTTCGCAGCGACGGCCTTGCGCGGGCGATCGCGATCGAAACCGGCCATCCGACCCGCGACACCAGCCTTGTCATGCGCCTGTTCGCCGAACGGATGGACAGTTTGCGCGACCCGCTCGACCCCGGTTTCGGTTTCGACATGATCCGCCTTGCGGTGCCGCGGCTCGAAACGCTCGGCGCCAGCCAGCTCCGCCTGGAGGGTGGCGCGGTGCGCGAGGCGGAAGCCGACGAGCTTGTCGATCGGCTCACCGTCCGGCTCGGCCGCGGCCGCGTGCGGCGGCTGCGCCCTGCCGACACCCACATCCCCGAACAGGCGCAGCTCGAACTGCCCGCGATCGAAGCGCCCGCGCCCCAGCCCTGGCAAGGCCCCGAACCCGGCGAACCGCCAACGCGCCCCTTTCACCTTTTTGACCCGCCGCAACCGATCGAGGTGATTGCCGAGGTGCCCGACGGCCCGCCGCACCATTTCCGCTGGCGCCGCGCAACGCACGCGGTGCGCCGCTACGAAGGCCCCGAACGCATCGCCGCCGAATGGTGGCGCCGCCGCGACAATGGCGGGCTGACGCGCGACTATTACCGCGTCGAGGATGCCCAGGGGCGCCGTTTCTGGCTCTTCCGCCACGGGCTTTACGACGAAAAGCCCGACCCGCGCTGGTATATCCACGGGGTCTTCGCATGAGCGATACGCCCGATCCCGGCTTTGCCGAACTGGTCGCCGCGACCAACTACAGCTTCCTGCGCGGCGCCTCGCATCCCGCCGAGATGGTCGCCGAGGCGATCGCTCTCGGCATGACCGGCATCGGCATCGCCGACCGCAACAGCGTCGCGGGGGTGGTGCGGGCGCTGACTGGGCTGCGCAAGCTCCACGAAGACGCCGCAGAAGAGGGAATGGAACTGCCCCCCTTCAAACTCGTCGTCGGCGCCCGGCTGGTCTTCGACGACGGCACCCCCGACATTGTCGCCTATCCGACCACGCGTCATGGCTGGGGCCGACTGACGCGGATGCTGACCATTGGCAATCGCCGCACCACAAAGGGCGACTGCGTGATGAAACTCAAGAATCTGCTGATTCACTGCGAGGATATGATCCTGATCGCGATGGCGGCCGAAAAGGATGAACGCATCCTGCGCCGCATCGCCGAGGTCGCACCGGACTCGCTTTGGCTGGGCGCAACGATGCCGAGAGGCGGCCGCGATCGACGCCGTCTTGCCCGGCTGGAATCGCTGGCGGACCGGGTCGGCATTCCGATGCTCGCCACCAACGACGCGCTTTACGCGACGCGCGAGCAACGGCCGCTTCACGATGTCATCACCTGCATCCGCGAAGGCACGAACCTCCATGATGCCGGCCGCTTGCTGCGCGCCAATGGCGAACGTCATCTGAAGTCGCCGCACGAAATGCGCCGCCTGTTCCGCTCCTGCCCCGAAGCGGTCGACGAGAGCGGAAAGATTCTCGATCGCATCACCTTTTCGCTGCGCGACCTGGAATATGAATATCCGCACGAGCCGGTTCCCGAAGGCTGGGAGCCCCAAAGCTGGCTCGAACATATGGTGATGGAGGCGGCCAACAAACTCCATCCGGGCGGATTGCCCTACCGTTGGCAGGAGGTGCTCGACGAGGAACTCTCCCTCATCCGCAAATGCAGATTCGCCTGCTACTTCCTGACCGTCCACGACATCGTCAATTTCGCGCGCACGCGTGACCCGCCCATCCTTTGTCAGGGACGCGGTTCGGCAGCCAATTCGCTCGTCTGCTATCTGCTCGAAATCACCTCCATCGACCCCATTGCGAACAATCTGCTTTTCACCCGCTTTCTGTCCGAAGAACGGCGCGAGCCACCCGACATCGACGTCGATTTCGAGCACGAGCGACGCGAAGAGGTGATGCAATATATCTATCGCCGTTACACGCGGCGGCGCGCCGGCATCGCCGCGACGGTGATCCATTACCGACCGCGCAGCGCAGTGCGCGAGGTCGGTAAGGTGCTTGGGCTCAGCGAGGACATAACCCAGCGACTCGCCGATACGACCTGGGGCAGCTGGGGCAGCGAAATGCCGGTCGAACGCTTTGTCGAAGCGGGCCTCGATCCTGAGCTGGACGATATCGCGCGGCTGCAATGGATCGTCGCGCAGCTACTCACCTTTCCGCGCCACCTGTCGCAGCATGTCGGTGGCTATGTGTTGACCGAGGACCGGCTCGACGAGACGGTGCCGATCCACAATGCCGCAATGGAGGACCGCACCTTCATCGAATGGGACAAGGACGATATCGACGAACTGCGACTGATGAAGGTCGATGTGCTTGCGCTCGGGATGCTCACTTGCATCCGCAAATGTTTCGATCTCATGCGGCTGCACGATCTGGGCGATCATGACCTCCGCAACGTTCCGGCGGAAGATTCGGACGTTTACGATATGCTGTGCAAGGGAGACAGCGTGGGCGTTTTTCAGGTCGAAAGCCGCGCCCAAATAAACATGCTGCCACGCCTGCGCCCAAGGGAACTCTACGATTTGGTCATCCAGGTGGCGATCGTCCGTCCCGGCCCGATCGAGGGGGATATGGTCCACCCCTATCTGAAGCGTCGCAGCGGGGAAGAGGCAGTCGACTATCCTTCGCCTGCGCCGCCACATGATCCGCAGGAACTGTTCAATCTGCTCCGCAGGACATGTGGCGTTCCCCTTTTTCAGGAACAGGCGATGAAACTCGCCATCGTCGCCGCGGAGTTCACCCCCGACGAAGCCAACGGCCTGCGGCGCGCGATGGCGACCTTTCGCAATGCCGGAACGATCCATCAATATAAGGAGAAGATGATCGGCGGGATGGTCCGCCGCGGATACGAGGCCGATTTCGCAGCCCGATGTTTCAAACAGATCGAGGGCTTTGGCAGCTATGGCTTTCCCGAAAGCCATGCCCAGTCGTTCGCCAAGCTCGTCTATGTGTCGTCGTGGCTGAAATGCCACCACCCCGCCGTCTTCGCGTGCGGCATCCTCAATTCGCAGCCGATGGGTTTTTATGCCCCCGCGCAGCTCGTGCGCGATGCGCAGGAGCATGGGGTCGAGGTGCGCGAGGTCGATGTGAACGCCAGCTGTTGGGACAACAGCCTGGAACGGAAAGACGACGGCAGTCTCGCGCTGCGGCTCGGTTTCCGGCAGGTTGACGGGTTTCGCGAGGAGTGGGCGCGGCAGATCGTCGCGGCGCAGCGCGCGCCCTTTGCGCCGGTCGAAGAAC
>Ga0155548_173_pt1 | contig 40771 bp, 40 predicted proteins | sample RifCSPhighO2_12_FD_107205 | JGI IMG/M metagenome (GOLD analysis project Ga0155548, IMG submission 107205) | Sphingopyxis sp. RIFCSPHIGHO2_12_FULL_65_19
GGCGGCGATTTCGTCGCGGGCGTCAGCTTCCACGGCGTCTATGACGCGCCGCCGTTCCCGAACGCCCCCATCAAGGCGAAGCTGCTGGTCTGCCACGGCTGGAACGACCCGCTGTGCCCGCCGGAGGCGACGGTAGCGCTGGGCAACGAGCTGACCGCAGCGGGCGTTGACTGGCAGCTGATCGCCTATGGCCACACCGGCCATGCGTTCACCGCCGATGACGTGCCGCTCGACGAGGGCAAGACCTTCGGTTTCCAGCCCGACACCAACCGCCGCAGCTGGCAGGCGATGAAGGACTTCTTCGCCGAGGTGTTCTGAGCGATTTCGCGCCGGACGGTAACATCCGGCGAGTCGGAAATCGCGGCAAAGCAAGAATCCTGAGGCGCGCGCCTCCTCTCCTTGACGCGCCGATCCCGCGCGGCTAATCCGCCGCGCGGAAAGCGGCGAATCCCGCCGCATCGCTCCGTCCGCTCGCCGAGTCCTGTCGAAGGGCGAGCCGGACCCACCCCGGCAGGGTGGAGACCTGTATCCATGGCAAATGTCACCGTGATCGGCGCCCAGTGGGGCGATGAGGGCAAGGGCAAGATCGTCGACTGGCTCGCCGAACGCGCCAGCTGCGTCGTGCGATTTCAGGGCGGGCACAATGCCGGACACACGCTCGTCATCGACGGCAAGACGTACAAGCTCGCGCTGCTGCCCTCGGGCGTCGTGCGCGGCACCCTGTCGGTCATCGGCAACGGCGTCGTGTTCGATCCCTGGCATTTCCGCGATGAGGTCACCCGCATCCGCGAGCAGGGCATCGAAATCTCCCCCGATATGCTGCACGTCGCCGAAACCGCGCCGCTGATCCTGCCGATCCACCGCGATCTCGACGGGCTGCGCGAGGACGCGAGCGGCGCGGGCAAGATCGGCACCACGCGCCGGGGCATCGGCCCCGCCTATGAGGACAAGGTCGGCCGTCGGGCGATCCGCATCTGCGACCTTGCCCATCTCGACGATCTGGAGCCTCAGATAGAGCGCCTGTGCGCGCACCATGATGCGCTGCGCGCTGGGTTCGGCCAGCCGCCGGTCGACCGGGCGAGACTTATGGCCGACCTGTCCGACATCGCCGGGTTTGTGCTGCCGTTCGCCAAGCCGGTGTGGGTGACGCTCAACGAGGCGCGCAAGCGCGGCGACCGCATCCTGTTCGAGGGCGCGCAGGGCGTGCTGCTCGACGTCGATCACGGCACCTACCCTTTCGTCACCAGTTCGAACACGGTCAGCGGCACCGCCGCGAGCGGATCGGGGCTTGGCCCCTCGGCCGTCGGCTTCGTGCTCGGCATCGCCAAGGCCTATACGACGCGCGTCGGCAGCGGTCCCTTCCCCACCGAACTGGAAGATGCGATCGGCCAGAAATTGGGCGAACGCGGCCATGAATTCGGCACCGTCACCGGCCGCAAGCGCCGCTGCGGCTGGTTCGACGCGGTACTGGTGCGCCAGAGCTGCGCCGTGTCGGGCGTGACCGGCATCGCGCTGACCAAGCTTGACGTGCTCGACGGTTTCGACACGATCCGTATCTGCACCGGCTATCGGCTGCGCGGCAAGATCCTCGACTATTTCCCCGCCCATTCGGCCGATCAGGCCGAGGTCGAGCCGATTTACGAGGAAATGGACGGCTGGCACGAATCGACCGCGGGCGCGCGCAGCTATGCCGACCTGCCCGCACAGGCGATTAAATATATCCAGCGCGTGCAGGAACTGATCGAAACACCGATCGCGCTGGTTTCCACCAGCCCCGAACGCGAAGACACGATCCTGATCCGCGATCCGTTCAGCGATTGAATCTCTGCGCCTCCGGTCGCCGCGCGGGCGCGGCGACCGGAGGCGCTGGGTCCGTGCCTGTCACCGAACTGCCACCGCCCGCCGTTAGGGGGCGTGCGGATGACCAGCCGCGAAACCACGCACCCGCTTGCCCGCCCCGATCTGTATGACGCGTTGCCGCGGCCGCTGCGCGAACGGCTCGAAGTCGTCGCCTTTGGCGCCATCCAGTGGCCGTGGCTGCTCCGGTCGCTGTCGGGCGGCCGCAAGGCCGACAAGGCGGCGCTGTTGCAGCGCCTGGACCTTCCCGACGATGCGCTGCCGCACCTTGGCAGTTGGAAAGCGGACACCCGCTTCCTGACCCATATCGTCGATGCCATCGAGCGGCTGCGCCCAGCCACAGTGGTGGAACTTGGCTGCGGTGCAAGCAGTCTGGTCATCGCCAAGGCCTTGTCGCTGTATGGCGGCGGGCGCTTGATCAGTTACGACCAGCACGAGTTTTTCACCGCGGCGACCGCCGACTGGTTGGCGAGCCAGGGGGTTGCGGCCGATCTCCGCCACGCACCGCTCGGCCCGCCGCCCGGCGACTGGCCGGGGCTGTGGTATCAATTGGCAGACCTGCCGACCGACATCGGCCTGCTGGTGATCGACGGGCCGCCATGGGCGCTGCACCCGCTGGTCCGCGGCGCGGCCGAATCGCTGTTCCCGCGGCTGGCGAGCGGCGCGATGATCCTGCTCGACGATGCCGCACGCCCCGGCGAGCGCCTTGTCGCGCGGCGCTGGCAGAAACGATGGCCGCAGATCGAATTTACCTATGACCGATCGGGAGCGAAGGGCACGCTGATCGGCCGGGTGGCCGATTAACGCCGCGTCGTCGCCACGTCGCGGATCGCCGCGACAAAACCCGCGGGATCATCCTCCTGGATAAAGTGGCCGCCTTTCAGCGTGCGGTGCGCCATGCCGTTCGTTCCCGGAACGCGCGCGGTAAACAGGGCGTCGCCGCCGCGAGTGATCGGATCGCCGTCGGAAAAACAGCAAAGGAAGGGCTTGTCGAACGCTTCAAGCGCGGCCCATGCCCGTTTCTGATCGGTAACCGCGACATTGTCTCCCAGCGGAACGAAGGAAGGATAGACGCGCGCCGCGACCTTCGATGCGCGTGTCGGGAAGGGTGCGTCATAGGCCGCGATTTCTTCGGCGCTGAGCGCGCGCTTCGTGCCCGCCTTGACGATCCGCCCAATGGGAAAAACCGGGCTGTAGCGCGAGAAGGCCCGCCAGATTGCAAACGCCCGCGGCGCAGCCTGGCCTTCGGGCAGGCCTCCGTTCGACAGCGCGACGCCCGCAAACCGCTCGGGCATTTCGGCGACGAGTCGCAGCCCGATCAACGATCCCCAATCCTGACAGGCGAGGATGATGTTTTGAAGGTCGAGCACCTCGATCCATTGCCGCATCCACGCGACCTGCGCTGCATAGCTATACGCCGCACGGTCGAGCGGCTTGTCCGACCGGCCAAATCCGATGAGGTCGGGCGCCAACACGCGAAAGCCTGCATCGACCGCGGGACCGATCATATGCCGGTACAGATAGGCCCAGGTCGGCTCGCCGTGCAGCATCAGCACGGGCTGTGCGGTGCGGTCGCCTTCGTCGATATAATGGACACGAAGCCCGCCCGCGATGTCCAGATAGTTCGGCGCGAAAGGCCAGTCGGGCAAAGCCGCGAACCGATCGTCCGGCGTGCGATAAACGCGCATCCTGTATCCCCCCCCATGGTCATCACCAGCTTAGGGGACTTCCGTTTCGGCGCAAGCCATGCCACGACACCGCCATGGCCCGACATATTCTTGTTTTTTACGGCAGCTATCGCCGCGACCGCCAGGGGATCAAACTTGCCCGCTGGATCGTCGATGCGCTGGCCGCGCGTGGCGACAGCGCCGAATTGATCGACGCGAAAGCGGTGGACCTTCCGATGCTCGACCGCATGTTCAAGGAATATGCCAAGGGCGAGGCGCCACCCGCGATGGCCGATCTGGCCGCCAAGATCCGCGCCGCCGACGGCTTTCTGTTCGTCACGGGCGAGTATAATTGGGGACCGCAGCCGGGGCTCAAGAATCTTACCGACCATTATCTGGAAGAATGGTTCTGGCGCCCCGCCGCGATCGCCTGTTACTCCGCCGGGCCGTGGTCGGGGGTGCGCGCGATGATGGGCTGGCGCGACACGCTGGGTGAAATGGGCATGGCAGTCACATCGTCGATCCTGCCCGTCGGGCGGATCGGCGGCGCATTCGACGACAATGGCGAACCGACGGGCGACGACGGCGCGCGGCTGGTCAAATCTTTCCCGCGTTTCGCCAACGACCTCAATTGGTGGATCGACGCCGCCAAGGCGCAACGCGCGAAACAAGATCCACCCTATTGAATCATCTTTGCGAGGAGTGAAGCGGCGCGGCGATAGCGTCGCTTCGCTCGCAAGGACAAGCTACCCCGACTTCAGTTCAGCCTTCAGCCGCAAGCTCGCGCGCCAGAAGAAGAAGGCGGGGATCAGGCCGAGCCATGCGGCGCCATAAAGCACCCAGCGCACGCTTTCCTGTCCGGCCAGCGGCTGGAGCGCATCCGACAAGACCCCGAACAGGAACGGCCCAAAGCCGAGCCCGATCAGATTCTGTCCGAACAGCATGATCGAGGCCGCGACCGCCCGCGCCTGCGGCCGCACCAGCCCCTGCACACAGGCATAGGCGGGACCATAATAGGCCGAATTGAGGATGGTCGGGATGATCAGCAGCGCCACCGCGACGCGCCAGTCCTCCATGAAATAGCCGAGGAACAGGATCGGCGCCGCCACCGCCATGCCATATGCGGGGAAGGTCAGGATGTGCCGCTTGTCGCGCGCACCGAATTTGTCGGCCATCTTGCCGCCCAGCCAGGTGCCGAACACCCCGGCCAGCCCCAGCACGACCGCCATCGACAGGCCGGCTTCGGTCGTCGACAACCCGTGACTGCGGATGAAGAAGCTGATCGTCCACAGCGCCTTGCCATATCCAAGGAAGGCGACGACCGACGAGGCAATCAAAATATAGACGAAGGCGCGCGACGTGAAGATTTCGCGCATCGCCTCGCCGGTTGAAAGGCGGGTCATCGCGGCGGCGGTCGCGGCGGCTTCGGCTGTCCGGCTATGCCGCGGCTCGCGCATGACGAACAACACCACCAGGGCAAGCAGCAATCCTGGCAACCCGACCAGCATCAACGCAATGCGCCAGCCGTAAAGGTCGTTGACGATGCCGCCGATGATCAGCCCGAGCAGCGATCCGATCGGCACGCCAAGCCCGTAAAAGGCGATCGCCGACGAACGTTTTTCGGCCGGCACGCTGTCGGAGATAAGCGAATGCGCCGCCGGGGTGCACCCTGCCTCACCGACCCCGACCCCGATCCGCGCGAACAGCAGCTGGACGAAATTCTGCGCCAGCCCGCACACCGCGGTCATCGCCGACCAGATGGCAAGCGCCAGCGAGATCAGACGGACGCGGTTCGTCCCCTCCTTGTCGGCATAGCGCGCGATCGGAATGCCAAGCAGCGCATAGAAGACCGCGAAGGCGGGGCCGGCAAGCAGGCCCAACTGGGTATCCGACAGGCCAAGATCGGCCTTGATCGGTTCGGCGAGGATATTGACGATCTGCCGGTCGAGGAAATTGAAGATGTAGACGATCAACAAGATCCACAACATCGTCCGCGTCTGTGCGGAAACGCCGGCGGCCGGTGCGGCCGCACCCTGCGACAAGGCGGCTTGATCGTTCATTTTTATCTCCCGGCGCCATCGGAGCAATCCGAAGGAGCGAAGTCAACGCCGTTGCGTCGTCCTGAAAATGCCCGCTTGCAATTGCCGCTACGGCTGCCAGCCTGCGGTCCATGCAAAAATTTTCACCGCTCGCCGCCGCTGCCCTGTTCATCCTCTCCCCGGCCGCCGCCATGCCGCCGCTGCTTCCCGACCTTAAAGGCGAAACGGCCGCGTCGCTTCAGGACGAAATGGCGGCAAAACGGATCAACAGCGACGTCGTCACGGCCGCCTTCCTGGACCGCATCCGGATGCTCGACGACAATGGGCCGAAACTCAATGCGGTGATCGCCACCTTTCCCGACGCCACGAGCCAGGCCCATTCACGCGACCTCGAACGCAAGGCCGGACGCCTACGCGGTCCGCTCCACGGCATCCCCATCCTGATCAAGGATAATATCGAAACAGCTGGGCCGGTCGCGACGACCGCCGGTTCGCTGGCGCTCAAGAACAATGTCACGGGCCGCGATGCGCCGCTGGTCGCGCGGCTTCGCGATGCCGGCGCGGTCATCCTGGGCAAGGCCAATCTCAGCGAATGGGCGAATATCCGGTCCAACAAATCGACCAGCGGATGGAGCGCGGTCGGTGGATTGACGCGCAACCCTCATGCGCTCGATCGCAACAGCTGCGGCTCATCATCGGGAAGCGCCGCCGCGGTCGCCGCCAGCCTTGCGCCGCTGGCAATCGGCACCGAAACCGACGGATCGATCACCTGCCCGGCGGGTGTCAACGGGGTCGTAGGCTTCAAACCGACCGTGGGCCTGGTCAGCCGCACCTTCATCGTCCCGATCAGCCACAGCCAGGACACCGCAGGCCCGATCACGCTGACAGTGCGCGATGCGGCGGCGGTGATGGGCGCGATCGCGGGCAGCGACCCCGCCGATCCGGCGACCGTCGAGGCCGACGCGCGCCGGACCGACTATCTGGCGGCGCTGTCCCCCGATGCGCTCAAGGGTAAACGCATCGGGGTGCTCCGCGACCGCGTCGGCGACGATGCCGGGATCACCGCCTTGCTGGATGCGGCTCTTCAGCAGATGGCCGACCTTGGTGCCACGATCGTCGCGATCACCGACAGCCGAAAAGGCATGGACGGGCTCGGTGCTGCCGAACTGGAAATCCTGCTGACCGAGCTCAAGGCCGACATGGCGACCTATCTGACCAGCCTGCCCGACGCCGCGGCGCCGCGCTCGCTTGCCGACCTGATCGCGTTCAACAAGGCGCACCCGGCGGAATTGCAATGGTTCGACCAATCGCTGTTTGAACTGGCCGAAACAAAGGGTGGCCTCGACGCCCCAGCCTATCTGGCGGCGCGCGAAAAGGCGGCGCGGCTCGCGGGGCCAGAGGGTATCGACCGCCTGCTGCGGGAGCATCGCGTCGATCTGCTCGTCGGGGTGACCAACGGGCCGGCGTGGATCAGCGATCTGGGCAAGGGCGACACCTATAGCGGTCCGAGCGCCAGCCAGCTCCCTGCGGTTGCCGGCTATCCGCACCTGACGGTCCCGATGGGCGCCGTCGAAGGGCTGCCCATCGGTCTCTCGTTCATCGGCGCCAAGTGGAGCGACGCCGACATATTGGCAGCAGGCTATGCCTATGAGCAGGCGAGCCGCAAGCGCGTGGCACCCACCTATCGGGCCAGCGTGACGCCCTGAGATATCGTCCTATCGGGCCAGCGTGACGCCCTGAGATATCGTCAGCGCGTCGGCATCTTGTCAGCGCCGGTCGCTCCGCCGCTTCCAGCCCATATCCTCGAGCTCGAGCAGCTCCATCGGCACATGGATTGCGCGCACCGCCAGCCGAACCTCGACGAGGAACAGGATCAGCGACACGAGCAGCAACAGCATCGCGGCCGCAAAAGCCCATGATGCCGCGACCCCCAGGTTGATCCCGGTAAAGGCCTGGGTGAACAGCAGCGCGACGAGCACGCACACCACGATCCCGCACGCCACCGCCGACAGGATCGAATTGTTGATGATTCCCATCCTGCGGTCGGCGATGCGCAGCTCGGCAACGATGCGCTCATGCTCCAGGCCTTCGGTTTCAGCCCAGCGTTCCATCAGGTTGCGCGACCGATCGACGACGCGCGCGAGCCGGCCGGCAATGACATTGAGCAGGCTGCCGGTCGCAACCAGCAGGAACACCGGCGTAACCGACAGCTGGATGGTCTGCGCGATCGCGCTCGCGTCGAGGGTCATTATCCCCCGCTGCCCGCCGCAACCGACGGGGTGTTGACGCCGTGCATGGCAAGGAATTTGCGAACATTGCGCGCGGCCTGGCGAATGCGCTGTTCATTTTCGACCATTGCGATGCGAACATAGCCTTCGCCGTCCTCGCCATAACCGACGCCGGGTGCGACCGCGACCTTGGCATGGGTCAGCAATTGCTTTGAAAATTCAAGGCTGCCCATGTCCTTCAGTGCGGGCGGCAGCGGGGCCCAGGCGAACATCGACGCCTTGGGGCTGGGGATGTCCCAGCCGGCCCGGCCAAAGCTTTCGACCATCACGTCGCGGCGCTTCTGATAAAGGTCGCGGTTCTTCGCCACGATATCCTGCGGCCCGTTGAGCGCCGCGCACGCCGCGGCCTGGATCGGGGTGAAGGCGCCATAGTCGAGATAGGATTTCACCCGCGTCATCGCGGCGATCAGCCTTTTGTTGCCGACCGCAAAGCCCATGCGCCACCCCGCCATCGAATAGGTTTTCGACATCGAGGTAAATTCGATCGCGACATCCTTCGCGCCCGGCACCTGCAAGATCGACGGCGTCGGGTTGCCATCGTAATAAAGCTCCGAATAGGCGAGGTCCGACAGCACCCAGACCTTATTTTCCTTCGCCCAAGCGACCAGCCGTTCGTAAAAGGCCAGATCGACCGCCTCGGCGGTCGGGTTCGACGGGTAATTGACGACCAGGATCGACGGGCGCGGCACGGTAAAGGCCATCGCGCGGTCGAGAGCGCGCCAGTAATTTTCGTCGGGCGTCGTCGGCACGCTGCGGATCGTCGCACCCGCGATGATGAAGCCAAAGGTGTGGATGGGATAGCTGGGGTTCGGCGCCAGCACGACGTCGCCGGGGCCGGTAATCGCGGTCGCCAGGCTCGCAAGCCCTTCCTTCGACCCCATGGTGACGACCACTTCGCTTTCGGGGTCGAGGTCGACGTTGAAGCGGCGCGCATAATAATTGGCCTGCGCCTTGCGGAGACCGGGAATCCCCTTCGACTGCGAATAGCCATGCGCATCGGGCTTCATCGCGACTTCGCACAGCTTTTCGATCACATGCGCCGGCGGCGGCAGGTCGGGGTTGCCCATCCCCAGGTCGATGATGTCTTCCCCCGCGGCGCGGGCGGCCGCACGCATCGCATTCACTTCGGCGATGACGTAGGGCGGCAGGCGCTTGATGCGATAGAATTCATCTTCGGACATGGGAAACTAGAACAACTCCTTTGCGTTTGATGTGCTTGACGCGAGCGGCAGCCTCGCCAGCCGCATCGCGCCTTGTTATAGGCAATATATCCGCACTGACCAGCAGGAACGAGCATGAGCGACGCAGACAAAAGCGACACGAACGAAGCTCCGAATCCCTTCCTGCCTTCCCCCGACGACATGCAGCATTGGACGAGCGTGATCGGCCGCGCCCAGCAGATGATGCTCGAATTTGCGCTGGGTCAGGCGAATGAAGGCAACGCCAGCGCCGCGGCCTTGTTCGACCCCGCCAAATGGATCGACAATCCGGCGACCCAGCTGTGGAGCGCGCAATCGTCGAGGATGTGGGACCAGGGCGTCGCCTTCTGGACCTCGCTCGCCAGCATCGGCCAGCCGATCGCCCCCGGCGCGCCGACAGCCGACACCAGGGACCGCCGCTTCGCCGATCCCGACTGGACCGCCAACCCGGTGTTCGCGATGATCCGTCAGACCTATGGCCTGCTCGCCGAACAGATGCTTGCGACGACGCGCCAGCTCGACGGTCCCGACCCCGCGGCGCGCGCCAAGATGGAATTTGCGGCAAAGGCGATGGCCGACGCGATGGCGCCGACCAACCTCGCACTCACCAATCCCGAGGTGATCAAGCGCGCCGTCGAAACGCGCGGCGAAAGCTTGCTCAAAGGGTTGAAGCACATGCTCACCGATCTGTCGCGCGGGCAGCTCAGCCATGTCGATCCCGACGCGTTCGAGGTCGGCGTGAACATCGCGACGACGCCGGGCAAGGTGATCCACGAAACCGACCTTTATCAGCTGATCCAATATACGCCGACGACGAAGGAGGTGTTCGCCGTCCCGCTGGTCATCTTCCCGCCGTGGATCAACCGTTTCTATATCCTCGACCTCAACCCCGCAAAAAGCTTTGTCGCCTGGGCGGTCGATCAGGGGCTGAGCGTGTTCATGGTATCATGGAAGTCGGCCGACGCATCGATGAGCGAAATTACCTGGGACGATTATGTCGCGGCGCAGGTCGATGCGATCGACACGGTGCGCGACCTGCTCGGCGTTCCTGCGGTGCATAGCATCGGCTATTGCGTCGCGGGGACCACCCTTGCCGCGACTCTGGCGATGCTCGCAGCGCGCGGAGAGGCCGACAAGGTCCAGTCGGTAACCTTTTTCACCGCGCAGGTCGATTTTGAACAGGCCGGCGACCTCAAAATGTTCGTCGATGACAGCTATCTGGCGCTGCTCCAGCAACTGTCGGCCCCCGGTTTCCTCGACGGACGCTATATGGCGGCCACCTTCAACAGCTTGCGCGGGCGCGACCTCATCTGGAATTATGTCGTCAGCAATTACCTGCTCGGCAACGACTATCCGCCGTTCGACCTCCTGTACTGGAATGGCGACACGACAAACCTGCCCGCCAAATGGCACCGCCAATATCTGGTCGACCTCTACCGCGACAATCGGCTGGTAATCCCGAACAGCCTGTCGGTGATGGGGACGCCGATCGACCTCAAGAAAATCCGGACCCCCGCCTTCATCCAGGCGGGGCGCGAGGATCATATCGCGCCGCTCCCCAGCGTGTGGCGGTTGATGGATCATTTGTCGGGCCCCAAGACCTTCCTGCTCGCAGGTTCGGGGCATATCGCCGGGGTGGTCAACCCGCCCGCCGCGGGCAAATATCAATATTGGACCGGCGACAGCGGCGCCGCGACGCTCGACGAGTTTATTGCCGGCGCCGCGGAAACCAAGGGCAGCTGGTGGCCGCACTGGATCGATTGGGTTGCCACCCAAGATGACGCAAAAATCACCGCCAAGGGCGCACGAATCCCCGGAAAAGGCGCCCGAAAGGCGACCGAGGATGCGCCGGGCCGTTATGTCAAACAGCGGTAATATCTGACGAATATCCTCACCGTCGGGGTGCAGTGAGAGAAATTTTGTGCAGTGCACAAAAATACTCTTGAAATTGCCACATCACTCCTATATTGTGCACTGCAACATAAAGGAGTTGTCTCGATGGCTACCAAGATGGATAGTGCTGAAAAGGCTTTTGAAGCCGCGACGCTGGAAACCCCGGTAAAGCCGGTGGCGACCCCTGCTGCGCCGGTCCAGGCTGCTGCCCCCGCGGCCGCTCCCGCCGTCGCCCCTGCCAAGATCAAGACGGTGAAGGCAAAAGCCAAGCCGGTCGCGAAAAAGGCTGCCGCCCCCAAGGCCGCTGCCAAGAAGGTCGCTCCCCCGAAGGCGGCCGTGAAGAAAATCGCATCCAAGCCCCCCAAGGCCGCGCCGAAGCCGGTCGCCGCCGCCACCAAAGGATTCAAGACCATGAACGACACCGTCAAGAAGTTCGCCGACGAAGCGAAGACCCGCGCCGAAGCCATGACCGCTGACTTCAACGAGAAGGCCAAGGAAGCGATGAGCAAGACCAGCAAGCTTGCTGAAGACGCCGTCGAATTCAACAAGGCGAACGTCGAAGCGCTCGTCGAAGCCGGCAAGATCGCGGCCAAGGGCATCGAAACGCTCGGCCAGGAAGGCGTCACCTATGCTCGCAAGAGCTTTGAAGACACGACCGCCGCGCTGAAGGGCTACACCGCCGTCAAGACCCCGGCCGACTTCTTCAAGCTCTATGCCGAAAACAGCAAGAAGGCGTTCGACGCCGCTGTTGCGCAGACCTCGAAGACCAGCGAACTCGTCGTCAAGCTGACGAACGACAGCTTCGCGCCGATCTCGAACCGCGTTTCGGTCATCACCTCGAAGATGAAGGCCGCCTAAGGCGCTTTCACCTTCCGTTGGCGCGGGCACCCTCCCCCTCCCTCCCCGCCTGCGCCGACACCCCCAAGGCCGCTCGCTTCCTCAAGAAGCGGGCGGTTCTTGTTTTTGCCGGGCGCTCCTCGCCCTGCTGGCGAACAAGAGGTTAAAATCCGCGCGCGCGCCCCTTGCGCTTCGCCCGCGGCTTGCGATATCCCTGCCCATGATGTTTCCAGTTTCGACCCTGTTTCCGGCGCGCGTAATGGCGGAGCCGAAAAATGTCCGCGCAATGGCGGACAAGGACGACGGCTCACCGGGCAGCCCCGGTGTCGGCATCGCGACGCGCACGCGCGCCAAGGCGAAAAAGCCGTCGATGTACAAGGTGCTGCTGCTCAACGACGATTACACGCCGATGGAATTTGTCGTGATGGTCCTCCAGCGCTTTTTCAACATGGACATCGAACAGGCGACGCAGGTGATGCTGCACGTCCACCAGCAGGGCGTCGGCGTGTGCGGCGTGTTCAGCTATGAGGTTGCCGAAACCAAGGTCAATCAGGTGATGGACGCCGCGCGGCAGAACCAGCACCCGCTGCAATGCACGCTGGAAAAGGCCTGACCTAACCCGCGCGCCGCGCCTGCTCGGCCTTCAGCGCCGCCGACGGCTCGCCCTTCAGATCGCCATAGCCCAGCGGCGCGCCGCACCCCGGACACACCAGCGCCGTCCCGACGTCGGCCCCGCACGCCCGGTGGATGTAGCGCATCGCGGGCCCGTCGCCGGTCTCCCCCTCCTCATACGCCCAACGCTCGGCCCAGCCGCGCATCGCATAGAGCACGCCAAACAAATCCTTGCCCTTGTCGGTCAGCCGATATTCGTGGCGCGGGGGCCTGTGCTGATAGGCGTGGCGCTCGACGACATTTTCGCGTTCCAGCAGCTTGAGCCGCGCCGATACGAGCTGCGGCCCCAGACCCGTGTTCGCCGCGATCGCCTCGAACCGCCGTCGCCCGAAAAACAGGTCACGCAGGATCAACAGCACCGCCCGGTCGCCCAGCAACTCGGCCGAACGTCCGACGGGACAATAAGTATCCGAAAGATCAGCGCGCCTGGGCATCTCGCGTCCTTAGCCTCCTCCGGCGGGGAACAGAAATCACTTGTCACTATGATTATCATAGTTACGATGCGCAGCAAGAGGAGAGTCGCATGTCCCATCCAGCCGCCGTCATCATCGGAGCCGGCGATGCCACCGGCGGAGCGATCGCCCGCGCTTTCGCTGCCGAGGGGCTGACCGCCTGCGTCAACCGCCGCGCGCGTAACGCCGACCAGCTTGAAGCGCTGGCGCAAGCGATCCGCAACGACGGGCATCAGGCCCGCGCCTTTCCCGGCGACGCGCGCGTCGAGGACGAGATGATCGCGCTGTTCGACCAGGTCGAGGCCGAGGTCGGTCCGGTGGAGGTCGCGGTGTTCAACATCGGCGCCAACGTCAATTTCCCGATCGCCGAAACGACGGTGCGCGTTTACACCAAAGTCTGGGAGATGGCGTGCCTTGGCGGATTCCTGATGGGGCGCGAGGCCGCGAAACGCATGGCGCCGCGCGGCCGCGGCACGATCATCTTCACCGGCGCCACCGCCAGCTTGCGCGGCGGATCGGGCTTTTCGGCCTTTTCGGGCGCCAAGGGTGCGTTGCGGATGCTTGCCCAGTCGATGGCGCGCGAGCTGGGGCCGCAGGGCATCCACGTCGCGCATACGATCATTGACGGCGCGATCGACACCGACTTCATCAAGGGCCGCCACCCCGATTTCGACAATGCAAAGGCGCAGGATCTGATCCTGAACCCCGATGCCATCGCCGCCAATTATGTCATGCTCCACAACCAGCCCAAAAGCGCCTGGACGCACGAACTCGACCTCCGTCCCTGGGGAGAAAAATGGTGACCAACAGTCTTGAACTCATCTTCGACTTCGGCAGCCCGAACGCCTATCTTTGCATGAAGGTGCTGCCCGAACTGCTCGACCGCACCGGCGCCGATCTGGTCGTCACGCCCTGTCTGTTGGGCGGCATTTTCAAGTCAACGGGGAACAAGGCGCCGATGGTCCAATATGCCGACGCCCCCGCCAAGCTCGCTTATGAAAATCTCGAGATGCGCCGCTTCATCGAGAGGCATGGCCTCTCCAAATTCCGCATCAACCCCCACTTCCCGGTCAATACGCTCACCATCATGCGCGGCGCGATCGTCGCCGACGACGAAGGCACGCTCGACGATTATGTCGATGCAGTGAACCGCGCGATGTGGGAAGAGGGGCTGAAGATGGACGATCCGGACGTGATCGCGGCCTTTCTTTCGGCGAACGGCTTTGACGGCCCCGCCTTGCTCGCGCGCACGCAGGAGCCGGACATCAAGGCAAAGCTTGTCGCCAACACCGAATCCGCGGTGGCGCGCGGCGTGTTCGGCATCCCGACCTTCTTCGTGGGCGACCAGATGTTCTTCGGCAAGGATCGGCTGGCGCAGGTCGAAGAAGCACTGGCCTAGGCTGGAGCCGCTGGTTCCGGACGCCCGGCGACCAATATCCCGACCACGATCAGCGCCAGCCCGATGATGTGGAACGGGTGCAGCCGTTCGCCAAGGAACAGCATGGCGAGCCCGGCGCCCATCAGCGGCATCACATTCATATATTGCCCGGTCGCCGCCGACCCGATCAGTTCGACCCCGCGATTGAAAAAGAGATAGGCCAGGAAGGACGGGAAAATCGAAACATAACCGATGGCAAGCGCACTCCCCATCCCCAACACGATCCGCCGCCCCGACCAGAGCTCATGCGCATAGACCGGCGCGATCACGACGATACCCACGATGATCGAAGCCGCGAGGAAGCTGAGCGGATGCACCGCCGGGCGGCGGCGGAGCAGCACCGAATAGAGCGCCCACAGCAGCACCGCCGCGCCGATGATCGCGTCGCCGATATTAAGCCGCAACCCCCAGAGCATCGCGGGATCGCCGCGCGCGATGATCGCCAGCACCCCGGCGAGCGAGATGAGCACCCCGGCCACCTGGCGCACGCTGGTGTCATCGCCCATCACCAACGCCCCGACGATCAGGACGAGCGCGGGCAGTGCCGACTGGATCAGCATCGAATTGAGCGCGGTCGTGCTTTGCAACCCGGTATAGAGCATCGTGTTGAACGCGCCGATCGCCAGCGCGCCGAGCAGTATGACGATCGCTGCATTCGCGCGAAGCACCGGCCAGTCGCGCCTGAGGTGCGGCCAGGCGAGCGGCAGCAACAGCGCGAGTGCGAAAGTCCAGCGCCAGAAGGACAGCGCCGCGGGGGGCACCAGGTCGCGCGCCGCGCGCCCGACGATCGAATTGCCCGCCCAGAACAGCGCCGTGACCGTCAGCAGCGGATAGGCGCGCGACCAGATTGTCACGGCCGGCCCACCATCCTTCATCATCACGTCCGTCCTGTAACCCGTTGCCAATTCACACCCGGATAGCGGACGCGCCCGCTCTGTCCAACGCTAGGTGAAGTCGAGCTGGATGATTTCGCTTGGCGTCGCGCGGCAATATAATTCGACCTGCTTCGCGCCGTCGGGATAAGTCGCGGTCATCGTGGCGCGGATGCGCCAGCCGCCATTGCCCTGTTCCAGCGAGATCAGCTTGTCATAGGACAACCGCGTCCCGCCGGTGATCCCGATCTGGCGCGCGGCGTCGTTCATGCAATTCTGCACCGACGGCCGCGATGCGCTCGGCAGGCTGCCGAGATTGGCGGTGAGCGTCGCGGGGCCCTGCGGCGGATGGGTCGTCGCGCTTTCGTCGGCCGTGCCGTCAGCCTTCTTCTTTTTCTGGCTTGCGAGCAACGCCAGCAGCCCGCCCGCGACAACGATTCCGCCAATGATCAACCCGGTGCTCGGCCCCTTGTCCTTGTCTTTTTCGGGCGGGCGGACATTGCGATAACCATAGCCGAACGTGGCGCGGCAGCCCTTGTCGACCCAGATATAATCACTCGTGTAGCCCCATTGGCGCCCTGCGTTGCACTTGCCCGCGATCTTTCGCGTCAATTCGACGCGGTTGTTCGTCGGGACATCGCATTGCTGGTAACGCTTGCCCCGGGATTCGCAGTTCACGATACCGGCGAAATCGTCGACCGGCTGTGGCAGCGGGGTCGGATAGCCGCCGCCATTGGCATATCCATAGCCGAATTGGGCGCGGCACCCGCCGGTCACCCAGATATGATCGGCGGTATAGCCCCAACCGCGCCCGCGCGCACAATCGCCGCCCAAGATGCGCTGGATTTCAACGCGATTGTCGGTCCGGACATAACAACGCTGTTCGCGATTGCCGCGCGACTCGCATCGGATCGTCCCGGCATAGCCCGTGCCGGGCCGTGGCGGCTGGATCTGGGGTCCGCCCGTCGGCGGCCAAGGGCGTGTCTGGGCTGCGACCGGAAGGGCCAGCTGCGTGCCGACGAGTGACAGCGAGGTGATGATCGCGATGACAGGATTCCGCATGTCTTTCCCCTTTTCGACAAGTGCTTATCCGAAAAAATACAGTCCCCACGCATTCTATCCGGGCCATCATGTTTTCACACTTCGGCTCCCAACGCCATCAAGAAAGCTTGGCGCAGACCAGAGGACTTCAAAGATCATCGCGCTTTCCTTGTTTCCGCCGATCGATTAGCTTCGCAACGGGTCGCGCCACCGCAACAGGGGAGAGCCGACACATGACGACATCAATCATCGACGGACACGTCGAATCCGCCGAACTGCGGCGCGCCCGCGGCGGCCTGTCCGTCTTTCGCACCATCGTCTTCCAGCCCCACAGCGGGCCGAAACGAACGATCCGCAATGCCGTGGTGAAACAGAATGTCGCCGACGAATTGGCCCCCGGTGCGCAGGGTCGATTCTATCTTTACACCGCCTTCGATCAAAAGGGCGTTCACGGCGTCCGCACGCCCGACGGCCGTGCGACCTATGGCTTTGCCACGAACAATCAGAGGCTATTCCTGATTTCGGCCATCATGGCCCTTTTGTGGATGATTTTACGGTTCACGGTCGACGGCGACATTCCGGTGCTGGGCACCCTTCTGTTCATCCTCGGCATTGTTGGCTTCATCTTCATGGGCAAGGGCGAGCGCGAGGCGCGGACGCAATTCGACGGCGACGCCGATTATCGCGCTCCATCGGCGGGGTCGCCGTCCTAGGGTCCCGAACCTAGCCCGCTTGCGCGCCCCCGCGCATGCGCTAAAGACAGCCGATGGATCAAATCGTCATTCGCGGCGGCCAGCGACTCAAGGGCCGTATTCCCATTTCCGGCGCCAAGAATGCGGCGCTTACTTTGCTGCCCTGCGCGCTGCTCACCGACGAGCCGTTGACCTTGCGCAACCTGCCGCGGCTCGCCGATGTCGACGGCTTCGGGCACCTGCTCAACCAACTCGGCTGCTCGACGACGATCGAGGGATCGCGGCCCGAAGATTTCGGCCGCGTGATGACCGCGCGCACGACGACGCTCACCTCGACCGTCGCGCCCTACGACATCGTGCGCAAGATGCGCGCCTCGATCCTCGTGCTGGGGCCGCTCCTCGCGCGCGCGGGCGAAGCGACGGTGTCGCTCCCCGGCGGCTGCGCGATCGGCAACCGCCCGATTGACCTGCACCTGAAAGCACTCGAAGCGTTCGGCGCCCAGATCGAGCTGACCTCCGGTTATGTGAAGGCCGTTGCACCCGGCGGGCGCCTCGCCGGCGGCAAGTTCACCTTTCCCGTCGTCTCGGTCGGGGCGACCGAAAATGCGCTGATGGCCGCGGTGCTCGCCAAGGGCAGCTGCATCCTCGAAAATGCGGCGCGCGAGCCCGAGATTGTCGACCTGTGCAACTGCCTCGTCGCGATGGGCGCGCATATCGAGGGCATCGGCACCGAGACGCTGACGATCGAGGGTGTCGACCGCCTCCACGGGGCGACCTATCGCGTGATGGCCGACCGTATCGAGGCGGGTAGCTATGCCTGCGCCGCTGTCATTACCCAGGGCGACGTCGAACTGGTCGGCGCCAAGGCCGACGAGATGGACGCAACGCTCGCGGCGCTTCGCCAAGCCGGTGCGACGGTCGAGGAAACCAAGGGCGGCATCCGTGTCGCCATGTCGGGCCGCGCCGAACCCGTGACCCTGTCGACCGCGCCCTATCCCGGCTTCGCGACCGACATGCAGGCGCAGTTCATGGCGATGGCGACGCTGGGCAAGGGCGCGTCGCTGTTCACCGAGACCATTTTCGAGAACCGCTACATGCATGTGCCCGAATTGGCGCGCATGGGCTGCGACATCGACGTCCGCGGCCGCAGCGCGGTGGTGCGCGGGGTCGACCACCTGGTCGGCGCGCCGGTGATGGCGACCGACCTGCGCGCGTCGATGAGTCTGATTATTGCGGGCCTTGCTGCTGAAGGCACGACCGAGGTCAACCGCGTCTATCACCTCGACCGCGGTTATGAGCGGCTGGAGGAAAAGCTGCAGGCGGTCGGCGCCGATATCGAGCGGATCAGCGCGGGGTAAGGCGCTCCGCCCGGCCATAAACGCCGCGCACGTCGCGCTTGATCCAGTCGCCGAGCAATTTCAGGTAGCCGTCGGTGATGCGCGTCGCGCGGCGCGATCCGTCAGCCGCAGTCGTGAACTCGACCATGCCATGGTCGGTGTCGGGAAACAGATAGACATCGACGGGCTTGCCGTCCCGTGCGAGGCCCAGCAACGCAGCGCGCGTCGTCTGGATCGGCGCTTCGCGATCCTCGCCCGCAAGCACCCAGAGCAGCGGCGCGTCGAGCTTCCTGAGCGCGGCCACCGCGTCATAGTCCCAGATCAGTTCGAGATTATCGACGCGCGCGCGGCCGATCCGTTTCAGATCGTCATTCGTCATGCGCGCAATCGCACCGCTATATTCGCCCTCGATCGTTGCCGCCCACGGCTTGCCCGCCATGTCGGCCCGCACCGCGTCAAGCGCATCATAGCCGGTGCGAAAGTCGGACAGCAGCAAAGTCGCCGTCGCCTGCGACAGGCGATTGACCCACGCCACTGCTTCTTCCCCCAGCCCCGCCGCGCGCACCTCCGACACCATCTGTTCGCGGTCCTCCTCGATCGGCGAGGCGACGAGACCAAACCCGACGGCGACGAAATCGGCCTTCGCACGCGTCGCCGCGAGCGGCGCCACCCAGCCGCCCTGGCTGCCGCCGAAGAAGCCCGCGCGGCCGAAGCGACCTGCTGCCATGCCGCGCGCCTGACCAAGGGCGTTGGCCGCATCTTCGGCAAGAAGTTCAAAATTCTGCGTATATTCACCGTCGGACGCGCCGGTGCCGCGCTTGTCATAGACGAAGACGGACAGGCCTTGCGCCGCCATCGCATAGCCATAGACGCCGCCGATCGGCGAGGTTCGCTCGGACCCGTGCACCATCACGACGAGCGGGCGCCCGGCATCTGGCGCGCCCGGCGGCTCGATCAGCACACCCGTCATTTTCGTGCCCACGCTGTCGAATGTCGCGGGCGTCTCGTGAAAGGCGACGTGCTTCCATGCCTTGCCCTGGACCATGACGTCCTCGGTGCCACAGGCCAGTGGTGCCGCCCCATCCGACGTCGCACCGCGCCGCCCGTCGCGAAACAGATAGCGAAGCGCGGGCGCGGGAATCGTCGGCAACTCTGCCAGCACGACGAAATCGCCGTCGGGGGCGGCATAGGTGCCGGGCTGGCAGGCGGGTTGCGCCTGTGCCGGAACGGCGGCGAAGGCAGCGAAAAGCACGAGCGAGCCGAAGAATATTTTCATATCACCGTATTATTACGACAATACAGTTATGGCAACTCATTCTCGCGCTGCACCGGCAAGGAAATCATGTTGCCACTCACCGACGGCCGTTCAGGACGTTTGGCAACGGCGATCGCCAGCCCGATCAGTGCAACGACCCCGCCTGCGACCGACAGCGTCGCCCAGCGATAGTCCTCGAATGCGGTCGAGAAACCCATTGCGATGATCGGGATCAGCACGCTCGACCACGCCGCCTGCCCCGGCCCCACCGCACGGATCACATTGAAATAGAGCGGAAAGGTCACCGCGCTCGCGATGATCCCAAGGTAGAGAACGCCGCCGATATAAGCCGCGGTCCGCTCGATCACGGGCGGACCTGTGGTGATCCACGCAAAGGCGCCGTCGGCAAGCGCGCCGAACAGCATGGCCCAGGCGATCATCGCCACCATCGACTGCGCGCGCGCCATGCGCGTCCCCTGCATGACATTGGAGGTCGATGCGCTCATCACGCCCGCGAGGGTCAGCGCGGTGCCCAGCAGCACCTCGTCCGCGCCCAGCGCCGCGGCGCGATATTCCTGAAGGATCATCAGCCCGACCCCGACGATCGCGATCCCCGCCCCCGCAAGGAACCGTCCCTCAAGCGGCGTCTTCAGAAAGGCCCGCCCGAGCAGCGTATTGGGGACGATCAGCAAGGCAAACAACACCGCCACCAGCCCCGAGGTGATATGTTGCTCGGCGCGGTAGACGAAATTGAAGTTGAGCGCGAACTGCGCGATCCCCAGCCCGGCCGCAAACGCCATCGCCCGCGGTTCGAGCCACAGCCGCTCGCGCCGCGCCATGGCAAAGGCGAACATCGCGATCGCCGCAACCGCAAAGCGATAGGTCACCGACCAGCTTGGCGGGACGATGCCGAGCTGACCCTTGATCACGATCCACGTCGATCCCCAGATCAACGTCACCAGCGCGAAGGGCAGCAGTACGCGCGGGCTGAGCAGCGTCGGCTGCTCGCTGGTCATAGCGCGCCGATCGCGGCTGCCAGCGGCGCCACGGCTTCGGCGTCCTGGTCCCAGCTGACGACGAGCCGCGCGGCGCCATCGCCCCAGTCGTAAAAATCAAACCCCGCCGCGCGCAAACGGGCGGCTTCCGCGGGGGTCAGGCGCACGAACAGCTCGTTCGCCTCGACCGGGTGCATCAATCGGCCGCCGCACGCTGCCGCCAGCTTTGCCGCGCCCGCATTGGCAGCGCGCGCGTTGGCGAGCCACAGGTCGTTGGCGAGCATTGCGCGGATCTGAGCCGCAACAAAACGTCCCTTGCTCAGCAAATGGCCGCCCCGCTTTTTCAGCTCGCGCACCCCGGCGCCGCCGCTGCCGCCGAAAAACACGATCGCCTCGGCCATCATCGCGCCATTTTTTGTAAAACCGAACGACAGCGCGTCGACCCCCGCGCGCCAGGTGACATCGGCAGGCGCGCAGCCAAGAAAGGCCACGGCATTGGCGAAACGCGCGCCATCCATGTGCAGCTTCATGTCGGCGCCCTTCGCGATCTCGCTGATCGCGCCGATTTCGTCCGGGCGCCACGCCAGCCCATATTCGGTCGCATTGGTGATGCTGACCGCCGCGGGCTGGACCTGGTGCACATCCCGCCGGATACCCGCTATGCGGGTTTTCAACGCTTCGGTATCGATCTTCGCGCCGCGTCCGGGCAGCGGCATCAGCTTGGCCCCGCCCGAATAAAAAGTCGGCGCGCCGCATTCATCGACTTCGATATGTGCTTCTTCGTAGCAAAGAATACCCTGCCACGGCCGCACGAAATGCGCGAGGATGATGCTGTTCGCCGCGGTTCCGGTAGGAATCCAGACGACTTCGCATGCTGTCTCGAACAACTCGGAAAAGGCTGCGTCGAGCGACTGGCTGAGCGCATCGCCGTCATAAGCGGTATCGACATGGTTGGCGGCGGCCAGCGCCTCCATCACCACGGGATGGACGGTCGCTGCATTGTCAGAGAAAAAGCGGGTCGCGGTCATCCCCGCGCCTTAGCGCAGGTCCGGTCCGCTTGCTAACCCCTCATTTTTGCTGTGTGTCGACGGATACGTCTGCGGCTTCGTCAGGCGCCGATCCGCGCGCGAGGCTTGCGCCGCCGGCGACACCAAGGCCGCCCGCCATGCCCATGCCGCCGCCCCCGCCGCCACGCCCACCGCCGCGTGCCTCGCCGCTGCGGCCCCCGCCCTTGCCGCCGCTGCCCGTCGGACGCGTCGGGCCTTGGGCGGGGATGATCACGTCGGCGGGAACAGGATCGAGGTCGAGCGCCTTACGAATGAAATCGCGGAGTTCGACGACCAGTTCGTGGACATGCACCGGACGCCCGTCGGCGAGTTCCTGCGCCGCGCGGCTGGCAAGCCGTACTTGCGCCTCGGTGCCGAGCAGGATGATATCGGAAAGCGCCGCCTCGACGGCATCGCGGATACGGCGTGGCCGATCCGATTCGCCGCTTTCATCATCTCCAGGCGCCGCCTCGTCCGACAGGTCGATCGGTGCCTCCGCTTTCGGTTCGCTCGCGTGACGCCTGATGTCGCGCAGATGGCGCGGATCGACCATCAGGTCGCCGGTAAACGAACCGCCAAGCGCCTTGTACGCCGCCATCAGCGTGCGAAGCCGCTCGTTGATCTGGCGGTTCATCCGTTCGCGCCGCTGCTGGATCGTCATCATCACCATCAGCCGAATGCCCACGCCGATCAGCGTGACGAGCGCGAGACCCAGCAACGTCATGCCGATGCTTTGCCAGGACGAGAGGTCGAAGAAGCGCATCAGGCGATAGTGCCGGGGATCGGCCGTTCGCGCCACCGCTTTTCCGCCCCGCGCTCCGCCATGGACCGGGGCGCGAAATTAGATACCGAGCGAGTCGGCGCAATCAAACGCGGCCGCCAGTTTTTCGCGAAAGCCGCTACCCGATCCGATATCGACGAACACCGCGTCCTTCGCGTCGCCCGCATCGATCCGTTCGTGGAGCATGATCGTCGGCGTATCGTCGCTGAACAGGTCCCCGACGAAACGGTGGTGCGCAACGAAACGCAGGCGCTGCGGCGACGATTCGGTGACCAGGGCTCGCCATGCAGGGCCAAAGCTCGACTTTGCCCAAAGCTGCGATCCGGCGCGCAACGTGCGGGTCGGCTTGCCGGTGACGACCGCTACGTTGATCATCGTCCGCGCGGCCGGGTTGAACGCCTGCGTAATTTCGATCGTGCCGCCGTCGAAACGCGCGGTGCATCCGGCGGTGGCGGCCGGCTTCGCATAGGCAAGGTCGGCATAGGGGGCATCGTTGAACGCAGGCGTCAGGCCGGCGGCAGCCAGCAGAAGGGAGAACATGGACCAAGCTCCTGTCGCAGCCGGGTCTGTTCCCGGCCGTTTTATTGACCCTGTTTCGCGAGCAATTTCAAGCGCAAGGCATTGAGCTTGATGAAACCCGCCGCGTCCTTCTGATCATAGGCGCCGGCGTCGTCCTCGAACGTGACATGGCGTTCGCTGTAAAGGCTGAGCGGCGATTTGCGGCCGACGACGCTGGCGTTGCCCTTATAGAGCTTGAGCCGGACGGTGCCGGTGACATTGGCCTGGCTATGATCGATCGCCGCCTGCAACATCTCACGCTCGGGCGCGAACCAGAAGCCGTTGTAGATGAGCTCGGCATATTTCGGCATCAGCTCGTCTTTGAGGTGCGCCGCGCCACGGTCGAGGGTGATGCTTTCGATGCCGCGATGCGCCCGCGCATAAATCTCGCCGCCGGGCGTCTCATACATGCCGCGCGATTTCATGCCGACAAAGCGATTCTCGACAAGGTCGAGGCGGCCGATGCCATGCTTGCGGCCAAGGTCGTTGAGCGCCGCGAGCAACGTCGCGGGCGACATCGCCTGCCCGTTCAGCGCGACACCGTCGCCACGCTCGAAATCGACCGTGATATATTCGGGCGTGTCGGGCGCGTCCTCGGGGTTCACCGTGCGCGAATAGACATAGTCGGGGGTCTCTTCCCACGGATCTTCGAGCACCTTGCCCTCCGACGAGGTGTGGAGGAGGTTGGCGTCGGTCGAAAACGGGCTCTCGCCGCGCTTGTCCTTGGGCACCGGAATCTGGTTCTTTTCGGCGAAATCGATCAACGCGGTCCGGCTGGTCAGGTCCCACTCGCGCCACGGTGCGATCACCTTGATGTCGGGGTTGAGCGCATAGGCCGACAGCTCGAAGCGCACCTGATCATTGCCCTTCCCCGTCGCGCCATGCGCGACCGCGTCGGCCCCGACTTCCTTCGCAATTTCGACCAGCCGCTTCGAGATCAGCGGGCGCGCGATCGAGGTGCCGAGCAGATAGTCACCCTCGTAACGCGCATTGGCGCGCATCATCGGAAACACGAAATCGCGGACAAACTCCTCGCGGACGTCGTCGATATAGATATGCTCGGGCTTGATCCCCATCAGCTCGGCCTTGGCGCGCGCGGGTTCGAGTTCCTCGCCCTGGCCCAGGTCGGCGGTGAAGGTCACGACCTCGCAGCCATAGGTGACCTGTAGCCACTTCAGGATGACGCTGGTATCGAGGCCGCCCGAATAGGCGAGGACGACGCGCTTGAAGGACTCGGACATGATGGCACCTTTGGCGAGGGAAAGACGCGGGCGCGGCTAGCAGTCCGCTGGCTGGCGCGCAACCGGATTGGCGTGCCCCCCGCCCGCACCCTCGGCCGGAGACAGGGAGAAGCGGCATGGGCAAGGCGGAAATCAAGACCAAGGTCACCGATACGGCGGTTGGCGATTTTATCGCGTCGGTCCCCGACGCGCGGCGGCGCGAAGAGGCCGGGCTGATCGACGCCCTGCATCGGCGCGTGACCGGCATGACCCCGAAAATGTGGGGACCGTCGATCATTGGCTATGGCAGCTATGATTATCGTTACGCGAGCGGCCATTCGGGGACGATGTGCCGCGCCGGGTTCAGCCCCCGCAAGGCGGCAATGACGCTATATCTGATGGGCCATTATTGCGATCGCCAGCCCGAAGCCGACGCGCTGTTCGCCCGGCTCGGCAAGTACAAGACGGGAAAGTCATGCCTGTATATCAACAAGCTCTCCGATGTGGATCTCGACGCGCTCGAACAGCTCGTCGCGTTGAGCTGGGATAGCATGAACAAATGCTATCCGGCCTGACGTCGTATGGCCTTCCCGGTCAGATGCCGGCGTACCATTCATAATCGATCCGGTCTTCCCAATAGCCGCCATTGCCCGCGCCGATCGCGTCGAGGCTGGCGACCGCTTCGATCGCATTGACATATTTGGCATGTTTATAGCCAAGCTGGCGCTCGATCCGGAGGCGCAGCGGCGCGCCGTTCGCAATCGGCAGCACCGCATCGTTGAGCGCCCAGGCGAGGATCGTCTGCGGGTGCCGCGCATCGACCATATCGCAGCTCTCATAATAGAGCGCGTCGCCCAGCCGGTCGGCGCAACGAAACACGATATAGCGCGCGCGATCCTGCACCCCTGCCGCGGCAAGGATGCGGCTCAGTTGAACCCCGGTCCACTGACCGATCGCGCTCCATCCCTCGACGCAATCGTGGCGCGTGATCTGGGTGCGCTGCGGCATGGCGCGAATATCGGCCATCGATAGCGACAGCGGCCGCGCCACCAGGCCCGTCACCCGGACGCGCCAGTCGGCAAAGCCGGCCGCGGCGTGGGCAGCATAATCAGCCCCGGCGGGCAGCCGCGTGCCGTTGGGCCGAAAATAGGGCGACAGGTCGGCGCGATCGAACTCGCGCGCGAGCGCATGGCGGTCGATCAGCGCACGCTGGCTGGCGCGGTTCATCTCTTCGCCCATCGACAATATCTTGCGCACCGCGGGCGCGTCGTTGATCGCGTCGCAGCCCGACAGCAACGGCATCGCGCCCGCCGCGGCGACAAGGCCGCCAGCACGCGCGATCCATTGACGCCGCGGCAGCATGATCTCGCTCATGCGCGCTCCTCCCGCTCGGGGGGCAGGCGGAACCAGCCGGTGATCATTGAACGAAGCTCGTTGACCGGCCCCGCGAGCAATACCATCGCCATATGGACGAGGAAGAAGGCGACAAGCGCGAAGGCGGTGATGAAATGGATCGAGCGTGCCGATTGCCGGCCACCGAAAATATCGAGCAGCCAGGGCCACGCCGCATTCATCCCCGGCGACATCGTCAGGCCCGTTGCGATCATCAGCGGAAGCGCGACGAAAATCACCCCGATATAGCTGAGCTTTTGCAATATGCCGTAACGCGCCGCCGCCTCTCCGCGCGGAAAGCGCAGCCGCGCATGGTCCTTCACATCGCGCCAGATGTGGCGCGGCGACCATTCGGAACGGCGGACGTGCAGGTCCTTGCGCAGATGACCGCCGATCAGCGTCCACAGCATGTAAAGCGCCAGACCGATCGACAGCACCCATGCGAACAGCAGGTGCCAGCGCCGCCCGTCGGCGAGGCTATAACTGGTCGGGATGGTCGCCCAGCCCGGAAAGGCCCATGTCTTTTCCGCGCCGTCGGCATCCGTCCAGCGGCCAAGCACGCCGGTCGTGTCGACTTTCCAGTCGCCGACGCGCAGATAACCCGCATCGGCGGTCGACCCGATGACGAGCCAGGCGCGGTCGAAATTCGCGCCATATTCACCCCAGTAAAGCCGCGGGTGCGCGTTGAATATCATCAGCCCGCTCATCAGCAGGATAAGCAGGGTCGCGGCATTGACCCAATGCCAGACGCGGGTCGGCAGCCGGTGGCGATAGACGCGAACCGGCGGGGCGCTTGGGGAAGGAGCGACGGGAGTTTCAGCCTCGGCCATGGTCCCGGTTCGCTCCTTCACCGCGTTCGGTTACGCGACGACCTTCGCCGCATATTCCTCGCGATACTGGGTCCGCAAGCCGACCTTGTCGATCTTTTCGCTGCCCAGCTTGGGCAGAGCGTCGCTCGACATCCAGATCTGGCACGGCACCTTGTAAGGCGCCAGCCGCGATCCGAGGAAGGCGGTCAGATCGTCGGCGGTCACGCTGCTGCCCGGCTTCATCCACACCACGGCGCCGACGCACTCGCCCAGCCGCTCGTCGGGAAGGCCGAACACGGCGCATTCGTTCGTGTCCGGATGTTCATAGATCGCCGCTTCGACTTCCTGGCAGCTGATATTCTCGCCGCCGCGAATGATGATGTCCTTCTTGCGATCGACGATAAAAAGATACCCGTCTTCGTCGAGGTAGCCGAGGTCGCCCGAACGAAAATAGCCATTGTCGAAAAAGGCCGCCTTGGTCGCCGCCTCATTGTTCCAATAGCCCTCGAAATTGCACACCGACCGGATGCACACCTCGCCGACGCCGCCCTGTGCCACCGGATTGCCGTCATCGTCGAGGATCGCGAGATCGACGAGCGGCTTCGACGCGGGGCCGGTCGACATCGGCTTGGCGAGATAATTTTCATTGATGATGCCGCAACCAACCGCATTGGTTTCGGTCAGGCCATAGCCGAGCAGAGGCTTGCCTTCCCCCATCTCGGTCGCGAGGCGCTTCACATGTTCCGGCGGACGCGGCGCGCCTCCCCCGGCATAGCTTTTGCAGGTCGACAGGTCGTAATTCTTGCGGTTCGGGTGGATCAGGATTTCATAGCTCATCAGCGGTACGCCGACAAAATAATTGCATTGTTCGTCCTGGATCAGCCGCATCGCTTCTTCCGCATTCCATTTGGGCATCAGCACCAGTTTGCGCCCCAGCGCAAAGCTTTGCAGGAACACCGGGATTTCGGCGGTGACGTGGAACAGCGGGGTACAGATCAGCGTTGCCGGCTGGATGTCCGACATCTGCCCATCCTCGGTCAAGAGATGCACGATGCTGGCGGTCTGCGTGACATAGTTGAAGATCGCCTGGCACACCGCTTCGTGCCGCGAATAGGCGCCCTTCGACTGACCCGTGGAGCCGGAGGTGAAAAGGATCGTCGCCAGATCCTGCCCGGTCAGTGTCGGCAAAACCGTGTCGGCGCCGCCTTTATCCGCAATCGGGGCGATCGCCTCTCCGATCGGGCGGGTGATGTCGAGCGTGACGACCTTTGCATCATGCGCAATGCCGTCGAGCCGCGCGGCGCGCTGGACGTCGGCGATCACCAGCTTCGCTTCGCTGTCCGCGATGCCAGCCGCAAGCTCGCCACCCTGCCACCAGCCGTTGAGCAAGGTCGCGCATCCGCCCGCCATCAATATGCCGATATAGGTCACGCACCATGCGTTGGCGTTTCGCATCGCAAGCCCGACACGGTCGCCGCGCTGGACGCCATAGCCGTCGACCAGCCCCGCCGCGACCTGCCGCGCCGCGACATAGACCTGTTTGAACGAAAGCCGCTCCTCACCCTCGACGAGGAAGGTCGCGTCGCCATGCTGCGCAGCAAAGAATGCAACATAATCAGCCAGATTCGTTGGCGCGTTGGCAATGAAGGGAAGCTGCTGACCGAAGCGTTCGACGGACCCGATCTGGATCGGCCCGCCCGGTCCGGTGATCAGATTATAGGCGGCTTCCAGGCGCAAATCGAGCGCTGATGGCATCTTTCATCTCTCCTCTTGGTCTCGCTCGCCTTACCCCTTATGGGGAGGCCTCTCCTGGGGAAGGACAGCGCGACTATATGTTTCTTTTTGCAACCTTAGCCGAAGCAACGCAATATGTGAACTTCAACGAGCTGATGGGCCAGAACAGCGAAGTCGCGTTCAGCGTCTTCGGTCTGCCGATCCGCTGGTATGCACTCGCCTATCTCGCCGGCATTTTTGTCGGTTACTGGTATTTGCTGAAGCTGATCGCGCAGCCCGGTGCCCCGATGGCGCGGCGCCACGCCGACGACATGATCTTCTACGCGATGCTGGGGATCATCCTCGGCGGCCGCCTCGGCTATGTCCTGTTCTATAATCTTGGCAATTATATCCAGAAGCCGCTCGAAATCTTCAAATTGTGGGACGGCGGCATGTCGTTGCACGGCGGGGTGGTCGGGGTGCTGATCGCAATCTGGTATGTGACGAAAAAGGACAGGCTCAGCTTCCTGCGCTTTTGCGACTATGTCGCCTGCGTCGTGCCGTTCGGCCTCTTCTTCGGCCGCCTTGCCAATTTCGTGAACGGCGAACTGTGGGGGCGCGCGACGACGGTTCCCTGGGCGATCATCTTTCCGGATAGCGGCACGATGGACCCGCGCCACCCCAGCCAGCTTTACGAAGCAGGCCTGGAAGGGATTGTGATGATGGCGATCCTGGCCTTCTTCTTCTGGCGCACCGACGCGCGCTACAAGCCGGGCTTCCTGTTCGGCATGGCCGCGATCATCTACGGCCTCAGCCGCTTTGCGGTCGAGTTCGTGCGCGAACCCGATGTCCAGCTCGGCACCCTGTCGTGGGGCCTCACCATGGGCCAGACGTTGACCGTGCCGATGCTGCTGATCGGTGTCTGGCTCGTCGTCACCGCCAAGGGCCGCCGCCAGCGGGTGGAGCCGGTCGCCGGAATCGACAGCGTTGCGTGACGGGCCGCCGCGCCCTGAGCAGCTGATCGGCGCCATCGCCGCCGCGCGGGCGATGACCGTCGCCGACTATATGGCCGCGGCGAACGCCCATTATTATGCCACCCGCGACCCGCTCGGCGCGGCGGGCGATTTCACCACCGCGCCCGAAATCAGCCAGATGTTCGGCGAAATGGTCGGCATCTGGATCGCCGATATGTGGCAGCGCGCGGGCAATCCCGCCTTTCGCTATGTCGAGCTCGGCCCCGGCCGCGGCACGCTGGCGGTCGATGCGCTGCGGGTGATGACGCGCTTTGGCTGCGCACCCGTGGGCGTCGACTTCGTCGAGACGAGCCCGGCACTGCGCGCGGCACAGCATGCGCGCGTGCCCGCGGCCGAGCACCACGACGAGATCGACGCGCTGCCGGGCGACGCGCCGCTGATCATCGTCGCGAACGAATTTTTCGACGCGCTGCCGATCCACCAATATGTCCGTGTCGCCGGCGGGTGGCGCGAACGCATGGTCGAGCGCCGCGACGGTGCCTTCGCGCCGATCGCGGGCGATGCGCCCGCCGACGACGCGATCCCCGCTGCGCTGCGCAGCAAGCCCGAAGGCACGATCGTCGAAACCACCCCCGTCTCCGCGGTCATCATGCAACGCTGCGCCTTTCGCCTCGCCCGGCAGGGCGGCGCGATGCTCGCGATCGACTATGGCTATGCGGGGCCCGCCGCGGGCGACACGTTGCAGGCGGTCAGGGCGCACCGCTTCGCCCCGCCCTTTGCCGATCCGGGCGAGGTCGACCTGACCGCGCATGTCGACTTCACTACGCTGGCCGACGCGGCCCATAACGCCGGGGTGACCGTCAGCGCGCTCGCGGCGCAGGGCGACTGGCTGCGGCGGCTGGGAATCGATGCGCGACTGGCGTCGCTCCAGGCAGCGGCGCCCGCGCGTGCCGCCGAACTCAAAGGCCAGCGCGACCGTCTGGTCACGCCGCAAGCCATGGGCGACTTGTTCAAGGTGATGGCCTTCACCGCGCCAGGCTGGCCGACCCCCACCGGATTTTCAGGAGACGCCGCATGACCGACATCCAATTGGCAACGCCGGAGGATGCCGGCGCGATCGCTGCCTTTGCCGAACGCTCGTTCAGACATACTTTCGGCCACATCTATGCCCCCGCCGATCTTGCGCTTTTTCTGGCAAGCTGGAATCCGCCCGATCGCGTTCGTGCGCAGATCGCGAGTGAAGAGCATGACATCGCGCTGGCCCGCGACGCGGCAGGCGCGATCCTTGGCTATATCAAGATGGGCCCGCTCGATTTCGACCTGCCCGACGATCAACCCACAGACGGCGCCGTCGAACTTCACCAGCTTTATGTTGCCGAAGCCGCCAAGGGCACCGGCGTCGCAGCCGCCTTGATGGACTGGGGTATCGCCTGGGCGCGGACGCGCGCCTCGATCCTCTACCTCAGCGTCTTTACCGAAAATGACCGCGCGCAGGCTTTCTACCGCCGCTATGGTTTCTACGACGTCGGGCGAAACGCTTTCCGGGTCGGCAATCATATCGACGAGGACCGCTTTTTCAGGCTCGACTTGTGACCGCGCCGTTCGTCACCGCTCTGCCGCTGCACGGCGTCCCCCACGGCTTCTTCGGCCGCCGCGGCGGCGTGTCTGCGGGCGAACTCGCGTCGCTGAACTGTGGCCTTGGCTCGAACGACGACCGTGCGCTGATCGACGAGAACCGTCGGCGCGTGGCCGACGCGGTGCTGCCGGGCGCGACGCTGACCGGCGCCTATCAGGTCCACGGCAATCGCTGCGTGATCGTCGATGGCGATACCGATCTTGCCGCGCGGCCAGAGGCGGATGCGCTGGCGACGCGCACGCCGGACATATTGCTCGGCATCCTGACCGCCGACTGCGTGCCGGTGCTGTTCGCCGACCGCACGGCCGGTGTTGTCGGCGCCGCTCATGCGGGGTGGAAAGGTGCGATCGCCGGGGTCACCGACGCAACGCTGGACGCGATGGAAAGCCTCGGCGCGAGCCGCGAGAACATCGCCGCTGCGATCGGTCCGTGCATCGGCCGCGCATCTTACGAGGTCGACGACGGCTTCGTCGCGACCTTCCTCGCCGACGATCCCGCAAACGAGCGCTTCTTCGCCGCGGGCAAGCCCGGCCACGCGATGTTCGATATCGCGGCTTATGTCGCGGCGCGGCTCGCCACGGCGGGCCTGACGCGAATTGCCATCGGCGGACAGGACACCTATGCCGAAACCGAAGATTATTTCAGCTATCGCCGCGCGTGCCACAAAGGGGAAAATTCCTATGGCCGCCAATTGTCGGTGATCGGGTTGGCAAAATAGCCCACATCCAATAGCCGTCATCCCGGTCTTCGCCGAGATGACGAGATAAGAGAGATGGGACAGGGGGAGCAATGACAAGGACGCGCTGGTTGGGTTTGATCGGCGGCCTCGTCGTTTTTTGCACCATGCTGCTCCTCCCTGCCCCGGCGGGCATGGAACTTACCGCCTGGCATGTCGCGGCGCTCACCCTGTTGATGGCGATCTGGTGGATGACCGAGGCGCTGCCCCTTACCGTCACCGCGCTGCTCCCTTTCCTCACCGTCCCCGCCTTCGGGGTGATGGACGCCAATGCCATCGCCAAGGAATATTATTCGCCTATCCTTTTCCTGATCCTCGGCGGCGCCTTCCTTGCCCTTGCGATCGAGCGCGTCGGCCTGCACCGGCGCCTTGCCCTCGCGTTGCTGAAACGCGCCTCGCCGACCGCACCGGGCCTGCTCTTTGCCTTCATGGCGGCGACGGCGCTGCTCAGCATGTTCATCTCGAACACCTCGACGACGCTCATCATGATCCCGATCGCGCTCGCCGTTGTGCGCGCGGGCGGCGTGCAGGAGGGTGAAACGACCGGCTTTGCAGGCGCGGTGATGATGGGCATCGCCTTTGCCGCGTCGATCGGCGGGCTCGGCACGCTCGTCGGCAGCCCCACCAATGCGATTGCCGCGGGGCTGATCGAAAAGGCGCTGGGCTTGCGCATTTCCTTCCTCGACTGGATGATCTACGGCGTCCCCGTTGTGCTGCTTGCCACCCCCGCCGCGATGTTTGTCGTCGCGCGCGTCCAGTGCTTGTCGACCCACCCCTTCGATGGCGAAGGCGCCGCTGCGGCGCTTGGCAATCAGGCGATATGGTCGACCGCCGAACGCCGTGTCGTTCCCGTTTTCCTGCTCGTCCTGATCGCCTGGATCGCGCAGCCGTGGCTTGAACCCTTCCTGCCCGACGGCGCATTGACCGATGGCACCATTGCGGTCGCCGGCAGCCTCCTCCTGTTCGTCCTGCCCGACGGCACCGGCCGGCCGCTGCTGGTCTGGAAAGAAGCCGACCGCGCGCCATGGGGCGTGATCATGATGTTCGGCGGCGGCCTTGCGCTCGCCGCCGCGATTACCGCGAGCGGGCTTGCCGCGTGGCTGGGCGCGGTGCTCGCGCCGCTCGGCGACATACCGACGATCCTGCTCGCCGCAATCATCGTCGCCCTCACCATCCTCATCACCGAATTTGCGAGCAATGTCGCGACCGCCAGCGGTATCATGCCCGTGCTCGCGGCGCTGATCGCGGCGACGGGCGCGGACCCGATCCTGCTCGCGCTGCCCGTCGCGATGGCGGCAAGCTGGGGCTTCATGCTGCCGTCGGGCACCGGGCCCAATGCGCTCGCCTGGGCGACCGGGCATATCGCGCTACCGCGCATCTTGAAGGCGGGATTTGCGCTCGACATCATCGGCGTGCCGCTGTTGATCGGTGTTGTCTGGGCGATCGCCGCGATCGCCTGATCCCGCGCAATATAGTTTCAAACGAAACTTATCGCGGTATAAGGGCCGCAACATCATCAGGAGCAGTTTCATGGCCATGCGCGGCAAACCCAAGACGAATATCCGGAAAATCGGCGATCGCGAGCTCAGCCCCGCCACGCTGATGATGGGGCTCGGCTATGACCCGGTGCTCTCCGAAGGGTCGCTGAAGCCGCCGATCTTCCTGACCTCGACCTTTGCGTTTGAAAGCGCCGCCGCGGGCAAGCGCTTCTTTGAACATATCACGGGCAAGCGCGAGGGGCCTGCCGACGGCCTCGTCTATTCGCGCTTCAACGGCCCGAATCAGGAAATCCTGGAGGACCGCCTGGCCGTCTGGGACGGCGCCGACGACAGCCTGGTCTTTTCGAGCGGGATGTCGGCGATCGCGACCCTGCTTCTCGCGCTGGTGAGTCAGAACGACGTGATCGTCCACTCCGGCCCGCTCTATGCCGCGACCGAATCGCTGATCGCGCGCATCCTGTCGCGCTTCGGGGTCAGCTTCGTCGACTTCCCCGCGGGGGCGACGCGCGAGGAAATCGACGCGATCCTCGCCCGCGCCAAGACACTCGCCGAAGACAAGGGCGGCAAGGTCGCGCTCGTCTATCTGGAAAGCCCGGCGAACCCGACCAACGCGCTCGTCGATGTCGAAGCCGTGCGGGCCGCGCGCGACGCCGCATTCCCTGGCGACCAAAAGCCCGCGATTGCCATCGACAACACCTTCCTCGGCCCGCTGTGGCAAAAGCCGCTGAAACAGGGCGCCGAACTCGTCGTCTACAGCCTCACCAAATATGCGGGCGGCCATTCGGACCTCGTCGCGGGCGGCGTGTCGGGCGACCAGCATCTGCTCAACATCATCCGCCCGATGCGCAACACGATCGGCACGATCTGCGACCCCAACACCGCGTGGATGCTGCTCCGCAGCCTCGAAACGCTCGAACTCAGGATGACCCGTGCGGGCGAAAATGCGCTGAAGGTCTGCACCTTCCTGCGCGACCATCCCAAGGTCGATGGCCTCGGCTATCTCGGTTTCATCAGCGATGCGCGCCAGAAGGACATTTTCGACCGCCATTGCACCGGCGCGGGATCGACCTTTTCGCTGTTCATCAAGGGCGGCGAGGAGGAAAGCTTTCGTTTCCTCGACGCCTTGAAGATCGCCAAGCTTGCGGTCAGCCTCGGCGGCACCGAAACGCTCGCCAGCCATCCCGCGGCGATGACGCACCTGTCGGTGCCCGAAGAGCGCAAGAAGGCGCTCGGCATCACCGACAATCTGGTGCGCGTGTCGATCGGCATCGAAGACCCCGAGGATCTGATCGCCGACTTCGCGCAGGCACTGGACGCGGTTTAACGACCGCGGCGCGTCCGCCAGTCGACGACCTGCCAGCCCATTTGCGGCGCGAGCAATTTCAGCTTGCGCGATGGCGTGGTCGCGACCGCCTCGTCGGCGAAATGCAGCATCGGATGGTCGGAGACATGGTCCGAATAGGCGCGGACATGCACCGCTTCGCGCGTGATGTCGTTCGCCGCCAGCCAGTCCGAAATGCGCGCGAACTTCGCGTCGCCATAACAATTGTCGCCCGCCAGCCGCGCGTGGATATGGTCGGCGCCGTCGGGTTCGTCGAGCTGCGTCGCGAGGACATCGTCCATGCCCAGCCGCGCGGCGATCGCGTCGACATAGAGGTGGAAGGAAGCGGTCGCCAGCAGCAGCCGGTATCCCGCCTCGCGATCGGCCGCGATCTGGGCGAGCGCGGCGGGGTGTAGCCCGCGCGCGACCACCTTGTCGGCATAGCTTTCGGCAAGCGGCAGGATTTCGGTCCGGCGAAAGCGTTTTCCGACCAGCAGCCGGAGGTTGATGGCCTTCAACCGCGCCCGGTCGATCAGGCGCAGCGAATAGGCGGCGGCGGCCAGCGCGACCAGCGGCAACAACAACAATCGCCATTGTTGGCGCCGCTGCGCAACATGCATGAGGAAACCGCTGTAAGTCCCTGACCGCGTGATCGTCCGGTCCATGTCGTACATCGCGACACGATGGGCATAGTCGGGGATCGGAACGGCGGTCGGGTCTTCCATCCCCCACCCATAGTGTCGGCCTGCACGGCGGCCAAGGGCCGCGATGCCCGGCCATGGATTCGCTTGCCGTCGCGGGGCAAATAATACAATGTCCTCCGCACGATGGTGGCCCGGGCGGATTTCGAACATGGCGACGGCGCCGATGGCGCCGAAGTTCGCTTTACAGGCCGTCTGACGCTTGCGCGTCTGGGCGATGTGCCTGCGCGGCTCGATGCGCTCGGCCCGATCGCGACCCTCGACCTGTCGGCGCTCGAACGGATCGACACCGTCGGCGCATGGATCGTCACGCGCACGGTCAACGAACATGGCGCAAAGGTCATCGGCGCCAGCGAAGAGGCGCAGCGGCTGCTCGACGCGCTGGCGAGCGACAAGAGCGAGTATCGCGTCCACCGCGACCGCCGCCCCGCGTGGGTACGGATGCTCGAACAAGTGGGCCATGCCAGCGTCGCGATCTGGCACGAACTGCTCGGCATCATAGGATTTTTCGGCGCGATGATCGTCGCGCTCGGCACCCAGATCCGGGCGCGCCGCCGCCTTCGCTGGAACGCCGTTGTCACGCGTTTTCAGGCAGTCGGCGTCGATGCCCTGCCGATCATCGGGCTGATGAGCTTCCTGATCGGGATCGTCATCGCCCAGCAAGGCGCGGTGCAGCTCGAACAATTCGGGCTGGAGGTGTTCACGATCAACCTCGTCGGCCGCGCCTCGATCCGCGAACTCGGCCTGCTGATGACTGCGATCATGGTCGCCGGTCGGTCGGGGTCGGCCTTTGCGGCGCAGATCGGCACGATGAAGCTGACCGAAGAAATTGACGCGATGCGCACCATCGGCGTGTCGCCGATGGAAGCGATCGTGCTGCCGCGCGTCGCCGCCTCGACGATCACCATGCCCCTGCTCGGCTTTTACGCCAGCCTGTGCGCAATCGCGGGCGGCGGGCTTTTCTGCTGGGTCGGGCTCGATATCCCGCCGCTCACCTATATCCAGCGCCTGCGCGAAATCATCCCGATGACCGATTTCTGGATCATGCTGATCAAGGCGCCGGTGTTCGGCATCCTGATCGGCGTCACCGGCTGTTATGAAGGAATGCAGGTCCGCCAGAATGCCGAAGAGGTGGGGCAGCGGACGACATCGGCGGTTGTCGCCGCGATTTTCCTCGTCATCGTCCTCGACGCAATGTTCGCGGTCTTCTTTTCTTCGCTGGGATGGAATTGATGAGCGAAGAGAGCGACCTCGAAATCAACGAGGAACTGGCCGCCGCCGACGCGGTGCGGCCCGAAAAATTCGACCGGGCGATCTGCATCCGCGGGCTTCGCAACGAGTTTGGCGAAGCGGTGATCCACGACGGCCTCGACCTCGACGTCCGCTCGGGCGAGATCCTCGGCGTCGTCGGCGGGTCGGGCACGGGCAAGTCGGTGCTGATGCGCTCGATCATCGGGTTGCAGACGCCGACCGCGGGGGAGATCGAGGTCTATGGCAAGACGCTCGACACAATCGCCGACGAAGAGGAATCGCGCGACCTGCGGCGGCGCTGGGGCGTGATGTTCCAGGGCGGCGCGCTGTTCTCGACGCTCAGCGTGGCCGAGAATATCCAGGTGCCCTTGCGCGAATATTATCCGCGGCTCGACCAGCGATTGCTCGACGAAATCGCGGCATATAAGGTCCAGATGGTCGGCCTGCCGTCCGATGCGGGGCCCAAATATCCCGCCGAGCTGTCGGGCGGCATGGTGAAGCGCGCCGGCCTTGCACGCGCGCTCGCGCTCGATCCCGCGCTGCTTTTCCTCGACGAACCCACCGCGGGGCTCGACCCGATCGGCGCTGCGAAATTCGACGAGTTGATCCGCGAACTGGCGGATACGATGGGCCTGACCGTCTTCCTCATCACCCACGACCTCGACTCGCTTTATGCAACCTGCGACCGGGTCGCCGTATTGGCGGAAAAGAAGGTGATCGCAGTCGGCACGATCCCCGAATTGCTTGCCACCGAGCATCCGTGGATACAGGATTATTTCAACGGGCCACGCGGCCGGGCTGCGGCAAGCGGGAACCAAACCGCGAAGCGGCAATAGGAACAGCTGATGGAAACACGCTCAAACAACGTCCTCGTCGGCGCTTTCGTCCTCTTCTTTACCGCGGCGCTCGCCTTTTTCATCGTCTGGCTGGCGAATGACAGTGGCGGCGACAAGCGCGAATATGACATATTTTTCAAACAGTCGGTCGACGGGCTGAACAAGGGTGCGCAGGTGCAATTTTCCGGCGTCCCTTCGGGGCAGGTTCGCGAGATCGCGCTGTGGCCCGACGATCCGCAATTCGTCCGCGTGCGCATCGAGGTGAACGAGGGCGTCCCCGTGCTGCAAGGCACGACGGCGGCGCTGGAAGGCGTCGGCTTTACGGGTGTGTCGCAAATCTCGCTCGACGGAGCGGTCAAGGATGCACCGCCGATCGCCGACAAGGGGCCGGCGGGCAAGCCTGTCATTCCGACGCGCGTCGGCGGGCTCGGCGAACTGCTGAACACCGCGCCGCAATTGCTCCAGCGGCTCTCGACGCTGACCGAACGGCTGGCGGAACTGGCCGATGACGAAAATCAGGCCAGCCTTCGCGGCATCCTCAACAATGTCGAGGCATCGACCGCGATCCTTGCCCGCAACGGCCCGGCGATCGAACGCGCGCTCGCCGACACGCGCATCGCGATCCAGCAGACGGGCAACGCCGCCGAACAGATCGGCAACCTCGCCGCGTCGGCCCAAGGCACGATCGACCGCAACGTCGACCCCGCAATGGCGAACCTGCGCGATACGCTGAAGTCTGCCAACGCGTCGATGGCGACGCTGGAATCGGCGATTTCGGACGCGCGGCCGGGCCTCAAGACCTTCAGCGAAACGACCATCCCCGAAGCCAACGCCCTGATCCGCGACCTGCGCCGCACCTCCGCCTCGCTGTCCAGCCTGACCGACAAGCTCGACCAGCAGGGCGCCGGCGCCGTTCTGGGCGGCAGCAAGCTGCCCGATTACAAGCAATGAGGACTTACGCCATGATCCGCCGCCTCCGCGCTCCCCTGATTGTCGCTGTTGCCGCCGTCTCGCTGTCGGCGTGCATCGGGCTTGGCGGCAAGACCCCGCCTTTCCTCCTCACGCTCGACGCCGATGCCGCGCCCGCGGCGGGTGACGCCCGGACCGCTGCCGAAGCATCGACGCTGACGATCCTGATCCCCACCGCGCCCCAGAAACTGCGCACGACGCGTATCCCGGTGCAGCAGGACGGGTCGAGCGTCGCTTATGTCAAGGACGCCCAGTGGGTCGAGGCGCCGTCGCGCCTGTTCCAGCGGCTGGTGTCCGAAACCGTGTCCGCGCGCACGTCGCGTGTTGTCCTTGACGAAGGACAATATCTGACCGCGCCGGGCGAGCAGCTCGCGGGCCAGTTGATGGAATTCGGCGTCGACGCGCGCACGAACGAAGCGGTCGTCGTCTACCAGGCGATGCTGGTGGCAGCCGGTGGCAAGAGCGTGACGCAGCGCCGGTTCGAGGCGCGCGAAGCGATCGGTGCCGAGGTCGAAGCCAAACCCGTCGGGGAGGCGCTGACCCGCGCCGCGAACAAGGTCGCGGGGGAGGTTACGGGGTGGCTGGGCGGCCAATAAGCCCGCCGCACCGGGTTGCCATTCCCCGTCGTCCGCTTTAGGACGCCCCGCTCTACATCATCGGTCGACGCGCAGCCTCTTTCGGGTTTCCGGCTTGCGCCCTTTCCTTTCGAGCCCGCCGACTTGAAAGGACCGTCTTATGGCGTGGGTTATCCTCGCGATCGCCGTTGTGACCGAAATCATCTGGGCGCTGAGCCTCAAATGGGCCGCGACGATCGGGACCTGGCAAGCATCGCTTGTTCCCGTGTCGCTGAGTTTCCTCAACATGGCGCTGCTGGCCTTTGCGATGCGCGGCATTTCGGCCGGCACCGCCTATGCAATCTGGACCGGGCTGGGCGCGATCGGCGTGATCATCGGCGGCGTCTTCTGGTTTGGCGAGAAAGTGAACGCCGTCCAGATCGGCTTTATGGCGCTGATCGTCATCGGCGTCGCCGGGACCAAGCTGTTTTCAGCGAGCTAGGCAGCGATGGCTGCCGGCGACCGGAAGAAAAGATACTGGCCTACCCCGACCTGTTCGCATCGAGCGAAGTCGAGATGCCCGTCGGCATTGCGCTCTTTCGATGGGTGTCCCGACTTCGCTCGATGCGAACGGAAGGAGAAAAAGGCTTAAAACGACCGATAGCGGACATAAAGTTCCTCCCCATCGACTTGCGATGGGGAGGTGGCAGCGCGCAGCGCTGACGGAGGGGCAATGGCGCAACGTTGCGGCCCCTCCACCACCGCCTGCGGCGGCGGTCCCCCTCCCCATCACAAGTCGATGGGGAGGATTTAGACGCCCGCTCCCCACCCCAAAACCGCCCCTATCCCAGCAGGCTTTTCGACGCCTGCTCGGTCACGTCGCGCGACAGGCCGGGCTGCGCCAGGATGCGCGTCAGTTCGGCCTTCATCATCGCGGCGCGTGCCTCGTCGAAACGTTTCCATCGGCCCAGCGGGGGAATCATCTTCGCTGCGGTCTGCGGGTTCTTGGGGTCCAGCGCGATCACCAGGTCGGCGATCAGCCGATAACCCGCGCCATCGGCGCGGTGGAAAGCCGCCTGATTGCCCGTCAGCGCCCCATAGAGCGAGCGCACGCGGTTCGGGTTCGCCAGCGTGAAATCGGGATGTCGCGCCAGCTCCTTTACCGCATCGGGGGTATCGGAACGCAGCGACCAGGCCTGCACCTGGAACCATTTGTCGAGCACGAGCGGATTGTCGCGATAGCGTTGGTAAAAAATGTCGAGCGCATGGGCGCGCTCGTCGCTGTCGCCATGCGCTAGCGTCGCGAGCGCGGCCTGCCGTTCGGTCATCCCGTCGGCGTCGGAAAAGATGCGGAACGCGAGCGCCGAAACATCGTCCGCCCCGGTCGCCGCGAGATAGGCGAGCGCGACGCCGCGCAGTCGGCGGCCTCCCTTGGCGCCGCGCGACAAATCGGTCGCGGGCGGAGCGTGACCGGCAAGGATCGCGCGCCACTCGGCTTCGAGCGCGGCGCCGATCGCCGCTTGCAGCGCCAGCCGTTCGCGGCGGATCGCATCGGGATCGACGGTGACCATCTGGTCGCCGATGAAGGCCTCGCTGGGCAACAACACCGCTTCGGCAACAAAGGCGGGATCGCGGTCGCGGCCAGCCAATGTCTGCGCGACCGCTTCGATCACCGCGCCATTGTCGACCTTCTTGCCCGCGACCGCCGCGACCAGCGTGTCGAGCATCAGCTGTTGCAGCGCTTCGTAACGCGCAAACGGGTCGTCGTCGTGCGCCGCGAGCCAGGCAAGCTCGCCCTCGTCGCGCGCGCAATCGACGATCACGGGGGCGGAAAAACCGCGGTTGATCGAAAGCATCGGACGGCTGCGATGATGACCCAGCGGAACCGCCATTTCGGCGCTGTCCAGCAACACCAGCTGCTCGGCGCTTTCGCCGCCGCCGTCCCGGTCATAGGCCTTGATGCGTAGCGGGATCAGCATCGGTTGCTTGACCGGCTGCCCCGGCGTCGGCGGCACCGCCTGCGTCAGATAAAGCATGGTTTCGCCCGTCACCGCGTCGGTGGCAACCCGCGCGGTGATGCGCGGCGTCCCCGCCTGACCATACCACAACCGGAATTGCGTCAGGTCGATACCCGCGCCGTCCTCGATCGCGCGCACGAAATCCTCGCACGTCGCCGCTTCGCCATCATGGCGATCGAAATACAGGTCGGTGCCTTTGCGAAAACGGTCGGGACCGACCATC
>Ga0155548_149_pt2 | contig 40664 bp, 34 predicted proteins | sample RifCSPhighO2_12_FD_107205 | JGI IMG/M metagenome (GOLD analysis project Ga0155548, IMG submission 107205) | Sphingopyxis sp. RIFCSPHIGHO2_12_FULL_65_19
GAGCTGGCCGCCGATATCATTTTCGCTGCGCATCCAGTGAAAGGGGCTGCCGGGGCTGCCCCAGCAGACGAAATCGAGACCCGACGCCTGTGCGGCGGCGAAATAGTCCCACGCCGCGCGATTGCTGGTGGTGCCGATGACGATCATCGCGTCGGCGAGCCCCGAAGCGACGAAGTCGGCGCGGAAATTGTCGGGATTTTCCTGGAAGGAGACGAGCAGGTTGAAGCCGCGCGCCGATGTTGCGGCGGCGATGCTGCCGAGCAGCGCGAAATAAAAGGGGTTGATTGCGCTGCGGTCCTCGCCGGGGCGGCAGATGGTGACGAGCGCGATCGTCTCGCTGCTTTTCAGGCGCAGCGACGAGGCGTGGCGGTCGACGACATAGCCCAGCTCGCGCGCGGCGGCCGAGACGCGCGCGCGCGTTTCGGCGTTGACGCCGGGCGAGTTGCGGAGCGCGCGCGACACGGTCGATTGCGACACGCCGGCGCGTTCGGCGACATCGAACGATGTGGGACGCAGCATCTTTCCGTTCACCTTGGCCTCTCTCCCCTTGCGCCGTCTCTCGCCGCGAGGGGATGGCTTGTCAATGTCGGCTGGCAGCGCGTTCGCTTTGTTCGTCAGGCCGGACTCGATCCGGCATCCATCGCAGCACCGTCGTCATGGACCCCGGATCAAGTCCGGGGTGACGAACAATGGGACGTGCGGCCTCAAAGGCCGTCCAACGCGAGGAGCGCGAAGCTGGCGAGCCAATGTTCGCCCATATAGTCGCCGGTGACGTGGGGGAGCGCGGCGGCGAGGTGGCGCTGCGCCGCGGCTTCGGCTTGCGCGGCGACGGGGTGCGCGGGGCCGAGCGCGGCGGCGATGGCGCGCCAGCTCCACGCGCGGCTGAGGTTCAGGCCGTCGAGGTGTGCGATCTTGCCGTCGCTGCGGTCGGAAACGGTCGCGGGGGTGAAGAGCGTCGCGGGCTGCTGCTGCGCGGCGCGGGGGAGGAAGGCGTCGAACCAGCGCGGGACGTCGCCGCCGAGGACGACCGCCATCAGATGCGCTTCGGTCAGCGCGGACGAGAGAAATTCATCGCCGCCGGGTTCCCACGCCTGGCAGTCGCGGTCGTCGCCGAACCAGTCGCGCGCGCGGGCGTCGATGAGGGCGACGAGCGCGGGGTCGCGCGGCTTGGCCCAGTGGCGCGCGAGGAGCAATGCGAAGGCGATGTTGAAATGGGTGCCGACGCGCAAGGGGTAGGTGAGCTTCGGGAGGAAGGCGTGGAAGCGCGCGGCGAAGGCGAGCGCGAGGGGTTCGAGCGCGGCGGCCCAGGGGGCGTTATGTGCTTCGGCCTCGGCATGGAGCGCGAGGAGCCACGCCCAGCCATAGGGACGCTCGAAGGCGGCGGAGTAGGGGCGATCGAGGAAGGCGCGTTCGCCCGCGACCTTTTCGGGGACGAGCATCGCGTCGGCACGGGCGCGGATGTCGGCGGCGATGGGGAGATCGGGAAAGCGGCGCGCGAGGCGGAGGATCTGCCACCAGCCATGGACGCAGCTGTGCCAGTCGAAACTGCCGTGGAAGATCGGATGATGTTCGCGCGGGGGTTTCGCATCCTCGGGGCCGGTGAGGACGAGGTCCATCTTGTAGGGATATTCGCGGCCGAGATGGGCGAGGGTGGCGGCGGCAAAGCGGGCGGCGTGGTCGGGGGTGAGGTGCATGAACTTTCCTTATCCGTTCGCATCGAGCGAAGTCGAGATGCCGCGAAGGAGCGCGCAACCGATGGGTGTCTCGACTTCGCTCGACACGAACGGAAACAAATCATCCGTCATCCGGGCCTTCGCCGGGATGACGACATGGGGGTAGGCGATCGCGGCGAGTCAGAAAGCGAACAGCCAGATGAAGACGATGTTCACCGCGAGCAGCGGCACCGCGGTGCCGATCTGCGCCTTGATCACGCCATAGGGGTTTTTGAGTTCGAGCAGCGCCGCGGGGACGAGGTTGAAGTTCGCCGCCATCGGGGTCATCAGCGTGCCGCAGAAGCCCGCGAGCATGCCGATCGCCGCGACCACCGCAGGATCGCCGCCATATTGCTTGATGAGCAACGGCATGCCGACCGCGGCCAGCATCACCGGAAAGGCGGCGAACGCGTTGCCCATCACCATGGTGAACAGCGCCATGCCGAGCCCGAAGGCGAGCACCGCGCCGAACAGGCTGCCCTGCGGGATGGCGGTGCCGATAAGGTCGCCGACGACCTCTCCGACCCCCGCCAATGCGAACACCGCGCCGAGACTGGCGAGCATCTGCGGCAGGATCGCGGCCCAGCCGACCGCGTCGAGCAGGCGGCGACCCTGTTGCAGCGGGAGCAGCGCAGGCGGTTTGAGGCGCGCCATGCCGACGGCGAGCGCGATGAGCACGCCGAGCGCGAGCGAGATCAAAGTCGCCTGTTTGGGATCGGCGAGGCCGGGAATCCATTTGAACAGGAAGGTGCCCGCGAGCGCGGCGGCGGGGATGATCAGCGCGACGAGGAGGAGAAAGGGGCCATGCTGCGCGGCGCGCGACGCCTGCACATCGGCCGCGACGTCGCCGCCGGGGGTGCGGCCGATCTGGCCGGTGCCGGCGATGGCGACAAGCGCGAGGACGAGGAGGCCGTTGCCGAAATCGCCGAGATGGTCGCCGCCAAGCATCGACAGCGCGAGCAGCCCCCAGAAGGCAGCGTTGCCGAAGCGTTTGGGGTTGCTGCGGTCGAGGAGGCCGAGGGCGGCGAAGGCCGCGAAGGTCAGCCCTGCGAGCACATAGACGAAGCCGAGGGTGATCATGCCGCGGCCTCCGTCTTCGCCGCCATGCGCCGGTCGAGGCGGCGGAGGCGGAAGCCGTGGATCAGGAAAGCGGCGATCGCGGTCGGGATCGCCCAAAGCGAGAAGTGCAGTGGTTCGATGATATAGCCATAGCCTTCGAGCACGCCCTTCATCAGCAGGATCGAGCCGATCGCGAGGAAGATGTCTTCGCCAAAGAACAGCCCGATATTGTCGGTTGCGGCGGCGTGCGCCTTGACCTCTTCGCGCTGTTCGTCCGAGAGCGCGGGGTTCGCGGCCTCGGCGGCGGCCTCGGCCATCGGGGCGACGAGCGGGCGCACGGTCTGCGCATGGCCGGCGACCGAGGTGAGGCCGACCGCGGCCATGCCCTGACGAAGCAAGAGGTAGCCGGTGAGCAGGCGGCCGAGCGTCGCGCCCTTCATGCGGCCGATCAGGGTGCGGGCGTGTTGCTGAAGCCCATAGGCTTCGAGCAGGCCGATGACGGGGAGGACGATCCAGATGATCGAGACATAGCGCGTGTCGTTGAACGCCTTGCCGAAGGCGGCAATGATCGCGGCGATATCGAGCCCGGCGGCGAGGCCGGTGGCGAGCGCCGAGGCCATGATGACAAGCAGCGGGTTGAAGCGGAGCAGGAAGCCCGCGATGATGATGAGGATGCCGATCAGGACGAGCATGTCTATTACCTCCCCCTTTGATGGGGGAGGCAGCGAGACTTGGCAGCTTGCTGCTTAGTCGCAGCGGTGGGGGTGCGGTCTCGGCCTGAGATGGTGGTGCATGGACGCACCTTCACCCTCATCCAACTTCGCCTAATCGCTGCGCGATAAGGCTGCATATCCTTCTCCCATCGAGGGAGAAGGAGGGTTTGCGCCGCTTCCATCAAGTCTCATCCCCCTCGGCTTTCCCAAAACCACCGCCGCCCGGCGTTTCGATCACGAAAGCGTCGCCTGCCGCAAGGTTCGCGCTCCCCGTCGCGGCGAGCATTTCAACCGACCCGTCGGCGCGTTCGACCCAGTTGCGGCCGGGCGCGGCGTCGGCGCCTCCGGCTAACCCCGCGGGCGCGATCTTGCGGCGGTTTGCGAGGATGTTTGCCGCCATCGCTTCGCGGAAACGGATGCGGCGGGTGGCGCCGTCGCCGCCGTGCCAGCGTCCCGCGCCGCCCGAGCCGGTGCGGATCGAAAATTCCTCGACGATCACCGGGAAGCGCATCTCCATGACTTCGGGGTCGGTCATGCGGCTGTTGGTCATATGCGTCTGGATCACGCTGGTGCCGTTAAAGCCCGGACCGGCGCCCGATCCGCCGGCGATCGTTTCATAATATTGATATGCGTCGTTGCCGAAGGTGAAATTGTTCATCGTGCCCTGCGCGGGGGCCATTGCGCCAAAGGCGGCGAACAGCGCGTCGGTGATGACCTGGCTCGTCTCGACATTGCCCGCGACGACCGCGGCGGGATAGGTCGGCGAGAGCATCGAATCCGGGGGTACGATCAGCGTGACGGGGGCGAGGCAGCCCTCGTTCATCGGGATCGGGTCGTCGAGCATCGTGCGCAGGACATAGAGGACGGCAGCGCGGACGACCGGCATCGGCGCGTTGAAATTGTCGGGGAGGGTGGGCGACGAGCCGGTGAAGTCGATGGTGACGTGGCGGGCCTTGCGGTCGACTTTGACGGCGACGACAACTTCGGCGCCATTGTCCATCGCGTAGCGGAAGGCGCCGTCGTCGAGGCGGGCGATGAGCTGGCGCACGGCGGATTCGGCCTGGCGCTGGCCGTGCGCCATATAGGCGGCGACGGTGGCGGCGCCGTGCGCGGCGCTGAGGTCGACGAGCGCGCTCGCGCCGCGCTGGCAGGCGGCGACCTGTGCCTTCAAATCGGCGATGTTGAGCGCGGGATTGCGCGCGGGCCATGCGCTGTCGACGAGGTGCGATGCGACCGCGGTGTCGCGGAAATTCTCGTCGTCGACGATCAGCATATTGTCGAAGAGGATGCCTTCGTCTTCGATGCTCTTGCTGTCGGGGGGCATCGAGCCGGGGGCGATGCCGCCGAGGTCGGCGTGGTGGCCGCGCGCGGCGACGAAGAAGCTTGGCGCGTCGCCTTCTACGAACACCGGCATGATGACGGTGATGTCGGGGAGGTGGGTGCCGCCGTCATAGGGGGCGTTGAGGGCATAGGCGTCGCCGCGCCGGATACCGCGGCCGTCGCTGGTGCGCTGGCGCAGGATGGTGCGCACGCTTTCGCCCATCGAGCCGAGGTGGACGGGCATGTGCGGCGCGTTGGCGACGAGGCGCCCTTCGCCGTCGAAGATCGCGCAGGAGAAATCGAGCCTTTCGCGGATGTTGATCGACGAGGCGCTGTGCTGGAGCGCGCCGCCCATTTCCTCGGCGATCGCCATGAACAGGCTGTTGAAGATTTCGAGGCGGACGGGGTCGGGTTCTTCGGCGGAATTCGTGTGCCCCGGCGAAAGCCGGGGTCCAGTGGCCGCGTTCCGATGCGCGCTGCTGCGCGCGTTTTCTGTTGCGCTGGGCCCCGGCTTTCGCCGGGGCACGCTGGCGAGCCGCAATGTCCCCTCCTGCTCGACCGTCGCGGTCCAGCCCGGTTCGACCACCGTGGTCGCCAGCGCGTCGACGATGATGGCGGGGCCGGCGATGGTGCGGCCGGGGGCAAGCGCGGCGCGCTGGTGGAGCGGGACGTCGTGCGCCGCGCCCGCGAGCCAGGCGGCGACGGTTTCGGGGGCGGTTTCGGCACCCGGTGCGGGCGGCGGCAGGGTGGCGGCGGTATCGCCCGCCTCGGTCAGTTCGACGCGGATGCGATCGACGACGAGATTGGCGTGCGGGGCATAGCCGAAGCGTTGGCGGAAGGCGGCGGCGAAGGCCGATGCGACCTCGGCGGGCGGCGCGAGGGGGAGTTCGATCGCATTGTCGCTGTCGGCAAGGCGGACGAAGAGCAGGGTTTCGCGGCTGGTTTCGGCGCCGGGAGACAGGTCGGCGCGGGCGTGGGCGGCGAGTTCGGTTTCGACTGCGGCGAGGGCGGCGGCACAATCGCCGTCGAGCGTGAGGCCGAGCGTGCGCTCGCGGATCGCCGAGGGGCGCGCGAGGCCCATGCCATAGGCCGACAGCACCCCGGCGAGCGGGTGGAGCAATATCTCGTCGACGCCGAGCGCATCGGCGACGAGGCAGACATGCTGGCCCGCGGCGCCGCCGAAGCCGACGAGGCTGTAACCCTGCGACACGTCGTGGCCGCGCGCGATGGTGATGCGCTTGATCGCATTTGCCATCTGCTGGACCGCGATTTGGAGCAGGCCTTCGGCGAGGGCTTCGGGCGTGATGTTGCCAACCTCGTCAGCCATCGCCGCGAATTTTTCGACAACGATCTTGCGGTCGAGCGGCTGGTCGCCGTTCGGGCCGAAGAGTTTGGGGAAGTGCGCGGGCTGGATCTTGCCGAGCAGGATGTTGCAGTCGGTGACGGTGAGCGGCCCGCCGCGGCCATAGGCGGCGGGGCCGGGGTTCGCGCCCGCGCTTTCGGGGCCGACGGATAGGCGCGCGCCGTCCCAGCGGCAGATCGAGCCGCCGCCCGCCGCCACGGTATGGATGCGCAGCATCGGGGCGCGGATGCGGGTGCCCGCGACGATCGTCTCATTATCGCGCTCGAGGCGGCCGGCATAATGGCTGACGTCGGTCGAGGTGCCGCCCATGTCGAAGCCAATGAGGCGCGTCTTGCCCAAGGGCGCGGCGCTGCCGACCATGCCGACGATGCCGCCCGCAGGCCCCGACAAGATCGCGTCGCGGCCGTGGAAGGCGGATGCGGCGGCGAGGCCGCCCGAGCTTTTCATGAATTGCGGGTCGCTGCCGTCGCCCAGCTGCGCGACGAATTGGCAGACATAATGGTGGAGGACGGGCGACAGATAGGCGTCGGCAAGCGTCGTGTCGCCGCGGCCGATGAGTTTGATCAATGCGCTGACGTCGTGGCTGGTCGAGATTTGCGTGAAGCCGATTTCGGCGGCGATTTCGGCGAGGCGTTGTTCGTGCGCGGGGTAGCGATAGCCGTGCATTAATATGATCGCGATACTGGTGAGCCCTTTGTCGCGTGCGGCTTGCAGCGATGCGCGCGCGGCGGCTTCGTCGAGCGGTGTCAGGACGGCGCCATCGGGGCCGACGCGCTCGGCGATTTCGGCGACCGCGGCGTGCGGCGGCGCGATGCGGTCGAGGCGGCGTGCGAAGAGTTCGGGGCGATCCTGATAGCCGATGGTGAGTGCGTCGCCGAAGCCGCGGGTGATCGCGAGCAAGGTCGGTTCGCCCTTGCGTTCGAGCAGGGCGTTGGTCGCGACGGTCGATCCCATGCGGATCGCGAGCGGCGGCAGCGGACCCGCGCCTGCGCCGGTCAGGTCGCGGATCGCGCCCACCGCGGCATCGCCCGGGCGCGCGGGGTCTTCCGAAAGATATTTGGTCGTGACCACGGTGCCGTCGGGCGACCGCGCGACGACGTCGGTGAAGGTGCCGCCGCGGTCGATCCAGATTTGCCAGTCAGTCGGGGGTGCCATTGTCGGGCCAGCGAATGACGATGGCGAGGCTGTTGTCAACCGCGGTGCGGCTCCAGCTGCCTTTCAATTGCCGCTCGATCAGCGTGCGGATGAACTGGGTGCCGAAACTTTCGCTGTCGATGTGCGGGGTTTCGCGAAGATTGCTTTCGACCCAGCGCAGCTCGACATCCTTGTCGATACGGCGCCAGCCGACCACCAGATCGCCTTCGCCCGCGAGCGCGCCATATTTGATGCTGTTGGTGACAAATTCGTGGACCGCCAGCGAAAGCGCCTGGGCACCTTCATCGTCGAGTTGGACGACGGGGCCGGTGATCGCGGCAAGCTGGTCGGGCGACCGTCCGGCGATTTCGAGTTCGCGCTGGACGATGCGGCCGAGTTCGACGCTGTCGACGGCGCCGGTGACGAGCATCTGCTTGGCGTCGGACAGGGCGCGCATCCGGCCGTCGAATTTCTCCTCGAAATCCGCGAGGCTTTCCGATTCGCGCAGCGTGATGCGGGCGAGAGCGCCGATACGGGCAAAGGCGTTTTTCATCCGGTGCGCCATTTCGCCGATCATCAGTTCGCGATCCTCGGCATGGCGCGCCTTTTCCTCCGCCAGCGCCTGGGCCGCGTCGATCCGCCGCCGCTGAACGCGGTGAAGCTGGGTCGCGAGCAATGCCACGGCGATGCCGAAGATCATGATGGCGAGCGGGCGCCCGAGCCGTTCGAGCAGGCGGCCAGAGGAAATGCGCATCGTCCATTGCCGGTCGGCAACGCGCAGCACCTGTTCCTGCGCGTCCCAGCCCATTGCGCCCTTGCGAAAAACAAGCGGTGCCGCAGGGCCTTCGCCCGCGTAGATTTCGATGCCGTCGATGGTGTCGAGCTGCGTTCCGAGCACCGCTTTCATCATGTCTGCCGTGCGGAATGGTGCGTAGACGAACGCTTCGATCGCGCGGGTGCCGGGCGCCGTGGCGACCGTGTCGGGGTTCGCGCCGACCGGGGTGCGGGCGTAAACGGGCAGGTAGATCAGAAAGCCCGGCTGTTTGGCGTCGGTCACTTTTTCCTGCGCGAGCTGGACGATGCCGCTCGCCGCGGGCTGGCCGGTCTGCCAGGCGCGGCGCATCGCGGCGCGGCGGGTCGGTTCGCTGTACATGTCGAAACCGAGCGCCGCATCGCGGCGCGGCGTGTGGGGTTCGACGAGGACGACGGGAAAGCCGATCGGCTGGTCGGTGGTGGGCCACGCCTTGATGTCGCGGCCGTAGTTTTCGCGCAGTTTCGCCTCGACCGCCGCGGGGGTCGCGGCGCGCATCGCGGCGGCGATGCCGACCCCCTCCATCCCCGGCGCCTGCACCTGCGGTTGCAGCGCGGCGAGATAGGCGCGGATGGCGGGGCCGCTGGCGGCGGCGTCGGATTGATAGAGCGCGCGCACCCCCTTCAGCACCGCGACATGATCGTGCAGCCGCATGTTGACCTGCGACGCGACACGCTCGGCGCGATCAGCCTCTTCCGATTGATTATACAGGAAACTTGCAGTCGCGGCGGCGAGCGTTGCCAAGAGGATGACCAGCCCGACAAACCGGACCAGCAGCGCCAACAGCCGATCTGCCCATGAATTAGGGCGCATTTTTTGTTCCTGCCTGCTGGCTGCCGCGGCAGCGCCCCCCTCGCGGTGATGGATGTTCCACGCGGCGCGGGCGTTGGCAAGAATATTTCGCGAGACGGCGATATTGCCGCGAATGGGTTGCGGAGCGCAACCTTTTCCCTATGCTGCAACCTTGGGAAAAGGAGCGTCGCGGGATGATTATTTACGGGTCTTTGGTGTCGCCGTTCGTGCGCAAATTGCTGGGTTATCTGGGGGAAAAGGGCATAGCCTTTGACCTGAAGGGCGTCGGCATCGGCGATCCCGATCCGGGATTTCGTGCCGCGTCGCCGCTCGGCAAGATGCCGGCGATGGACGATGATGGCTTCCTGCTGGCCGATTCGAGCGCGATCATCCAGTATCTGGAAGCGAAGCATCCCGACCCCGTGCTGATCCCGGCCGATCCGCAGCAGCGCGGGCAGGTGATCTGGTGGGAAGAATTCGGCGACACGGTGTTCGCGGCGTGCAGCGGAAAGATGTTCTTCAACCGGATCGTCGCGCCGAAGTTTCTGGGCCGCGAAGGCGATCTGGCGGCGGCCGCGCAGGCCGAAGGCGAGGAACTGCCCAAGCTGCTCGACTATCTGGAAAGCGCGATCCCGGCTTCGGGTTTCCTTGTCGGCGACCGGCTGACGCTCGCCGACCTGGCGGTGGCGTCGCCGCTGATGAACTTGCGCCATTGCGGCGCGTGCATCGACGCCGCGAAGCACCCGAAGATTGCCGCGTGGAGCGAGGCAATCCTGTCGCGGCCGAGCATGGCGCCGTGGATCGCCAAGGAAGAACGGCTCATCGCGCGCGTCATGGGCGGCTGAGTTATGGGCGGCTGAATGGCCGATGAGGATGACGCTGCGGCCGGGTTCGACCGATCGCGGCCTTATCCGCCCCACCCCAAAATCCGCCCCTCGTCGCGCGCCGTGTATTAGCCGAATAAAACCCCTTGCCAATCATGCGCTACAAATGTAGCACGCTACAAATGTAGCGCATGAGGTGAGTCGCATGTTGTCCAGTTTGCCGCCGCGGGAACGCGAAATCGTCGATATCCTATATGAGCGCGGGGCTTCGACGGTCATCGAGATCGGCGAGGCGCTGGCCGACGCTTTGTCGGGATCGGCGATCCGCGCGATGCTGAAGCGCCTCGAAACCAAGGGCTTTGTCGTTCGCGAGCAGTCCGAACGCGGTTTTGTCTATGCGCCGAGCGTGTCGGACAAGACCGCGCGCAAATCGGCGCTCAGCCAGGTCGTGCGCGTCTTTTTCAACGGATCGGCGACGAGCGCGGCCGCCGCGCTGCTGGGTATGCAGGACGAAATGAGCACCGCCGAACTCGACGAGCTTGAACAGATGATCGCCAAGGCACGCGAGGGGAAGGAATGATGCTGACCACCGCCATGTTGCTGGGCCTTGCCTGGAAATCCGCCCTTGTCGCGGCGCTGACGCTGGGGCTGCTTCGCCTCGCGCAGGGGCGTTCGGCGGGCGAGCGGTCGATGATCGCCCATGCCGGGCTTGCCGCGCTGCTCGCCTTGCCGGCCGCGATGCTGCTGCTGCCGCAATGGGCGCCGCTGCCCGCGCACTGGTTCGCCGCGCCCGCGGCCGAAACGACCATAACAGGGGGATCGGCGATCGATCCGGCCCCCGCCACGGCGTCAGTCCCTGTCGTGGTGGAAAGCGCCGGATCGACGCCGATCATTTCGGCGGGGAGCGACCTTGCCCCCTTTCTCTATCTTGTCCCCCTGCTTTTGCTGTCGGGAGTGATGATGCTCGCGGTGGTGCGTTTGTTCGCGATGCGCGGACGCGCCGAGATTCTGGTCGAACGGTCGTGGCTGTCGGCGCTGGCCGAAGCGCAGCGGCGCATGGGGTTCAAGCATGGCACCGCGCTGCTGGTCAGCGACGAACTGCGCTCGCCGATCAGCTGGGGCGTGCTGCGCCCGACGATCGTGCTCAGCCCGAAGGCGGTCGCCGCATCGGGTGAGGCCGAGGCGATCATCGCGCACGAACTGGCGCATGTCGCGCGGCTCGACTGGGCGAAACTGCTGGGGGCGCGGGTCGCCTGTGCGGTCTTCTGGTTCAATCCGCTGGTGTGGATGCTGGCGCGCGAGAGCCACCAATTGCGCGAGGAAGCCGCCGACGATGCGGTGCTGATGGCCGACATCGACGGGCCCGATTATGCGACCTTGCTGGTCGGCGCCGCGCGGCACGACAATCAGGGCGCGCTGCTGGCGGCGCATGGCGTCGCACCGGGCAAGGACAGCCTGAAGCGCCGGATTACCCGCGTCCTCGACGGCAGCCTGAAGCGCGGGCCGGCCAGCGCGAGCTGGATCCTGATGAGCCTGGTGGTGCTGGCGGGTGTGACGGCGCCGCTTGCCGCCTTTTCGGCGACGGCCAGCCCCGCGGCGACGGCGGACGTCCACACCGACGTCGCCGCGACCTCCAGGAAGACGTCGACGCTGACATCGCCGTCGGCGGCAGCCGGAAAGACCGCAGCGGCCGACGATAGGGCGGTTGCCGCCGCGACATCGCAGACGCTCTCCGCCGAACAGCTGGTGAGTATGCGTGCGGTGGGCGTCACCCCAGAATATGTTGCCGAAATGCGCGAACAGGGCGGCTCGCTCGACGCCGACGAGATCATCTCGGCCAAGGCGAGCGGGATTGACCCGGCCTATATCCGGCAGATGCGCGGCGTCATTCCAGGCGCCGATTTCGACGCACTGGTCGGTGCACGGCATGTCGGCGTCAACGCGGCCTTTGCCCGCGACATGAAATCGCACTTCCCCGACGTCGGCATCGACGACCTGATCGCGCTGAAGGCGATGGGGGTCGACTGCGATTTCGTTACCGACATGCAAAGGTCGGGGGTGAAGATGCGCGACGCCGACGATGCGATCGAACTGCGCGCGACGGGGTGGGTCGGCGCGACCAAATCCCGTCCCGCGCGCGCGTCCCGGTCGGTCACGAAAGCGGTGCGCGGCGAGAATGTCGCGGTGGTCGATATGGAACGCGGCGTCATCGAGGCGCGGGGCGCCGACGGCCGGACCGCCCAGATCGCATTCCCCGTGACACCCGAACCGCCCGAGCCGCCCGTCCGCGACTGACGCCCGGCCATTCGTCCGCACCCGCGGACGCTTAATCGAAACCCTGTTTGGAAACGCCGTTGCGGCGGCGAGCGATGACGCTTGCCCGGCGCACGGAGGGAGGAGTGTACCCAATGAAAGCCCTGTATCTTGCCGGCGGCGCCGCGCTGTTGTCGATCCTCGCCTGCGCCGCGCCGACCGCCGCCGCCGATCCGCTGGTCCTGAGCGACGTCAGCTGGGTCGCCGAACCGGCGGGCGGAAAGAAGGGCGCGCCGCGCGTCCGCATCCAGCATAAACAGTCGCGCAGCGATCAGGCGCTTGACGGCTCGCGCCCCTATTTCGCCGCCGCCGAGGCCGCGCTCGGCCAGAGCACGCCGGGGCCGGTCCGCTTTACCGTGACGCATGATGCGGGGACGCTGGCATGCACCGGCACGCTGACGCGGGCGTTCGAGGGGAAGGGCGAATGCCGCTTCACCTCCGATCCGGGTTTCGAGCGGGCGTTGGGCGATCGCGGCCTGTCGCCGGACCGCCGCTCCACCCTGCTCGCGATGCTGATGGTCGACGCGACGATCGAGCTGGCCGATGGGCTGGCGAAGGAAGGCGTGCGGCCGAAGGATGCCGACGACCTGATCGCGGCGGCGGCGCTGGAGGTCAGCCCCGACTATATCCGGGACCTGCGGTCCGAGGCGCTGGTGCTGACCGACGTCGAGGATGCCATCGCGTGCAAGGCGCTGGGCGTCGACGGCGCCTATGTCCGCGGGCTCGCCGCGGCGGGATACCGAAAGCTGAGCGCCGACGAGGTGGTCGGCATGAAGGCGATGGGGGTGACGGGCGCATATGCGCAGGCGATGAACCGCGCGGCGGGGGGCGTTTCCAAGTGACGCGATGGACCAGCCTGATGGCGGTTGCGGCCGCGCTCTCCACCCCCGCGCTGGCGCAGGAGACGGCGGCGCCGAGCGGCGACACGCCGCCGCCCGCGCCGACCGAGGCGCCCGCGGGCGGCACCAGCAATGCGGCGCGGCAGGTTTATGCGCCCGCCGACTTTGCGCGCTATTCGCCCAACAACGCCTATGACATGCTGATCCAGGTCCCGAGCTTCCAGATCCGCGACAATGAAAATCTGCGCGGGCTGGGGCAGGCGACGGGCAATGTGCTGTTCAACGGCGAGCGGCCGTCGAACAAGGGCGACGACATGTACACCCAATTGTCGCGCATCCCCGCGGGCAATGTCGAACGGATCGAGGTCATCGACGGCGCCACGCTCGATATCCCCGGATTGTCGGGGCAGGTCGCCAATATCGTCTATCGCGCCGATGCTTTTTCGGGGCAGTTTTCGTGGAAACCCGAATTTCGCGCGCATTACACCGACCCGTTGTTCACCCGCGCCGACGTGTCGGTGCGCGGCCGTACGGGCGCGATCGAATATGAGGTCGCGCTGAACAACGACGATTCGGCGCGCAGCGGGGCGGGCGGGCCGACGCTGATCTATGACGGCGCGGGGAACATCACCGAACGCCGCACGGACATCTGGAACACCCATTATGACACGCCGAAGCTTTCGGGGCGGATTACGTGGGACCCGGCGGGCGATACGGTTGCCAATCTGGGCGGTCATTACCAGCGCAAATATGATCGTTATTACGAGGATGGCGTGCGCACCGGCCCCGGCCTGCCCGACAGCATCCGCACGGTGTATGAAAATGCCGACAGCTGGAATTACGAGGTCAGCGGCGACTATCAGTTCGGGCTTGGCCCCGGAAAGCTGAAGCTGATCGGGCTTCGCCGGTTCAGCCACGAACCCTATCGGCAAGAGATCATCGCGACCCCCGACGGCGGCATCGCGACCGGCGACCGTTTTGCGCAGACCGGCGACCTGGGCGAGACGATCGGGCGCGGCGAATATCAGTGGACGATGTTCGGCGGCGACTGGCAATTGTCGGGCGAGGCGGCGTTCAACACGCTCGACAATGTCGCCTCGATCGCGGTGCTCGACCCGGCGGGGGCATGGGTCGACCAGCCGTTCGAGGGCGGCACCGGACGCGTCAGCGAGGATCGGTACGAAGGATTGCTGAGCTTTGGCCGCAAGCTGACCGACAAGCTGAATGTCCAGATCATCGCCGGCGCCGAACATTCGACGATCACCCAGACGGGCATAAACGGCCTGACGCGCAGCTTTTTCCGGCCCAAGGGATCGGTCTCGCTGGCGTGGACGCCCGCGCCCGATTTCGACATTTCGGTCAAGCTGAGGCGCCGGGTGCTCCAGCTTTCCTTCTATGATTTCCTTGCGCGGGCCTTTCTGAACGACGGCAACCAGAATGAAAGCAACAATGACCTGAGGCCCCAGCAGGACTGGACCTATGAGGCCGAGATCAACAAGAAATTCGGCGCGTGGGGATCGACGAAGATCATCCTGATCTATCGCGACGTCGAAGACCGCGTCGATGTCATTCCGATCGGCACCAACGGCGAGGCGGTCGGCAATATCGCGAAGGCGAAGGCGGGCGCGATCGACTGGACCGCGACGATCAACCTCGACCCCGCCGGGATCAAGGGCATGCGGCTGGAACCCCGGCTGCTGCTTCAGAAAAGTTCGCTGCGCGATCCCTTCACCGGCGAGAAGAGGCAGTGGAACGGCTTCACCGACACGGTGATCAGCCTGGGCCTGCGTCACGACATTCCGGCCAGCGACTGGGCGTGGGGCGGCGACGTCGAATATGCCCATTATCAGCCCCATTATCGCCGCAACCAGGTCGACAAGGTCTGGGAGGGCCCGGTCTGGGCATCGGTCTTTGTCGAGCATAAGGATGTGCTGGGGCTGACCGTGCGCGCGTCGGTGCGCAACATCGCCAACGCGCGGTCGAAGCGCGACCGGACGGCCTATACCGGGGTACGCGGTGAAAGCCCGGTCAGCTTTGTCGAAGAGCGCGACCGGCTGATCGGGCCGATCTTTTCCTTTTCGGTGCGCGGGACGTTCTGACCGGCTAAAGGAGTGTGATGGTGGCGCGCCGGATCAAAATCTATTTCGACGGCGGCTGCCGTCCCAATCCGGGCAAGATGGAGACCGCCGTCGTGACCGGCGGCGCCGCGACGGTCGTGCGCGACGCGGGGATCGGCAGCAGCCTGGATGCCGAGTGGCTGGCGCTGATCGCGGCGCTGCGACTGGCGCGCGATCTGGCGTTGCCGAATTTCGTCCTGCTCGGCGACGCCGCGGCCGTGGTGGCGCAGGCGAACGGCACGATGCGCGCCCGCGGCGCCGCGGCGGGCCATCTGGCCGCGTTCCGCGCGCTCGTCGGCGATGGGGCGTCGCCCGCGGTCCGCCACGTCAAACGGACACAAAATCTGGCGGGAATTGCGCTCGCGCGGCAAAGATTGCTGTAAATCCGCATCATCACTTGTTAAGCGCCGGCGCCTATCCTTGGGTGACACAGCGGAAGACCGGGGCGTTGAAACAGACCTATCCCTTGCCCGTCCACCATAGCTGGCCGCTTTACGAGCGCGACCGCTTCTTCGAGCTTGGGCAGCTTCACGGGAACGAGGCGCTGGACCCGGTTCCCGACCTCGACACGATCGTCGCGCCGATGCGGCCTGCACGGCTGGGCCAGTGGGAATGCGACCTGACCGACAACAACCGGCTGACCTGGTCCGACGATGTCTATGACATTTTCGGCATCCCGCGTGGGGCCGCGGTCACCCGCGAAGAGAGCGTCGCGCTGTATGGCGAGCCATCGCGAGCGGCGATGGAGAAGCTGCGCGCCTATGCCATCAAGCATCGGCGCGGCTTTACGATCGATGTCGAAATCAAGCCCGCGCAGGCGCCGCGCCGGTGGATGCGCCTGATCGCGGCGCCGGTGTGCGCCGACGACCGGGTGATCCGGCTGCACGGGCTGAAATTCCTGGTGCCCGACGCAAATGGTCCCGAATTTTGAACCGATCGATCAACCGGGCCTGAGAAACCACCGTTCTGGCAGTATTGCCGCCGCCTTTCGTTGACGTGCCCGCGCCTTCGCCGCAGCGGTCGAACGGCAGACGCGGCGCGCGCTGACGCGCCAGCCGCGCCTGGTGATTCCATTCATTCCCGAAGGCATTTGCCCCGTATATGAAGTTCTTTAATCGGTTTGCGCCGGCCGCGCACAATATGGCTATCGACCTGGGTACGGTGAACACCGTTGTATATGTGCGGGACAAGGGCATCGTGCTCAACGAGCCGTCGGTCGTCGCGCTGGAGACGCGCGACGGCATCCGCCGCGTCAAGGTCGTCGGCAACGAGGCCAAGTTGATGATGGGCAAGACCCCCGACAATATCCAGGCGATCCGCCCGTTGCGCGACGGGGTGATCGCCGACATCGATGTCGCCGAACAGATGCTCAAGCATTTCATGGACAAGGCGCAGGGCGGGGCGAGCCGGTTCATGCAGCGCAGCAATGTCGTGATCTGTGTGCCGTCGGGATCGACGATGGTCGAGCGCCGCGCGATCCGCGATGCGGCGACCAACGCCGGTGCGGTGTCGGTGCAGCTGATCGAGGAATCGCTGGCCGCCGCGATCGGCGCCGGGCTGCATGTCACCGAGCCGCGCGGGGCGATGGTCGTCGATATCGGCGGCGGTACGACCGAGGTTGCGGTGTTGTCGCTGAGCGGCATTGCCTATAGCAATTCGGTCCGCGTCGGCGGCGACAAGATGGACGAGATGATTTCCTCGTCGATCCGGCGAAGGCATAATCTGATGGTGGGCGAAATGACCGCCGAGCGCGTCAAGCTGACGATCGGATGCGCGACCCCGCCCACCGACGATGGCATGGTCATGGGGGTGAAGGGCCGCGATCTGGTGACCGGCCGCCCCGCCGAGGTGCAGGTGACCGAAGCCGAGATTGCCGAGGCGCTGGTCGAGCCTGTCGGGCAAATCGTCAGCGCGGTGCGCGCGGCGCTCGAACAGACACCGCCCGAACTGTCGGCCGACATCATCGACGAGGGGATCACGCTGACCGGCGGCGGCGCGCTGTTGCGCCGGATGGACAAGGCGATTGCGAAAGCGACCGGGCTACCGGTGGTGGTGGCCGACGATGCGTTGATCTGCGTTGCGATGGGCGCCGGGCGCGCATTCGAGAACCCCATCTATCATGGCGTGCTGATCGCGGCGTAAGCGGGCCGAAACGGGTCACGAATGGCGGTTTTGGGGTGGGGAGTGGGCGTTCGCTGAGTATCTTTCGTCATCCCGGACTTGATCCGGGATCCATAGCTGAACCGTCGTCATGGACCCCGGATCAAGTCCGGGGTGACGAGGATGGATAGGTCCGCTTCCAGTCGAAACTCGCCTTGCCCCGCTGGACACGCGCGCTTAATCCACGCACATGAGCGGCGAGAAAATCTTCATCAGCGCGAACGACCTGCTTGCCGACTCGTTTCGGCTCGCCATGCAGGTGCTGGACAGCGACTTTCGGCCGACGCACCTGGTCGGCATCTGGCGCGGCGGCGCTCCGGTCGGGATCGCGGTGCAGGAACTGCTCGACTATCACGGCCAGCACTGCGACCATATCGCGATCCGCACCTCGTCCTATCACGGGATCGACAGGCAGGACGCCGAGGTCAGGGTCTTCGCGCTGGGCTATCTCATCGACACGCTCAACCCCGACGACCGGCTGCTGATCATCGACGATGTCTTCGACAGCGGCCGCAGTATCCGCGCCTTCATCGCCGAACTGAAGGCGCGCTGTCGCCACAATATGCCCCGCGACATCCGCATCGCGACCGTCTGGTACAAACCGGGCCGCAACGTCACCGACCTCCGCCCCGATTTCTTTGTCCACGAAACCGACCAATGGCTGATCTTTCCGCACGAGGTCGACGGGCTGACGATCGACGAGATCCGGCGGCACAAGCCCGAAGCGGCGATCATCTTGCGCGAAGAGGAGCAACCCGATGGCTGAAGGTTTCGCATCGGCCGACGACCGCGCCGCCTTTATCGCGGGCCTGCCCAAGGCAGAGCTGCACCTTCATATCGAAGGCTCGCTCGAACCCGAACTGATGTTCACCCTGGCGCAGCGCAACAAGGTCGCCATTCCCTTCGCGACCATCGAGGAGGTGCGCGCCGCCTACGCCTTCTCGAACCTCCAGGATTTTCTCGACATCTATTATCAGGGGATGGGCGTCCTCCACCGCGAACAGGATTTTTACGACCTGACGGCGGCCTATCTTGCGCGCGCCCACGCCGACGCCGTGCGCCACGTCGAAATCTTCTTTGACCCGCAGGGCCATACGGCCCGCGGTGTCGCGTTCGGGACGGTCATCGCGGGCATCACCCGCGCGCTCGACGCCGCCGCGGCCCGCTACGGCATGACGTCGAAACTGATCATGTGCTTCCTCCGCCATCTCAGCGAAGCCGAAGCCGAGGCCACTCTCGACGAAGCCCTGCCTTACCTCGACCGCATCGACGGGGTGGGGCTCGATTCGTCCGAGGTCGGGCATCCGCCCGCCAAGTTCGCGCGCGTTTTCGCAAGGGCGCGAGGTCTCGGCCTCAAGCTCGTCGCCCACGCGGGCGAGGAAGGGCCGCCCGCTTACGTCCACGAAGCACTCGACCTGCTGAAAGTCGACCGCATCGACCATGGCAATCGCAGCCTCGAAGACCCCGCGCTTGCCCGGCGGCTGGCGGCGGAGGGCATGACGCTCACCGTCTGCCCGTTATCGAACCTCAAGCTCTGCGTCGTGGGCGACATGGCCGACCATCCGCTTCGCACGATGCTGAACGCTGGCCTGAACGCGACGGTGAACAGCGACGATCCCAGCTATTTCGGCGGCTATGTGAACGGCAATTATCTGGCCGTCGCCGACGCGCTCGACCTGTCGAAAGACGAGCTGCTGACGCTCGCGCGCAACAGCTTCTCCGGCTCTTTTCTGAGCGACGCCGAAAAGGCGCGCCACCTCGCCGCAATCGACGCTTACGCCTGATCCCGCCGCGAGTTTGAAGACGGCCGGAGGGGCTATTGGCGCGACGTTGCGGCCCCTCCACCATCCGCTTCGCGGACGGTCCCCCTCCCCATCGCAAGTCGATGGGGAGGATTTAAATGCCCGCTTCCCACCCCAATGCCGACCTCCCGCTACCCCACCGCGCGATCGCGGCCTTCCCAATAGGGCGCGCGGAGTTCGCGGCGGAGCACCTTGCCTGACGGATTGCGCGGCAACGCGTCGATGAATTCGACGCTCTTGGGAATTTTATACGCCGCGATCCGTGTCCGTGCCCAGGCCACGACATCCGCAGGGTCAAGCGTCGCGCCCGCTGCGGGGACGATCAGCGCCTTCACGCTTTCTCCCCATTTATCGTCGGGCACGCCAATCACCGCGACGTCAGCGACGCCGGGACAGCCCATGATTGCCCCCTCGACCTCGGCCGGATAAACATTCTCCCCGCCCGACACGATCATGTCCTTGATCCGGTCATGGACGTAGTAAAACCCTTCGGCATCGCGATATCCCACGTCGCCAGTGTGGAGCCAGCCGCCCGCGAGTGTTTCTTCGGTCGCCTTTTGCCGGTTCCAATAGCCCTTCATCACGATGCCGCCGCGGATCGCGATTTCCCCGATCTCGCCGTCACCAAGCTCATTCCCGGCGCCATCGAGGATCGCCATCGCGGCACCCGGCCAGGGCTTGCCGCATGAGGTCAATTTGCCCGGCAGGTCATGCGCGCTGGGCGAGAGGTAGGAGCCGCCCCCCGCGGATTCGGTCATGCCGTAAAATTGCACAAAGTCGCATCCGAAGACCTGGCGCGCGCGGCGCAGCACATCCTCCGCGATCGGCGACGCGCCATAAGCGATCGACTTGAGCAGCGGATAGCCGCCGGCATTTGCGTCGGGCTGGAGCAACATCATCTGGATCATCGCGGGCGCCAGAAAGGCATGAGCGACATCTTCCTCGCGCATCATGCTTACGGCGCCGGCGGCCGTAAAGTCCTTGACGAGGACCAACCGTCCGCCCTGTGCCAGCCCGGAGAAGCTGACGTTCGTGCCCGCGACGTGGAACAAGGGCATGACGATCATCACCGTCTCGTCCTCGCCATAAGCGAAGCCATCGACCTCAGTCGCGGCTTCGAGAAACGTGCGGTAGTTCGCATTCGTCAGCACGACGCCCTTCGGCAGCCCGGTCGTCCCGCTGGTATAAAGCTGGAGCACATCGTCGGCGAGTTCCGGCGGGTCGGCGAGCGGCGCGTCGGAAGCGCCGCCCAGCCAGGTATCGAACGGCTCGAATGCCGGGTGCTCGCCATAAAGTGCGATCAGTCGCGGCGGCGCCGCCAACTCCGCTACGGCGGCGAGCGCACAGTCGAAGAAATCCTCTCCCACGAACAGCAGCTTCGGTCCGGCATCGCCCAGGATGAAGCCGATTTCCGCCGGCGCAAGGCGGCAGTTGATCGGTGCGAAACAGGCGCGTGCGCGCGCGGCGCCGAAGAAGAGCGGATACCAGCTGTCGTGGTTCTTGGTCAGCGCCGAAACGCGGTAACCGGGCGCGACGCCCGATGCGACCAGGGCATTGGCGACCCGATTGGAACGAGTGTCGAGATCGGAAAAGCTCGTCTCCCGCGTCCCGAACTTCACCGCCGTTGCCTGTCCCCTGACCCGCGCCTGCGCCGCCGGAATATCCGCCAGCGTCCGGATGGCCTCCAGATCGATCATTTCGCTCTCCCACCGTCGTTTCGACTTGAATTAGATAGAATACTAAGCAAATGTTTGACCAGCCCAAAAATCGAGAGGATTGGCCTTGTTCGACCACCCCATATTGCCCACGACGATCGTCGGAAGCTACCCCCAGCCAGACTGGCTGATCGACCGCGAGCGGTTGAAGGCCAGCCTGCCCCCGCGCGTGCGCGCCGAAACGCTGTGGCGCATCCCCGAACCCTGGCTCGCCGATGCGCAGGAGGCTGCGACCTTGATGGCGATCCGCGATCAGGAGGAACTGGGCATCGACATTGTCGGCGATGGCGAAATGCGGCGTGAAAGCTATTCAAACCGCCTTGCCACCGCGCTGTCCGGGATCGACCGCGAAAAGCACGGGACCGCGATCGACCGCACCGGCAACGCCAATCCGGTGCCGCTCGTGTCGGGGCCGATCCGCCGCGTCGCGCCGATCGAGTCGCAGGACGCCGCTTTCCTGCGCCGCCATTCGACCAAGCCCGTGAAGCTCACTCTGCCCGGCCCGTTCACGATGACGCAGCAGGCCGAAAATGGCTATTATCCAGACGCGCGGTCGCTCGCCATGGACTATGCCGACGCGGTCAATGCCGAGGTGAAGGATCTGTTCGCTGCCGGCGTCGATGTCGTCCAGCTCGACGAGCCTTATTTGCAGGCGCGCGCGGCGGAGGCGAACAGCTACGCCATCGAGGCGATCAACCGCGCGCTCGATGGCGTCGGCGGCACCACCGCGCTCCACATCTGCTTCGGCTATGCGATGGTGCATCATGGCGCGGGCGCGACCGGACCGAAGCCCAAGGCCTATGACTTCCTCGCCGAACTCGAAGCGTCGGCGATCGACGTCATCTCGATCGAAGCGGCGCAGCCGGGGCTGGACCCTGCGATCCTTGCCGAACTGCCGACCAAGACGATCATGTACGGCGTGCTCGACCTGTCGATTCCCGAGGTCGAAACGCCCGAGGTTGTCGCGGGCCGCATCCGCGAGGCGCTGCGCTACGTCGACGCCGAACGCCTGTGGATCGCGCCTGATTGCGGGATGAAATACCACAGCCGCGAGCATAGCCAGGCAAAGCTGAAGGCCATGGTCGACGGCACCGCGATGGTGCGGGCGGAGTTGGCTTAACGCTCCCCTCCCGCTTGCGGGAGGGGTCGGGGGTGGGCAGCAGCGTAGCAATGGCCCTCCCCGCTGCGACTAGCGAACAAGTTCGCAAGTCTCGCTGCCCCTCCCGCGCGCGGGAGGGGTTTAACCGTCGATAAAATCGGTCAGCAGCGGCACGACCACGTCAGGCGCCTCGACCGTCGGCAGATGTCCGGCGCCGGGGATCACCTCAAGCCGCGCGCCCGCAATCGCCTCCAAAATTTCGTCATGGTGCGCGCGGCTGGTGATGCCGTCTTTCTCGCCCCAAATCAGCAAGGTCGGCACCGCAATCTCGCCGAGCCGCGGGCGGCTGTCGATGCGCGCCATGATCGCGCGCTGCTGCGCGAGGAAGATGTCAGGGACCGTATCGGCCGCCATCCCCCGCGCGATACCCAGCAGACGCGCATCACCCCGCTTTTCCTCGGGAAACAAGATCGGGATGCGCTCTTCGACGACTTGGTCGAAACGGCCGCTCTCCACCAAGTCGACATAGCCCTGCCGCCGCGCCGTCTGTGCCGGTCCGTCGGCCGAGGCGAGCGTCGAGATCAGGGCGAGCTTTGCGACGCGCTCGGGCGCCCGGCGCATCACCTCGAACGCGATGAAGCCGCCCATCGCGTGCGCAACCAGCGCGAATTTCGGCGGGGCATCGACCAGCAGGCGCTGCGCAAAACCCTCGATCGTGTCGTCGCTCTGATTGTCGGCGATGATGACTTCGCGATCGGGCCACGCATTGAGCAAGGGTTGCCAGACCGCATCGGTGAGCAGCTGGCCGGTGATGAGGACAATAGGCAGGGACATCAGACCACCTGATGCAGGAGTGGTTCGCCTGCGACAAGGCGGCGGCAATTTTCGTGCGCCACGGCCAGGCTGCGCACCAGCGTTTCGGGCGTAAGCCAGGCGATATGCGGTGCCAGCACCGCATTCGGCAGTCCCAGCAAAGGGTTGCCGCGCGGCAATGGCTCGTCGGCAAAAACGTCGAGCCCGGCGCCGCGAAGATGTCCCGAAGCCAGCGCGTCGACCAGCCGCGCCTGATCGACCAATTCACCGCGCGCGGTGTTCACCAGCACCGCGCCCTTTTTCATCGCGAAGGGGTCGATGCTCGCACGTGTTTCCTCGGTCAGCGGCATGTGCAGCGATACGATATCGCTTTCCGCGAGCAACCGATCGATCGGCCAAAATTCATAAGGACCATCGCGTGTGCTTCGCGCGGTATAGACGATTTTCGCGCCGAGCGCGGCGAGCACCGGCGCGAGCAATTGTGCCGAATTGCCGAAACCCACCAGGCCGACGGTACGCCCGCCAATTTCGCCGACACTGTCCAATTCGGACGGGTCGGCGGTCCAGCCCTCCCCGGCGCGCGTCCGCGCGTCGAAGAAACAGGTCCGGCGCAACACCGCCATCATCAGCGACAGCGCCATTTCGGCAACCGCCTGGCTGTTGGTGCCCGGCATGTTGCACACTGCGACGCCAGACCCACGCGCTGCATCGAGCGCGATCGTGTTAACCCCAACGCCGAGCTTCTGGATCAGTTTGAGTTTCGGCGCAGCGGCAATGAATTGGGCGGTCACCGGGGTCAGCACATGGAGCAATACGGTGATGTCGGGTGCGACCTCGTCGAGCGGTGCCGCCTCGTCGACATGCACGACGACGCCGACGCCAAAGATCGCATCGACCGCTTCGCGAAACCCCGGGCTCGGACGCGCGTGCAGGACGATCATGCCGCGACCCGCCCGATCGCCCCGGCAAAGGCCGAGAAGCCCGCGAACACGGCGTCTGCGCCCATCGTCTCCTCGATGCGCAGCATCTCGTTCCATTTCGCCATGCGTTCGGAGCGCGTGAAGCTGCCGACCTTGAGCTGCCCCGCGTTCCATCCGGTCGCGAGATGCGCGATCGTGACATCCTCGCTCTCGCCCGACCGCGCCGAGACGATCGCGCCCCAACCACGCGCCGTCGCAGCGTCGAGTGCGGCCTTGGCTTCGGTGACGGTGCCGACCTGGTTGACCTTGATCAATGCCGCGTTGCACACCGCCGCTTCGGCGGCGCGTTCGACACGCTCGGCATTCGTCACCAGCACGTCATCGCCGATGATCTGAACACGCTCCCCGATCGCCGCGGTGACGGCCGCCATCGCAGCCCAGTCGTCCTGACCCGCCGGGTCCTCGATCGACAGGATCGGATAGCGCCCCGCCCATTCGACGATGCGCGACGCCATCGCTTCGCTCGTCAGACGCCCGTCATCGAGCGCGAGGCTGTAGCCCGATGCGTCGCCGAGTTCGTTCGCAGCAATGTCGAGCGAAATGAACACGTCCTCGCCCGGGCGGTGCCCGCTCGCTTCGATTGCCTTCGTCAACGTATCGAGCGCATCCTCGTTCGACGCGAAGTTCGGCCACCAGCCGCCCTCGTCGGCGACGCCGCTCAGCGGCCCTTTCGCCTCCATCAGCTTGCCCGCGGCGCGATAGACATCGTCGGTAATTTCGAGCGCGCGGCGGAAGCTGCCCGCCTTGGGGCACATCACCATGAAATCCTGCACGTCGGTGCGCCGCCCAGCGTGGGCGCCGCCACCGAAGATCTGGATTTCGGGGAGGGGCACACGCACCGTCGCGTCGCCCGCGAGATAACGCCACAGCGGCAGCCGCGCATCGGCGGCGGCGGCGTGAAGCACCGCCATCGACGCCGCAACGACAGCGTTGGCGCCGAGCCGCGCCTTGTTGGGGGTGCCGTCGAGCGCGCACAGCGCCGCGTCGACCGCCGCCTGGTCATGTGCATCCATGCCAGCGATCGCGGGAGCGATCTCCGCGCCGATGCCCGCGACGGCGCGCGCCACGCCATAGCCGCCGAAAGCCGCTCCACCGTCGCGCAGGTCGATCGCTTCATGCGCGCCGCGCGATGCACCGGCGGGGGCGATCGCCCGTCCGATCGCTCCCGATGCCAGCACGACCTCGGCCTCGACAGTCGGGCGGCCGCGCGAATCCCAGAGCTGGCGGCCGGTGACGGAGGCGATATGCGAAGTCATGCGAGGGTCCTTTTCCAGTGAGTCACGAGCGCGTCGACGGGCTCTGGCGCGCGGATCAGCGCCCGCGCCTGATCGCGCACGACATGCTTGTGTTCGGGGTCGGTGAGATAGGGCGCGGGCGACTTGCCGTCGACGCGGGCGAGGATCAGCGCGGCCGTCAGTTTTCCCGACCGCAGCAATATGTCCCCGGCATCCTCCCAGTCGATGCCCGCACGATAAGCGGCAACGAGCGCCGCGGCGGCCTCATTGAGCCGTACGTCGCCCGACCACACCGCCTTGAGCAGCAGATGCGTGGTGCAGAAGGCCAGGTCGAAGGCCGGATCGCCATAGACGGCGCATTCCGCATCAAGGAATATGGGGCCATCGGCGCTGACGAGGATATTCTTGGGGCTGACGTCGCCGTGGACGAGCGCGATCTTTCGCCCCGACAGATCGTCGGCGAGCGCGGTCAGCGCCGGCGCCAAGTCGGCGTCATGCCGCGCGACATAAAGCAGAAAAGGATCAACGCGCAGCGCACGGAACATCTCGTCATTGGCGAAGTCTGCGCGGTCGCCATCATTGTCCGCCGTAGCAGCGTGGACGGCAGCGATACCCGTGCCCACCTGGGCCGCGAACGCGCTGTCGATGCGCCCCGCCATCAACTCGTCCTTCCACACCGGGCAGCCGGGAAGAAAGCGCATCGCGAAAGCGTGTCCGGGCAGTTCGGCGAGCACCTCGGGTGCGATCATGCTATCGACGCCGCGCGCGCGGCGCAGCCAGCGCACCTCGCTGGTCCCGCGTTCAACGGGCGCCAGCCATTCGGCGGCGACGCGAAGCTGCGGCAGCGGACGCTTGACGACGATCGGGCCGACAAGGCTCTCAACCTTCCACACGTCGCACGACACGCCGCCGGTCAGGGGGTCGAGCACAATATCGCCCTCACCCAGCAGACCGGCGACGCGCAATTCGTCGATGATGTCGGCGTCCGCCGTCACGTTACAGCTTCTCCCGGATCCACGCGCCGACAAGGTCGGCAGCGTTACGGCGCTCTTCGACCGAATCCTCGAAATAATGGGCACCGGGGATCAGTTCGATCCTTTTGTCGGCACTGCCAAGGAAATCGAAGATCTTGCGCGCGTCGCTCGGAAATACGCCGGTGTCGGCCGTCCCTTGCACGACAAGCGCCGGCGTGTCGTGCTTCGCAAGGTGCGGCTGTCCCTGGCATGGCGAGGTTTCTAGGCTCCACATGTTGAGCCAGGTCTTGATCGTGTTCGCACGGCCGATGCTGGGTGTCCGGTTCGCGACCGCCGGGTCGCCGCGATAGCACCAGTTCGGCTTGCGATCCGATGGGTCGAGCGCGGGATCGACGCAGCGAATGTCGCCCCAGCAGCGGAACATGGGAAAGATGCGGTCGGGAATGCCCGCCGCATTCAGTCGCGCCAGTTCAGCCTTCGCCCAGTCGGTGATCCGCTGGTTGCGCGCGCGCTGCCCGGCGCGATATTTCGCAACGAAGGCGTCGGAATAAGGCGGACCATTGTCAGGGTTGAACGGGTCGAGTTCGGGGTCGGTCGCGACAGGGTCACTCTCGTCGATCACCGATGCATCCATCCAGTCGGTGAGCACTTCGGGGCGCCCCTGATGCGCGTTGAAGCTGATATAGAGATCGCCCTTTACCAATTGCGCGAGCGCATCCTGCCCAACCGAAGGCAGTCTATCGGTGAGCGTCGGCGCAATCGCCTCGGCCTGATAAGCGCCCATCAGCGAGCCGCCGCCCGAATTGCCAAGGATGACGATCGCCTCGACGCCCGCCTCTTCCTTCAGCCATTTCATGCCGACGCCGATATCGAGCACAGCATGTTCGAGCAGGAACTGATCCTCGAAGCCGCGATAGCGCGTGTTCCAGCCAAGGAAACCGAAGCCCTGCCGCGCAAACCATGGGGCGATATAATGTTCGGAAAAATCGACATTATAATGGGTGGCGATAACCGCAACCTTGGGCCGCTTGCCCGCCTCGGTCCAGTAAATGCCCTGGCACGGGTGCCCGCCCGCCTGGATGCGCGGCGCCGTCGGCGACACGCGTCCGATGAATTGCGCGTCCAGTCCCTCAATCCCGTTCGGGTCCATCAATCTCTCTCCTGTTTATGGTATTGGTCAGCGGGTGACTTCAAAGGGCAGCTTATACCCCTCCAGCCCGGCGCGGATCGCTTTCTTGTCGATCTTGCCCGTCGGCCCCAGCGGGATGTCGTCGACGAACAATATGTCGTCGGGCATCCACCAGCGCGCGATCTTTCCGTCGAGATAGGCGCGAAGGTCGTCAGCCGAGGCGCGGGCGGCGGGTTTCAGCTGACAGAGCAGGATCGGCCGCTCGTCCCATTTCGGATGCGCGACGCCGACGACCGCGGCGTTGGCGACCGCGTCATGACCCATCGCGATATTCTCGATCTCGATCGAGCTGATCCACTCGCCGCCCGATTTAACGACATCCTTCGCGCGGTCGGTGATCTGCATATAACCGTCGCCGTCGATCGTGCTGACGTCGCCGGTGTCGAAAAAGCCTTCGGTGTCGAGCACGTCGCCGCCTTCGCCGCCATAATAGGCGGCGGCGATCGTCGGCCCCTTGACCATCAACCGCCCCGGCGTCTTGCCGTCATGCGGCAGGCGGCGGCCCGCATCGTCGACCAGCTTCATCTCCAGCCCGCAAAGGAGCCTCCCCTGCTTCAGCTTATACGCCATCTGCTCGGGTTCGGATTTCGCCGCGACCGACGCATTGGGAACCGACACCGTGCCGAGCGGCGATGTTTCGGTCATTCCCCACCCCTGGATGACATCGACGCCATAATCGTCGCGGAAAGTGCGGATGATCGATTCCGGACACGCCGAACCGCCGATCGTCACACGCTCCAATGTCGTGAAGCGTTTGCCGCTTTCCTGCATATATTGCAGCAACATCTGCCACACCGTCGGCACCGCGGCCGAGTAAGTGACGCCCTCTTCCTCGATCAGATTATAGATGGATTCGCCGTCCATCCGCTGCCCCGGCAGCACCAGTTTCGCGCCGACCGCGGGCGCCGAATACACAACGCCCCACGCGTTCGCATGATACATGGGCACGACGAGCAGCACCGTGTCGCGCGCCGACAGCGCCAGCGCGTCGCGCTGCAACGTCATCAGCGCATGGATATAGTTCGATCGGTGCGAATAGAGCACGCCCTTCGGGTTTCCTGTCGTCCCGCTGGTGTAGCAAAGCCCGCACGCGGCATTTTCGTCGAACCCGCCCCACGCATATTCGGCCGGCTGCCCCGCGATCCAGTCGTCGAAGGCGGTTGCGGCAAAGCCGGTCTGCGGCAGCGATGCCCGATCGCAAAAAAAGATCACCTTCTCGATCGACGGCACCTGCGGCAGCAATTGTTCGACCAGATCGGCAGTCGCGGGATCGGCGATCAGCAGCCGGTCGCCGGCATGGTTTGCGATATAGGCGATCTGTTCGAGGAACAGCCGCGGATTGAGCGTATGGAGCACGGCGCCCATCCCCGCCGCCCCGTACCACGCCGCCAGATGCCGCGCGCCGTTCCACGCCATCGTCGCGACGCGGTCGCCGGGCTTGATTCCTTCGGCGGCCAGCGCGTTCGACACACGTTTCGCATCGGCATGGACGTCGGCATAGGTCGAACGCGCGACGCGCCCCTCGGCATCGCGCGACACAATCTCGCGCGCGCCGTGCCAGTTCGCGGCATGGTCGATGATCCGGTCGACCGTCAGCGGCACATTCTGCATCAACCCGTCCATGCGACCCTCTCTCTATTTTCGCTATAATAGATAGTATACTAAGCATTTTGCCTTTGCAACGCCGCTCTGCCTTGCTTCGCCCGCTCCGCTCTTCTAGCGTGACGCTCGTCGGCACCCCGCCGACAAAGGGGCATAACATAGCGTCCATGCGCACAAACCAGCTTATCATCGCGCTTTTCCAACGCTTCTGCTGGCTCGACGAAGGTCTGCAAGCGCGACTTCACGATCATGGCTGGCCCGACGTCAATCGCCCGCAATCGATGGTGATGACGAATATCGTCAGCGGCATCGTCCGGCCGTCCGACATCGCGCGCAACCTGGGCGTGTCGCGTCAGGCGATCCACAGCACGATCAACCAGATGGTCGCGCTCGGGATGGTGCAACTCGACGTTGACCCCGCCGACCGCCGCCACATGATCGTATCCCTCACCGATCTCGGGGCGCGAATGCGCAAGGATGCCCAGCGGTCGATGGACGCACTTACCGCGCAGATCGCGGCCAAGTTGGGGCAGGACAAGTTTGACGCTCTGCTCGCGGCGCTGGAGGCCGACTGGGGCGACAATATCGGACCCACCGCCTCCGCGCGCCCCGGCGCGTAACACCCTGAACCTACCCCGACAGGGCCGTCGCGACCGCGATCAATCGGCCCGTGGTCATCTCGACCAGCGACGTCGGCAACGCTTCCTTCAGACTGCCGTCCTCGGCGAAAGCGGCGTGCGCGTTCGGCACCAGCACCTGTTCGGGGATCACCAGCATCTGGATTGTCGACAAGATCTGACGAAGGTGCATCAACCCCCGCAGGCCGCCGAACGGGCTGATCGACGCCGACATGATCGCCGCGGCCTTGCCGCGATAGGCGGTCAGCGCGACAAGGCTCTCGTCCCCCGTCGGCCGCGACGCCCAGTCGATCGCATTTTTGAGCAGCGGGGGCAGCGAGCCATTATATTCGGGCGACACGAACAAAAGCCCGTCCTGCGCCGCGAACAGCGCCTTGAGCTTCAGCGCGTCGGGCGGAAAATCATTCGCTTCGCGCGCCGCCGAATAGAGCGGCAGGTCGAATGCCGACAGATCGACGCGCGTGACGCTCGCGCCCTGGGTTTCGAGGCTTGCTGCGGCGAGCTCGCCCAACCTGCGGTTGAATGATCCCTCGCGGGTGCTGCCCACGACGACGGCGATGCTGGTCATTTTCTCTCCCCGACAAGATAATTAGAATACTAACCTATTGTCCGGGCGGCGACCAAATTGCAAGCATCAGGCCTTGATGTCGGAAAGCACTGCCAGCTTGCGCGTTTCATCGCCGAGGTTTTCGATCACGCGGCGCATCAGCCCCTGCAACACCTCAACCTCCTCGTCGGTCATGCCCTTCGTCGCGATCTCGTGAATCTCGGCGTTCATCGGCGCGAGGATCAGTTCGAGCTTCTTGGCATGCGGGGTCAGGTGGATAAAGGTCTTGCGCCGGTCGTCGGCGGTCTTCTTGCGCGTGATCAGCCCGGCCTTTTCCAATCCCTTCAGCGCGACGACCGTCGTCGGTTCGCGCATCCCGACGCGTTCGCTGAGTTCGCGCTGCGTGATGCCGTCCTCGCGCCACAACTGGCGCAGAAAACGCCATTGCCCCGCAGATACGTCATGCGTCAGCGTGCGGCGTTCGAGCAGCCGCGAAAAGGACCGAAAGACCACGCGCGCGAGATAGCCGATGCTGTTTTCCGGGTCGGTATAATATTCGGCTGGATGCCGATAATCCTGAGTTTTTTTCGCCAAAATCCTGCTCCCCTGTCGCGGCACCCGGCGCTTGGCGCCCGTCCGCGCAAGGAGGAACCTTAGGACGCGAAGAATCACCCGGCAACCATCTTCATCGCCGTTTCGCACGACATTCGGCGGCATCATCCGCGATAATATTGGACAAGGTCGCCCTTGATAATTACTTAGATTACTAAGTTAAAGGAGGTGGTGTGCAAAAATTCGTGCGCGAGACAGCGATCGCGGCACCCTTGCCGCTGACGAACGTCGACACCGACATGATCATCCCTGCGCAATATATGAAGGCGCTTACCCGGTCGGGGCTCGGCAAACATCTCTTCCAGGCGCTTCGGTATGCCGAAGATGGCAGCGAGCGCAGCGATTTCATCCTCAACCGGCCACCCTGCCGCGCAGCGGGGTTTCTGATCGCCGACCGCAATTTCGGTTGCGGATCGTCGCGCGAACATGCGGTCTGGGCACTCACCGATTTCGGTATTCGTTGCATCATCGCACCAAGCTTCGGTGATATTTTCGCGAGCAATGCACGCAAGAACGGGCTGCTTCTGATCCGCCTTGCCGACGATCTGTGTGCGCGGCTGCGAGACGCCGTGGCGCTGGCGCAATATGCACCGATCGAAGTGGATCTTGCGGAGCAGACGATCCGCCTGGCATCGGGCGAGACGATCGCTTTCGCGATCGACATCGACGATCGCCGCATATTGATGGAAGGGCTGGACGATATCAGCCGCACGCTGCGCCATGCCGACGCGATCGCGCGGTTTGAAGCGACGGGCTAAAGTCAGCCCCCCAAATCGGGCATCATGTCGGGCGCGGCGATGCACCCCGCAATGGCGCTCGCTGCGGCAAGCGCCGGGCTCATCAAATGTGTCCGGCCGCCGCGCCCCTGCCGGTTCTCGAAATTTCGGTTCGATGTTGCCGCGCAGCGTTCGCCGACTTGCAGCCGGTCGGCGTTCATCCCGACGCACATCGAACAACCAGGTTCGCGCCAATCGAACCCGGCGTCGCGCAGCACCGCGTCAATTCCCTCCGCTTCCGCCTGTCGTTTGACCAGCCCCGACCCCGGGACCACCATGGCGCGGACATGCGGGGCAACGCGGCGGCCACGGACGATATCCGCCGCGACACGCAGATCCTCGATCCGGCTGTTGGTGCAGCTGCCGATGAACACCCGGTCGAGCCGCTGCCCGGCGACTGGCGCGCCGGGCGACAGCCCCATATAGGCGACCGCACGCTCGGCCGCGGCGCGATGCTTGGGATTTTCCAGCATCGCCGGGTCGGGAACGCGCCCGTCGATTGCGACGACCTGCGACGGGTCGGTGCCCCAACTCACCATCGGCCGGACGTCGCTCGCGTTCAGCGCCGCTTCGCGGTCGAACGCCGCCCCGGCATCGCTTGCAAGCCTGTTCCAGCGCGCGACCGCCGCCTCCCACGCCGCGCCCGAAGGCACCGCGGGCCGCCGTGCCAGATAGGCGAATGTTGTCGCGTCCGGCGCGATAAGCCCCGCCCGTGCCCCCATTTCGATGCTGAGGTTGCAGAGCGTCATTCGCGCTTCCATAGACAGCGCCCGGATCGCCTCGCCGGCATATTCGATCACATGCCCCGCGGCTCCATCGACCCCGATTGCGCCAATCAGGTGCAGCGCGAGGTCCTTTGCATGGACATGCGGCGCCAGCTTACCCGCCACAGTGACGCGCATATTGCGCGACCGCCGCTGGCGGATCGTCTGCGTCGCCAGCACATGCTCGACCTCTGACGTTCCGATCCCGAAGGCGAGGGCACCGAAGGCACCATGGGTCGAGGTATGGCTGTCTCCGCAGACGATCGTCATCCCCGGCTGCGATCGTCCCTGTTCGGGGCCGACGACATGAACGATGCCGCCGCGCGGGTCGCCCATCGGGAAATTCTCGATCCCGAAACGGCGCGTATTGGCCGCCAGGGCTTCGAGTTGCGCGCGCGCGTCGGCATCATCGACCCCGGCCGGCCCGTGCATCTGGTCCGCCGTCGGCACGACATGGTCGGACAGCGCCAGCACGCGTTCGGGACGCCGCACCGCTCGCCCGGCGGCAGCAAGACCAGCGAACGCCTGCGGCGACGTGACCTCGTGCAACAGGTGGAGGTCGATATAGAGCAAGGTTTCGCCGTCATCTTCGGCGACAGCGTGCGCATCCCATATCTTGTCATAGAGTGTGCGGGGCCGGGTCACGATTTACCCAAGCATCTCTTTTCGTGGTCCCAGATAGCCGAACAGATAGGCAGCGACTTTTCGCATCTGGATTTCTTCGGCGCCCTCGGTGATGCGGTATCGGCGGTGGTGGCGATAGATATGCTCGAACGGCTTGTGGCGCGAATAGCCGATGCCGCCATGGACCTGCATCGCGCGGTCGGCGGCTTCGCAGACGAGGCGGTTCGCCCAGTAATTGCACATGCTCACCTTGTCGGAAAGGGTCCGTTCGATCTGCTTGTGCGGGGTGTTGTCCATGTCCCAGGCGGTTTTGCGGATCAGCAGACGCAGCATTTCCGCCTGCGTCGCCAGTTCGACGAGCGGGAACTGGATCGCCTGATTCTTCGCCAGCGCCTCGCCGAACGGCTTGCGCTCGCGCGCATATTTCACGCTCTCCTCGATGCAATAGACTGCGGCGCCGAGCGATGAGGCGGCCTGGCGGATGCGGTTCTGGTGGACGAAGCTCTGCGCGATTGCGAGGGCGCCGCCTACCGGGCCGAGCCGCGTGCTGTCGGGCACCCAGACGTCGGAGAACGTCATGCGCGGATGGTCGGTCGGCATATTGAACGTCCACATATATTCGTCGACCGTCATTCCCGGCGTGCCCGTCGGCACGAGCAGACAGGTGATACCCTTGGCATCACCATCCTCGCCGTCGGTGCGGCAGAAGGTCGCACAGTGAGTCGCGACATGCATGCCGGTGATCCACATCTTGCGCCCGTCGATCCGCCAACCCTCGATCCCATCGCGGGTTTCGCGCACGCCGCGCGTCTCCATATGTGTCGCATCCGATCCATGATCGGGTTCGGTCAGGCCGAACGCGGTACGGCGGCGCCCCTCGAACCCGCCGAGGATGAACTCCGCCTTCTGTTCGTCGCTGGTGGCAAACTGCTCGAACATTTCGACGAAGGGGAAGTTGCCGACGATGCTATGTTCGTTCTGAAGGTCGTTGTGCAGGCCCAGCCCCTTCGCCGCCAGATGCTCGCGGATCACCGCCATCCACAGGTTGCTGCCATCCTGGCCGCCGTATTTCTTCGGCGCCGAAAAGCGCCAATGGCCCGCCGCATCGGCCTTGCGCGTCGCCTGCTTCAAAAGCTGCTCCCACTCGTGGCGCGGCAGCCCCTGATTGTCCCAGTCGGTGCGGCTATGCTCGCGGCGATGGTCAAAGAAGCGGATATTGTCGTCCGCTTCTTCGAGCGGCCGGATCTCGGCTTCGATAAATGCGTCGAGTTCGTCGAGATAGGCCTGCAAATCGGCTGGAACCGCAAAATCCATTATTTCTCTCCCTTGTCCTTTATCCGCGCCAGGCAGCGCGCGCTTCGCTGAGCGGCGCATATTTGGGGCTGTCGACCGCGCATTTGTCCAGCACGTCGCGCCGCAGTTTCGCGAGCAGGCCCGGTTCAGCGATCGTCGTGGCGCCCGACAGCAAAGCGGTCGCAAGCACCGCGTCCTCGGCGCGAATCCCGGCCGCGAGGTCGCGGATCACGATGCCGAGCGCATTCATCGCGACCACCGCCTCGAACTTGCCATGCCCCTCCGCACCCGGCTTGATCGCGCTCTCGATCCAGTCTCGCACGGCCTTGACCATCTCGGCATTGGTCGGCTCGCCTGTTGGCGCGGATGTGGCCCCCGGTGATGGGGGCAGGTCCCGCGTCCGTTCGGCAGCGGGCGCTTCTTCTTCGAGCAGCAACAAGAGGTCGAGTTCCTGCTCGGCGGTCCGCCGCCCGACAACGACGCGCTCGACCGTCTTGTCAGCGCCGCTGCGCCACGCCGCGCCCATTTGCAAACAGCCAAGCGCCCACCATAGCGTCCGGTAGACCAGCCAGAAGCGGAAACGCTCCGGATCGACACGCGCGCCGCCCGCCGCCTCATAAGCCGAAAAATAATCTTCCAGGCTGCCCACGCCGAACGCAGGCTGGTCGAGCCGCCCGAAGCGCCAGACGCTCATGCAGCCGAAAGCCAGATCCTCATGTGCGTCGCCCCGATGCGCCAGCTCCCAGTCGAGCACCGCGGCCAGGCCCCCGTCCGCACCGCGCGCCATATCGACCATGATATTGCCCATCCGGTAATCGCCATGGACCAGCACCGGCGCCGCAGGTGCGGGCAGATGATCCTCGCACCATCGGATCGCGAGCGCGATCACCGGCCGGTCGCCGCCATAGGTCAGGAAGCGCGCCTTGAGTTCGGCGAGCGCGGCAGCGGTGTCCATCAAAGGGATCGCCGCGGGAATGGTGTCAGCTGGGATCGCGTGGATACGCGCCAGCTCGCGCCCCAGGTCCGTAAGAAGCGATCGCGGCGGATCGGCCAAGATCTTCGCGGGCGACACCTCTCCTGCCACCCGCCGCATCACATAGCCCGTGCCCAACCCGTCGGCGTCCTCGAGCACCCCGACGACTTCGGGCGCCTTCACCCCCGCGCGATGCGCCGCCATCACCAGCGCCGCCTCGTCGGCATGTCCGAACGGCCGATCCGCCATATAGGCCGCCGACGGCGCGCGGCGCAGAACATAGGCCGAATCGCCCCAGCCGAAGGACCAGCTTTCCATATTCGCGCCGCCCGACAAACGATTCAGATCCGACAGCGCCCCTGCGCCGACAATGCGATGCATCAGTTGAGACAGCAAATCCGAGGACATGTTCATGCGGCCACCCTTGGCGGACGCCGACCGTCCGGACCGTCCTTATGAAAAAATCCCCGCATCCGCGCACCCCGTTTTCTAGGCCGATTTGCTTAGTATACTAATGATATAGATTGTCGAAGTCGCGGGCAAGCGGAGAGATGATCCGCACGATCGGCGACGGCGCCGGGGTCAGACGCGGCGACATCAGCCCCTGCCCGCAACATTAACATGCACCCGGCGCTGTGTCCCAAATCGGGCACCTAACATATTAATCAAACTTTCAATTTGCTTAAATTTCCTTAACTTTTTAGGAAGCGAATCGCTGAGAAGCCAAAACGCCTGTCGCGGCGTCCACATCGGTAAAGCGTCCTTGGGGATCGCCGCACATGTGGTTGGGGGAAAATGATGCGAATGGTGACCGGGGGTGGGCTTGCTATGCCCGCAATCAGAATTGCGTGTATCGCTACCGGGCTGCTCGCTGCAATGGCACCTGCGCAGGCGCACCCAGATTCCGTCGCAATCGATGTCACCGCCGAAATAAAGGATCGCTGCGGCTTCACGGGCACGGCGCCGACGAGCGTCGATGCGCCGCGCGACCTGGAGGATGCCGCCAGCCTGTCGATCAAGGTCGGGCTCGATTGTAACACCCCTTATGCCGTGGGCGTGACGTCCGAAAATGGCGCGCTGGTCAATCTCGATGCCAGCGACGACGGCTCGGGCTATGCCTTTGAAAAGAAATATCGCGTTGCCATTGCGCTGGAAACCGACCGCGGCACCGTCCGCAGCGAACGGTGCCGGTCGAACGAACTGTCGGCGGATGGACGTTGCGATTTCGCCGCGTCGCGCGCGGGCAAGGGCTTGAAGTCGGGACGCGGGATCAGCGTCGGCCGCGACGCGATCATCACGATCGACTGGCCGGCCCAGTCGACGCTGCCGCGCCGGCTCGCCGCCGGCCGTTACAAGGATACTTTAATTCTGGTGGTGGGGCCTCGCGGATAATGCGGACCCACTCCACGAAGGGCGGCGCGCGGGTCGATGCGCCGCTGACACACCGGACATTCCTTCCGCGGGTTCCGGTGAAGCCGATGGGGCCATCTGCCGGCCTCGATTTACCCGCGTCCTTAATATTTGGGCGTCAATTAACTTAATGAGGAGTTGAATTTTATGAAGCGTATCGTTCTTGCCGCCAGCACGGCCATCGCTCTCGCCGCAACTGCCGGCGCGGCATCGGCTGCTGAAACCGCAACCATCAACATCAACGCCGAAGTCGCCAGCAAGTGCGGCATCTCGGCATCGTCGTCGCTGATCTCGCTCGAAGACATCACCGGCACCGATGCCAAGGTCCGCTCGAACGTGACCGAAGAAATCGCAACGAAGCTGAACCAGGCGAAGGTTATCCCCTTCTGCAACAAAGCAGGCAGCCAGGTTAAGGTCGAGCGCGCCGTGCTCGCCCTCGCCGGTGCTGTCGGCACCAGCACCACCACTGGTGGCTATGCGCAGTTCGTTCGCTACAACCTCGACACGTCGATCAACGGCCTGCCGCTCGACACGACCTCGGTCGCGGGTGCCTCGACCGTTGCGCAGCCCTTCGGCGGCCACACGAGCGCTGGCGATGCCAACACGCACATCAAGTTCGTGAAGGCCGCAGCGCAGGGCGACGCCGTCGCTTCGTCGAACGGTTCGACCCCGGTTGCAACCAACTGGTCGTCGCTGACCGATCGCCGGCTGATCGCTGGAAGCTACACCGGCTACGTCACCATCGAACTGACGCCGGCTGCCTAACATGTTTCCGGGGGCAGGGTTCGCCCTGCCCCCGGATTCTTTTGTGAACCCGATTATATGAACAAAATGTCCCTGCGCTTCGCACGCCCTTGGTCGGCCTGCGTCATCGCCGCCCTTTTGCTGTTGGCGCTTATCGTGCCCGCGGTGGCGATCAACGTGCAGCCTGTGATCGTCGATCTTCAGTCCACCGGCCGAAGTGCGTCGGCGATCATCAGCCTCCAGAACACTTTTCCCGAAACCGTTCCCGTCGAACTGACCGCGCACCCCATTCGCATCGTGAATGGCGAGTTGCAGGAAATCGAGGATGAGGAGGCGGAAGACCTGCTGATCTTCCCGGCTCAGACCACGATCCCCGGCGGCCAGACACAGGCGTTTCGCGTCCAGTGGGTCGGCGAACCCGACCTCACGGAAAGCAAACATTTTTATGTGACAGCGGCGCAGCTTCCCGTCGCCTTGTCCGAAAATCAGAACGCGATCCAGGTGCTGCACCGATTCAAGATTCTTGTCAGCGTCGGCGCCGCTTCGGCAACGTCGGAACTGCATGTTTCCGAAGCGCGGATCGATGTCGATGCCAATGGCAAGCCGCGCCCTGTCCTGACGATCAGGAACGACGGAACGACCTATGGCTATGTCGGGCAGCGGCGGATGACGATCGTCCAGCGCGGTGTCGGCGGTGAAGAAATCTTCCGTCAGACCTTTGAACCCGACGAAATCAGCCAGCGCATGGGGATGGGACTCGTCCCCTCCGGCCAGAGCCGTATCCTGCCCGTCAACGTCGAACTGCCGCAAGCAGCCGGAACCCTGTCGATCGAGCTGGCGCTGGCCGGAAACAACTGAGACCGTGCGCCGTTCCCGTTCCAGCCTGATCGCCTTGGGGGGGCTTATATTGTCCCATCCCGCGGCGGGCATGGCGACCAGGGACGTCGCGCCCGGCGTATCCACCCCCAGCGCGCCGCCCTCGGGCGCGGCGCCGCTGGGCCTGCTAGCCGTCGCACAGCAACCCGTCCAGCGGTTGAACCCCACCGGACGCGACATCCCGATGGGCGGGCCGCTTGTCGATAACGGGTTTATCCTGGGCGATGTTTCCTACACGCTGACGGCCGACGACCGCATCCTTGTCGATGCCAAAACGCTGTTGCCGATGTTGCAACGCATCTTGACCACCGACGTCCTGCAACAACTGATCGCCGCGATCGGCGATCGGAACGCGATCTCGACCACCGAACTGGCCGATCTCGGCGTCCGCCTGACCTATGACTCGTCGAATTTCGGGCTGCGACTGGACATCGACCCGGCGCTCCGCCCGCGGCAGATGATCAGCGTTTCGGGCGGCATCGATCCGTTGTCGGGGCCGATTGTCGCGCCCGCAAATTTCTCTGCCTATGTGACCGCGGCGATCAACGCCGATTATGTCCACAAGGGTGACGACACAGGCCTGTCGACCCCCAATATCGTCCTCGACAGCGCAGCGCGGCTTGGCGGATTCGTGCTGGAAAACGAAGCGAGCGTCCAGCGGCGATTCCGGCGCGAGGGGACACGCCTTGTCTATGACGACCTGCGCCGCACCGCACGCTATACCGCCGGCGATCTCCAGCCGATCTCCCGCGGGTTTTCGGGTGCATCGCCGATGGCAGGTGCATCGATCGTGCGCGTCTACGCCGATCTGGAGCCCCAGCGGAACATCCAGCCGCGCGGCCAGCGATCGTTCACGCTGACGCGGCCGTCGACGATCGAAACGATCGTCAATGGACAGACGGTGCAGCAGACACGCCTCAACCCCGGCACCTATGACATCGGCGACTTTCCGTTTGCCCAGGGATCGAACGACGTCCGGCTGATCATTCGCGACGACACGGGACGCGAACAGGTCGTGTCCTTTTCGCTCAACTTCGACCGCACCCTTCTCGCGGCGGGGTTGACCGAATTCGGCCTTTACGCAGGCGTGGAGGCGCCATTCAGCCTGAACGGGCGCAGCTACAGCGACCGGCCCGTCGCCTCGGGCTTTTACCGCCGGGGCTTGACCGACGAATTGACCGCCGGGGGCAATTTCCAACTGTCCGACAAGGGCGGGGTTGCCGGCGCAGAGATCGTCTGGGCGGCGCCGCTCGGCACGCTGGCGTTCAACCTCGCGGGGTCAAAGAACGACGGGGTCGGCAGCGGCTACGCCTTTAACGCCGGATATGAATTCACCCGGCTGGGATCGGACAATAATTCGCGGTCGCTGACCGCAACGTTCCAGACGATCAGCCGCAAATTCGCGACGCCGGGTGCGATGGTGGCGAATAACCCCTTTGCGTACGAATTCGGAGCGACCTTTTCACAATCGCTTGGCGCCGAACATTATGTGACCGCCGACGCCTTTTATTCGGTGGGCCGCGGCAACACCCCCAATCAGTCGTCCTTCCGTGCCACCCATGGATGGCGTCCCAACCAGCGACTTCTGCTTACGACCGAGGCATCTTATGAAGATCGCCAGCAACGGTCAGGGTTCGGCGTTCGGTTTTCGCTCACCTATCGTTTCGATCGCAAGTCCAGCGCAACAGCCGACCTCGACAGCCGCCGCGAACGCGCGCGGATCAGCTATCAGCGGTCGAGCGGAACCGGCGTCGGGTCCTATAATGGGTCGGTCAGTATCGATCGGGTAGAAAATTCGGTCGGCGCCAATGCCAATTTCAACATGATCGCAAATCGCGCCGAAATCGGGGCATCGCACCTGACCTCTTTCTCGAACAGCGGTCGGATCACCGACCAGCGCACCTCGCTTCGCGGCGCCTTTTCGTTGGCCTATGCCGACGGAACAGTCGCCGTGTCGCGGCCGATCTACGACAGTTTCGCGATCGTCAAAACGCATGAATCGCTCGGTAAGGCGGCCGTCTATCTCGACCCGCGCAAGGAAGAATATACGGCGCGATCGGGCATATTGGGCGGCGCTGTCATGCCCGAACTGAACGCCCATACGCCGCGGTTGATGAGCTATGACGTACCCGATGCACAGGCAGGATATGACCTGGGCACGGGCATCCTGCAATTCCAGCCGCCCTATCGGTCGGGCCATGTGGTCGAGATCGGTTCGGATTATTTCATCAGCTATATGGCCCAGCTGCTCGACGGCCGCGGCGATCCGGTCAGCCTGGTTGCCGGCTATGCCTATGAAGAAGCGGCGCCCGATCGCGAACCCATTCGCATGTTCACCAACCGGGCGGGACGTTTCGCGGTGCAGGGACTTCGCCCAGGCCGCTGGCGCATCGAAATGCCGACAGCTAACGGTACTGCGGTCTATCGTATCGAAATTCCCGCGGGCAGCACCGGAATGGAACGCGGCGGCGTCCTGGAACCTGAGGAACGGAAATGAAAACGCCAGCAATGATCCTCGTCGCCGCGGCGGCCTGTGCCGCGCCGCAGGCAGCCCTCGCCACATGCGCCGATTTTCGGGCATCGTCGAGCGAACTCAGCCTCAGCTACGACCCCTTCAGCCCCTCTGGCATCGAACGGACCTTTACCTTGCGCACGCGTCGGCTGAACCCCGACGTCACGGCCGTCCGGGTCGTCATCGCCGATCCGGGCAGCATCGCGCGCGGCGCCGCGCTCGGATTGGACAAGACGGTCCGCTATGACATCCGCTGGACCCGCGACAGCGGCCGGATCGTGTTCGTCTCGGGCGCCGAACAGCCCAATGCGACCAACGGCGCGCTGATC
>Ga0155548_154_pt1 | contig 38844 bp, 36 predicted proteins | sample RifCSPhighO2_12_FD_107205 | JGI IMG/M metagenome (GOLD analysis project Ga0155548, IMG submission 107205) | Sphingopyxis sp. RIFCSPHIGHO2_12_FULL_65_19
CATTTCGTCCAACTATAAGGCCGAATTCGACCAGGTCAGTTCGGTCGCGATTTCGGCGGTGACCAAGTCGGGAACGAACGAGTTTCACGGTGAAGCGTTCGTTGACTACACCGATCAGAGCTTCCGCGACCGTGTCCCGTCCGAACTGACGGTTCCCAAGGTCAAGACGAAGGATTTCCAGTTTGGCGGTGCGCTGGGCGGCCCGATCATCAAGGATATGCTGCATTTCTTCGTGACCTATGAAGGCAAGCGTCAGGAAAATCCGATCGATATCCGACCCGGGCTTTCCTTGCCGGTCACCTATTTCCCTTCCGAATATCAGGGGGTTTTCGGGCCGACGAACGCGACCTTCAACGAGGATCTATATTTCGGCAAGCTCAGCTTCCAGCCGTCGAACAGCGACTTGATCGAGCTTTCGGGCAAATATCGCAAGGAAAGTGGCGAATTCCTCGGCACCGGGATCAATGCGCGTGAGACGATCAGTTCGCAGGACGTCGAGGAACTGCGCGTCACTGGCCGTTGGGAGCATACCGCCGACAATTGGATCAACGATTTCAAGGTCACTTATGAAGATGTGAAGTGGGCGCCGACGCCGACCGTCTTCGACAACGGCTTCCTCTTTGCCTATGCCGGCCCGTCGCCGACGAACCCGCAACCCGGCGTCGTCGTTCGCGGCGACATCCTGCGCATCGGCGGTGGCAGCAATTATCAGGAAAAGGGCCAGAAGGGTTGGGGCGTCCAGAACGACTTTACCTGGACCGGCATCGAAGGTCATACGATCAAGGTTGGCGCGAAGGCGAAATGGGTTGAGCTCAACTCGTTGCAGCTCAACGGTTTCAACCCCGTCTATACCTATAACACGGCGTTCAACCCCGGTGGCGGCACCTTCAACGACGATGTGCCGTACCGCGTCCAGTTCGGCGCCTCGACCGGCAACGGCAGCCCGATCATCAATTCCAAGAATTTCCAGTTCGGCATCTATGTGCAGGACGACTGGGAGGTCACAGATCGACTGACGCTGAATCTCGGCGTTCGCTGGGATTATGAACGCACCCCGGCTTTCCTCGATTTCGTCCATCCCGCTGATGCGGTGAATGCGGTGTCGCCGGCCAATTATCCGAACTTGGTAAACGCCGATTACAACATCCGCGACTTCATCTCGACGGGCAGCGAGCGCAAGGCCTTCACGGGCGCTTGGCAACCGCGCATAGGCTTCAGCTACGAACTCGACGAAGACGCGCGCTATGTGGTGTTCGGCGGGTTCGGCCGTTCCTATGACCGCAACCAGTTCGACTTCCTGCAACAGGAAATCAGCACCGGATCCTACACAACCCGGACATTCAACTTCAACACCGGCGACCCGAACAATAGCTGTGCCCCTGGGCCGACCTGTGTGGCGTGGGACCCGATCTACCTGACCGAAGAGGGCCGTGCACAGCTGCTCGCCGGGGCGGGGCCGGGCGGTGGGCGCGAGTTGCGCTTTATCAGTAATGACCTGAAGGTCCCTTACTCCGACCAGTTCAGCCTGGGCTTCCGCGCCAAGGTCACACCGTTGTTCGAGGCCGAGGTCGGCTATAGCCACATCGAATCGAAGGACGGCTTTGCCTATCTGCTCGGCAATCGTCGCCCCGACGGCACCTTCTTTCCGCCAGCACCGGCGGCGCCCAACTCGCCCTTCGGTTTTGCGCCTCCGGGATTCGGGTCGATCATCATCGGCACCAACGGGATCGAGACGAGTGCCGACACGGGCTATCTGAAACTGGTCAAAAACTACACGGTGGCTTCGCCGTGGAGCTTTTCGGCGACATATACCTATACGCAGGCAGAGGAAAACCGTCAGTTTGGCGAGACGTTCAGCCTCGATTTCCCGTCGATCGACGATTATCCCGTCACGCGATCGAGCGGCGTACGCAAGCATCGCCTGGTCGCTACCGGGTCGGTCGATCTACCGATCGGCGTCACATTGTCGGGCAAATTCCAGATCGCGTCGCCGGTCTATCGGAAAGCATTTCTGAACATCGGCGGAGCCAATCCGGTTCGCGATATCGTCTCGAACGAGGTGGACGGCAATGGCGATCGCTGGGGTTTCCGCCAGATGGACGTCGCGATCACCAAATATATCCCGCTTCGGTTCATCACCGATGAATCGCGGCTGCGGCTCCGCGTCGATATTTTGAACCTGTTCAACGATCGGAACTATGTCGATTTCAACAATGATCCGAGCTCGCCCAACTATCTCAGCATTTCGGGCAATGGCGTTGGCGGAAATCCGCCGCGCACGGTAAAGGTATCGGCCGGATTCTCTTTCTGACCGGCTGAAAGGCGCCCGGCCCGCTCCCCCCCCCCTCCCGCGGGCTGGGCGCCGAATTATTGGAGTATAGAATGTCGTTCCGGATCGGTGCGCTCACCATGCCGCTCGTGGCTTTGACCGCCGCCTGCGCCGCTACCCCCGCGCCGGTCCAAACGGCAGCCGCGTCTCCGGCGGCGCTCGCACCGATTAGCGAAGCGGCCTTTTCCGAAGAGTTGACTGAGCGGACCTTCCGCTATTTCTGGGACACCACGGACACCCAGCGTTGCCTGGCGCCCGACCGCTGGCCCAGCAATCCATTTTCCTCGATCGCCGCGACGGGTTTTGCGCTGACGGCTTACGGGATCGGCGCCGAGCGCGGTTATGTAACGCGGGCCGAAGCGGCGTCGCGCACGCGCGACTGCCTGCGGTTCTACTGGGATGCGCCGCAGGGTCCCGACGCGGTCGGCATGACCGGGCACAAAGGGTTCTTCTATCACTTCCTGAACAACGAAGATGGGACGCGGCGCGGCAATACCGAGTTATCGACCGTCGATACGGCGCTGTTGCTTGGCGGGGTGCTGTTCGCACAAAGCTATTATGATGCCGACACGCCGGTTGAAGCCGAAATCCGCGACTTGGCGGAGAAAATCTATGCGCGCGTCGATTGGACCTTTGTCCAGCGTGAAAAAAGCCGGATTCCCTCCGCCAACGGCGGTGGGCAGAAAGCGATCGCAATGGGCTGGTATCCCGAACGCGGCGATCGAGGCGATTTCGGGACGCACGACTGGGTTGGCTATAACGAGGGCATGCTAGTCTATATCCTCGCAATGGGCTCGCCAACGCATCCGGTCGGCAAGGATGCGTGGGACCAAGGCTGGGCGGCCGACCTCGAAAAGGATTGGGGCAGCTATTACGGGCAGCAGCACCTGCAATTTGAACCGCTGTTCGGACATCAGTATAGCCATGTCTGGGTTGATTTTCGCGGTATCCGCGACGCCTTCATGCGCGGCAAGGGCATCGATTATTTTGAGAACAGCCGCCGCGCGACGCTGGCGCAGCGCGCCTATGGCGTTGACAATCCGAACAAGTGGACGGGCTATGGCGCCGACATCTGGGGCTGGACCGCGTCCGACGGGCCGGGATATTCGCAGGGCAAATATAGCGTCAACGGCAGCTCGCGGTCGTTCAACGGCTATATGGCACGGGGCGCCAGCGCGATCCGTGTCGTCGATGACGGCACCGTGGTCCCGACCGCGGCGGGGGGCTCGGTGCCGTTCGCGCCCGAAGTGACGATCCCGGCGTTGATGGCGATGCGCGCACAATATGGCACGCGTCTTTACACCCGTTACGGTTTCAAGGACGCGTTCAACCCCAGTTTCACCTTCACCGATGCGGGGTCGCGCAGCGGCGCGGTCGATCCAGCCTACGGCTGGGTCGCGAACGACTATCTGGGTATCGACCAGGGGCCGATCCTTGCGATGATGGAAAATCATCGCAGCGGTTTCGTGTGGAAGGTGATGCGCAAGAACCCGCATATCACACGCGGGCTGAAGCGCATCGGATTCGAGGGGGGCTGGCTGGAAAAGGCGGCCGATTAAGGCGCCAATATCCAGTCGACCGCGTCGGTGACGTCTTTGCCGCCGAACGTCGCGCGGGCGGTGACGCGGTTCGCGCCAGGCACCAGGCGGACGTCCCTGATCTCGCAGATACGCTCGGCACAAGCGATGGTGCCGAGCGGTTGTCCGTTCAGCGTCACGGTCACGCTCGGCGCATTGCTATAGACCTTGATCCGGGTCAGCGGTTCGGTGCGGGTGGTCCAGCGGCGGCTGTTGATATGGACGACGGGCTCCGCCGACCATCGCGCCTTGTAATAAAAGAATGCGTCCTTCTTCACCTTGCGGTCATAGGTGACGAGGCCCTTGTCGTTGATATCGGTCGCGTCGCCTTCCTGGCGGATTTTCGACGAGAAATCGAACATGTTCCAGATCCAGTTGGCCCATAAATAGGGACGATCGCGAAGCTGCGGCCAGCTCTGTTCGTGATACCAGCTCTGGAATTCTTCAGGATGCATCCGGCTGGCGTGCGCGATCTTGTGCGCCGCGCCGTCCTCGACATGCTGGCTCAGTGCACCGCCCGCCCCATATTCGCTGACCGAGATCGGGATACCGGGATAGCGCGCGTGGAGCCGGTCGAGATGCGGGCCGAGGTCGGCGATGCCGCGGTAGTACCAGCCAAAATAGCGATTATAGCCCATCAGGTCGGCAAGCCCGGTCAGCACCGGCTGGTGCGGCCGCTCGCCCGCCGGAGCCACGCCTTCGTGTGTCGCTTCGCAGCAGTCGGCGATGACGGTGGGGCGCGACGGATCTTCGGCCTTTGACAGCGCGTGGAGTTCGCGCAGCAGCGGGCGAGCATCGGCGCTTTGCGGAGCGCGGCCGGTGACCATGTCCAGATCGACTTCATTGCCGATGCCCCAGGTGACGACCGAGGGGTGGTTGTAATTCTGGCGGATCAGTTCGACCATCTGCGCCTTCGCATTGGCAACCAGTTCCGGCGCGCCGGTCGATCCGTCGTTCGACGGCCGATTGACGAACGGCAATTCGGCCCAGACGATCATCCCGTAACGGTCGGCGAGATCGAACCAGTCCTGCGCGTGCTGATAATGGGCGAAACGCACGGTGTTTGCGCCCATTTCGGCGATCAGCGCCATATCGCGTTCATGGTCCGCGGTTGCGAGCGCCCAGCCTTTGCCCAGATAGTCCTGATGGCGCGAGACTCCATGCAGCGGCAGCGACTTGCCGTTGAGATAGAAGCCGGTGTTCGGGTCTACGCGGAATTCGCGGAAACCGACGGGAACGGTCACGCTGTCGAGCGTGGTCGCAATGTCGGAAAGCCGCGTTTCGAGGCGGTAGAGATAAGGGTCTGCGCGGCCGTTCCAACGCCGCGGGGCGGCAACGTCGAGTGTCAGCGCCGCTTCGTCCTGCTGCTCGATCAGCGGCGTCGTCACCTCCGACACGGTTCGGCCCGTGGCATCGCGAAGGATCGCGACCAGGCTCTGTCCGTCGATCGCGCCCGATAGCTTCACGCGCACCGCCAGCTTGCCCAACCCGTTTTCGATCATCGGCGTAGCATAGACGCCCGGTCCACCATGGTCGTCGAGGGCGATATGGCTCGGCGCGACATGGAGCAGGCGCGCGGGGCGATAAATGCCTCCATGGATGAAGAAATCGCCGTCGAGCGGGATGATATGCTGGGTGGCGCTGCCCGGTTCGGGCTTGCTGTTGTCGGCGCGAAGCAAGAGGATGTTCGGCGCCGAAAGATCAAGGACATCGGTCAGGTCGAAGCGGAAGCGCGAGAAGGCCCCGGCATGGCAACCGACGTGCCGCCCGTTCACCCATAGATCAGCGAGATTGCCGACGGCGTCGAACTCGATCACATGGCGTCTCCCCGGCGGCAGCCGGGCGCCGTCGAGCCGCAGTCGATACCAGCCCGTGCCCTGCCGGTTGTCGGTCGCCGCGGTGCGCCCGATGCGATATTCGCCCAGCCGGTTCCATGTGTGGGGTAGCGCGACCACTTGCCATTCGCCGTCGGGCAGGGCGGTTGCGGTTTCCGATGTCAGACCGTCGTCGAAACGAAATTGCCACCCTTCCGCGAGGTCAGTCGTCATCCGAGCAACCGGCGCGGCGACGATCGGTGCCGGTGGCGGGTTGGCGGTACAGGCGGCGACCAGAAACGCGAATAATATCGTCGGCCACCGCACCATCGTCAGCAACCCTTGCCGATGCACAGATCGGCGAGCACCGGATAATGATCGGACGGCAGCTTGCCCCCGGTCTGCTGCGTCAGCGTTGCATGGCGCAGCACCGCCACGCCTTCGCCAACGAAGATATGGTCGATCGGGCTGGGCGGATTCTGTTCGGTCTTGAAGCCGGTGAAGGTGCCGAGCGGCCCGAAATGAGGCGTCCGGCTGACTTCGAGCGTGTCGCGGAGCGCGATCTGGCCCGGCGCGGCGTCGGTGATTGCGTCATGCGCTGGACTGTCCACGGGGCTGTTGAAATCGCCCATCAGCACCACCGTCTCCTCCTTTTTTCGCTGGTCGCTGATCCAGCGGCGGATCTGCCGCGCGCTTTCGAGGCGCGCTGTCGTGCCAACATGATCGAAATGGGTGTTCACGACCAGTAGGACATGGCGTGACGACTTGTCTTTGAGCCGCGCCCAGCTCGCGACACGCGGATAGGCGGCGTCCCAACCCTTGCCGGGCACATTGGGGGTTGGGGACAGCCAGAATGTTCCCGTGCCGAGGAGCGTGAAGCGGTCGCGGCGAAAGCCGAGCGGGGAAAATTCGCCCTTGTCCTTGCCATCGTCGCGCGCGGCGCCAACGAATTGATAGGCAGGAAGGTCGGTTTCGACCGCTTGCTTCTGGTTCAGCAGTACCTCCTGCATCCCGACGAGGTCGGGCGCATAATAAGCGACCAGGCTGGTCAGCGCACTCCGCCGGTGCGGCCATGCGTTGTCGCCATCCGACGCAATGTCGAGCCGGATATTATAGGTCATCGCGCTGACGTGGCTGACGCGCTCTTTTGCCGCCGCGGGCGGCGCGAGCAGCATCGCGACGAGGATCGGCAGCCAGCGCGTCACCCGAGGTTCCCGCCGTTCGCCGCGATCACGCTGCTATAGAAACGCGCGCTTCGCTTCGGCGTTCGCACCTGCGTCTTATAATCGACGTGGACGATGCCGAAGCGCTTTGAAAAGCCCAGCGACCATTCGAGATTGTCGAGCAGCGACCAGGCCATATAGCCGCGCACGTCGACGCCCTGTCTGATGGCGTCGCCGATCGCCGCGATGTGGGTGCGCAAATAATCGCAGCGCAGCGGATCGTCGATGCCGTCGGGTCCGGCGGTCGGCGGATCATAAAATGCCGCGCCATTTTCGGTGATATAGACGGGGATGTTGCCATAGGTGTCGCGGAACCAGACGAGCATGTCGGTCAGCGCCGGCGGATAGACCTCCCAGTCGGTGGTCGTGTGCGTCGCGATCTGCTTCACCGGCGACGCGCCGAGCGGCCACTGGGTCGGGTCGGCCTTTACCACGTTGCGCGTGTAATAATTGATCCCGATGAAATCGACCGGCTGGCAGATGTCCTTCAGATCGTCGGCGGGCCATTCGGGCCAGGCTTCGCCGAACACCTCGGCCAATTCGGCGGGGTAGCTGCCCTTCAGTGCCGGGTCGAGATATTGGCGGTTCATATAGGCGTGGGCGCGCGCGGTCGCCGCCACGTCGTCGGCGCTGTCGCTCGCCGGATATTTCGGCTCGATATTGACGACAAGACCGATTTCATGTGCGCCTTCGCTGCGATATGCCTGCACCGCGCGGCCGTGCGCGCGCATCAGATTATGGCTGGCGATCGGCGTCTCGAACAGATTGCGATGGCCGGGCGCAAGCGCGCCGTGCAGATAGCCGCCGTCGGTGATCACCCATGGCTCGTTGAGCGTCACCCATTTCTTTACCCGCCCGTCGAGGCGGCGATACATCACCGAACCATATTCGGCGAACCAGTCGGCGCTGTCGCGGTTGAGCCAGCCGCCCTTGTCGTCGAGCGCCGCGGGCAGATCCCAATGGTGCAGCGTCAGCAACGGTTCGATGTCGTGCTTCAGCAACTCGTCGACCAGCCGCTCGTAGAAATCGAAGCCGGGTTCGTTCACACGCCCGATGCCTTCGGGCAGCACACGGCCCCAATTGACGCTGAAGCGATAGGCTTTCAGCCCCAATTCCTTCATCAGTGCGACGTCGGCGGGCATGCGGTTATAATGGTCGCATGCGATATCGCCGGTGTCGCCCTTTGCCGCCATCAGGCGCGGATCATGGCTGAAGCGTTGCCAGATGCTCGCCCCCGCGCCGTCGGCAAGCGGCGATCCCTCGATCTGATAGGCGGCGGTGGCCGCGCCCCACAGGAAATCGTCGGGGAAAACAGTCTGCGTCATTTCTTGTCCTTGGTGATGTTCTGGGGAGCGGGAAGTTTCTGTTCGAGCAGCCAAGCGTAAAGCGCCGGGTCGTCATAAGCGGGGTCCCAGGCATTATGGCCGAGGTCGGGATAAATGGTCAGGCGGACCTTGCGGCCGGCGCAGGCGCGGATCGCGCGCACCATGGCAAAGCTGCCTTCGGGGATGACGACATCGTCGCGGTCGCCGTGGAACGCCCAGACGGGCAGATCCATCAACCGACACGCCTCGCCGGGATTGCCGCGCCCCGCGATCGCCGCCATCGCCGCGAACCGATGCGGCTCGGCGATCGCCCAGCGCCAGCTCGCGTGACCCCCGCGGCTGAGGCCGGTGAGGTAGATGCGGGCGGGATCGATACGATAGGTGCTGGTCACATGATCGACCAGCGCGTCGAGCTTTTCGATATCCCAATCCTGGTCGGCGCCGAGCAGGGGCGAGACGGTGACGAAGGGGAAGGCAGGGTCGCGGTCGGCGATTTTCGGCGGACCGTGGACCTTGACCTTCGCGACATCGTCGCCGCGCTCGCCCGACCCGTGCAGGAAGACCAGCAGCGGATAGGGCGTCGACCGATCGGCCAGGTAGCCCTTGGGCACGAACAGCTGATAGGGGTAATTTCCCGCCTCGACGGGTGGTTGCGGTGTCTGTCCCTCGACCACGGGGGGCGCTTTCGTCCTGGCGGCGGCAGGCGATGCGACAAGCGCGAGGCCCAGCGCCGCGGCGGTCCAGTATTTCATCCTATAATCCTTGGTAGGCGGCTCATCCCTTGATGCTCCCGGTCAGCAGGCCGCTCAGGTAAAATCGCTGGAGCGCGAGGAAGAGGAGGAGCACGGGAAGGGTGGTGACGACGGCGCCGGCCATCATCAGTTCATTGTCCTGCACATGTTCGCGGCTCATCGCAGCGAGCGCGACGGGGAGGGTGTAGAGGTCCTGATCGGCGAGGACGATCAGCGGCCACATGAAGTCATTCCAGCTGCCGAGGAACACGAACAGGGCGAGCGTGACGATGATCGGGGTCAGGATCGGCAGCACGATCTGGCGCAATATCTGCCCCTCGCTCGCGCCGTCGATGCGCGCTGCCTCGAGCATCTCGTCGGGGATCGACAGGCAGTATTGGCGAACGAGGAAAATGCCGAAAATGCCCGCGAGCCAGGGCACCAACGCCCCGGCGTAGCTGTTGACCAGCCCCATCGCCTTCAGTTCCAGGAACAGCGGCAGCATCCCGATCTGCCCCGGAATGACCAGCGCCGCGACCAGCAGGCGAAAGGTCGCGTCGCGCCCCTTGAAGCGCAGTTTGGCAAAGGCATAGCCCGCAGGGACCGTGAATAGCAGCGCCAATGCGGTCGCGAGGGTCGAGACGAGCAGGCTGTTCGCAAGGAAGCGCCCGATGCCGAAGGTGCCGAACAGCGTGCGGTAGTTTTCGAGACCGGGATTTTTCGGGAGCAGCGGCGGCGGGAATTGCGCGGCCTCGCCCGGCGCCATGAAGCTGACCGAGAGCATCCACAGCAAGGGCGCAACGGTGACCAGCGTGACGAGAGCCGCGAGCAAGGTGATGGACCAGCGACGCAGATTCATATCGCGCCGCCCTTCCTGGCGAGCCGAAGCTGGACCAAAGTCACCGCGAGAATGCAGAGGAACAGCAGGAAGGCCACGGCAGCGCCCGACCCGAGGTTCCACCATTTGAACCCTTCCTCATACATGAAATAGAGGATGGTGACGGTCGACTGGGCTGGCCCCCCCTGTGTCATCACATAGGGTTCGGCGAACAGCTGGAACATCCCCGCAACGGTCAGCACGGATACCAGCAGCACGGTCGGCGCGATCGCGGGCAGGATGACGTGGCGCAGCCGCATGAACCAGCCGGCGCCGTCGATCCGCGCTGCCTCTTCCAGTTCGCGCGGCACCGTCTGGAGCGCCGCGAGGAAGATGATCATATTGTAGCCGAAGGTTTTCCAACCCACGAAGATCAGGATCGCGGGCAGCGACGCGTGCGGGCTGCCCAGCCAGTCGATCGGCGCGACGCCGAACAGCGACAACAGATAATTGACCAGCCCGTAGCGGGTGTGGAGCAGGTAGCGCCACACAACGGCGGTCGCGACCAGTGTCGTGACATAAGGCGCGAACAGCGCGACCCGCCACACCGGGCGCCATGCCAGCCAGCGCGAATTGACGAGCATTGCCGCGAACAGCGACAGGGTGACGATGAAAGGGACACCGAAGGCGACGAACCACAGCGTGTTGCCCATCGCTTTCCAGAACAACGGATTTTCGACCAGCCGCTGATAGTTCTGGAGGCCGACAAAGCGCAGGTTGCCGGAATCTGCCAGCGCGTAAATGTCGAAATCGGTGAAGCTGAGGAATAGCGAGGCGACGGCCGGGATGGCGAAGAAGACCGCGATCGCGGCGAGGGCCGGCGCGCTCATTACCCAGCCGGCGCGCGCTTCCCTCCAACGGCCGACCGCGCTCACAGCGCCTTTCCCTTGTCGAGCATCCAGCGCCGCTTTTCGAGCAGCCGATCGGCGCGCCGGTCGATTTCGGCAGCGGCTTCATCGACGCCATATTGTCCGCGGACCATGCGTTCGGCGACCACCTGCATCTCGGTAACGATCCGTTCCCATTCGGGAACCTTGGGCAATGGGGTCGCCCGGTCGAGCTGTGTCGCAAAGGGCGCGACGGCCGGATCGCTTGCGAGGCCCGCTGCCTGCCAAACGGAGCGGCGCGCGGGAAGACTGCCTGTCAGCGCATGAAAGTCCAGTTGTGCCGCGGGTGACAGCAGGCCCGTCAACACGTCCCACGCCGCGCCGGGATTTTCGGTGCCGGCGAAAACGACAAGGCTCGATCCGCCAGGCGCCGCCGAACCGATGCCGTTCGGGCCCGGATTGGGCGCGGTGCCCCATTTGCCGCGCATGGCGGCGGGCAGCCGGTTTTCCATGTCGCCGATCGTCCACGGTCCCGACAGGAAGGTGCTGAAATATCCGCGCGCAAACTCGTTCCACACATTGGAAATCTGCGCCGCGGAGGCCATGGGCGCGAGCCGTTCGTCGAACAGCGATTTGTAAAAGGCGAGCGCGGCCTTGAACTCGGGGTCCGAAAAGGCGCCGCGCGCGCCATTGTCGCGCAGCATTCGGGCCCCCGCCGACAGGGCGAGCGTCGTCAGCTGTTCATATTCGTTGAGCGGGTAGAGCAGGGCGTAATTGCCCTCTCCGGCTTGCCGCTTCACTTGGTGCAGCGCCGCCTTCCAGCCGGTCCAATCGGCGGGCGGCGCGGCATGACCGGCGCGCGCGAACAGGTCTTTCCGGTAGAATTGCAGCCGTGTGTCGACATACCATGGAACCGCCCAGATTTTTCCGGCGATACGATTTGTGTCCACGACCGCCGCGAACTGGTCGGCAAGGATCGGTTGCGCCGATGGCGGAACCGGGGCGAGCGCGCCAATGGCCGCCATCTCGGCAATCCAGCTGTTGCCGACCTGGCCGATCGCGGGCAGCGACCCACCCGCAAAGCCGGTGAGCAATTTTTCATGCGCGGCGGTCCAGGGAAGCGGTTGCACCTCGATCGGTGGCATAGCCGCGGGCAGCGTGAGTGTTTTCAGCAGGGCTGGCAGGTTTGCGCCTTCATTGCCCATCGCCCAGATCGTCAGGGCGCCATCACGCCGCGCCCCGCACGCACCGAGCGTCGGGAGCAGGGGCAGCGCGGCGAGCGCGCCCGTCAACTGGCGCCGCGTCACCTGCATCGGGCGCCAACACAGGTCATGCGCGGGGGGCGGCCGTTGCCGATTCCTGATGAATTGCGCCGGCCGTCGTGCCGCGCGCGATCAATTCGGGGGTCAGGATCGTCGCGCTCGCAGCGCCCAGCGTTTCGCCGCGCAGGATGCGCAGCAGCATCATCATGGCGGTCGATCCCAGCCGGTCGATATGCACCTGCATCGTCGAGAGCGACGGATTGAGGTGGCGCGCAAGCGGAATGTCGTCGAAACCCGCCACCATCACGTCCTTGGGCACCGACTTTCCAGCCTCGGCCAGTCCCGCGATCAGCCCGACCGCCATCTGGTCGTTGGCCGCGAATACGGCGTCGGCGGGAAGCTGTCCCTGCACCAGCAGCCGCGCCGCCTGCGCGCCGCTTTCTTCCGAAAAATCGCCGGGAAGGATCGCCGGATTGCGCACACCGCCGATCTTGCTCATCGCATCGACGAAGCCGCGCTGGCGGTCGCGCGCGTCGCGGTTGTGCTTGGGGCCGGCGATATGGACGATTTGCCGCGCCCCGCGGGCGATCAGCGCCGCGGTCATTGCATAGGCGCCCTGATAATTGTCGACTGCGACGAAGGGCAGGTCGAGCGGCCCCGCGTCATAGTTGAGCAGCACGGTGGGAAGCGCGGGATCGAGATAGTCGGCGAGCAGTTCGGGCTTAAGGTCGGGAGGCATGACGAGCAGCCCATCGACGCGGCCGCGCATCGCGGCGATCGCCGCCGCGGTTTCGTGGGTGCTGCCGTGCATGTTGCCCAGCAGCAGGTGCATCCCCGATTCATGGGCGACGAGGTCGATGCCGCGGATGATTTCGGAAAAGAACTCGCCGAACAGGTCCGGCAGGATCACGCCGACCGTGTCGGTCTTGCGCCGCGTCAAGCTGCGTGCGCCGCTGTGCGGGACGAAGTTCAGCTTTTTTACCGCTGCCATCACCGCCGCACGGGTCGGTGCGGTGACATTGCCCAGGCCGTTGATTGCGCGCGACGCCGTGGCGACCGAAACTCCCGCCTCGCGCGCGACGTCCCTCAATGTCGCCATGCCGCCGATCCCCTTTCCCTCCGATGACGCCGGGCCGCCGCCGCGACGCCGTTTGTCATTTTGTGGCCGGGCGCGGGAACGTTCACACGGTAACCGGTTACAAGGCCGCAATGCAAGGTCATTCGCGCGCCTCCCCATATAGCGCGCGGCCATCGGTATCGAAGATGTGCAGACGGTCGGGCGGAAGCTGAACCGGCACGACATCGCCTTCGACGAGGCTGCCGTCGTCGCGAAGCTGGCAGGCCAGTGGTTCGCTGCCCTCTGGACCCTGCAAGTGAAGGGTTGCGAGACCCCCGAGCCGTTCGATGAAAATGATCCGGTGGGGCAGCGCGCCGGGCGCGGCACCGATCGCTATGTCCTCTGGCCGCACGCCCACGGACAGACGCGTTCCCGGCGCCAGCGGCGCGGCACGGGCGGGCAGGGCGATGACGCGTCCGTCGGCGAGCGCCGCTTGCGTGGCGCCGGAAACCGTCACCGGCACGACGTTCATCCGCGGGGTGCCGAGGAATTGCGCGACAAAGATGTTTGCGGGGCGCGCGTAGAGGTCGCGCGGGGTGCCGACCTGTTCGACCTGCCCGTCGCGCAGCACGATAATCCGGTCCGCCAATGTCATCGCTTCGACCTGGTCGTGCGTGACATAAAGCGTCGTTGTGCCGAGCGTGCGATGGAGCGCCGCAAATTCATACCGCATCCGCACCCGAAGGTCGGCGTCGAGGTTCGACAACGGTTCGTCGAACAGGAAGATTTGCGGTTGGCGGACGATCGCGCGGCCGATCGCGACGCGCTGGCGCTGGCCGCCCGACAGCGCGGCGGGTTTGCGGTCGAGCAATCCGTCGATGTTCAATATGTCCGCCGCACGCTTTACCTGCCGCGCGATTTCGTCCTTGTCCGCCTTGGCAATGCGCAGCCCGAAGGCCATGTTTTCAAAGACGGTAAGGTGGGGGTAGAGGGCATAGGACTGGAACACCATCGCGATGCCGCGCGCCGATGGCGCAAAGGCGGTGACATCGCGCTCGCCGATCAGGATGCGGCCGCCGGTCAGTTCTTCAAGCCCCGCCACGGCACGCAGCAACGTCGATTTGCCGCACCCCGACGGGCCGACGATGACCGTGAATTCGCCATCGGCGACGTCGATCGACACGCCCTTCAGCACCTCGGTATCGCCAAAACTCTTGCGCGCGGCTTGGATCGACAATCCGGCCATGGCTTTTCCTATCCCCCGTCCTGCCGCGTTCAGTGAACCGTGACGCCCGCGCTCGCCTGGCGCGCGGGTGCGCGCCCAGCGGCGATCGCAAAAACGCAGAGTGCGACATAGCAGCCGGCCGGCAAGGCGAGCGCCGCCGCATAGCCCACCGCATCGGAAAGGTGACCGGCGAGATAGGGGATCGCCGCGCCGCCGACGATGGCGGTGCAGAGCAGCCCCGACGTCGCTTCGGCGCGTGCCGTCGATCGTTCAAGCGTCAGGGTGAAGATTACCGGGAACATGATCGAGTTGAACAGGCCGATCGACAGCGCAACAAAGCCGCCGCTCACCCCGCCCACCGCCACGACATAAAGGCAGAGCAGCGCCGCGATGGCGGTAAAGACCGCCAGCAGCTTCGACGCGGAAAAGCGCGCCAGGAGAATCGATCCGACCGCGCGGCCGACCATTGCGCCGCCCCAATAAAGCGCAACGGCCTTTCCAGCCTCTTGCAGCGAAACGCCGGGAACGCCGTCGCTGCCCATGATCCAGCCAAACGGGCCGAACGCGGCGTCCGATTGGCCCCAAACGGCATCGCTGTTGAGGAACAGCGCCATCTGGGTGCCGATGGCGACTTCGGCGCCGACATAGAGGAAGATCGCGAGGCCGCCGAGCAGCGCCCAGCGCGAGGAAAAGGCTTCGCGGATCAATTCGCCCACGCCGGCTCGATTGCCGATCGGGGCGGGCGGCACCGCTTCATTGACGATACGGCGGCTGACCCAGAAGAAGAGCAGCAGTGCCACGATCAGGCCGCAAATCCAGAAATAGGCCGAATCGATACCGGCCAGCGCCTGCGCGCGGACCGCCTCGGTAACCACCGTGCCTTCCTTGACCTCCACCCCTTCGAGGAAGAGATGCGCGCCGATCAGCGGGCCGAGGAAGGTGCCGAAGCTGTTGAACGTCTGGCTGAAGGTCAGGCGGAAATGACTGCGTTTGGGATCGCCCAGCGCCGCGGCGAGTGGATTCGCCGCGACTTGCAGGATGGTGATGCCGCTCGCCAGGATGAAGAGGCCCGCGAGCACGAGCGGATAAAATGCGAGGTTCGCCGCCGCGAGCATGACGAGGCAGCCGACGACCATCGTCGACAACGCGGTCAGGATCGACGGCACGGAGTGAAAGCGCGCGATCAGCGCCGCAGCGGGGAAGGACATCAACCCGTAGGCAATGAAGAAGGCCGACGCCGACAATTGCGCCTCGGCATCGCTGAGCGTGAAGATGCCTTTTACCGCGGCGACGAGCGGGTCGATCAGCGACGTTATGAAGCCCCAGGCAAAGAAGAGCACGGTCACCGCGGCAAATGCCGCCACGGCGTTCGACCGTCCGCCCATGTTGGCGGACGCCTGGCTGGGCTCGTCCATGCAGATATCCTCTTCACCGAAACTCTGTTATACCGTGGGTCTAACGAGACGCCGGAGCCAATGCAACCGGTTACACGGCGACATGTCCGGCGGCGGTCCGCCGGTCCCCGGCGTATGATCCCGTCCCCTGCGAAATATTCGTTCTCGCCCACTGGCGCGCTTGGGCTCGACTGGTTACATGGGCCGCCACCAAACGAATCGCGTGCGCGTCCCCGCCGTCCGGGGTCGGCGCCGCCCGCACCAGAAAGTGGCACCCATGGAAATCATCACCGGCCTGACCTTCGACGATGTGCTGCTGGTGCCGGGGCCGTCGGATATCCTGCCATCGGATGCCAATCTGTCGACCCAACTCACGAGCGAGATCACCCTCAACATCCCGATCCTGTCGTCGGCGATGGACACGGTGACGGAGGCCGACATGGCGATCCTGATGGCACAGATTGGCGGTATCGGGGTGCTTCACCGCAATCTGACGGTCGAGGAACAGGCAGCGGCGGTGCGGCAGGTAAAGCGCTTTGAAAGCGGCATGATCGTCAACCCGATCACCATCACCCCCGACGCACCGCTGTCCTATGCGACCGCATTGATGTCGCAGCACAGGATTTCGGGGATTCCGGTCGTCGAAACGGGCGGCAAGCTGGTCGGCATCCTGACCAACCGCGACGTGCGCTTCGCCGACAACCCCGGCCAGCCGGTGCGCGAGCTGATGACCGCCGAAAATCTTGCGACAGTGCGCCCCGGCGTCGGGCAGGATGAGGCGCGCAAGCTGCTGCACCAGCGTCGCATCGAAAAATTGCTGGTCGTCGACGACGATTATCGCTGCATCGGCCTGATCACGGTCAAGGACATGGAAAAGGCGGTCAATTTCCCCGATGCGACCAAGGATGGCAGCGGACGCCTGCGCGTAGCGGCAGCGACCAGCACCGGCGACAGCGGAGTCGAGCGGGCCGAAGCACTGCTGGAAGCCGAATGCGACCTGATCGTCGTCGATACCGCGCACGGGCACAGCAAGGGCGTTGGCCTGACCGTCGAACGGATCAAGAAACTCTCGAACCGCGTGCAGGTGCTCGCGGGCAATGTTGCGACCGGCGACGCGACCAAGGCGTTGATCGACGCGGGCGCCGACGGTGTGAAGGTCGGCATCGGCCCCGGCTCGATCTGCACCACGCGGATCGTCGCGGGCGTTGGCGTGCCCCAGCTGACCGCGATCCTCGACAGCGTCGAAGCGGCGACCAAGCTGGGCGTTCCCGTCATCGCCGACGGCGGCCTGCGCACGTCGGGCGACGTCGCCAAAGCCCTGGCGGCGGGCGCGTCGAGCGTGATGGTCGGGTCGATGCTGGCGGGCACCGCCGAGGCGCCGGGCGAGACCTTCCTCTATCAGGGCCGCACCTACAAAAGCTATCGCGGCATGGGCAGCGTCGGTGCGATGGCGCGCGGCTCGGCCGACCGCTATTTCCAGCAGGATATCAAGGACCAGATGAAGCTGGTCCCCGAAGGCATCGAAGGCCAGGTTCCGTTCAAGGGGCCCGCCAAGGACGTCATTCACCAGATGGTCGGCGGCGTGAAGGCCGCGATGGGCTATACCGGCAGCCGCACGCTGGCGGATTTCCGCGAGCGCGCCAAGTTCGTGCGCATCACCAACGCGGGGCTGCGCGAAAGCCACGTCCATGACGTCGCGATCACGCGCGAGGCGCCGAACTATCCGGCCAGTTGAGGCCGAGCGATGACACCTGCTGCACGCGTTCAGGCCGCGATCGAAATTCTCGATGCCATCGCTGCGGCTGCGCGCGAGGGCGGAGCGCCCGCCGACGCGATATTCGCCGAAGCGATGCGTGCGCGGCGTTACGCAGGGTCGAAGGACCGGCGCGCGATCCGGGCCCATGTCTATGACGCGATCCGTGTTGTCCGTTCGGCCCCCGCATCTGGGCGCGCCGCGATGCTCGCACTTGTCGACGATCAACCGGGACTGGCCGACCTGTTCGACGGCTCGGCCTACGGCCCGGCGCCTATCGCCGCCGACGAACCGCGCGCCGACACCGGCCTGGCCGCACAGGCGCTGGTCGACCTGTTCGACCCGCTGGTCGGCGAAGATGAACGCGGAGCGATGCTTGCGCGGGCGCCGTTGGACCTGCGCGCCAACCGGATCACGTCGCGCGAAGGCGATCTGGCGGCGCTTTTTCCCGAGGGCGAGGCGATCCCCGGCGCACCCGACGGCTGGCGTCTGCCACCCGAAACCGCCGCGGCGCAGCATCCTGCCTATGGCGAGGGTCGTTTCGAGGTGCAGGATGCGGCGAGCCAATATGCCTCCGCCGCCCTCGATGCCGCGCCCGGACAGGCCATCATCGATCTTTGTGCGGGCGGAGGAGGCAAGACGCTTGCCATCGCATCGCTCACCGGAAACGACGCGACCATCCTCGCCTGCGATACGAACCGTGCCCGCCTGCAACAACTGCCGCCGCGTGCCGAACGCGCTGGGGCGACGCGTATCGAAACCCGGCTGCTCAACCCCGGCAAGGAAGTGTCGATGCTCGCCGATTGGCAGGGCAAGGCGACCCGCGTGTTCGTCGATGCGCCTTGTTCGGGCAGCGGCACCTGGCGGCGCAGCCCCGAACTGCGCTGGCGCCTGACCCCCGCGCGGCTCGAACGCCACCTCGCCGATCAAGCCCGGCTGATGGATATCGGCGCCGAACTTGTGGCGCCCGGCGGCAAACTTCTTTATGCGGTGTGTTCGGTCATCACGCGCGAGGGGCGGGCACAGGTGGACGAATTTCTGAACCGACACGCGAGCTGGACCGCCGATTCCGGCTATTTGCCCGACGGCATCGGCCGCGCCGCGGGGCGTGGTTTTCTGCTCACGCCCGGCCGTGACGGGTGCGACGGATTTTTTCTCGCACGACTGACGTCACCATGTTAGCATCCTCCGCAATGAAGCGATGGGAGAATGCGATGCGTGTCGGCTTTCTGGCTCTTTCGGCGGGATTAATCCTTGCCAGCCTGCCCACCGCATCCGACGCCCAGCGCGCCGATAACGATATCTTCCCCCGCTCGATCGCGCTTCAGCAAGAAGGGCACAAGGCACAGGATGCGGGCGATCTCGACCGGGCGGTCGACCTTTATGAATCGGCGCTCACCGCCGATCCTCGCAACCGATCGGCGATCATCGCGCTTGCGCAGGTTGCGCGTGCGCAGGGCCTGCCGGGCAAAGCGATCGGTCTCTATCGCGAGGCGCTGGTGCTCGAACCCAATGACGTCGTCGCGCTCACCGGGCAGGGCGAGGCGCTGGCCGACAAGGGCGCGCTCGAACTCGCGCGCGAAAAACTCGCGGAGGCGCAGCGGATTTGCGATACCAAATGCCCGCAAGTCGCCGCGCTCGAAAAGACGATCGCGTCGAGCACATCGAAGCGTGTCGTCGCGGCCGAAGCACTCGTTCCCAAGCCGGTCGTTGCGACCGTCGGGGCCAGCAAGCAGAATTAAACCCTAGCCCCTTGAATACCCCGGCCTGTGCCAGCCAGCAAGCTGGCTAGCCTTGCGGCCGCTTCGACAGGCGGGAGGGGAAATCAACTCGCTGGCGCAAAGCCCGCTTACCGCCCACGACGAACATAGCCGAACGGCGGGGTTCGCTCGACCTTAAAGCCGCACCTTTGCTTCGAGGTCCCGTCGGGCCGCGAGATATTGCGCTTCGAGTTCTGCAACAAATTCGGCGACCGGGCGCACGGCGGAAACCGGACCAATGCCCTGGCCCGAACCCCAGATGTCCTTCCACGCCTTTGCCTTCGTATTGCCGCCCGAACCGAAATTCATCGTCTTGAGGTCGCCCTCGGGCAAATTGTCGGGGTCCATCCCCGCCGCGACGATCGACTGGCGCAGATAATTGCCATGCACGCCGGTGAAGAGGTTGGAATAGACGATGTCGGCGGCGCGGCCCTCGACGATCCCGTCCTTATAACCCTGATCCGCGTTCGCCTCTGCGGTCGCGATGAAGGCGCTGCCGATATAGGCGAGGTCGGCGCCGCACGCCTGCGCGGCGAGGATCGAGCGGCCGTGGCCGATCGCTCCCGAAAGCGCGACGGGGCCATCGAACCATTCGCGAATTTCCTGCACCAGCGCGAAAGGCGATTGTCGGCCGGCATGGCCGCCCGCGCCCGCAGCAACGGGGATCAGGCCGTCCGCGCCCTTTTCGACTGCCTTGCGGGCAAAGCGATCGTCGATGACATCGTGCAGCGTGATGCCACCCCAGCCGTGGACCGCCTGGTTAAGTTCTTCGCGCGCGCCCAGCGAGGTGATGGTGATCGGCACTTTCCATTTTTCGCATGTCGCAATGTCTTCGAGCAGGCGATCGTTCGATTTATGGACGATCTGGTTGACGGCATAGGGCGCCGACAGCCGGTCGGGATTGGCGCGGTCCCATGCCGCAAGCTCTTCGGTGATTTGATGCAGCCATTCGTCGAGCATCGACTGCGGGCGCGCGTTGAGGGCGGGAAAGCTTCCGACGACGCCGGCCTTGCATTGGGCAATCACGAGTTCCGGTCCCGACACGATGAACAGCGGCGATCCGATTACGGGCAGGCGCAGGCGGTCGAAAATCGGGGGAAGGGCCATGAATCACTCTCCGGTTGCCATTTGAAACTAACCTTAACGTAAACGGAAAGCGGTGCAAGAGCTTCCGGCTGGTCCCGTGCCCGATCGGCCTGTTGTCTGACGCGAAAAAGGCGGCTGCCACGCCGCCTTTTCCATATTTTCCAGACTATCAGGCGGCCATGGGGCGACGGCTTGACTTGAAGGCCAGATAGCCAAGGGCAAGCATGGCGAGCAGCAGAGCGCCCTGGGCAGCGGCAAAGGGGGGCTCGGTTCCATTGGGCGCCAGGGCATTCAGCGCCGGCACTTTCAGGAAGGACTGCACGACGAGGACAAACAGGTTCAGCCAGAGCCCGATCGTGGCGGTCACGGCAAAAACCGGCGCCGCGCGCCCGACGAGCTTGCGTCCGTACCAGGCCCAGAAAGCGATCGCGAGCACCAGCGTCGAGACAATTCCGGTGCCCAGCGCCGGGGTGAAGGCGACGATCGGGAAAAGAAAGCCGGTGAGGCTGGTGAGCAGTGTCGTCCAGAGGAAGATGCCCATGGTGCGGGGCAGGATGCGTCCCCGGGCAAAGGCCGGGAGGGCGATGAGGCCTGCACCGATGCCGACGAAACTGATCGCGACATGGAGGGCAGTGAATTGCGGAATGGTCAAACCGAGGATCATGTCACGTCTCCTTGAAAGGCGAGGAGGCGCGGCCCATCCCAGAAAATCCTGGGGCCCGCGCCTCTGCCTTATCAGCTGTTGATGAAGTCGAGAAGATCGGCGTTGAAGCGGTCCTGTTCGGTCACCGTCAGGCCGTGGCTGCCGCCCTTGTAGACCTTGAGCACCGCCTGCTTGACGATCTGGACGGTCGCCAGCGCCGCGGCGCCGATCGGCACGATCTGGTCGTCGTCGCCATGAAGGACGAGCGTTGGCTTGTCGAACTTCTTCAAATCCTCGTTGAAATCGCTTTCCGAAAAGGCGCGGATGCTGTCGAGCAGACCCTTGAGGCCGCCGTTCATGCCCTGCCGCACAAATTCGTCGCGCACCGCTTCGCTGACCGCTGCGCCGTCGCGGTTATAGCCGTAGAAGGGCAGCGTCAGGTCTTTGAAAAACTGCGGGCGGTTGTCGAACGTGCCCTTGCGGATGCCGTCGAAGACGTCGATCGGCAGGCCGTCGGGGTTCGCTTCGGTCTTCAGCATCAGCGGGGGCACCGCGCCGATCAGAGCGACTTTGGCGACCCGTGACGTGCCGTGGCGGCCGATATAGCGGGTAACTTCGCCGCCGCCGGTCGAATGGCCGACCAGGATGACGTCCTTGAGATCCAGCTGTTCGATCAGTTCGGCAAGATCGTCGGCATATTGATCCATATTATTATTGTCCCAGACCTGGTCCGAACGGCCGTGGCTGCGGCGGTCGTGGGCAATGGTGCGGAAGCCCTGGTTCGCGAAGAAGACCATCTGGGCGTCCCAGGCGTCGGCCGACAGCGGCCAGCCGTGCGAGAAGACGATCGGCTGTGCGTCCTTCGGACCCCAGTCCTTGAAGAAGATGTTGGTGCCGTCCTTGGTGGTGATCGTGGTCATGATATGGTTCCTTTCGATGGGGCGGGCGGGGTGTCCGTCCCGGTGATCTGGAAATACGCCGCGTCGCTCTTGCGCGGTATTGGCGGATACGACATTATCCGGGCCGATTCCGACAAAGGAGCCGCCATGCCCAGATTGAAGGTCCCCGACGCCGCGAATGTGCCGCTGGTCGAGGTCGGGATGATGACCTATCCCGACTGCCAGATGGGCATGGTGCACGGCATCACCGACCTGTTCGACGTCGCCGGGCGCTTTGCGGTCGAGCATGGGCGTCGCCCGATCCGCGCGAGCTACTGGCGATTGATGGACGGCGGCGGCTTCGCGCGATGCCATGACAGCCATCCTGCCGAACCGGTGTCCAACGCCCCGGCGGTGCTGATCGCGCCGGGCAGCCTGCACAAGCTGCTCGAGCCGGGCGAGGTCGAGCCCTATGCCCGCTGGCTGCTGGACCGCCATGCAAACGGCGCGGTGCTTGCGTCCAATTGCGGCGGTGCCTTTGCGCTTGCGGCGACCGGGCTGCTTGCGGGGCGCCCCGCGACGACGCACTGGTTTTTTGCCGAAGAGTTCAAAAGCCGCTTTCCGGACGTGCGGATGGAGGCCGACCGAATGGTGGTCGATGACGGCGATATCGTCACCGCAGGCGGGTTGATGGCGTGGACCGACCTGGGGCTGCGCATCGTCGAGCGGCTGCTCGGACCGACGGTGATGATGGAAACCGCGCGGTTCCTGCTGATCGATCCGTCGGGGCGCGAACAAAAGAATTATGCGAGCTTTGCGCCGAAGCTGACGCATGGCGACGAGCCGGTGTTGAAGGTGCAGCACTGGTTGCAGGCGCGCGGCGCGAGGCCGGTGTCGGTCGCCGAAATGGCCGGCGAGGCAAGGATGGAGGAGCGGACCTTCCAGCGCCGGTTCAAGGCTGCGACCGGCATGACCCCGGTCGAATATGTCCAGCATCTGCGTGTCGGCAAGGCGCGCGAGCTGCTCGAATTTACCAGGCGCACCGTGGACCAGATCGCCTGGGCCGTGGGATATGAAGATGCGGCGGCGTTCCGCAAATTGTTCCACCGCCTGATCGGGCTGTCGCCGCACGAATATCGGCAGCGTTTTTCGACCCCGCGGTCGCTGGCGGAGGTCGCCTGAAATTTTTTCCCGGGCTCGTGTCGATTTGGCGGCAGGTCGTTCGTCATATGGGCAGGAGCCGCTGTTGGCCCGGCAAAAAGGAGAGAGACGATGCGTGTGATGGTGTTCGTAAAGGCGACCGAGGACAGCGAACAGGGTATGCAACCGTCGCCCGAGCTCAGCCAGATGTTCATCGACATGGGCAAGTTCAACGAGGAACTGGTCAATGCCGGCGTGCTGGTCGCGGGCGACGGGCTCAAGCCCTCGTCGTTCGGCAAGCGGGTCGCGTTCGACGGCCCCAGCCGCACCGTGATCGACGGGCCGTTCGCCGAAACGCGCGAACTGGTCGCCGGTTACTGGATCTGGGACGTCAAGGACATGGACGAGGCGGTCGAATGGGTGAAACGCTGTCCCAACCCGATGTTCGGGCCGAGCGACATCGAGATCCGTCCCTTTTACGAAATGGAGGATTTCGGTGATGTCATCCCGGACGAAGCCGCCGCGATCCACGATGGCGTGGGCGAGAAGCTTGCGAACCGCTGATCCGATGATCGCGCCCGCCATGCGCCGCGCCGCGTAGCGCATGGCGGCGGACCCCAGCCACCGGGCGATCGAGGCCGTGTTCCGCATCGAGCGGGCGCGGTTGATCGCCTCGCTTGCACGGATGACAGGCGACGTCGACCGGGCGGAGGAACTGGCGCAGGAGGCGCTGCTGATTGCGCTGACCGATTGGCCCAGGAGCGGCGTGCCCGACCGGCCCGGCGCCTGGTTGGCCGCCGCCGCGAAACGGCGGTTGATCGACGGCGTGCGGCATCGGTCGATGCGGGAGCGCAAACATGCCGAAATTGCCCGCGAACTGGCCGCGGACCAGGAAATGAGCGGCGAGGCTGTCGGGGCGGCGCTCGACGATCCGCTGGGCGACGAATTGCTGGGGCTGATCTTTGCCGCCTGCCATCCGGTGATTTCGCCGGAAGCACGGGCGGCGCTGACGCTGCGGCTGGTCGGCGGGCTGACGACCCAGGAAATTGCGCGGGCCTTTCTGTCGAACGAGGCGACGATCGCGGCGCGGATCACCCGGGCCAAAAAGGCGATCGGCAAGGCCGGGGTCCAGTTTGCGGTGCCGCGGGGCGCCGAACTGGCGGAGCGGCTGGGGTCGGTGCTGGAAGTCATCTACCTGATCTTCAACGAAGGCTATGCGGCGACCGCAGGGCCGTCGCTCGTCCGTCTGCCGCTTTGCGGCGAAGCGCAGCGGCTGGGGCGCATCCTTGCCGCGTTGATGCCCGACCAGCCCGACGTGCTGGGATTGCTGGCGCTGGTCGAAATCCAGTCGTCGCGGCTGGCGGCGCGGACCGGACCCGATGGGCGCTTCGTGCCGTTGACCGAACAGAACCGGGCGCGCTGGGACCAGCTGCTGATCCGCCGCGGGCTGGCCGCGCTGGACCGCGCCGAGGCGCTGGGCGGTGGCGACGGCCCCTATGTTTTGCAGGCGGCGCTGGCGGCGTGCCATGCCCGGGCGCGCACCGCGGACGCGACCGACTGGGCGCGGATCGCGGCGCTTTACGACCGGCTGGGCCAGGTCATGCCGTCGCCGGTGGTCGCGCTGAACCGCGCCGTCGCATACAGCATGGCGTTCGGCCCCGACGCGGGGTTGCGGCTGGTCGACGAGATCGCCGACGCGGCGCTGCTCCGCAACTATGCGCCCTTGCCCGCGGCACGCGGCGATTTTCTGTTTCGCGCCGGACGCCGCGACGAAGCGCAGGCGGCGTTCGAGGCGGCGGCGGCGCTGACCGGCAACGAGCGCGAGCGCGCGTTCCTGCTCGATCGCGCCGCAGCGTGCACACGGTGACCGGCATGCGGATCGAGACGATCGGCGCCGAGGCGCAGCCGCTGGCGATCCTCGACGATTTTGCCCCCGACCCCGACGCCCTGCGGCGCTTTGCCATGGCGGCCGATTTCACCCCGGCGCTCAACCATTTTCCCGGCGTTCGGGCGGCGCTGCCCGACGCCTATCTGCACCACCAGCTGCCGGTCATTGCGGCGGCGGCGGGCGAAGCGTTCGGGGTCGCCGGGCCGGTCAAGGTGGTCGACGCCAGCTTTTCGATCGTGTCGACCCCCGCCGAGGCGCTGAGCATCGCGCAGCGGCTGCCACATGTCGATGCCTTTACCGCCGACCGCATCGCGCTGGTCCATTATCTGTCGCCGGAGGGCGGCGATGGGACGGCATTTTTCCAGCACCGGGCGACGGGGTTCGAGACGGTCGACACGGCCCGCCGCGACCTGTTTTTCCGTCACCTTGACATGCAGATGCGCCATGGCGGGGTGCCGCCGCCCGAATATGTGCGGGGCGACACGCCCCTGTTCACGTGCATCCGAACCGAACCCGCCCAGTATAACCGCGCGCTGCTCTATCGCAGCTGGAATCTCCACAGCGGGGCGATCTCGCCCGCCAATCCCTTGTCGGCGGACGCCCGCACCGGGCGGCTGACGGTGACCGGATTCCTGTCGATCGGTTAGCGTCCGGGCAAGCGAAGCCGGGGCGCGCGGCGCGGCGTGATCGTCAAGTTGTTTGTCGATTCGATCGTGCCGCTCGTCGAACGCCGGGGCGGGGACGGCGACGGGTATGGCAATGAAATATTATATCTTTTCCCGGTTCGCCGCCGATTTCCGGCGCACGGTCCGGACGTCTGCGCGGACCATGGCGCGGCAAGGAGACATACAGCCGACCCATTTTTCGCCCCGGCGGCGGTCATGGCCCGACAGGCCGCGCAACCGTCCCCTTCGTTTCCCCCACCGAAGGCCTTTTTCCCATGAAGTTCCCCCAATCCCATTCCGGCAGTTCGGGCGGCAGCCCCTGCGATTGCCTGCCGCGCCCCGAATCGCCGCCGGTCGCGGCGCCGACGCTGACGACCTTTGTCCTGCGATACCGCGACGCGTGGTTCGGCATGGAAAAGCGCGTGGCGTTCGAGGCCGAGGATGTCGCCGCGGCGCTGGCGATGATGGAGCGCGAGCCGATCGGCGATTGGGCCGAATTGACGCAGGACGGCGCGCTGATCTGTCGCCGCGGCCACGAACCGGGCGACGCGCCCGATTATTGGGTCGTCGACTGAACGCCTGACGCCGCAGCCTGGGACAACCGGCGGCCCAGCACCGCGCCCGGGGTCAGCTGCTCGCGCTTTGACGCGGCGTTTCGTCGTCGGCGGGCGGCGGGAAATTGGTGCGACGCTCGCCGCCGGAGATGCCGTTGTGGCAACAGCTTCGTGGGCGGCACCGCCCTGCGCCCCGCAAGGCTCGGTTCGTCCCATGCGCGCCACGGCCAGGCGGCCCGTCGTTAGCCAGCGCCGCCGCGCGCCGTCATGGTCGGCTTTCCCAACCATCAAACAGGAGACACGCCATGAAAAAGCCGTTCGGCTTTATCGCATTACTGTGCCTTGCGGGCACGGCCGTTTATGGAGCGCCGGTGCTGGCGGCGCCGGGCAATCCCGCACCGACCGCCGCGCCCGCGTCGATGCTGACGCCGGGCACCAAAGTGCATGACTCGGCCGGCGAGGTCGTCGGGACGATCGTGCAGGTCGAAGGCGGCCGGGTTGCGGTCGCGGTCGGCAACAATGGGATCGTCGTGCCCGCCAACGCCTTTGTGCAGACCGGCAAGGGGCCGGCGCTGAACGTGACGAAGGCCGAGCTGGTCGCATCGGTCCAGCAGGCCGCACAGAAAAATGCTGCCGCGCTCGACAAGGAATTGAAGGTCGGGGCCAATGTCAGCAGCGCCGGCGGCAACAGCGTGCTGGGGCAGGTCAAGGCGGTGAACGCCGACGCCGCGGTGCTGGCGACGGGGAAAGGCGACGTGACGCTGCCGCGGTCGATGCTGTTCGCGACCAAGACCGGGCTGGCCGCCAATCTGTCGGGCAAGCAGTTCGCGGCGGCGGTCGCCAAGGCGAAGGGCGCCGCGCCCGGCCAGTGACGCGCTGCGGAAGAGGGGAGCGGGGGCGTCGCGGTTCCGTTGGCTGCGCCCGCCCGCGGCGTGCCTTTAGCGGCCTGGCGGGCGATAGAAACGGTAGCGGGTGACGGCGCCCTCGATCAGGTGGCTGGCGAGGCGCAGGCGGATTTCGTCGGCACCGGCGCCCGTCGTGCAGACGAGGTGGGTGCCGCCCGATGGCAGCGGCTCGATCGCGCTGACGCTGATCCCGGCGGCGGTGCAGAGGGCGTTCACCTCGCTTTCGGGCAAAGCGAGGTTCATCGCGCGGCTCATTCGGCGGCGGCCGGGCCCGGCGACCAGGCGCGGATCGCGTCGGCGACGCGGGCATAGCCTTCGGCGCTGGCGGTCGCGAGCGCGAGGGGGCGGCCGCCGAGCGCGGGATTTTCTTCGTTGAGGAACGCCAGCGCCGGGTCACGGCCGCCCATCGTCAGAAAGGCGAGGCTGCTGATATTGCCCTGGCGCCGCGCATCGTCGCGGGGCAGCGGCGTGCGTTTCGGGCGAAAGAGGCGGCTCGAGTGCGACTTTGCGGTCGTAAGAGCGGTATCGGGCAGGGCTTTGGGATTCATAGGGCGCGGCTCCTCTGGCGTAAGCGGGAGCGCGCACGTCTCTCAGCCGCGGCGGCCTACGAAAACGCGTGCCGCGATGAGCATGATATGGGGTGGCGGCGGTCCCATTGTAAGGGCCGCCGCCTTTTACCCCGCGTTGGCGGCGCTGAGGATCGCGCGGACGCTGGCGGTCGCGACGTCGGTGTCGAGGCCGCAGCCAAAGACGCTTTTGCCGTCCGCGGTGCGGCATTCGACATAGGCGGCGGCTTGCGCGGTGCTGCCCTGGCCGATGGCGTGCTCGCTGTAATCGACGATATCCATCACCGGACCGCCGGATTCTGCTAGCGCGGCGATGACGCTGCTCATCAGCCCGTTGCCGCGGCCGCTGACGCTGCGGGGCGTGCCGTCGATGGTGAGCTTGCCGGCGAAGATGCGGTCGGTGCCCGCGTGGCTCTCCGACCAGTCGACGAGTTGGAAACGTTTGGCTTCGGTGGTCAGATAGGCGCGCTCGAAGGCGTGCCAGATGTCTTCAGCGCCGAGTTCGCGGCTGGTTTCATCCGCCAAGGCCTGGACGACATGGCTGAAGCTTGCCTGCATTTTCTTGGGCAGTTTCAGGCCCTTGTCCTGTTCGAGCACCCAGGCGACGCCGCCCTTGCCCGACTGGCTGTTGACGCGGATCACCGCTTCATAGCTGCGGCCCAAATCGGCGGGGTCGATGGGCAGATAGGGGACTTCCCAGCGTTCGTCATTCTGGCGCTCGCGCGCGGCAAAGCCCTTCTTGATCGCGTCCTGATGGCTGCCCGAAAAGGCGGTGTAGACCAGCTCGCCGCCATAGGGGTGGCGCGGGTGGACGGGGAGGCGGTTGCAATATTCGACCGTCTGGATGACCTCGTCGATGTTCGAGAAGTCGAGGCGGGGGTCGACGCCCTGCGTGTACATGTTGAGCGCGATGGTGACGAGGCAGGTGTTGCCGGTGCGCTCGCCATTGCCGAACAGGCAGCCCTCGACGCGGTCGGCGCCCGCGAGCAGGCCGAGTTCGGCCGCCGCGACGCCGGTGCCGCGGTCGTTGTGGGTGTGCAAGGACAGGATCGCCGCGTCGCGGTTCGGAAGGTTCTTGCCGAAATATTCGATCTGGTCGGCGTAGATGTTCGCGGTCGCCGCCTCAACCGTCGCGGGGAGGTTGAGGATGATCGGGTTGTCGGGGGTGGGTTGCAGGACCTGCATCACTGCTTCGCAGACCTCGATGCTGAAATCGATCTCGGTCGTCGAGAAACATTCGGGGCTGTACTGGAAGCGCCAGTTGGTATCGGCCAAGCGCGCGGCATTGTCGCGCAGCTGCTTGGCGCCGTCGATCGCGATCTGTTTTATATCGGCCTTGTCCATGCCGAAGACGATCTTGCGCCACGCGGGGGCGACGGCGTTGTAGACGTGGACGATCGCGGTTTTCGCGCCCGCGAGGCTGTCGAAGCTGGTGCGGATGAGGTCGGCGCGGCTTTGGGTCAGGACTTGCGGGGTGACGTCGTCGGGGATGCGGCCATCGCGGACGAGGCCCGAGATGAAGTCGAACTCGGTCGCGCCGGCGCTGGGGAAACCGACTTCGATTTCCTTGAGGCCGATGCGGACGAGCAGGTCGAAAAAGCGGGCCTTTTTCTCAGCATCCATCGGGTCGATCAGCGCCTGATTGCCGTCGCGCATGTCGGTGGAGAGCCAGATCGGGGCTTTGGTGATCGTGCGGCCGGGCCATTCGCGGGTTCCCAAGGGAATCTGCGGAAAGGCGCTGTATTTGACCGAGGGGTCGCGGAGCATGGTCATGGGTTTGGCTTCTTCTTCGGGTGGTTGCGATATGTGTCGATCGGACCCTTGAGCGGGTGGCCGCGACTAGCGCGCAGCCAGTGTCACGCCCAAGGGCGTGTAAGTCGCAGAAGAAGAAGGGCGTTGCCGCGCATGGCGGCTCTAGTGATGCAAAATGTCGTGCTTGGCAAGGGGGAGATGCGAAAATTGCGTGGTTGTGCTGTGTCGCGTGCCCACCCCGCTGCGACTAGCGCGCCTGCGGCGCGGCAAGTCTCGCTCCCCTCCCGCTTGCGGGAGGGGTTGGGGGTGGGCATGGCTTCGGGCGGTCAGCCCGTCACCCATTCGACCTTCGGATCGGTGAAGTCGACGACGTCGGCGAGTTCGCGGACATTCGGATAGCCATAGCCGACGAGGTTGATGAAGGTCTGGATATTGAGCGCGAGCGGCGCGCGTTTGAGCGGCACCGGGCTGCGATGATTCGAGAAATTATTGTTGCAATAGATGAGGATGGGGCGATCAGGGTTCGCGCCGATCACCGCGGCGAGGCTGTCGGCGGTGAAATCGGTGAGGGGAAGGTTTACTGCGCCCTTGATGTGGCCGCGCGCGAAGGCGTCGGCCGAGCGGGCGTCGAGGAGCAGCGTGCCGGGTTTCGCCGCCTCCGCCTTGAACGCGTCGAAGGCGATAAGGCGCTCGACACGCGCGGGAGCGACGCTGGCGGCGAGCGCCTGGAACCCAGGATAGTCGATCTGCGGGTTCGCTTGCGCAAAAGCGGGCGCGGCGATGAGTGCGAGCGCGAGACACAGGGCGCGGTGCATGATGATCCTCCCTCGATATGGTGCGGGGAGACTAGGCCGCGCCGGCTGGCTGGGCGATGAACCGAAAATGTCGCCGGGCCGCAGGGAGGCCCCACGGCCCGGCGCAGTGCAGGGGGTGGTTGCGGGGCGGGCGGCTCAGGCGGCTTCGCTCGCTTCGTCGTCGTCCTCGTCCCACGGTTCGTAAACCTCGTCCTCGATCAGATTGTCGACCGCGTGGACGCGCACGGCGATGCACCAATGCTGTAGCGGGCCTTCCCATGCGGCCTCGACCGGGGAGAGCGCATCGCCGCCACCGTCCGAAGGGCGATCGCCGACAAGGTCGAAATCCTGCACCCCGTCATCGGGCGGGGTGATATAGACATGCGGGTCGAGCCGGACGTTTGCCCAGCCGGGGGTGGGGGCCAGCCCCTCTGCCTCGACGATCAGCAGCGGGTTTTCCTCGTCGCCGTCGATCGACGCATGCACTTCGACAATTTCGCGTACCAGTTCGCTCATCACGCGGGCTCCTGCACGAAAAGGGCGGGACCATCGCTGGCCCCGCCCCCTGATAAACGGCGCGTGTGACAGATTGGCGCGCGCTTATTGCTTTTCAAAAGCGGCGTGGATTTCCAGCTCGACGGCGTCGCTGACCGCCGGGATACCGTAGGCGATGCCGAAATCGCTGCGGCGGATCGTCGTTTCGGCCTGGAAGCCGACGGTCGCCTTCTTGTTATAGGGGTTGGTGCCCGCGCCGTGGAAATCGACGTCGAGGGTGACGGGCTTGGTCACGCCGTTGAGCGTGAGATTGCCGGTCACCTTGGCCTCGTCGCCGTCGTCGTCGAGGACGACGCTGGTCGAGACGAATTTGGCGTCGGCGGGCGCGGCGCCGAAGAAGTCGGGCTTGCCGCCATCCTTGCCCGCGCGCAGCAGGTGGCCGGTCAGCCCCGCGCTGGCGGTGGTGACCTTGGCGACCGGGATCGTGACGTCGACCTTGGCCGCGGCGGGATTGGCGGGGTCGATGACCAGCGTGCCCGTCACGTCGCCGAAAATGCCGCTATATTTGCTGAAACCGAAATGATCGACTTCCCACACGACCATCGTGTGGCCCGCGTCGGCGGCGTAAGTGCCCGCGGCGACGCGCGATTTGTCAGGGGCGCCGGGGGCGGTGCCGCCCTGCGCAAGAACGATCGGGGTCGCGACGACGGCGACAAGAGCGGCGGCGGCGTAAGGGAGGATGCGGCGCATGGGAAAACTCCTGTTGGGGAAGCTGAAGCTAGGCGAATCAGCCCGACGGCGTCAACAAGGCCTTGGGAAACGCAGCGTTTCGGATCGCGCGTCCCCCCTGCACGTCGTCGCAACCGGCTTGTGCCCTGCGCCGATTCATGCTGGAAGGCGCGCGAAGCACGAAGGCTGGGGGGCCTGCGTCCATGGATAGTCTGTTTGCCCGCGAAGCGGGCGAGGTCGAGAACGCCTTTCTGGCGGCGCCGTTCGAGGCGGACGGCTGGAACATCGCGCTGCGCCTGCTGGCGCGCCGCACGGCGTCGTCGCGTGCGCAATTGCTGGGCCTTGGCGACGAGGCGACGCTGTTCAACTTCATGCCCGACATCGACCCCGGCTATCAGCAGGAATTCCTGGAGATCGAAGGCTGGCGGCCCGAAGTCAACTGGCGCGTCGCGGTGGGCGGACGGCCGCTGGAGATATTGAGCGAGGCGCATTATGCCGTCGCGCGCCAGCACAGCGGCACCACCGCATATGAGGAGCATGTCCACCGCTGGGGCGGGGTTCATGGTTGTCAGACCGTGCTGGTCGAGGGCGAGGGGTTGCTGGTCGGGCTGGCGGCGCTGCGGTCCGAGCGCGAAGGCCGCACGCAGGTGCGCGACCGCAAGCTGTTCGCCGTGGGCGCATCCCATGCACTGGCCGCGGTGCGGATGCAGCAGGCGATGGCACAGCGCGGGGCGGCGATGACCGTCGGCGCTTTTGACGCGATCGGCGTCGCCGCATTCCTGATCGATCGGCACGGCGCGGTGGCGGCGTTGTCGGCCGCCGCCGAAACGATGGTCGGCGCGCACGGGGACGGCGCGCTGTCGCTGCGCCGGGGGCGACTGGGCGCGGCGCGGCGCGACACCGACCCGGTGTTGCAGGCCGCGATCGCCCGCGCGCTGAATGGCCGATCGGCGGGCAGCGGCGCGCAACAACATTGGATCGGGTCGGCAACGGAGGGCGAGGGCGGGGTGCTGTGCGAATTGTTCCGCCTGCCGCGCCGCGAATGGGATTTCGGTTTTGAGCCGCGGGTGCTGGTGGTCGCGCGGCGGGCGGCGGACATCCCCGCCATGCGGGCCGCACCGCTGCGCGCCGCATTGGGCCTGACCGCGGCCGAGGCCGAGATTGCGCTGCGGCTGGCGAATGGGGAGGCGCGCGAGGATATTGCGGCGGGGCGCGGCACGAGCGCGCAAACTTTGGGCACGCAGATCAAGTCGATCCTGCGCAAGAGCGACGTCGGGCGCGAGGCGGAGCTGGCGGCGCTGGTCAACCGCATCCTGCGGTAATGCCTCGCGTGGGGCGGGCCCGCAAACACCGGACTGGAAAGGATATCGACGGTGGGTCGCAACCGCCGATATCCCCCAGCCGGACGGCCGCGTCACCGAAGTGACCGCGCCCGGTTTTCGATTGCCCCCACGCAATGCGTCTGTCCGGCGGCGCAATATCAGTGATTTACGAAAGCAACATACCCCGTTCGGGGTATGATGTCCGCAGCCCGTCGCTTTGTCAGGGCGCGCCGCGCGCCTCGAACGCGTTCAGCGGATGGGAAAAACAATGTTTTGGGTCGGCGTTGCCTGTCAGCCAGGCGTCCACTCGATCGTTTCAACGCTGGTCGAACTCGACTTGTTGCTGGTCAGGAAAAAATCCCGGCCGTCCTTATAGGCATAGGATAAATCGTCCCAGCTTTGCCTGCTGACGCAGGTCCCGCTGCCGGGAACCGTGACATACCACGCCGGATTGCTCACGGGCGGCAGCATCGCGGCGAATTGCCGTCCCAATCGGTCGAGCGCGGCGCCATAGTCTTTTGTCCATGGCATCGTCCCGAACCGCGATGAGTAGAAAATCGCGATGGTCTTCTCGACATATTTTTGACCAGGACTTTGCGGATCGGCCCGCAAGACGTTCGCTTTGCGCACCGTATAGCAATAGACGTGGAGTTCGCGCTCCGCCGCTTTGGCAGCAGGCGGCGCACTATCGGGCGAGGGCGACGCCCGGCGGCCGGTCGAGGGTGCCGTTTCTCCATAGAGCTCGCGCCGGACCTGATAGCGCGCCCATTCATCCTGCATCCGCAGCTGTTCGGGGGTGGCTTTTGGCAAGGCAACGGCCACCGACGAGCCCATTGATGATGCGTAGCCCGGGGGTGACCCAGCGGACGTGTTGGACAGCCGCGCCGACCAGTCGGTTGTCCCGAATGCAGGGTTGCTTGCCATTTGCGTGCCATAGTCGGCGGCGATCGACGCTATGCTGCTGTTCAGCTGGCTCCAGAAACGAGCGTTGGCTCTCCGCGTCTGTTCGCGAAGGTTGCGCGCGCGCTGAACCTTTTCGGCGTCGGCGCCGCGTTGCCGGATGAAGGCGGCAGTGCCGGGAGAGACGGCCTGCCACACCTCGCGGGTTCCGCCCTGCGTTCGGATCAGCGATCCATCGTTTGACAGGCGAAATTCGGCATCGCCAAAGATGAAATAGTCGCGCCCATCGCCTTTATACTTGGGGCTGGATTTGGCATTTTCCGCGTTGTTCGTGCATTCCATCTTGTTGTTGGCGCTCGATCCCGAGCAATAGGTCAGGGGCAAGTCGCGGGCGCCGAACCATTCGAGGAACACCGAGCCGCCGCCAAAATGCTGGATTTGGAACAACTGCCCCGACTTCGTCATGAAGGATCGTCCATCGAGGCTAGCCAGAAGCCCGAAGTCGAGTGTGCGTGTCGGCTTCAGCCGTTTCATCAACCTGGTTATGCCCAGCGTATAGTCGATCGGGTACGGCGAAACGACGTTCCGATATTGCAGCAGGGCAAGATCGCGATCGGCGCTCAGCCAGATGTCGTAGCAGAATTTGAGCTTGCCCTGCCAACCACAGGCCTGGATCTTGCCCGATGGCTGCACGGCAAGTTCGACCGTCGCCCTGCCGGCCGGATTCTGTTCGGTCGGATAGGCGCGGTCGGCGATCAGTTTTCCGCCGGGCGTAGCGGCCCGGAACAGGAGGCTGCGCGATGGCACGTCGGTCATGCCAAGATGAACCGTCGGTCCTTTGGCATCACGCCCGATTTCGATGAACAGTTTTGTCGTATCACCACGCCAGTGTCCCTGCATCGCCGACAGGACGCCAAGCGCGGGGTCGAAGCTGCCGGTCGGCAGGTCGGGATATTGCGCGGGCAATTTTGCGATCAGCGCCTTCGCTCCCGCTTCGGAGGTGGGCGACAGGACGCGTTGCCCGGCCGCGGTCCAGCGCCCATTGTCCGACGTTGATTCCTGGCATTGCAATTTGCCGTTTTTATTCTTGCACTCCAGTCGCCGACGCGGGGAGCTTTCGAGCAGCAATTTGCCGCTGCCTTTAACGACAACATCCCCAAAGCTGCCGGCGCCGACATTGTGCGACAAATAGCGGAGCGCCTTTTTGTCGGCACTGGGCATGACCATGGTTTCGTAAGTGCCGAAAAGCCCTTCGCGGCGGACAAGCAGAATTTGGCCCGGTTGCTTCCAACTGATCGAATAGGTTTCGGAGGTGCCGTCGTTCCAGCGCGTGCCGACCAATGGCGCGATGGCGCGAAAGAGCTTCGCGGCCTCGGCCTCGCTGATGAGCGTTTCAGGGGCCGCCGCCTGAAAAGCGTTTGCGGACGGAGCAGCGGAGAAAGCAATGGCTGTTGCTGCGGCTGTGGCGAGAGGCAAAATGTTCATTCGGAGTTCCCAAGATGACCTCAGCTTCTTTTGCGCCACACGGGCACCGGCTGCCGACCGTCGAGATCGCTCGCCGCCAAAGCTGATTCTGTGCATAGCAACGCCTGGCATCATGCCGTCGGCACGTTGCAGCGCGCTATGAAACGTGGAATATCATTGATTTAGGCGGATTTCATACCCCGTCAGGGGTATGGTTCCGGAGGCGCGCGATTTTTGTCAGGGCGCGCGGCGCGCCTCGAACCAGTCGCGCAGCGCGGCGGCGGCGCAGCCGGTGAAGCCGTAGGAACCGACCGGCGAGCAGCTGTTCGGGCGCGAGGCGCGGGCGATATTGTCATAACCCTCGACCGCCGAGGCCCAGCTGCCGCCGCCGACCGCCGTGTCTTCCTTCAACTCCTCGCGCAAATCCTTTGGCACCCGGTAGCGGTCGGATTCGGGTTGCTGCGCGCACACGACGATCTCGTCCCCCTGGGGTTCGGGACAGGGTTCGTCGCCATAGGTGTAGAGGACCGAGGTGCGCTGCGGCGGCTGGCCCGACTGGGCCAGCGAGCCATCGTCCTGGGCATGGCCCGGTGCGGCGAAAGCGAGCGCCGCGAAGAGGGGGAGGAGGAGGCCGGCCTTTGTCATCATGTCGTTCGCGTTCCCAGACCCCATATCCCCTGCGTCCCAGATTGGCCGGCGTAGATGAACCTAAGCCGAACTGCGGACGTAACCTGCTGGGCTTTCGGCACGAACCGGGGAGCGATGGGGCGAGCGGCACAGCGTCGATGTCCCTGCCATGGAGGTCGATGATGAAGAACCAAATCCTGTTCGCCTTGCTTGCAGTGGCGATCGCGCCGCTATCGCTGGCGGCCGCCGCTGCGGATGCGGAGGCGAAGCCGGTCTATGTCGGTGTTGACGGTGATAACATTGCCGTCGGCGGCTATGATACGACCAGCTATTTCGATGGCGAGGGCGTGCCGGTGAAGGGCGACGCGGCCTTTGCCGTCGAGCATGATGGCGCCGTCTATCACTTCGCCGATGCCGCCCGTGCGGCGCGGTTCCAGGCCAATCCCGATGCGTTCGTGCCACGTTACGGCGGGCATTGCGCCTGGGCCATGTCGCGCGGCTATCTCGCGCCCGGCGACCCGTTGGCCTATGCGATCGTGGACGGCAAATTATATTTGAATTTCAACGCGGAAGTGAAGGCGAAATGGGACAAGGACCGCGCGGGATTCATCGCCGCTGCGGAAAAGAACTGGGCGGTGGTGCCCGATGATGCGAAATTTGGCGGATAAGGGCGAGCGTTGGTTTTGGGGTGGCGAGCGGGCGTTCGTTCCGTCCTCTCGTCACCCCGGACTTGATCCGGGGTCCATGACTTCGGCGCCGTGATGGATCCCGGATCAAGTCCGGGATGACGAAGAAACGACGTCCGCAATCGCTCGCAACCTCCCGTTCCTAGATTACGTCGAGCGACGCGGCGATCGCGTCCCACAACTGCGCCAGCTCGTCGGGCGTGATGCAATAGGGCGGCATGACATAGACGGTGTTGCCGAGCGGGCGGAGGAGGACGCCGCGGTCGCGGGTGAAGGCGATCAGGCGCGGCGCGAGGTTCGACAGATAGCCGCCGTCGGGCGCCACGATGTCGAGCGCGGCGATGGTGCCGATGCGGCGCGGATTGGCGATGCGCGGGTCGTGGGTGAGGAGGGCGAGGTGCGCCGCCTGCGCATCGGCGAGCGCGTCGATGCGCGCCTGCACCGGCTCGTCGCGCCAGATTTCGAGGTTGGCGTTCGCGGCGGCGCAGGCGATCGGATTGGCAGTATAACTGCTTGAATGATAAAATGTTTTCGCCCGGTCGGTCGAGAGGTGCGCGGCAAAGATCGGCTCGATACAGAGCGTCACCGCGAGCGGGAGCGCGCCGCCGGTCAAGCCTTTCGACAGGCAGACGATGTCGGGGATGACGCCCGCCTGGTCGCAGGCGAAGCGCGTGCCGGTGCGGCCCCAGCCGGTCATCACCTCGTCGGCGATGAACAGGACATTGTGGCGCGCGCAGATGCTGCGCATTTCGGCGAGCACCCATGCGGGGTAGATCAGCATTCCGCCCGCACCGAGGATCAAGGGTTCGACGATGAAGGCGGCGGGTTTTTGGGCGCAGGCGGCTTCGAGCGCGTCGAGCGTGGCTTGCTCCATCCCTTCGTGCGGGAAGGGGATGGTGTCGACGTCGAACAGCAAGGGCTGCCACGCGCGGTTGTAGACGCCGCGTTCGCCGACCGACATCGTTCCGATCGTGTCGCCATGATAGCTGTGGTCGAGGACGAGGATGCGGTGGCGCGGCTCGCCGATGTTATACCAATATCCGAGCGCCATCTTGAGCGCGACCTCGACGCTGGTCGAACCCGAGTCCGAAAAGAAGACACGCGTGAGCGGATCGGGGGTGATGCGGATCAGTTCGGCGGCGAGGCTTTCGGCGGGCTCGTGCGTCCAGCCGGCGAAGATGAGCTGGTCGAGCTTTTCGGACTGGCTGCGGATTGCGGCCATGATGCGCGGGTGCGCGTGGCCGTGGGTGGTGACCCACCAGCTGGAGATGCCGTCGATCCAGCTGGTGCCGTCGGCGGCGTAGAGTGTCGCGCCTTTTGCGTGCGAAATCAGCGGGATGGGATCGCCGAGGCCGTGCTGGGTGAAGGGGTGCCAGATGGGGGAGGTGGGGGTGCTCATGGCGTGCTCTATACCCCTTCGTCATTCCCGCGAAAGCGGGAACCCGGTTCTGCCATCAAGGTTCAGATGGTCACCCTGCGGCTGAAATTCTTGTTTGAGCTGGGTTCCCGCCTTCGCGGGGATGGCAAAGATTAGAGGAAGTCGGTGAGGTCGAAGTTTGCTTTGAACGCCGCTGCCAGCGTTGCGCTCTCCAACGGGTCGACGATCGGCAACCGGCCCAGGCGGCGGACGCCGCCGAGCTTCGCGATGATCGCCTCGCTGTCCTCCACCGCGTCGCCGAGGAAAGCGAGGCCGTGGATCGGGACATGGCGAGCACGGAGCGCCTCGATCGTGAGCAGGCTGTGGTTGATCGTGCCGAGCGCGGTGCGCGCGCAGACGATCACGGGGATTTGCCACCGTGCGAAGAGGTCGGCGTAGAGGGTGGTGCGCGTGACGGGGACGAGCGCGCCGCCCGCTCCCTCGACGATCAGGTCGCCGGGCGGCGGCGTGAGCTTTTCGATGTCGATGTTAACGTCGTCAATTTCGGCGGCGATATGCGGCGAGGCGGGGGTGGTGAGGCGATAGGCTTCGGGACGGGCAGGCACGCCGGCGAGGCGCGCGACGACTTCGCTGTCGGTCTCTTCCTCCAGCCCCGACTGGATCGGTTTCCAGTAGGCGGCGCCGGTCGCCTGCGCCAAGCCCGCGGAAAATATGGTTTTTCCGATGCCGGTGTCGGTGCCGGTGACGACGAAGCGCGTCATGCGGCGGCCATCGCCGCGGCGAGTGCGTCGGCCAGATCATCAATGTTAGCTTCGTCAACATTGAGCGTGATCGCGATGCGCAGCCGCGCGGTCCCCTGCGCCACGGTGGGTGGCCGAATGCCGCGAATGTCGAAACCCGCATCCTGCAGGCGTCCCGCGATGCGCATCGTGCGGTCGTTGTCGCCGATGATCACGGGCAGGATCTGGGTGCCGCTGGCTGGGATGCCGAGCGGAACGAGGCGTTCGGCGGCGTGGCGGACGAGGGCGTGGAGGCGCGCCTGACGCTCGGGCTCGTTCGCGACGATCTCGATCGCCTGCCGGACTAGCCATGCCATCAGCGGCGACGGCGCGGTCGAAAAGATGAAGGGGCGGCCGCGGTTGACGATGAAGTCGGTCGCGACCGCGGGGGCGCAGAGCAATGCGCCCTCGGCGCCCAAGGCCTTGCCGCAGGTGTGGA
>Ga0155548_136_pt2 | contig 37503 bp, 34 predicted proteins | sample RifCSPhighO2_12_FD_107205 | JGI IMG/M metagenome (GOLD analysis project Ga0155548, IMG submission 107205) | Sphingopyxis sp. RIFCSPHIGHO2_12_FULL_65_19
GTTGGGCGGATCGTCGGCCTCCATCCGTTCGACATCGATCCGCGCGACGAGCGCGTTGACGGGCAGCACCTGCCGCGCCGCCTCGGCTTCGAGCGCGTCCCAGAAGACGGGCTCGAGGCTGATCGAGGTCGGGTGACCCGCAATGGTGACCGAGCGTTTGACCGGGGGGTGGAGGGGACGGTCCGCCATGCCCCTTCTTAGCCGTTAGCATCGAGCGAAGTCGAGATGCCGATGAACCCGGCGCCGGGGTTGGGAGCGACGGCAAAGCCGCCGCTTGCCGTCAAACGGGTTCGGCGATCTTTCGAATCGCCGCCCCGCTGGCCGTGCCGGGCCGTGGCTGCGCCACCCGTTGCCAGCTCGTCGTTCGCTAACGCGAACGTCTTCGCTAGCGCCCTCGGCCCGTCAGTACATGTGTTGACCGCCATTGATAGACATCGTCGATCCGGTCACGAACCCCGCATCCTCGCTGCACAGGAATGCCACGCCGCGTGCGATTTCGTCAGCCTGGCCGAGGCGCCCGACGGGGATCTTGGCAACGATCTTTTCCAGCACCGGCGCAGGCACCGCGGCGACCATGTCCGTGTCGATATAGCCGGGCGCGATCGCGTTCACCGTGACGCCCTTCTTGGCGCCTTCCTGTGCCAGCGCCTTGGTAAAGCCGTGGATGCCCGATTTCGCCGCGGCATAGTTGACCTGGCCGTACTGGCCCGCCTGACCGTTGATCGACCCGATGTTGACGATGCGGCCCCAGCCGCGCTCGACCATGCCGCCAAAGGTGGCCTTCGCCATGTTGAAACAGCCGCCGAGATTGACGCGCATCACATCGTCCCAATCGTCATAGCTCATGCGGGCGAGGGTGCCGTCGCGCGTGATCCCGGCGTTGTTGACGACGATATCGACGGGGCCGAATTCCTCGGCGATTCGCGCGCAGCTGTCGAGGCACGCCTGATGGTCACCCACGTCCCATTTGATCGCCGCGATGCCGGTGCGGTCGGTGAATTCGCGCGCCTTTTCGTCGTTGCCGCCATAATTGGCGATGACGGTGACGCCCTGTTCCTTCAGTTTCAGGGAAATGGCTTCCCCGATCCCGCGGCTGCCACCCGTGACGATTGCGATACGTGCCATAAATCCAGCTCTCCCACAGAGTTATGGCTTTATGACTAGGCTGCGCTTGCGGCGGCCGCAAGTTGACCGGAACGTCAATTGCAAAGCTATTCCGCGACGGCGCTCGCCCCGGTCCGGGCCCTAGCGGCTGATCTGCGCCCGGACCCTTGAAAAGTCGCCGATCGCCAAGTCGGCCTTCGCCGCCGTGATCACCAGATTGGCGCCGTCGCCGAACCGGCGGCTCATCAGTCCGCTGGTCGGCAGTTCAATCAGCACGGCATCGCGATCCGCATCATAGTCGGCGACAGGGCGAAAGGGTTTGTGGCCCATCGCCGCCATCTCGCGCGCCGCAAGCTGTTGCCACCAGGGTTCGTAAAAGGCGCGCGCGGGTGCCGACAGATGGTCCGGGTTGGCGCACCAGGCATGTTTGGCGCGGTCGAACAGCATCGTCTGATAATCATGGACCCACAGGTTCGCATCGGCGCGGTGGGTCGTCAGCGGCAGCGTGATCATGTCGGTCCGTTCGGTGCCGGTTTCGGGGTCGACCGTGCTAACCATGCTCGCCCAGCGGATGGCGTGCAGTGCCGCCATGACCGCGGTTGCGTCGCCCGCCGAAAAGGCATCGCGCGCGGCGCTGTCGTGGACGATGCCAATAATCTCGCGCGCGCGTTCGGCCGCTTCGCGGTTGATCGCGGCGCGGCGTTTCGCTTCATCTGTTTCGCCGTCGTCGGCGGACGGCGCATCGGTGCCTGCCAGAGCGCCCAGCCGCGCTTCGAGCAGCGCGACCATCGCGGTCATGCTGCCCCAGTCGAACGGGTGGAACGCCGGGTCGGCGATGTCGTAGCCGCGCTCGAACAGCGCGCGCGCGGTTTCCCCTGCATCGCCGGTGTCGCGCGGATCGTCGCCCTCCGCGTGAACTGCGACCAGATCGACCGGCCATTCGGGAAAGGCGCGAACGGCAAAGGGGGCGAGTTCGCCCTCGCCCAGGCCGCCCAGCGGGCCGAACCAGCCCTCGGGATCGTTGAGCGCAAAGGGCGGCGCGATGGGGGTGCCTGCGTCGCGAACATGCAGGACGCGGACGTCGGCTTTGCGGCGATGAATGAAAAGGGCGAGCATCCCGTCGCGGGGCCCCAAGCCATCCCACAGAGCGCCCGGCAGGCTTGCACAGTCGATCTGGGCCAGGAAATCGGCCGGCTGGTCGTCGATCCTGGGCCATTCGGTTCCGGCGGGCAGCCGCGGGCGACCGCCCAGCCAGCTGGTCGTCGATATGGGGTCGCGCGGCGGAACCTGCGGAACGATCCGCAGCGTTACCGCCCCGGTTTCTGGCTTTTCGGACCCGGCGGGGCGAGCTGCGACTTCGGCTTCGGGCTTTTCCAGCCGGACCACCTGCCGCTCGACGTCGGCGATATGCGATTCGAGCGCGGTCTCGGCCTCTGTCGCTACCGGGATGGGGGCGTCATCCCATTCGATCGCGCGCGCGTCCTGTTGCAGCGGCGCCTTGCCACTCACCCGCGCCAGCCGTGCCGGGGCGATTTCGACATCATCGGGTTCGGCCTGTGCCTTGCGCGACAGGCGCGGCAGGCGAAATTCGCCCGGCGCGCGCGGCGCGGCGGGAACGGTGCGCGGGCGTCGCCGCCACCAAAGCGCAAAAATGATGGCGAGAAAGGCCAGCGTGAACAGGACCAGCTTCAACGCAGCCGATTCGAGCTGGTTCATCGCGTATCTCCAAATCGCGCCGCCGCCGTTTCGGCGCCGCGCCGGATGAATTTAGCGCAAGGACCTAAACAGTTGGTAAGCGGCGGCGGTCAGAGCCAACCAGCAAGTTCGCGGCGCACCAGCGTTTCGATCATCATCTGTCCCGGCGCGTCGGCGTTGAGGCAGTCGATATAGGCGAAGCGTCCGCCGCCCGCGCCCGCGAACTGCTCCTTGCCGCGGATTGCCAGCTCTTCGCGCGTTTCGAGGCAGTCGGCAGCGAAGCCCGGCGCCAGGATCGCAACGCTGCGTCCTTCGCGGCCCAGTTGTTCGAGGCGCGTGTCGGTCGCGGGCTCAAGCCATTTGGCGCGGCCGAACCGCGACTGGAACGCGACGTCGACCGGACGGCCGAGCGCCTCCGACAGCAAACGCGCGGTCTTTTGGCACTGGCAATGATAGGGATCGCCCAGATGCAATGTCCGTTCGGGCATTCCGTGAAAGCTTGCCAGCAGCACGTCGGGCACGAAGTCGAGCCTTGCCAGCCCGGCTTCGACCGATTGTTTCAGCGCCGCCAGATAGGCGGGATCGTCGTGATAGGGGGGCAGGAAGCGCAGCGCCGGTTGCCAGCGCAGCGATGCAAGATGTTGTCCCACGGCGTCGACCACCGTCGCCGTCGTCGCGGCGCAATATTGCGGATAGAGCGGCGCGATCAGGATGCGCCGGCAACCCGCCGCCATCAGCGCGTCGATCGCCGGGCCGATGGCGGGATTGCCGTAACGCATCGCGTGGGACACCACCGCCGCTTCGCCGAGCGCCGCCTGCAATCCCTGGGCCTGGGCCTGGGTGATGGCGGCAAGCGGCGATCCTTTGTCGGTCCATATCTGCTGATAGGCATGCGCCGATTTTTTGGGGCGGGTGGTCAGGATGATCCCGCGCAGGATCGGCTGCCACAGGATTTGCGGGATTTCGACGACGCGGCGGTCCGACAGAAATTCGCCCAGATAACGCCGCACCGATGGCGCATCGGGGGCATCGGGCGTGCCGAGGTTCACCAGCAATATGCCGATGCGGGGCGTCGCCACCGGCGGATGATCGGGCGGGCGCGTCACAGCGGATCTGCCGACAGGGGAATCCGGCGGATGCGGCGGCCGGTGGCGGCGAACATCGCGTTGGCGATCGCGGGGGCGACGACCGGCACCGCAATCTCGCCGAGCCCGCCCGGTTCGCGGTCGCTGTCGACAAATTCGACCAATATCTGCGGCGTTTGCGACAGGCGCGGCAAGCCAAGCTGGCCCAGCTTGCGCGCCGCCGCGACCCCGCCTTCATAATCGGTGGTTGCGCCAACCGCCGCGGCGAGGCCGAAGACCAGCCCACCCTCGACCTGCTGGCGCGCGACCGCCGGATTGACGAGGCGCCCGGCATCGACGACCGCGACAAGCTGTTCGACCTGCAATCCCCGGTCGCTTTGCCGCGCCGTCGCCATCAGCGCGATATGGCTGCCGCGCATCGAATGACAGGCAAGCCCCTGCGCGGTGCCCGCCAGCCCGCCCTCCCAGCCGCCTAGGCTGGTCGCGGTGAGCAGGCAGCGCGCCAGTAGCGGCGCGTTGCCGAGCATCGCCATGCGATAGGACAGCGCGTCGATCCCCGCACGCGTCGCCATTTCATCGACGAAGCATTCGGTGAAAAAGGCGGTGTAGCTGTCGGCGTTGCCGCGCCAGCGCCCGGTCGGAAGGCCGATGTCGGCGGGGCAATGATCGACAGCAACATGGCGGATGGCATAGCCGGTCGCCGCGCCTTCGACCGCGGCGGCGTCCGCGCTGCCCACCGCTTCGCGCTGCGCAATGTCGGCGGGCGTATTGTCGAACAGGCGCGCACGGACTTCGTGGTTCGTCGGCGGCACCGCGATCCGTGTCACCAGCGCGTCGATGCCGCCCGCGGCGTCGAGCGTCGCGGTCAGTTTCGCGCGGGCCGGCGCGCGCGGCGGCAGGCGCATGATTTCCTCGGCGCGTGACCAGGCAAGCTGGACCGGGCGCTGAACCTCCAGCGCGATGATCGCCGCCTGCACCGCGGCGCCATGGTCGAGGCAGGCGTCGAACGATCCCCCCGCCATCACCGGAAACAGGGTCACGTCGGCCGGCGCGATCCCGGTCGCGCGGGCGACGGCGTCGCGGCACTGGGCGGGTGCCTGCGTTGCGACCCAGACGCGAAGGCCGCTGCCGTCGGGGGCGGCGGTCGCGGTGCGCGTTTCCATCGCCGCATGAAGCGCGGGGGCGACGGCATATTCGGCAGAAACCCGGGCGCGCCCGTCCATCGCTTCGTCGACATCGCCTGTGCTGACGATGCGGTATCCGTCGTCCTTCAGCGCGGTTTTCAGCGCCGTGTCGATCCGGTCCGACGAGATCGGCGTGCCCTCGGTCTCGAACAGCGGGGCGAAACGGTCGAGTGCGCGGTTCGCCGCCCACCAGTTACGCGCGACCGCCGCGACCCAGCGGTCGTGCGTGACGACGTGCAGCAGGCCGGGCGAAGCGAGCCCCTTTTTGCGGTCGATGCTTTTCAGGCGGGTCGCGCCGAGCGGCCCCTGGCGGATCGCCGCAAAGACCATGTCGGGCAGGCGGATGTCGCCGGCATAGTTGGCCGACCCGTCGATTTTGGCGGGCAGATCGAGCCGCGTCAGTTCCTTGCCGTAGAGCGGATCGGCGCTGCTGGCGCGGTATATGGGCTCGGCGGGCGGTTCGAGCAGCGCGGCGGCGGCAGCCACATCGCCAAAACGCAGCCGCTTCTTGCCCAGAGTGACGAAGCCGTCGTGGGTGTCGCATTCTTCCCAGTCGGCGTCCCAGCGCTGCGCCGCCGCCATCATCAACAGCGCGCGCGCCTGCGCCGCCGCCGCGCGGCACGGCCCCTCGAACATGCGCACCGACGAACTGTTCGCGGTCAACATCACCGCGTGGCGCACCGCCCATTCGCGGCGGACCCAGCCGCGCACGTCGGACACGAAATCGGGAACGCCGGCCCGCGGCGTGAAGACCGCGCTATCCTCGTCGACCAGCAGCGTGTTGGTGTAGAGCGGGTTGATCGGCGCGGTTTCGACGGCGATGGTGCGCCAGTCGGCGCCCAGCTCGTCGGCCATGATCTGTGGCAACAGCGTCGTGACGCCCTGGCCCATCTCGCATTGCGGGACGATCGCGCTGATGTGGCCGTCGTCGCCGATCTTCAGGAAAGCATTGAAAACATGCTCGTCAGGCGCAGCGGTCACATTGGGCTGATAATCGCGCGGCCACAGGCTCCATGCGATGGCAAGCCCGCCCGCCGCTGTCGCGCCGACCAGCATCTGGCGGCGGCTGACGTGCGGCAGGCGCCGTTTCTTGAAATCCATCTTGTCGCGAATGCCCACCATCGCCGACGCTGATAAGCGGCGCGACTCGTGAGGGCAAAGGCTTTTGGTGCAAATGCTGTCCGCACAGTGGCGCAGCCATGGCAAAGGCTATTTTTACCAACCCCAGGGCGCGGGCGGCGGGGCGACCGGCTGGCGATAGTCGAAGGTGACACGGAAATCACGCCCTTCGCGGTTCAACCCATAGGTAAAGTCCGTGGCCGTGGTTTCGACCGACCAGATGTTGGTGTTCGATACGTTCCGTCCGGTGTGGGTGAACAGCGCGATCGATTCGGCATCGACCGGAAAGGCCTGGCGCGTTGCGGTTCCGGCATCGGTGGTGTCGCCGCCATACATCGTCAGTTCGTCCTTGCTGCCGTCGGCGTGCCGATGGTCGTGCTTCAGGCGAAGCCCGGTGGCGGTGCGCGTGATCACCCAGGTTCGGGAACGATCCCATCCGCCATCGGGGCCAAGGCCGTCGATGTGGAAGGGGATTTCGATGCGGTCGGCCGTGCAATGGCGGATGTGCATCACCATCGCCTTGCCGCGCATGTCGGCGTCGGCTTCCTGATTGCTGGCGAGGCGGCCGGCATAGGCCTTGCCGCAGCGCGCCGCGAGCGCGGCGAAAAAGGCGTCCTGCGGCAGGGGCTGCGGTTGAGGCGGCGGGGTGGCCGCGCATCCCGCCAACAGGGTCGCGGCGAGCAGCGGCAGCGCCGCCTTCATTTGAGCAGGCCGAGGCGCGGGATCTCGATCTTGGGGCAGCGGTCCATGACGACCGTCAACCCGGCCGCATCGGCGCGTTTCGCAGCAGCCTCGTTGATCACGCCCAGCTGCATCCACACGGCCTTGGCACCGTGGACGATCGCTTCGTCGACCGCGGTGCCGGCGTCGTCGCTGTTGCGAAAGATATCGACCAGTTCGGCGGGCGGTTCGACGTCCGCGAGAGTCGCGACGACCGGCGCACCGTGAATGTTCTTGCCCGCATGGCCCGGATTGACCGCGATGACATCGTGTCCCTGTGCGATCAGGAAAGCGAGGACGCCGTTCGATGCACGGGCCGGGTTGGGGGAAGCGCCGACCACCGCGATGCGGCGTTTCTGTCCCAGCAGTTCGCGGATCTCGCCCTCGTCGTTGATCGCCATCATTTGCCCTTTCGCTTGGTCAGCCAGTCGGCGACTTTTGCCGCTATGGCGTGGAATGGCTCACCCGCGGGATCGGTTCCCGCCGCGGGCGGCACGCCGCCGTCGCTGGCGAGGCGGATGCCCATCGACAGCGGTATGCGGCCGAGAAAGTCGAGTCCCATCGTCCCCGCCGCCGCCTCTGCGCCGCCGCTGCCGAAGGGGTCGCTGACCTCGCCGCAATGCGGGCAGGCATAGCCCGCCATATTTTCGACCAGCCCGATGATCGGCACCTCGGCCTGTTCAAATAGGCTGACCGCGCGCGTCGCGTCCATCAGCGCGAGGTCCTGAGGCGTCGATACGATCACCGCGCCCGCGGGCTTGTGCTTCTGGATCATCGTCAGTTGGACGTCGCCGGTGCCGGGCGGCAGGTCGACCACCAGCGTGTCAATGTCGCCCCAACTGGCATCGACGAGCTGTTCGAGCGCCTTGCCCGCCATCGGCCCGCGCCATGCGATCGCCTGTCCCGGCGCCGCGATCTGCCCCGTCGACAGCATCGGCACGCCATAGGCATTAGGGACGGGAGCGAGTTTCGACCCGCGCGCTTCGGGTTTCACCCCTTCGCTGTCCATCAAGCGCGGCTGCGACGGGCCATAAATGTCGGCATCGACCAGCCCGACCTTGACGCCGAGCCGCCGAAGCGCGACCGCCAGGTTCGCCGCGAGCGTCGATTTGCCGACCCCGCCCTTGCCACTGCCGACCGCGATGATCGTCATCGCCTTTTTTTCGGCGGTCATTGCGACCCGCACTTCGCGCACGCCCGCGTCTCCCAGCAGCCCGGCGCGCAGCTTGTCCTCGAGCGGTTGGCGTTCTTCCGCCGCAAGCCCCGACACGTCGAGCACGACCGCGAGCAGGCCCGAATCGTCGAGGAAACGGAGGCCCGAGGTGCGGCCGCCGCTGAGGTCGGCGGCAAGGCTGGCGAGGGGTGCGGTATCGGTCATGTCCCGGCGAAATAGGGAAGCAGGGGCCGATTGCCAGCCATTTTCGCGCGCACCCCCTGTTAATCGCGCCCGCCGACCCTATAAAAGCCTTATGAACGACAAGATTGACGGCAGCATGGGACGCCGCAGCCCAAGGGGATTGCGGCAGTTTTTCGATTCGATCAGCCAGATGGCGAACAGCCCGTGGGGCAGTGGGCCCGGCAAGGGGGATGACGATGGCAAGGGCGACGGCAGCCCCGGGCCGCGCAACCCGTGGGTGACCCCTGATCCTGCCGATCAGCGGCGCGGTCCGAAACCGCGCGGCCCTTCGGCGCTCGACGAACTGCTGCGCAAGGGACGCGGCGGCTTTGGCGGCGGCGGTTCGGGCGGCGGCAGCTCGTTCGATTTCGGCGATTCGGCCAAGCTGTGGAAATGGGTCGTCCTCGCGCTTGTCGTGGCGTGGGTGCTCTTTTCCTCTTTCCACATCGTGCCGCCTGAAAAAGAAGGCGTCGTCACCCGGCTCGGCAGCTATTCGCGCACCGTCGGCCCCGGCGTCAAATTCACCTGGCCGGCGCCGGTCGAACGCATCCGGCTGGAGGATGTTCGCGCGATCCGCACGATGGCTATCGGCTCGCCGAACGCGACCGACGAAAATTTCGTGCTGACGCGGGACCAGAGCATTGTCGACCTGGCTTATGAAGTCCGGTGGTCGGTGCGCGATCCCGAACTGTTTTTCTTCCAGCTTGCCGACCCGGAAGGCACGATCCGCGAAGTCGCCGAAAGCGCGATGCGCGCGACCGTCGCGAATTTCGACCTGGTTCAGGCGATCGGCCCCGGCCGCGTCGAGATCGAGGCGCAGGTCCAGCAGCGGATGCAGGAATTGCTCAACCAATATCGCTCTGGCGTGATGATCCAGGGCATTGCGATCCGCCAGGTCGATCCGCCGAGCCAGGTCGATGAGGCGTTCAAGGAAGTTACCGCGGCGCGGCAGGAACGCGAATCGGCGATCAACCTTGCGCGCGCCTATCAGCAGCAGGTGCTCGAACGCGCGCGCGGCGATACCGCGGCGTTCGACAAGATTTACGAGCAGTATAAGCTGGCGCCCGGCGTGACCCGCCAGCGCCTCTATTATGAAACGATGGAGACGGTGTTGTCGAACGTCGACAAGACGATTGTCGAAGCGCGTGGGGTGACCCCCTATCTGCCGCTCAATGAAGTGCAAAAGCGGTTGAAGGCGCCCGAAGCCGTCCAGAAGGGAGGCGAATGATGCCCGGCTCCTTGTTCCAGAACCCGATGCGCCTGCTGTTCGGCGTCGTTATCCTGCTCGTCGTCCTGTCGCAGTCGCTCGCGATCGTGCCCGAAGACAAGCAGGCGCTGATCCTGCGCTTTGGCGAGATCGAGCGGACGGTGAACCGCTACAAGGAAGGCGAGGATTTCGGTAAGTCCGGCGCCGGCCTTGTCCTGCGCGTGCCGTTCACCGACGGCATCCAATATATCGACAAGCGCATCCTGGGCGTGAACATGGAACGCCAGCAGGTGCTGTCGACCGACCAGCAGCGTTTGCAGGTCGATGCGTTCGCGCGCTTCCGCATCACCAACCCGGTGCGCATGTACACGGCGATTCGCACCGAGGAAAAATTGCAGACGCAGCTCGGCACGATCCTCGGCTCCTCGCTGCGCAACGAGCTGGGCAAGCGGACCTTCTCCACGCTCCTGTCGCCCGAACGCGGCGCGGTGATGGACAATATCCAGGTCGCGCTGAACCGCGAGGCGAATAAATACGGCGCCGAGATCATCGACGTGCGGATCAAGCGCGCCGACCTTCCCGAAGGCGCGACGCTCGAGGCAGCGTACAACCGGATGCGCACCGCCCGCCAACAGGAAGCGATCTCGATCCGCGCCGAAGGGCAAAAGGAAGCCCAGATCATTCGCGGCGGTGCCGATGGCGAAGCGGCACGCATCTATGCCGCCAGCTTTGGCAAGGACCCTGATTTTTATGATTTCTACCGCGCGATGCAAAGCTATCGACAGACCTTCCTGGGCGAAAATAACCAGGGTGGAACGTCGATCATCATGTCGGCGGACAATGAATATCTGAAGCGTTTCCGCGGCAATTGACGCGGTGGCGGCGGGCGGGGTGCCCGCTGGCGGCGGGGTGAACGGAACCTTTAGAGCCCGTTCATGTTCAAATGCCGTTCAGCCGCCCCGCCGCAGACCGCCGCAGCCGGGGTTTTTGAGTTTTCGACAACGAAGAGGATTACCGATCGTGCGTTATGTTTATGGCATCACTTCGGCCTTGCTGGCGGGTGGCACCGCGCTGGCGCTGGTCACCCAGTCTCCCGTCGGCGCGCAGGTCGCGCAGAATGAGAAGAGCGAGATGGCGCGGGTCGTGCCGCGGGCGGGTGCGCCCGAAAGCTTTGCCGACCTGGTCGAACAGCTGCAACCCGCGGTGGTCAACATCTCGACCAAGCAGGAAGTCACGCTCGGCGTCCGGCTGAACCCCTTCGCCGGGACGCGCGAGCCGATCACGCAGGAACAGCAGGGCGGCGGATCGGGCTTCCTCATCTCGGCCGACGGCTATATCGTCACCAACAACCATGTGATTTCGGGGGGGCCGCGTGGCGAGGCGGTGAACCAGGTCACGGTGACGCTGACCAACCAGAAGGAGTACCGCGCGACGATCGTCGGCCGCGATGCCGCATCCGACCTTGCGCTGCTCAAGATCGATGCGTCGGGGCTTCCCTTCGTGAAGTTCGCCGACAGCGGCACCGCGCGCGTCGGCGATTGGGTCGTCGCGATCGGTAACCCGCTCGGGCTCGGTTCAACGGTCACCGCGGGCATTATTTCGGCGGTCCAGCGCAATATCGGCCAGGGCGGCGCCTATGACCGCTATATCCAGACCGACACCGCGATCAACCGCGGCAATTCGGGTGGCCCCCTGTTCGATCTCGAAGGCAATGTCGTCGGCATCAACAACATGCTGATCTCGCCGGTCGGCGCGAATATCGGTGTCAATTTCGCCATTCCCGCCGATGCGGCGATCCCCGTGATCGACGCGCTGCGCGCCGGTGAAAAGGTTCAGCGCGGTTATCTGGGCATCGGCATCGCGCCGGTTGACGAGGATCTGGCGGCGGCGCTCGGCCTGCCCAAAGATCGCGGCGAATTTATCCAGCGCATTGAACCCGGACAGGCGGGTGAGAAGGCCGGACTGAAGCGCGGCGACGTGGTGACCAAGGTCAATGGCAAGGATGTCACGCCGCAGCAGACGCTGTCCTATATTGTGTCGAACACAAAGCCCGGCACGCGCATCCCGCTCGAAATCATTCGTGACGGCAAGACGATGACGATCCAGACGCTGGTCGGCACGCGGCCGCCCGAGGAAGAGCTGGCGGGCAGCAACTTCGATCCCGAGGCGGAACAGGCCGAACCCGAAGATCCGACCGGTGCCGCCGACAAGGCGATCCAGGAAGAGCTCGGCCTGTCGGTGCAGGTGGTGACGCCCGATATCGCTCGCGCGGTCGGGGTCGATGCCGGGACCAAGGGTCTGGTGATCGGCGCAGCGTCGGCAAGCAGCGATGCAGGCCGCAAGGGGCTGCGTCGCGGCGACGTGATCCTCAGCGCCAACCGCACGCCGGTCGCGACCAGCGAGGCGCTGGCAAAGGCGGTTGCCGATGCGAAGAAGGCGGGCCGCGACGCGGTCTTGCTCGAAATCCTGCGCCGCGGCGGCCCGTCCGCCTTTATCGCGATCCGCATCAAATAAACGCCGGATCGTTGCGCATGAAGGGGCGCCGCGACCTTCGGGTCCGGCGCCCTTTTTCGTTTGCGCGCGCGCAACTATGTTCCTATTATGTTCCAACGCTAACGAGTCGGGAGAAGGATGATGATTGGCTATGTAACGCTGGGGACGAAGGATCTGGCGAAAGCCGCGGTATTTTACGATGCGATCGCCGCCGAACTGGACACGCCGCGCATGATGGAATTCGACGGTTTTATCGCGTGGGGCAAGCCTGATGGCGCCGCGGGCATCGGCCTGACCAAGCCGTTCGATGGCAAGGCCGCCAGTGTCGGCAACGGCGTGATGGTGGCGCTCGCGGCCAAGGACAAGGATCAGGTCCACCGCCTCTATGACATCGCGCTCGCCAATGGCGGGACGTGCGAGGGCCCGCCGGGACCGCGCGGCGAGGGCTTTTACGCCGGTTATTTCCGCGATCCCGACGGCAACAAGCTCAACGCCTTCATCATGGGGTGATGCGCAGCGGTTTTGGGGTGGTTCGTCGTCGCTACCCGATGATCGTCATGCCCGCTTTCGCGGGCGAGCAACCCCGTTTGCCGATTGCCTGCGCTCACCCGGCGCTCTAACCTCAGCGTAGCATTTCCAGGTGGAGGACAGCGGGTGAGCGACGGCAAGACGACAAGCGAAATCTATATCGGCCTTGGCGGCGGCGGCGCGGCGGACGGACCGCGCCAGTCGCTAGTGCTGAAACGCGCGAATCGTCACGGGCTGATCGCGGGCGCCACCGGCACCGGCAAGACGGTGACGCTTCAGGGTCTGGCCGAAGGTTTTTCGGCGGTTGGCGTCCCGGTATTTGTGGCGGACGTGAAGGGCGACCTGGCTGGCATGGCGATGGCGGGCAGCCCGACGGCAAAGGTCCATGAGCCTTTTTCCAAACGCGCTGCCGAAATTGGCGATACGACCTGGACCTACCGCGACAATCCGGTGATTTTTTGGGATTTGTTTGGCGAACAGGGGCATCCCATTCGCACGACGATTTCCGAAATGGGGCCGCTGCTTCTTGCGCGGCTGATGGGGCTCAACGAGGTGCAGGAGGGCGTCCTCGCGATCGCTTTCCGGGTTGCCGACGAACAGAATCTGCTGCTCCTCGACCTCGGCGATTTGCAGGCGATGCTGGTGTGGTGCGCCGAGAATGCCGATGAACTGACGACAAAATATGGCAATGTGTCGAAGGCGACGGTCGGCACTATCCAGCGCCAGCTGCTGACGCTCGAAAGCCAGGGCGGCGATCATTTCTTCGGCGAACCCGCGCTCGACATCCACGACATGATCCGCACCGACGAGAGCGGCCGCGGCTATGTGAATATCCTTGCCGCCGACAAGCTGATGGCAAGCCCGAAGCTCTATGCGACCTTCCTCTTGTGGTTGCTCAGTGAGATGTTCGAGACACTGCCTGAAATCGGCGATCCCGACAAACCGAAGCTCGTCTTCTTCTTTGACGAGGCGCATCTGCTGTTCGACGACGCGCCGCCCGCGCTGACCGAAAAGATCGAACAGGTCGTGCGCCTGATTCGGTCGAAAGGCGTCGGCGTCTATTTCGTCACGCAAAATCCGATCGACATTCCCGAAGATGTCGCGGGCCAGCTCGGCAACCGCGTCCAGCACGCGCTGCGCGCCTTTACCCCGCGTGACCAGAAGGCGGTGAAGGCGGCCGCGGACACATTTCGCCCGAACCCCGAGATCGACGTGGCGCGCGAGATCACCGAACTGAAGGTCGGTGAAGCCTTGGTGTCGCTGTTGATGCCCGACGGCGCGCCCTCGCCAGTTGAACGGACGTTGATCAAGCCGCCCTGTTCGCGCGCCGGCCCCTTGGAGGCAAAGGAACGGGCGATCATCCGCTCGATCTCGCCGGTCGAAGGCAAATATGACACCGCCGTCGACCGAGAGAGCGCCGAGGAACTGCTCGCTGCCAAGGCCGAACAGGCGCAGGCGGCGGCGATCGAGGCGAAGGCGCAGGTCGAGGCGGACAAGCAGGCGGCCATCGCCGCCAAGGAAGAGGCGAAACGCAAGGCGGCCGAAGAACGCGAGCGGTTGCGGCTGGAAAAAGCTGCGGCGCGCGAGGCCGCGAAGCCCAGCTTTACCGACCGGATGGTCCAGTCGGCGGCGCGTTCGGCCGCGACGAGCCTTGGACGGCAGGTCGCGGGCAAGTTCGGCGGCCAGTTGATGCGCGGCATATTGGGCAGCCTGTTCAAATGATCCCGGGATGACGGCGGAAGACGTCGCCGCGATGGAAGCGAGCCTCGTTGCCGTCGCCGAAGCGGGCGCGGATATCCGCCACGCGTTGTTCGACCGCTTCTTCGCGGCCTATCCGGATCGCCGCGCCAGCTTCATGATCGTCGATGCTTCGTCGCGGCGGATGACCGACGAGACCGTGGCAATGATGCTCGGGTTGGCGAAGGGCGAAAGCTGGGTGTGGCCGCTGGTGACCGAGCTGGTGCACACCCACCGCGCTTATGGTCCGCTGCCGATCGGCGAATATGACGCCTTCATCGACATGGCGGTGGCCCAGCTGGGGGCGGCAGCAGGCGCGGCGTGGACGACCGAATGCGAGGATGGCTGGAACGCACAGGCGGCAGCGCTCAAGACGATGATCCGCCAGGCGCGCGCCGAATGGCAGGCGACGTTGCCCGATCCGGCCACCGCCGCCTGATCGGTTGCACTTTGCCACTCGACTCGAGCCCGGAGTTGCGGCAGCTTCGCCTTCAATGACAAAACCGACCTTGCCCGGAGAGGTAGCCGCCGCCGTCGTCGACCCCGTCGCATACGGCCAATGGGAACCGCTGCACGACCAGCTCGCCTGGGCGCGTGCCAACGCGCCGCTGGCGGTCGCTGAGAATGCCGATCACGACCCCTTCTGGCTGGTGACGCGGCACGCCGACATCATGGCGATCAGCCGCGACCCCCAGCGATTCGCGAACGGCATCCGACCCACCGTGCTGACCAATCGCGATGGCGAGGCGCTGGCGCGCGCTGCGACGCCGAACAATGACGGCCATCTGATCCGCTCGCTGGTCCAGATGGATGCCCCCGACCATATGAAATACCGGCTGCTCACGCAGAGCTGGTTCATGCCCAAGAACCTCAAGATGGTCGAGGATCGCATCCGCCAGATCGCACGCGATACGGTCGACCATATGCTCGAGATGGGCGGCGAGTGCGACTTTGCGCGCGACGTTGCGGCGCATTATCCGCTGCGCGTCATCATGGACATCCTTGGCGTTCCGCCCGAGGACGAGCCGCGGATGCTGATGCTGACGCAGCAATTGTTCGGCCCCACCGACCCCGAACTGAATCGCAGCAGGGAAGCGATCACCAGCGCCGATCAGGCAATCGCAATGCTGGGCCATGTCATCGCCGATTTCGAGAATTATTTCGGCGCGCTGACCGCCGAGCGGCGCGCGCATCCGCGCGAGGACATTGCGACGGTCATCGCCAATGCAACGATCAACGGAGAACGGATTCCCGACCGCGAAATGTCGGGCTATTACATGATCGTCGCCACCGCGGGGCACGATACGACGAGTGCCTCGACCGCGGGGGCGATCATGGAGCTTGCGAAGAATCCCGCGCTGTTCGACCGATTCCGCGATGCGGCCGCTGACAAGGCGGGGTTGATCGAGGAAGCGATTCGCTGGTCCACCCCGGTGCAGCATTTCATGCGTAGCGCCAAAGAAGATGTCGAGATTGGCGGCCAGACGATTCGCGAAGGCGACTGGCTGATGCTGAACTATGTTTCCGCCAACCGCGACGAGAGCGTGTTCGCCGATCCCTTTGCCTTCGATCCCGACCGCGAAAAGAACCAGCAGATCGCCTTCGGCTTTGGCGCGCACGTCTGCCTCGGCCAGCATCTTGCGCGCATGGAAATGCGCATCCTGATGGAAGAACTGCTCCCGCGGTTGAAGCGGCTGGAGCTGGCCGGTGCGCCCGCGCGCGTCGAATCGGTGTTCGTCGGCGGCCTGAAGCGCCTGCCGCTGCGGTTCGAGGCGGCCTAGCGCATCTTTCGCTCCGCGCGTCGCAGGCCGCCCCGGTCGGCGGAACAATGCGCGCATCGACCGCGTTTCCCGACGGCTTGCTGAAAGGATAATGCGATGAATGTCTTGAAAAAGGCCGCGATTTCCGTCGCGGCGACGGCCATGATGGTAACGCCGATGGCGGCCTCCGCGGCGCCGTCTTCCGGTGGTGCGCGCGCGGTTTCGGTTGCCGAGAGCGAAAATCAGCTCGAAGGCGGCAGCTGGGTTGCGATCGTCCTCGGGCTCGCGATCATCGGCGGCGGAATCTGGCTGCTGGTCGACGACGATGGTGACGACGAGCCGGTCAGCCCGTAAAGGCAGGTCAATCCCTTTCGGGGGTCAGGCTTTCTCGCCAGGAAAAAAGCGGGCGATTACGTCGCTCGCCAATCGCGCCGGGCGCAATGTTTCTGCGTCGATGCAGCACCAGCTCGACTTCACCTCGGCCAGCACATCCTCGCCGCGCTTGATGATCGTTTCATAAAAGGCGCGTGCGCCCTGCACTTTTTCGAGGATCACGGTCGCGATGACCTGATCGTCGAGGAATGCGGGGCGGCGATAGGTGATCTCGTGCTTCAGCGCGACCCAGAGATGTGCGGCGACCGCGTCGGGCGGCGCGATATGGCGCCAGTGGGCAAGCACCGCTTCCTGCACCCAGCTGAGATAATGGGCATTGTTGACGTGCCCCATGAAGTCAATGACATCGGGTCCGACCTTGATATCGTGATCGTGGGGCAGCGCGGCTTGCGTCATATCGTTGACACTAGTGTCAACAAACTGTGACGGAAAGATGAAATTCTGCGCCCGATCCATTTTCGGCGCTAACGTCCAATCGCGCCGGTCGGTACGATGATAGCATGGCTCGATCCGGAACAAGGGGGCTCGCCGTGGAACATATATTCGTCGCCTTGCCAGGCAACGCCGATGGCGCCGGGTCCTATGACAAGATTTTCCTGCGCGACGCGAATGGCAAGAAGGTCCGCGAAGTGCTGTGGGGCGACTGGCTGACGCTGGCGCCCGATATGCCGCAGAGCGGCGAATGGCGCTGGATACGCTGGGCTTGGAAGGACGAGGCAAAGCGCCGGTTGCTGAAGATTCGCGCCGACGAAGTCACCGACCGCCGCCCGCTCGAAATGATCTTTCTCGACGTTGGCATCGGCGACGGGTCGGTGCTGATCACGCCCGAGCGCGCGACCGACCCCGGACTGCCCGCGGGGCAGCAGGAACGCGTCATCGTCGTCGATGCGGGCAAGGGGCAGGCGATGCGCCAGTTCCTCGATGCGCGGTTCGGCACTTATCGCGCCGGCATGGCCTTTCATGCCGCGGTGATCAGCCATGCCGACCTCGATCATTATGGCGGCTTCCGCAGCATTTTTTCAAACAAGGACATCACCTTCGAGCATGTTTATCACAATGGCGCGCTCGAACTGCCGACGGGCGACGAACTGGACGGCATGGGCGGGGTGACGGCGCCCGACGCGAACGGGGTGCGTTACCTGAAGCAGATCGTCGAGAGCGATGCCGCCGTGCGCGCGATATACGATCCGGCGACCACCCCGTCGAACCGGACTTTTGCAAAGCTGATCGCGACGGCGATTGCGAAGGGCAATGTCGGCCGTTTCGACATGCTGTCGACCGAGCATGGCCGGTTCGCGCAGGGCGCGCGCTGGATGCCCGGCTTCGCGCCGGGCGAGCGCGATGGCTATACGATCGAGGTGCTGGGCCCGTGGGCCGAGCGCGATGCGGCGGGCCAGGCGCGGCTGCGGGTTTTTGGCGACGCGGCCAAGACGAAAAACGGTCATTCGGTGATCCTGCGCTTGCGCTTCGGCGAATTTTCGATCCTGTTCGGCGGCGATCTCAACACGCCGTCCGAACGCTTCCTCCTGACCCGTTACGCGGGGCTCGATAGCTGGCCGCAGGATCAGGCGGGTCGCGACGCGATGGTCGCGGCGGCGCGCGCGCGGTTCCGATCGGACGTGATGAAGGCATGCCATCACGGTGCGTCGGACGTCACCGACGAATTTCTGAGCGCGGTCAATCCGGCGGCGTTCGTGATTTCGTCGGGCGACGATGACGTGAATTATGTCCACCCGCGGCCCGACCTGCTGGGCCGGCTTGGCAAGGCGGGGCGCGGCACCGCGCCGGTGCTGCTGTCGACCGAATTACAACGATCGACGCGCGAGACCGAGGATGCGGCGCTCGTCAAACGGCTGAAGCGCAATATCGATCTGCTCGCCGCCGGCGGGCCCGGCCAGGATGAAAATGGCGCCCCGCTGTCCGCCGCCGATCGCACGGCGGCGTGCGAAGCGCTGGCAAAGGCGATGAATGCCGACGTCGATATGCTGGGGCTGTCCAATGTCAGCGTCGACGGCGCGATCTATGTCAAAACCGACGGCAAACGCCTGATCGCCGCGTTCAAGAAGGAAACGCAGGACGCCAACAACAAATGGTTCTGGTACAGCTATGCGCTGAAGGCCGATCAGACGATGGACCTGGTGCCGCGCCCCGAGCATTGACGCGCGAGGCGAATCATCCCCGGCCGCGATAGGGCGCGACGCCCTGATCGGGCAGCCACAGCGCCGCGGGGGGGGCGTCCGACTGCCAGAACACGTCGATCGGAATGCCGCCGCGCGGATACCAGTAACCGCCGATGCGCAGCCAGCGGGGCTGCATCTCGTCGAACAGTCGGCGACCGATGCCCACGGTGCAATCCTCGTGAAACCCCGCATGATTGCGAAAACTGCCGAGGAACAGTTTCAGGCTCTTTGATTCGACGATCGTTTCGCCGGGCGCATAGTCGATCACGAGATGCGCGAAATCGGGCTGGCCGGTCACCGGGCAGAGCGAGGTGAATTCGGGCGCGGCGAAGCGCACGAGATAAAGCTCGCCCGAGCGCGGATTGGGAACATAGTCGAGTATCGCCGCTTGCGGTGAGGCAGGAAGGTCGCTCGATTGGCCGAGATGTTTCGGCGCCAGCGGTGTGGGGGTGGAATCGGTCATGGAAAGGCTCTAGTGCGCAGCGCGGCGGATGTCACCGACCTCGTTGGACGGTGTGGCCGGGTTCAGCGCCAATTCAGCGGCGCCGCGCCAAGGGTTATGGTTCGGGATCGCGGAAACAGAATGATCAATAGGAAGATGGGGCAAGCAGGCAGGGCGGCATCGCCGCCGCTGATCGCGCTCGCGCTTTTGTTGGCGGGCGTGGTGCCCGCCTTCTCACAGGAAACGACAACGTCGCGTCCGCTCGATTTCCGCTTGCCGCCCGCCGAAGACGATAACCGGACGCCGGGCGTGCAGGGTCCTTCGGACAATGGCCTGCCGCCGGTCGCGCCCGGCGAGCGCCGCGGCCAGCCGACGCCGGCCCCGACCCCCGCCCCGACGCCGGTGCAGCCCGCAACTCCGCCGCGCGTGATCCCGACCCAACCCGCGACCGTAACGACTCCCGCACCCACCGCGACGCAGCGTGACACGCCTGCGACGCCGCGGCCGGTGCCATCGGTCCCTGCGCCGTCGGCGCCGTCCGATGCGACCGACAACCCGACCCTGCCGCCGCTTGAGGCGACGACCCCCGCCACGCCCACGGCGCCGGGCACGACCAGCGAGAGGCCCATCGCCGCCGATAAGGCGCCGGTTGCCGCCGGGCCGACCTCGCCGTCGTCGGGCACCCCGCTCTGGGCCTGGCTACTCGCGCTGCTGGCTGCGCTCGGCGCCGGATATTGGTACTGGCGCCGCCGGGCCGCCTTGGCCGGCCCGCCGATCGACGAAGTTCAGGATGTCCCGCGCGCCGTCACCCCCCGTCCCACCGCGACGCCTCCGCCGCCGCGCGCCGCCGCGGCACCGCCGACGGTGCCGCCCGCTTCCCGTCCGGCAGCGCCCCGTCCAGCGGCGCCGCAGCCCTTGCCGCCGCCGACGGTTCCATCCGAAGCGCGCGCCGCTTCGCCGCTCGTCACCCGCCCGGCCGGCGAGAAGCGCGCGGTGATCAGCATGGCGCTCCATATTCGCAGCATCCGCTTTGCCGCCGATCATGTTGCGGTCGGCTTTGCGCTCAACCTGCTCAACCAAGGAACGGTGGCGGCAACCGGCCTGATGGTGCGCATCGCGCTGAACCAGGGATCGGCCATGCCCGAGCCGGTGCTGAGTCGCTTTTTCGACGGCGCAGGTGGCAGCGTCCTGCGCGACGACATGGTGCTTGCACCCGGCGCGGGCGAAGAATTATCGACCGAAGTCATGCTGCCGCGCGCGGCGATCGAGCCGCTGATGATCGGGGGCAAGCCTATGCTGGTGCCCGTCATCGCGTTCGACGTCACCTATCATTGGGATGGCGACGGGGACGCGTTCGGCCAGAATGCCGGCAGTTTCGTCCTTGGCCGCGAACAGGGCGCAAGTGGCAGCGAAAAACTCGCGCCGCTGCCGCTCGATCGCTTGGCCTATGCCGTCGATCGCCCCGGCGCGCGCGCGACGGCGATCAAGCGCGCGCAATAAGCTGCCCCAAAAAGACACCGATTTATTGTTGCGGTGCAGCATCGGCTGGGGCACATCTCCACCGCGCTTGAAAAAGCGTAGGGCGGGGCATAGGCTGACTATCCCCGGAAAGAAGCCACAGCAGGATGGCCGGGATAGGGACAGGCAAAAGACGTTCCCGACCGGCCGCAACAGGAGCATGACATGGACGCCTTGGTCTCAACCGACTGGCTGGAACGCGAACTGGGGGCATCGGACCTGCGGGTCGTCGATGCGACGAAACTCCTTGCCGACGAGGGCCGCGATGCGCGCGCCGAATATGAGGCTGGGCATATTCCCGGCGCGGTGTTCATGGACCTGGCCGAACTGACCGATCCGTCGAATGCGGTCGAAAATATGGCGCCGCAGGCCGAAAAATTCGCGAGCCGCATGCAGTCGCTCGGCCTTGGCGACGGCAGCCGGATCGTGCTCTACGACGACAGCCCACTGAAGAGCGCGGCGCGCGCCTGGTGGTTGCTCAAGCTGTTCGGCGCGCATGACGTCGCGTTGCTCGACGGCGGCCTTGCCAAGTGGAAGGCGGAAGGCCGCGCGCTGGAAATGGGGAAGCAGACACTGCGTCACCGCCACTTTACCGTGTGGCGCGATGCCAAGGCGGTGCGCACCAAGGACGAGATGCTCGCGAACGTCGACAGCGGTGCCGAACAGGTGGTCGATGCTCGCCCCGCCGCGCGCTTCACCGGCGAGGAACGCGATCCGCGTCCGGGTCTTGCTCCCGGCCATATCCCGGCCTCGCGCAGCCTGCCGCACGGCCAATTGTTCAACGCCGACGGCACCTGGAAACGGGGCGACGATCTGAAGGCTGCTTTCGACGCTGCGGGCGTCGATCTCGACAAGCCGCTCGTCGCGACCTGCGGCAGCGGCATGACCGCGACGGTCGTTGCGTTCGGCGCGCATTTGCTCGGCAAGGAAGATGTCGCGGTTTATGACGGCAGCTGGACCGAATGGGGCGCCGACCCGGCGACGCCCAAGGCGACGGGCGCGGCCTGACGCGCGCGGTGGCCGGTTCGAGAGATCGGGACGGCGACAGTCGTCGCCCTGCAACGAAGCTCGTGCAGGGCGGCCGGCGGCCGGAATGGACGGGCGACCCGCGCCTTGGCGGCGGGGTCGTCAATCCGCCGGTCTGGCGCGCCTCGACAATCCTTTACGATAATGTCGCCGACCTGAAGGCGCGCGGCCACGCGACGCATGACAAGCTTTATTACGGCCGTCGGGGAACCCCGACCGTCTGGGCGCTCGCCGACGCGTTGACCGGGATGGAACCCGGCGCCGAAGGCACGTTGCTGTATCCCTCGGGCGTGGCGGCCAATTCCGCGGGGCTGCTGGCGCTGTTGTCGCCCGGCGATCATCTGTTGATGGTCGACAGCGCCTATGAACCGACGCGCGCCTTCTGCAACGGCATGCTTGCCCGGCTCGGCGTCGAGACGACTTATTATGACCCGCTTGTTGGCGCCGGGATTGCCGGGCTGTTCAGGCCCGAAACGAAGCTGGTCTTTCTGGAGTCGCCGGGAAGCCTGACCTTCGAGGTCCAGGACATTCCCGCGATCACCGCTATCGCGCGCGCGCGCGGCGTGCTGACGATGCTCGACAACACCTGGGCGACACCGCTGCTGTTCCCTGCGCTCGCGCATGGCGTCGATGTGACGATGATGAGCCTCACCAAATATGTCGGCGGGCACAGCGACGCGATGATGGGTTCGCTGACCGCGACGAAGGCGGTGTGGCCGCGACTTCGCAGCGCGAGCTACCAACTCGGGCAGGCGGTATCCCCCGACGATTGTGCGCTGATGCTGCGCGGGCTGCGCACGCTCGATGTGCGAATGCAGCGCCACGGTGCGAGCGGTCTGACGGTCGCGAACTGGCTGGCCGCGCGGCCCGAAGTCGGGCGCGTGCTCCATCCCGCGCGGCCCGGCGATCCGGGTCACGCGATCTGGTCGCGCGATTTCGCGGGTGCCAGCGGGTTGTTCGGCTTCACCCTCAAAGGCGTCGACGAGGCGGCGCGGGCGCGCTTCATTGATTCGCTGACCCATTTCGGGATCGGATTCAGCTGGGGCGGTTTTGAAAGCCTTGTCGTGCCGAGCGATCCGGCATCGATCCGCACCGCGTCCGCGTGGACCGAACCGGACCCGCTGGTCCGGCTGTCGATCGGCCTGGAGGACCCGGCCGACCTGATCGCCGATCTCGAACGCGGCCTCGCCGCGATGGCGGGATGATCGGCGTGGACGCGTTGCCCGACGGTGTCACCCGCACGATCGAGGTGCTGAAAGCGATCGGGATCGACGTCGGCTCATACCGCCTGTCGCTCTATGGGCTCTTCTCCACCATCATTGTCGCGGTGCTGCTGTATCTGTCGGTGCGCCTGATCCTGCGCGCGCTCAAATGGCTGCTGCGCCGCAACACCCAGATCGACGCGACGCAGCGGCTGCTCGCTGAAAAACTGCTCGCGATCGCGCTGTTCGTCTTTGCGATGCTGTTCGGTATCGACCTGCTCGGCATCGACCTTACCGCGCTGGCGGTCTTTTCGGGCGCGGCGGGCCTTGCCATTGGCTTCGGGCTCCAGAAAACCGTCGGCAATCTGATTGCGGGGATCATCCTGCTGATGGATCGCTCGATCAAGCCAGGCGACATCATCGTCGTCGGCGACGGCAGTTCGATGGGCGGGACGGCACTGCCGGGCGGGGTGCCCAATGTCGGGCGCGTCGCAAAGATCGGGGTGCGCGCGGTCAATGTCATCACGCGCGACGGCCGGAAGCATCTGATCCCGAACGAACTGCTGATGACCCAGCCGGTCGAAAACTGGAGCTATGCGAGCCCCGAGGTGCGCGTGCGGATGCGCGTTCCGGTCGCTTATGACTGCGACCTGCGTCTTGCGCAGCGGCTGATGATCGAAACCGCGAAGGAAAATCCCCGCATCCTCGACGAACCCGAACCGGCCGTGTGGATCACGGCATTCGGCGAACGCGCGGTCGAACATGAGATGCGATACTGGATTTCAGACCCCGAAGCGGGGCTTGGCAACATCCAGGGCGAGGTGTTCCTGGGGATATGGGATCGTTTCAAGGAAGCGGGAATCCGCATTCCCTATCCGCGCCAGGATGTCCGGATTGTCGGGGCACCGGACGACGGAAAAGAGCCGAATTAATTGCCATTTGTCATCCCGGCGAAGGCCGGGATGACAATATGGGCGGGGATGGGCCTAAATTTCGGCTTGTTTCGCGCGCTCGACGCATTCGACGATGATGCGCTTCGCTTCGTTGACGTCGCCCCAGCCGTTGAGCTTCGCCCATTTGCCGGGTTCGAGATCCTTATAGTGGGTGAAGAAATGCTCGATTTGCTGGAGCACGATCGGCGGCATGTCGGTGTAGCTCGCGACATCGGCATAATAGGGGAAGGTCTTGTTGACGGGCACGCAGAGCAGCTTCTCGTCGCCGCCGGCGTCGTCTTCCATCAATAGCACACCGATCGGGCGGCACTTCACCACCGCGCCCGCGACGATCGGCGAGCGCGCGACAACGAGCGCGTCGAGCGGATCACCGTCTTCGCCCAGCGTGTGCGGAACGAAGCCGTAATTGGCGGGATAGCGCATCGGGGTGTGCAGGAAACGGTCGACGAACAATGCGCCCGATGCCTTGTCGAATTCATATTTCACCGGCTCGCCGCCGATCGGCACTTCGATCAGGACATTCAGGCTGTCGGGCGGACTGTCGCCGGCGGGAATCAGGTCGATACGCATGGGAGATCCTTTTGTGTTTTTGAATCGCGCGCGCCTTTAGCGCCGGAAAGTGCCTAAAGTCGAGGGTGTCGCGCGACCTTATATCCGCCGCTGGCCTGCGGGACGGGGGACTAGAGCGCGCGGCGCGGCGTCAGGAGCCGGTCGAACCAATCGGGACCGCTTGCTGTCTTTTCGAGGTGCGGCCAGCGCAGCCCGCCATGATAGGCAATCTCGATCTGGCGGTAGCGACCCCCGCGCTCGACGAGCAGGCGCACCGGGGTCTTGCCGTCGGTGGCGGCGCGAATCGCGCTTTCCAGCCGCTCGCGGCTGTAACTCAGCCCTTCGACTGCGATGATCTTCGTGCCGTTGACGATGTCGGCCTTGAACGCCGGGCCGTCCCACAGGATGCCGGTCGCAACGCCATCCTTGTCGACCGTCATCCCCAGCGAATGGGTCAGGTCGGCGTTTTTCGCCTGCGCCATGCGGTCGCGGTCAAAGACGTTGGGCGCATCGCGCCAAACGAGCCGGTAACCCGCGCGTTCGATCCCGCCGGTGGGTGCCGGCTGCCCGCTCGCCTGCATCCGCGCGCGGAGGAAGCTGGCCCAGTCATGGGGATAGACAGCGTTCAGTGCCTGGGCGACATCGTCGAAACCATAGCTGTCCTGCCCAAAATCGCCTTCGCGCCCGCCGAAAAAGGCGCGCGCGAAATTGTCGAGACTCTTGGCGTTGTTCGTGCCCTGGCGGATCAACATGTCTGCCTCGAGCCACATCAGCGACCCTTCGTTGTAATAGTCCTCGCTACGCGACCAACTCGCGAAAGGCTTGGGCTTGCGTGCCGCGATCACGGGATCAAGCGTCGTATCCTCGACCGAACGCCAGGTCCGCCCCGGCTGGACGCTGTAATTGCCCGCGTTGGTCGCCCATTCGGCCAGGATCATCTCCTTCGACTGCATGCCCGACCGGCCGGCGAGGACCAAGTCCCAGAAACTCGTCTGGCCTTCGTAAACCCACAGCAAATTGTCCTGCATCGGGGTACGAAAGTCGGGGGTCCACAGCTTGTCGGGACGGCGGTATTTGCCGTTCCAGCTGTGGACGAGTTCGTGCGGGAGAAGCCCGCGTTCCCAGTCATTGTCGTTCCATTTGGTGAAATAGTCGGGGTTGCGGCTGTTCTCGCTCGACCGATGATGTTCCAGCCCGATGCCGCCGAGTTCGTCGGTGAGCGCGAGCAGGAATTCATAACGATCGAAATGGCGCACCCCGAACAAGGCAACCGCTTCGGATACCAGCGCCGCGTGTCGGGCGATATGGTCGGGGCTGGCTTCGAGATATTTGGGTTCGTCGGCCACGACATTGAGCGTCACCTTGTTGCCGAGATCCCATTTGCGGAAATATCGGCCGGCGAACATCGGGCTGTCGACGAGCACCTCATAATTGGTCGGTGCATAGCTGTAGCGATTGCCCGACACCTTCAGCCCGTCGAGCGCCGACGCGCCGGTCCAGCCGTCAGGCAGCGTGACCTCCAGCTGCACCGCGATGCCGCGGGTAAAATAGCCCGCGGGGTAAAGGCTGACTTGTTCCCATTGCAGGTTCATCATCGACGGGGTGACAACGACGCGGCCTTCGCTGGTTCGCGTCGGCGACAGGAAGTCGAAGGTGACATCAATGCTTTTGGTGCCCGCCGGCACGTCGACGTCAAAGGCGTAGACGTCGGTTGGCTGGCGCGTCCAGGTCAGCGGCTTGCCGCCCGCGCTGGCTCGGAACCCCGCCATTTCGGCGATCGCGCCGCGCGGGGCATGCTTGCCGGGCAACCATTCGGGATAGAGGAGCGTCAGCTTGCCCGATTTGGCGACGGGGATCGTCTGGCGGACATGAAAGATGCCGCGCGCGACGTCGGTCGCATCGACCTTCAACTGCATGACGCCCGGATAGGGCTTGTCGGCGGGCAGCGGGATGGTCAGCGGCTGGACCACCGGCTGTGGGCGGCTGTTGCCGTCCTGGGCATATACGGCAGGGGCGACGGAAAGGGTGATCAGCGACGCTGCGACCAAGAGTGCTTTTTTCATGGCGCACCATCTGCCGCCAAATGGCCGCAACGTCCAGTCGCCGCTCTGCAAGCGACTTTGCCTTTCGACCAAAAAGCATTAGACGCGCGGCGCATGAGCAAGGATAAATCCGCGAAGATCCCGACGCCGCAGGCCGTGCGCGGCACCCAGGACATGCTTGGCGATTTCGCCGACCGCTTTGGGCATGTTGTCGAGACGTTCGAGCGCGTGCGGCGCCTTTATGGCTACAAGCGAATCGAAGTGCCGGTGATCGAACCAACCGCGGTGTTTGCGCGCTCGCTGGGCGAGACGACCGACGTCGTGTCGAAGGAAATGTATTCGTTCGACGATCGCGGCGGCGAATCGATCACGCTGCGCCCCGAATTTACCGCGGGCATCGCGCGCGCCTATATCACCAATGGCTGGCAGCAGTTCGCGCCGCTGAAGGTTGCGACGCACGGGCCTTTGTTCCGTTACGAGCGGCCGCAGAAAGGGCGATATCGCCAGTTTCATCAACTCGACGCCGAAGTGCTGGGGAGCGACAGCCCGCTGGCGGATGCCGAACTGCTGGTGTTCGCCGATCAGCTTTTGAAGGAGTTGGGGATCTCCGACGGGGTGACCTTGACGCTTAACACGCTGGGCGATGCGGCGAGCCGCGATGCCTGGCGCGCGGCGCTGGTGGAGCATTTTGAAAGCCATCGCGGCGATCTGTCGGAGGACAGCTTGGCGCGGCTCGACAAGAATCCGTTGCGGATTTTGGACAGCAAAGACCCACGCGACCGCCCGATCGCCGATAGCGCGCCCGACATCGACGCCTATCTGACTGGCGAAGCGCAGGATTTCTTCGGGTCGGTGACCGCGGGGCTGGATGCAGCGGCCGTCGCATGGGAACGCAACGCGCGGCTGGTGCGCGGGCTCGACTATTATCGCCACACCGCGTTCGAGTTCGTCACCGACCGGCTGGGCGCGCAGGGCACGGTGCTCGGCGGCGGGCGCTATGATGGGCTGATCGAAGCACTGGGCGGCCCGCCGACCGCAGCGGTCGGCTGGGCGGCTGGGATCGAGCGGCTGGCGATGTTGGTGGATGAGCCGAAGGATGAGCTGCTGAATGTCATCATGGCGGTCGAGGATGATCTCGCCATCCCTGCCGCGCAAAAAATCGCCGCAGCTTTGCGACAGCGTAAACTGTCTACGGACATGATCGCCACCGGTTCACCACGTAAACGCTATGACAAGGCGACCAAGATCAACGCCCTTGTTCTTATGTCGGTGCGATGGAACGACGGCCTTCCTGCCGTGCGGACACAGTCGGCAGACGCCAATGATGTTCTTGTGCAAGTGAAGACCATTCTCGACGGTTTGGGCTATCAGAACGCCTGACCCCACAACCATCGTCACCCCGGACCTGATCCGGGGTCCAGACGGCACCGGCGGCCATGGATCCCGGATCGAGTCCGGGATGACGAAGAATTGAAATGACAACGACCAGATGACCTCCGTTTCCGAAAAGCAGATCGACGCCATCATTGAGCGCCACGCGGCTCTCCAGGCGCGCATGGCGACCGGCGATATGGCGCCTGCCGATTTTGTCGCGGCGTCGAAGGAGTTTGCCGAACTGGAACCCGTCGCCACCGCGGCGCGCGAAGTCGTGCGGCTGCGTGGCGAGCTCACCTCGCTGACCGACATGCTTGCCGATCCCGAAATGAAGGCGATGGCGGCCGAGGAGATCGCTGCGGTCGAGGCGGCGCTGCCTGCCGCCGAACATGACCTGGCGATCAAGCTGCTGCCAAAGGACGTCGCCGACGAACGCGCCGCGATGCTCGAAATCCGCGCCGGGACGGGGGGCGACGAGGCGGCGCTGTTCGCGGCAGACCTCTTGCGCATGTACAGCCGCTACGCCGACGGGCAGGGGTGGAAGGTCGAAGTGATTTCGGCAAACGAGACCGAGGTTGGGGGCTATAAGGAAGTCGTGGCGTCGGTGACGGGGCAGGGCGTGTTTGCCAAAATGAAATTCGAGAGCGGCGTCCACCGCGTCCAACGCGTCCCCGCCACCGAAAGCCAGGGCCGCATCCACACCAGCGCCGCGACCGTCGCGGTGCTGCCCGAGGCCGAGGAGGTCGATGTCGCGATCAACGACAGCGACCTCAAGATCGACATTTATCGCGCCAGCGGAGCGGGCGGCCAGCACGTCAACACGACCGATTCGGCCATTCGCATCACGCATATCCCGAGCGGGCTGGTGGTGATCCAGCAGGATCAGCGCAGCCAGCACAAGAATCGGGCGAAAGCGATGCAGGTGCTGCGCGCGCGGCTCTATGACCTGGAGCGTGCGAAGATCCACGATGCCGAGGCGTCGGCACGCAAGTCGATGGTCGGGTCGGGCGACCGGTCGGAACGCATTCGCACCTATAATTTCCCGCAAGGACGCGTGACCGACCACCGCATCAACCTGACGCTCCACCGCCTGCCCGAAATCATCGAGGGCGCGATGGACGAGTTGATCGACGCGTTGATTGCCGAGGATCAGGCGCAGCGGCTGGCGGGGCTCGGTGACTGATCGTCCCATTTTTGCGGGGGTGGCCGAGTCGCTCCGCACCGCGGCCAATCTGCTCACCGGGATCAGCGAAACCCCGCGGCTCGACGCCGAATTGCTGATGGCGCACGCGCTTGGGGTCGAGCGGCAGGATGTCCTGCTCGACCCGGCGCGGTATGAGGCGCCCGAAATGTACGCGCATCTGATCGGGCGGCGCATGGCGCATGAACCGATCGCCTATATCGTCGGTTACCGCGATTTCTGGACGCTGCGGATCGAAGTGGGGCCGGGGGTGCTAATCCCGCGCCCCGACAGCGAAACCTTGATCGAGGCGTGCCTTGACCTCGCGCGCGAACGCGGGGCGGGGTGGCCGTCGCGGGTTCTGGACCTCGGGACGGGGCCGGGCACGTTGCTGCTCGCGGCACTGAGCGAGTTTCCTGACGCGGTAGGCACTGGGATCGATGCGTCCGAAATTGCGCTGGCCTATGCGCGCGACAATGCCGAGGCGACCGGGATGGCGAATCGCGCTTCCTTTCAGGCGGGCGATTGGGGCGACGGCGTCGAAGCCCGGTTCGACCTGATCCTGTGCAACCCGCCCTATATCGGCATCGCCGAACCATTGATGCCCGATGTCGCCGAGCATGAGCCCACGGGCGCGTTGTTTGCCGGCCCGGACGGCCTCGACGATTATCGACGGATCATTCCCGATTTGCCGCGACTTCTGATGCCGGGCGGGATTGTGATCCTTGAAATCGGGCACCGCCAGCGCATATCGGTGTCCATGCTTGCCGAAGCGGCCGGCTTTGCTGTCGCATGCCGCCAGGATCTCGGCGGCCGCGATCGGGCGCTTTTGCTGACCCGCGCCTGACGGCCACTTGCAAGAATTTTCTTGGTTTCCGCCGCAAAGCGCGGTAGGGGCGGCTTACAGGCCCGACCGGGATGCCGTAATTGGTCCGGCTGGCCTGCTTCCCACTTACGATGCTGGCGCGGGGCCAAGGCCCGGTGCAGGCGGTAAAGGGCAAGAACCGCGCGGGTGGCGCGGGCGCGACGCGCATATGGCGTGATCGGCCAAAAGGGGTTGGCATAGCTTATTAGCTTTTCGACAGGATGTCTCAGTTGAACATGAACAACCGGCAAAGCGGTCGCCGTCGCGGCCGCAACAACAACAGCAACAACAACAATAATAATCGGTCGCAATCGGGCGGTCGCGGCGGGGTCGATCAGGCCAACCGCATCGACAGCCGCGCGCGCGGCAACGGCGCCCAGATGATCGAGAAATATCGCAACCTGGCGCGCGACGCGCAGCTTGCGGGCGACCGGGTTCAGACCGAATATTATCTGCAGTTCGCCGATCACTATTTCCGTGTCGTCAGCGATTTTCGCGCCCGCCAGGAAGAAAAGAACGCTCAGAACGGGCAGGAGCGCAGCCACGATCGCAGCCGTGAAATTCGAGGCGTCGAAGATTTCGACGGTCATGACGACAGCGACATCGACATCGACGGCGATACCGGCCGCGACGACGGCGACAATGGCGACGACCGGGGCGAGCGCAACGATCGCAACGACCGCAACGACCGGGCCCCGCGCGACAACCGCGGCAACCGTGACGACGACAATCGCGGCAATCGCGAACCGCGCGGCAATCGCGACGACGACAATCGCGGCAACCGCCAGTCGGCGCGCAGCCGTCCCGCGCGCAACCGTGACGAAGACGACGCCCGCGATGACCGGAACGATCGCAGCGAAGCCCCTGCCGGACGCGAAGATGCTGCGGAACAGGAACCCGCACCGCGTCCCGCGCGCCGCCCGGCCCGCCGTCCGCGTCAGGACGACAGCACCGACAAGGGTGACGCCGGCATCGATACGGCGGTCCTGCCGCCGGCGATCGGGCGTACGGAGCGTAGCGCCGAAAGCGACGCCGAAAGCGAAGCGCCCGCGGCCAAGCCGCGCCGGACGCGCCGCACGCTTGCGACGCGCAGCACCGACGTCGAAGCGGCCGAATAAGCTGACGATTTCACGCTGGTTTTTCCGATTCGCATGACATAGCCTCCCCGCGGGATAGATCCTGCGGGGAGGTTTTTTATGCGCGTATTGGCTTTGGCCTGTTTGCCGCTGCTGGTCGGTGGCACCGCATCTTCACTGCTTGCGCAGGACACCGCGCCCGCCAATGCGCAGGGCGATGTCGCGGTCACTATCTATAACAACGGCCAGTCGCTGGTTCAGGACGACCGCCAACTCAACGTCGCTGCCGGGCGCAATCGCATCGAATTTCCCGACGTGTCGGCGCGCATCCGCCCGGAAACCGTAACGCTCTCGGGCCCCGGCATCGGCATCGTCGAACAGAATTTCGATTTCGACCTGCTGACCCCCGACAAGCTGATGGACAAGGCGGTCGGCCAGTCGATCACGCTCGTCCGCACCAACCCTGCGACCGGCGCCGAACGCAGCGAGCGCGCCAAGGTGCTCGCGGCAAACGGCGGCATCGTGCTCCAGATCGGCGAGCGGATCGAGGTGCTGCGCGACGACGGCCTCCCCGTGCGCGCGGTGTTCGATCGCTTGCCACCAAACCTGCGCGCTCGGCCGACGCTGTCGGTGACCGTCGATGCCGCTAATGCGGGCGTCGTTCCGGCACGCCTGTCCTATCTGACCCCCAATCTTGGCTGGACCGCCGATTATGTCGCGCTGTTCGACGCCGCGAAGGGCGCGATGGATATCCAGGGCTGGGTCACGCTGACCAACAGCACCGGCACGACCTTCAACAATGCGCGCACACTATTGGTCGCGGGCAATCCCGGCGGGGGCGGCGGGTTTCGCCAGATGACGGGCGCGATGGATTCGGCGGGAACCGAATCGAACGATCGCGAACGACTCGGCGATTATTATCTCTATCCGCTCAGCCAGCGTACGACGATCGCCAATGCGCAGCAGAAGCAGGTGAGTTTCCTCGACGTGAAGGGTGCGCCCGCGCGCTCGACCTATGAATATGTCAATCGCTGGCTCGGCAGTAACAACGAGCCGGTCAGCACCGCGAGCGTGCTGCGCTTTTCGACGTCGCGGCAGGGCGGACTGGGCGACCAGCTGCCCGCGGGCACGATCCGCGTCTATATGCGCGACGCGCGCGGCGATCCGCAGTTCATCGGCGAAAATCGCATCGACCACACGCCGATGGGATCGGCGATGTCGCTGCGCACCGGCGACGCCTTCGACGTCAAGGTGCAGTCGACGGTCGTGTCGCGCACGCGCAAGGGCGATTCGCGCTGGGTGACGAAGATGAAATATAGCGTCAGCAACGCGCGGCCGGCGCCGGTCACGGTGCTGCTCGCGCAGGACGGACTCTATGGCGACGTCCGTATTGCCGACGAAAGCCTGAAGGGTGAGCGGGTGTCCGCCGACCGCGTCGAATGGTCGGTTCCGGTGCCCGCAAACGGCAAGGTCGACGTGACCGCTACCTTCGACACCCGGTATTGAGGCGCGCCGCATGACGCGCGCCGGGCTGATGCTGGCCGGGATTTCGGCGTTGCTGGCGCCGGTGGCGGTTCACGCCCAGGCTGCGCCGCCGGTCGTGCTATCGGCGAAGATCGACGATGCCGCCGTTACCGTCTATCGCGCGCCGTCGCGGGGCAGCGGGGCGATCAATCCAAACTGGCCCCAGGGCTTCGCCTTCATCACCGAAACGCGCACCGTCACCTTGCCCGTCGGGACGTCGGTGCTGCGATTCGAGGGCGTGGCCGAAGGACTTCTTCCGGAAACCGCGGTGGTCAGCGGATTGCCCGACGGTGTGATCGAAAAGAATCGCGATGCGCGGCTCTTGTCCCCCGCGGGGCTGGTCGACGCCTATCTGAAGCGCAGCGTGACCTTGCGACGCACCAACCTCGCGACGGGCAAGGTCGTCGAACAGGAAGCGGTGATCCAGTCGGGACCGGCCGGCGGGGTCATCGTCCAGACCGGGGCGGGGGTGGAGGCGCTTGCCTGTTCGGGCCTTCCCGAACGGATGCTCTACCCCCGCATACCGAAGGACCTGTCGGCGAAACCAACGCTGTCGGTGCTGGTCGAGAGCAAGGCGGCGCGCACGGTAAAAGTGCAACTCCTCTATCTCGCCGAAGGGTTCGACTGGGCTGCGAATTATGTCGCCGACCGCGATTCGGGCGGAAGAACGCTGGGGCTGACCGGCTGGATCACCGTCGCCAACGGCGGGGTGACCAGCTTTCCGGGCGCGCAGCTCAATGTGATCGCGGGGCGACTGAACAAAATGTACAGCCCGCCGCTGCCGCGCAGCAAGCCGGGCGCGCTCATCCTCAAATGCTGGCCGATGGACATCACGAGCACCCACCCGCTGTGGGACCTGCCGCCGATCATCGAGATCGAACAAAGCTATGACGGGGTCATGGCCGAGGAGATCATGGTGACCGCGAACCGGAGTGACCGGCGCGCAATGGCGATGGCCCCGCCGCCCCCGCCTCCACCGCCGCCGCCCGCCCCGCCGCCCCCACCCGCCGAGGATCTGGGCGACCTCAAATTCTATCGCATCCCGTTCCGCGTCGATGTGTCGGCGAAGGGGCAGAAACAGGTTGCGCTGCTGGCGAAGGACAAGGTGGCGGTCGAGCAGCTTTATGCAGCGACCCTCTATAATTTCGGCGACGGGCGTCCACAGCCGCTGACGATGCGGCTCCGCGCACAGAATCGCGAATCGGATGGGCTGGGCCTTGCGCTGCCGGCCGGTATGGCGACGGTGTTCGAGACGATTGGCGGCCGCCGACTGCTCGTCGGTGAGGCGCGGATCGGCGACAAGGCCAAGGGCGAACGGGTCGATTATGACATCGGATCGAGCCCGGCTGTCCAATATAAGGTCACGGTCCAACCCGACCCCAATCCCGACTATCGCCTGTGGCAGGTCCTGTTGACCAACGCCCGGCCATTCGACGCCGAGGTCGAAATGCTGATCCCCTTTGCGCTCGACCCGGCGCCTGAGGGATGGGAACGGCGCGGGTCGAGCTGGGTCTGGCGTGTCCGTGTTCGCGCGAACGACAGCCTCACCCAAATCTTCCGCCAGAAATTGAAAGGCGACTGATTCGTTTTGCCCCGCTGGGCGTCAAGCGGGCGGCAAGGGGCGTGGGCGATGATTTTCGTCGAGCGCGACAAAGGTGAACAATCCTTCGGTCACGCGTTCCTCGGTGCGGCCGCCATCGCGAGTCGCGACGACCTCGATCCGGATGCCCATCGAGGTACGGCCGCGCCGTTCGATATGCGCATAGATGGAGATGATGTCGCGCAGCAGGATCGGCGCGATGAATTCCATCGTGTCGATCGCAACCGTTGCAACCGCCCCCTGAGCCTCACGTCCGGCGACGATGCCGCCCGCAATGTCCATCTGGCTCAGCACCCAGCCGCCAAAGATGTGGCCGTTGGCGTTGATGTCGGCGGGGCGGGGGACGACTCGCAGGATCGGGTCGCGCGGGCAATCTGGCTTATCGGTCATGGTTCATATCCGGATCGTCTTTGAAGGGGTCTTCGATCGATTCGTCGTGGCCGCTGCCGCTCGACAGGAATACAAGCCCCATCAACGCCGCGCCAAGCAGGACCGACAGCCCGACCCCGGCGGCGGTTGCGATCATCATGTGAATGGTCAGCGCCTCGCCCATCGTAAAGCGAAGCCAGCCGAGCGCGCCGACGACCGCGATCAGCGACACCAGTGCCATGCCTTTCATCAGACGGCGATATCGGGCCCAGGCGACTTTCGATGTGTTGCCGTCGTCGAGCGGGGAGCGTTTGACCATGGCCGCTTCCATGGACCAGCCGCGAGGCAAGGCCAAGCGCCAATGGAGCGCGGCCGGGCGTTTCGGCTTTGCCGCGAATCATGATAGGCTTTGCCCATCAAGAATCGACATGGGGAGCGGCAGGCATGACGATCGGAGCGATCCTTCAGGGACGGACGGGCGCGATCATTTCGGCGCGCAAGGAAGATACGGTCCGCGCGGTGCTCGACCTGCTGGCGCAGCACCGCATCGGCGCGATACCGGTGATGGAAGGCGAAGCGATCGTCGGCATCTTTTCCGAGCGCGACCTTGTCCGGCTGATGTCCTCTTATGGTCCCGACGCGCTCGATCGCCAACTCGACGAGGTGATGACCAAGACACCCGTGACTTGCGATTCGGGTACTGCCGTCATCGCGGCGCTGTCGCAGATGACGCAGCGACGCATTCGGCACCTCCCGGTGGTCGACGGCGGCCGCCTCGTCGGATTTGTGTCGATCGGCGATCTCGTCAAATATCGCATCGACAAGATCGAGGCCGAAGCCGCGGCGATGCGCGATTATATCGCGTCCTGAACCGGCGCGTCGGCAACCGGCGGTTGGCGGCGTAAGATAAGGCGGATCACCTCGGTGAGCGCGTTGCGTTCGAGCATCCACAGCAGCGCCGCGTAAAGCGTGGCCCCGAACCCGACGAGGGCCGCGAGTCGCAGCGGCGCGGCGAGGCCGAGCGGCGCGATCGCCACGGCCGCAGCGCCGACGCCGATCGCCATGACCAGAGCGGGGGCGAGGCCGGGGAGCATGGCGCGCGCGACATCCCACAAGCTGACCCCGATCAGCGGCGCCGAAAGTCGCGCGGTGACGAGCAACAACAATGGCGCTGCGATCAGCCACGCCCATGCCATGCCGATCAGTCCCCACTGTGCGCCCATCAGAAACGCGACGGGGAACAGAACAGCGCCGCTCATCGCTGTGAACATCGATATCGACGGCTTGCCGAGCGCGTTGGTGACGGGAGCAAAAAGAATCTGCACCGTCATCAGGATCAGCGCGAGTGAGATAAGCTGGATATAGGGCACCATGCCCAGCCACTTCGCGCCGAACAGCGTTTCGATCATTGGACCGGCGACGACGGCAAGCCCGCAATAGAAAGGCGCGGCGACGAGCATCAATATGCGTACCGTCTTCAGGAACGACCAGCGCACCGCGGCGGCATCTTTCTTGATTCGCGCGTAAGCGGGGAAGGCGACCTCGTTCAGCGGCGGTACGAACTTCGCCATGAATATCTGCGCGAGGAACAGCGCTTCGGCATAAAGGCCGAGCGCGTGGGCGTCGAATCGGGCGCCGGCGATGAAAATGTCCGACTGGCTCTGCACCAGCCAGAAGAGCTGGCTGAACAGCACCGCCGATCCGAATCCGATGATCTGGCCGCAGCCCTTGAAGTTGAAGCTGGGCCAGACGAGCAGGCGCGCGACGAAGGTCAGGCCGATCGCGCGCGTCCAGAACATGGCGATCGGCGCATAGACCAGCGTCCAGACGCCATAGCCCGCGAGCGCACAGGCGAGCGCGGTGCTTGCGCCCGCGAAGGCGGCCAGCAGGTTGACGATCGCCTGGCGCCGGAAATCGAGCGCGCGGCTCATCATCACTTCGGGCAGGGCGATGAACGGCGTCGCCAGGAACAGCAGCGCCTGCACGCGCAGCAGGTCGGCCACCATCGGCTGACCGTAATAGGCCGCGGCGAGCGGCGCGCCGAAGAACTGGATCGCGGCAAGCAGTGCGTTGAGCAGCAACAGCAGCCCGAATGCCTGCCTGATTCGGAATGGGTCGATCGAATCGGATTGCACCAGCGCGCTGGCGAATCCCCACCCGTTGAGGAAGGCGAGGAAGGCCAGCACGACCTGAGTCATCGCGAAAAGACCATAATCGGACGGTTCGAGCAGTCGAATCACGAGCAAAGTCGACGCCCAGGTGATGATCTGCGCGAGAATCTGGCTGCCCGAACGCCAGATCACCGCGCTCCTGACGCGGCTCCCGAATGCCTCGGCACTTTCCTCGTTCGTGCCAATGCCCTTGAATTCCGCGCTTTCGCTCACCATTTCGTCCTTCTGGCCGAGGTCTCTCCGGCGCGTCGAACAACTTTTGAAACAAAATTGCAAAAAGGTTGTTGACGCGAATCGAGGAGGGGCCTAGAGGCCTGTTCACCGGACGGGGCGCGGCGCCAAACGCCACACACCAGCCGGTCGCCAACAGATACGGACAGATGTCCCCCGATAGCAATAGCGGGGAACGACAACTGTCCGCCATTTCTTGTCGGTGAGCTCTTTGAAATTGTGATTGTCGATGAAGGGACATGTGGGCGGCGGCCCTGGGTCTTGCAGCTTTAAGGTGCAAGGTGCTCAGGATAAAAAGCCAAGCCTGACCTACATGTCTTACACGTTTCCATAACGTGGAAGCAGCCTTTTCGGAGGTTGCTTCTTGTGTAGGCCAGGCTCCTTAAAATGAGCGGGTTTGCGAGGGATATTCCACCTTTGCAATCTCGAACATCAAACTTGAGAGTTTGATCCTGGCTCAGAACGAACGCTGGCGGCATGCCTAACACATGCAAGTCGAACGAACTCTTCGGAGTTAGTGGCGCACGGGTGCGTAACGCGTGGGAATCTGCCCTTGGGTACGGAATAACTCAGAGAAATTTGTGCTAATACCGTATAATGACTTCGGTCCAAAGATTTATCGCCCAAGGATGAGCCCGCGTAAGATTAGCTAGTTGGTGGGGTAAAAGCCTACCAAGGCGACGATCTTTAGCTGGTCTGAGAGGATGATCAGCCACACTGGGACTGAGACACGGCCCAGACTCCTACGGGAGGCAGCAGTGGGGAATATTGGACAATGGG
>Ga0155548_163_pt2 | contig 36761 bp, 36 predicted proteins | sample RifCSPhighO2_12_FD_107205 | JGI IMG/M metagenome (GOLD analysis project Ga0155548, IMG submission 107205) | Sphingopyxis sp. RIFCSPHIGHO2_12_FULL_65_19
GAACAGGTCGCCGACATCGCCGCGGCTATGGCGGAAATGCCGCCGGGCATCCGGATGCGCCAGAAAATCACCGATCTCGAAATGGGGCGCGTCGCCCGCCACCCGTTCGACCAGCGACCACAGGCCGCGCATGTCGGCGGGGCTGTCGGCCCAGTTCGGAAAATAGGCGTCCCGGTCGGCGAAGGCGAAGGCGGCCGAAAAATCGAAACCGATCAGCATGTCTTCGCCCGCCGCCGCCATGCGACCCAGCCAATCCAGCGCGTCCGCGCGCGACCAGACATGCCCCGGCCGAACCAGCGCGGGAGCCGCTGCACCGCTCGCGACCGCCAGCGCAATTCCGCGCTGGCGCGCTCCGCGGGCGCCCGACCAGTCAATGGCGGCGAAATGGGTGAACCGGCGCATCGCGGCGCTTTAGCGCATCCCTATCATCTTGCACAAAGCCTCGCTCCGCCCCACATGCACGCCATGCTGATCGAAACCGAATCGACGCCCAATCCCGCAACGCTCAAATTCCTGCCCGGCCGGGCGGTGATGGAGACGGGAACCCGCGACTTTGCGAGCCCCGAAGAGGCCGAAGCGTCGCCGCTCGCCAGCGCGCTTTTTTCGCTCGGCGATGTGACCGGCGTCTTTTTCGGCCGCGACTTCGTGTCGGTGACGATCGCGCCGGGCGCCGAATGGGTCGATGTAAAGCCCGACGTTCTGGGCATCGTCATGGACCATTTCCTGGCCGATGTTCCGCTGTTCAACAGCGCGAGCGCGGGTTTTTCGGTGCCCGCCGAGGATGAAGGCTTCGCCGACGACCCCGCCGACGCCGATATCATCGACCAGATCAAGGACCTCATCGAAACGCGCGTCCGCCCGGCCGTTGCCAACGACGGCGGCGACATCGTGTATCGCGGTTTCGACAAGGGCAATGTGTATCTGAAGATGCAGGGCGCGTGCGCGGGTTGCCCGTCTTCGACCGCGACGCTGAAGAATGGTATCGAGTCCCTTTTGAAACATTATGTGCCTGAGGTAACGGCAGTCCACGCCGTCTGACCATTTTTCCCTGAGGAGTTAGCCCATGAGCGAGCCGCTTTCCGACAGCGCTCTCGACCAGCTGTTTCGCACCGCGCGCACCTATAATGCCTATCTCGACAGGCCCGTGTCGGAAACGCAGCTCCACGCGATCTGGGATCTGGCGAAATTCGGGCCGACCAGCGCCAACAGCCTGCCCGCGCGGATCATTTGGTGCGTCACCGACGCGGCCAAGCAGAAGCTGGCGGCCTTCGCGCTTCCCGCGAACGCCGAAAAGATCCTGAAGGCGCCGGTCACCGCCATCATCGCGAGCGACAATGAATTTTACGAAAATCTGCCCGAACTGTTCCCGCACGCCGATGCGCGCAGCTGGTTCGTGGGCAATGCGGCGATGGCCGAAACGACCGCTTTCCGAAATTCGAGCCTGCAGGGCGCCTATTTCATTCTTGCCGCGCGCGCCCTCGGGCTCGACACCGGGCCGATGTCGGGCTTCAACAATGCCGCGGTCGACGAGGCATTTTTTGCCGACCAGCCCCATGTGAAGAGCAATTTCATCTCGACCCTTGGTTATGGCGACCCGGCGAGCATCTTCGAGCGCAGTCCGCGCCCGGACTTTGCGCGCTTCAATCGCATCGCCTGAACCAGCGTCCCTCGCCGCCATGCGCCACCTGGTCATCGATTCGGCGAGCGAAGCCTGCTCGGTGGCCTTGATCGAGGCGGGGGGAGTGGTCGATCACCGGCACCTTGTCATCGGGCGCGGCCATGCCGAACGGCTGGTGCCGCTGATCGCCGACCTCGCCGATGGCGGCCGCGCCGACATGATCGTCGCGGGATGCGGACCGGGCAGCTTTGCGGGCGTCCGCATCGGCATCGCTGCGGCGCGCGCGCTGGCGCTCGGCTGGCAGGTCCCGGTCAGCGGCTTTTCGACCCTCGCGCTTGTCGCAGCGAGCGCCGCCGACGCGATTGCGGCGGCGGGCGGGGCGCTGGTGGTGATGGAGGGCGGCCACGGCCAATGGTTCGTCCAGCCCTTTGCAGCGGATCTGTCGCCGCGCAGCGCGTTTCGCTCGCTTTTGCCGGGCGACGCTGTGCTGCTTGGCGATGAACTGGTCGTCGGCAACCGCGCCGAACCCTTCGTGACACTTCGCGGGTCGGGCCGCGCGCTGGCGATGCTTCCCGATGCGCGCAGCTTTCTGCGGCTGCCCACGGCGGCGCTGATCGACCGGCCCAGTCCGGTCTATGGCCGCGCCCCCGATGCAAAGCCCATGGCGCCGACATGACCGCGGCGATCCGCCTCGCGACCGCCCGCGTCGGCGATCTTGCCGCGGTGATGCGCGTGATGGATGCGGCGTTCGAGCCCGCTTATGGCGAGGCGTGGAGCGGCGCCCAGTTGCTGACCTTGTTTGCGCTCCCTTCGGCGCGGGTTTGCCTGGCATGGGATGGTGAACAGGTTTGCGGCTTTTCCGCGGCGCGCATCGCCGGCCCCGAAAGCGAGCTCTTGTTGCTCGCCGTCGATCCGCGTTTTCGTGGACGCGGTATTGGCGCATTATTGATGAAGGACTGGCAGGCCTGGGCCGCCGGCGAAGGCGCCGACGACTATTTCCTTGAAATGCGCGCCGACAATGATGCGGTTCATCTTTACGAACAGTCGGGTTTTTCGGAATGCGGACGTCGGCCCGCCTATTATCGCGGTAACGATGGCATGGTTCGCGATGCAATCACAATGCGTCGATCGCGCGATCGCGACGGCGAAGACTGATCGATCATTGCGGAATTGCATCCAGAGTGGCAGTAATCGGTCAGGCGGAAAAATAATCAATATTCGCCTGTCGCTCCTCTGGGAAAAAATACATAAGGAATAGTCTCATGTCCGATCAAGCCGATACCAATGAGATGCTCGTTACGCTGACCGCCGACATTGTCGCTGCGCATGTCAGCAATAACAGCGTCGCCATTTCGGATCTCTCCCTGCTGATTAACAATGTGCATGCTGCCTTGTCGGGTCTGGGCAGCGAACCGGTCGTCGAGGAAAAGCTGGTTCCGGCGGTGTCGATCCGCACCTCGGTCAAACCCGACTATATCGTCTGTCTCGAAGACGGTAAGAAGTTGAAGATGCTGCGCCGCCATCTGATGACGCATTATGGCATGACCCCCGACGACTATCGCGCCAAATGGGGCCTTCCCGCCGACTATCCGATGGTCGCGCCCAACTATGCCGAAAAGCGCCGTGCGCTGGCGAAGGAAATCGGCCTGGGCACCAAGGGCCGTGGCGGCGGGCGCAAGCGCAAAGCCAAGGTCTGACGCTGACGATCACACGCTCCGTTCGGATCGGGGAAGGGCGGCGTCACCGGGGTGCCGCCCTTGTCCTATCGGCGGCGCGTGCCTATACAGTTTGTGACAAAGACAGACACGGCTGCATCCGCAAGAAAGGCAAGCATGTCCGGTAATATTGATCTCGAGGCTCTGTGCCACGAAAAGGGGCTGCGCATCACCGAGCAGCGCCGCATCATCGCGCGCGTGATATCGGATTCCGAAGATCATCCCGACGTCGAAACGCTGTATGAACGCGCGTCAAAGATCGACAGCGGCATATCGATCGCCACCGTTTACCGCACCGTCCGTCTGTTTGAAGAAGCCGGTATCCTCGATCGCCACGATTTCGGTGACGGCCGTTCCCGGTATGAAGCTGCGCCCGAGGCGCATCACGATCATCTGATCGACGTCGAAACCGGCAAGGTGATCGAATTTGTCGATCCCGAGTTGGAGGCATTGCAGAAAGTGATCGCCGAACGGCTGGGCTTCCGTCTCGTCGACCATCGCATGGAGCTTTATGGTGTCGCCATCGATCGCAAGCGCGACTGATCGTGCCTCGATCACCTGGCGGACGGTCGCGCGTCTTGCCTTGATGGTGCTGACGCTGCTGTTCCTGATCGTTCCGCACCTGCTCTACCGCGCCGTGGGTCGGCCTTCGCCGATGGTCATGGCTTTCCTGAATGCCGTTGGCTGGATCGCGGGCCTTCGCATCCGCACGACGGGCACCCGGCTGCGGCGCAATGTGCTGTTCGTGTCGAATCACGTCAGCTGGCTTGACATATTGGCGCTCGGCGGCGCCGCGCGTTCGGCCTTTGTGTCCAAGGCCGAGGTCGGTACGACCCCGCTTGTCGGCTGGCTCGCCGACCAGAACCACACCATCTATGTGCAGCGCGAAGCGCGGCGCGAGATTCACAACCAGACGAACGAGCTTCGGGTCGCGCTGGCACGCGGGCGGCCGGTGACGCTGTTCCCCGAAGGAACGACGGGGCCCGGCGATGGCTTGCTGCCGTTTCGCGCGTCGCTGTTCCAGGCGGTGATCCCGACGCCGCCGAACCTCCAGGTCCAGCCGGTGTTCCTCGATTATGGCGCCGATGCGAATGATATCGCCTGGCTCGACCCCGAATCCGGGCTCGACAATTTCAAGCGGATATTGGCGCGCAAGCGGACCGTCGCGCTGACCATCCACTATCTGGACCCGCTTCCCGACGCGGCGGAGCATGATCGCAAGGCGATCAGCGAGGCGGCGCGGGCGGCGATTGCGGGCGCGATCGGGCGGCCTTCCGCCGCGGCACCGCATCGCCTATAGCGCGCCAATGAAATCCGACTCCCCCACCACCGCCAAGACCTTCCACGTCAAATCCTTCGGTTGCCAGATGAACGTCTATGACGGCGAGCGCATGGCCGAGATGCTGGGCGCCGAAGGCTATGTCGCCGCCGCCGATGGCACGGACGCCGATCTTGTCGTGCTCAACACCTGCCACATCCGGGAAAAGGCGGCTGAAAAAGTCTATTCGGACATCGGCCGGCTGAAGCGCGCCGACGGCAGCCGCCCGACGATTGCGGTCGCGGGCTGCGTCGCGCAGGCCGAGGGCGCCGAAATCGCCCGCCGCGCGCCCAGCGTCGATGTCGTCGTCGGTCCGCAGGCCTATCATCGCCTGCCCGACCTGATCGCGCGCGCAGAGCGGGGCGAGAAAGCGGTCGACCTCGACATGCCGCTTGCAAGCAAGTTCGGCGCGCTGCCGAAACGTGCCGGCGGCCAGCGTCCGACCGCGTTCCTGACCGTGCAGGAAGGCTGCGACAAATTCTGCACTTACTGCGTCGTTCCCTATACCCGCGGCGCCGAAATCAGCCGCCCCTTCGCCGACCTGATCGCCGAAGCGCGGGCGCTGGTTGCGGGCGGGGCGCGCGAGATCACGTTGCTCGGCCAGAATGTCAACGCATGGGATGGTGCAGATGACAAGGGCAGGGCGATCGGGCTCGACGGGCTGATCCGCGAACTGGCGCGCGAAGACGGGCTCGAACGCATCCGCTACACCACCAGCCACCCCAATGACATGACCGATGGGTTGATCGCGGCGCATGGCGAGATCGACAAGCTAATGCCCTTCCTCCACTTGCCGGTTCAGGCGGGCAGCGATCGTATCCTCGCGGCGATGAACCGCAGCCACAGCGTCGAGAGTTATCTGAAGATCATCGAACGCGTGCGCGCCGTCCGCCCCGATATCGCGATTTCGGGCGATTTCATTGTCGGCTTCCCCGGCGAAACCGAAGGTGATTTTCAGGCGACGCTCGAAATCGTCCGCGCCACCAATTATGCGATGGCTTACAGCTTCAAATATTCGCGCCGCCCCGGCACCCCCGCCGCGACGATGGACGGCCAGATCGACGACGCCGCGCTCAACGATCGGCTCCAGCGGTTGCAGGCGCTGCTCAACGAACAGCAGCAGGCGTTCAACGCCGCAACCGTCGGCCGGACGACGCGCCTGCTCCTCGAACGCAAGGGCAAGCTGGACGGCCAGTTGATCGGCAAATCGCCCTGGTTGCAGTCGGTGCACGTCATCGCGCCGGGGCTCAAGATCGGCGACATGATCGATGTGCGCGTCACGTCGGCGGGACCCAACAGCCTGGGTGCCGAACGGCTGGTGGAAGCGGTCGCCTAGTGCGATCCGCGGCCCCTGTATCCGCGAAGCCACACTCGTCTCCTTCCGTCGCATTCGCCGCCCGCAGGTGATGGACTCCCGTCTCTCCGGGACTACAGTCGTCTTTCCGATCGAAGGAGCCTTGCCCATATGTCCAAACGCCCGCTGACCGCCTCGACCCCCGCCGAACCCGGCGACCGCGTCCGACTGACCGCGGAATTTGAGCGAACGCAGCTTTTGGGCATTTTGTTTGGCGAGTTCGACCGCAACCTTGTCGCGATCGAAAACCGCCTCGGCGTCTATATTTCGGCGCGCGGCAACCGCGTGCAAATCGAGGGGGAGGCCGAAGCCGCGGCGCGCGCGCGCGACGTCCTCACCGAACTCTACAATCGGATCGAACAGGGGCAGGAGGTCGATGCTGGGCTGGTCGACGGCGTGATCGCGATGTCGGCGCAGCCGACGCTCGACGGCATCATCCGCCACGACAAGGACGAAGCGCCGCCGATCATGATCCGCACGCGCAAGAAAACGATCGTCCCGCGCGCGCCGTCGCAAATTCCCTATATGCAGGCGCTGGCCCGCGACGACGTGATTTTCGCGCTCGGCCCGGCGGGGACGGGCAAGACCTATCTCGCGGTGGCGCAGGCGGTGGCACAGCTGATCACCGGCAGCGTCCAGCGCCTGATCCTGTCGCGTCCCGCGGTCGAGGCGGGCGAAAAGCTCGGCTTCCTGCCCGGTGACATGAAGGAAAAGGTCGATCCTTATCTGCGCCCGCTCTACGACGCGCTCCACGACTGCCTGCCCGCCGAACAGGTCGAGCGCCGCATCGCCAGCGGCGAGATCGAAATCGCCCCGCTCGCCTTCATGCGCGGGCGCACGCTCGCCGATGCCTTCATCATCCTTGATGAGGCGCAGAATACGACGATCCCGCAGATGAAGATGTTCCTGACGCGCTTCGGCATGAACAGCCGGATGGTAATTTGCGGCGATCCCAAGCAGGTCGACTTGCCGATCCCCGCAACCTCCGGCCTCGCCGACGCGGTCGGCCGGCTCGAAGGGCTGGAGGGGATCAACGTCAGCTACTTCACCAGCGCCGACGTCGTCCGCCACCCGATCGTGGGGCGGATCGTCGATGCATATGAGGGGCCGGACGCTTTGAAGGGTGGGGGGTAAGCACACCCAAATTCTTGGTCAGCTTGGCGTAATCGCGCCGATGTTGCATAGCATCCGGGGCTTCGGGACGATTGGCGAAGTGCGGTGGGGGAGGGTGACGTGACGAAAGCCTTGGTGCACGGCGACGCTGGACGGCGCTTCATTCTGCTGGCGCTGGCCGCCATAGCCATCCTGTTCGCCGCCGCCTTGGTGACGCGGCCATCGAGCGCCCAGACGGCCGAGTCCCCGAACTGGTGGCGGCAAATGTCGGACAATATGGTCTGTGCGCCGGTGGCGGAGAAGGCCCGATTGGCCGAATGCACCATCGGCCCTTTCCAGATGATCCCCAGTGCCAAATTTCCCACGTCAGGAAAAGTGCAGTTGTACGACGAGACTGTGCATTCCTCTAGTGGGATAGCCCAATCGTTTCTGCAGCCCGGATCGAAGCCACGGTCCATCGCGGTCATGTTCCGCGGAATGCCCGATACCGGCGAATGGATTTTTGATCGCGTTGCGAGGAAATCGCGTCTAGCCGGATTTGGATTGGAGTCCACGAAATTGGCCTCGTGCCCCGCGGGCCCGCAGGTTGTCGCCGACGTGCTGAAGCGTCTGAATGTCGCCTATCGTGGCGCTATTGCTATCGGATCCTGTCGGTGGGAATATTCTACTTATACGGGCGAAAGCAGCATCCAGATCGTTTTTACGACGGAATTCGGCGGATCCGCCCCACTTTCCGGCAACTGCAACACGGACTTGCTCGAGGGCCCATGGCGTGCCGAGAATGCGGCGCTGGCCAAGACGGGCCATGCGGTGACCTTTTCGGTGTCAACGGGCGGCGTCGGCAATCATGATGGCAACCAGAAGCGCTATCGTGGAGAATTCACCACCTACCCGGCCCACAAACGGTTGCTTGGAACCGCGCCAACGCCGATGTTTACCAAGGACAAGGCCTATCCCGCCGGAAAAGGCCTTTGTCTGATACCTGTGGTTATCAGTATGCGCGACATCAGTATGTCGCACGACGCGGCATTGATCGACACCAAAGGCGGTTCAGTACGTTTTATCAACGAGCGGGCCTACCGGCTGAAAGACGGCATCTATCAAATTTATCCCGACCTATTCGACGCATACGCCGTATCGGGGGCGCCCGGCCGCTGGCTGCGCGGCGCCGCGCCCGCTCTACCGAAAACTTGCAGCCCCGCGGATTTCAACGGCCGCTGGGACCGATCCGACGGCGCGCGGGTCACCATTCGCGGTGCGGGAACACAGGGGGTCGGCGGCACCGGCAGCATGGATGAAAATCCTGGCAACTGGGTGCGCGGCCAGGACAAATATGCCAGCATGCGAATGAAGTCGGCATGCGTATATACCGCCAAATGCTTTGCTTCACAGCGCACGACCATAAACGGTCGGCCCGATTTCAAGATGGTCGAAACCGCCTGCGAGCTGGTGATCGATCCGGCGACCAAGCGGATGACCGAACGCGGCACGTCGAACAGCTATTCCTATACCAAGGTGGGCGCGGGTGCCGCGGCGCGCAAGCCGCCGTCGGCAGTGACGCCCCCCGAGCCAGCGCAGCCTTCCCAAGCGGTGCAGTCGCTGAACAGTCAGCAGGCCGCCGCCGCCCAACGCGAGATTCAGGCCTATGAAGCGCGCAAGAAAGCGATTGCCGACGAACAGGCGGCGAAAGAGGCCGCCTATCGCAAAGCGCTGGCCGATCGCGAGGCCTTGATTGCCGAGAATAATCGCCGGGCGAGCGAGGCGCGCGCCAAGTGGGAGGCCGCGGTGGCCGCCTGCCGGGCAGGCGATCAAAGCCAGTGCGCGCCGCAGCCCCAGCGGTAATGGTGTACCGAGATCGGCGCTATCGTCGGGCTTCGATGGCTTAGGGCCATCGTCGCCTTTTGGCGCTGAAGCCGACTTGGCGGCGTGCGCTGTTCCAAAACCCTCTCCGATGACAGCGTCGCGAGAGCGAAAGGCGCGTGACGCTGGGCTGGCCGCAAAATCCGCACAGCTTTCGACAAATAATCGACTTGTCGCCCTCGCCCGCCTCGGCATACGGCGATTGATGTGTTTCTAAAATAATAACGAGTCGCAATAGCATATTGACCCTCTGATTTGGCGCGCCTAGAGCGACGCTATTGCGAATCACTCGCAGTTAATCAGGGGAAGAATTTTGACTAACCACCGTTCGCTGTCCACGATCCGCCTTGCCGCAGGCACCGCGCTGAGCCTCGCGCTCGCCGCGACCGCCACGCCGGCCCTCGCGCAGGATAATGACGGCGACTATTGGGTGGCCCGCAAGAACCAGATTGTCGTCACCGCCACGCGCACGGCGGTCAAGGCGGAGGATATCCCGGTCACCGTCACGGTAAAAAGCGACGAGCAGATCGCCGACGAGATGGTCACCGACATCCGCGACCTCGTCCGCTTTGAACCCGGCGTCAGTGTCCAGCGCCAGCCTGCACGCTTCGGCGCCGCGCTCGGCGCGACCGGCCGCGCGGGCAACGACAGCTTCAATATCCGCGGCATCGGCGGCAACCGCGTGCTGATCCAGGTCGACGGCGTGCGCGTCCCCGACGGCTTCAGTTTCGGTGCGCAGGCGTCGGGGCGCGGCGATTATGTCGATCTTGGCCTGGTCAAATCGGTCGAAATTCTGCGCGGCCCGTCGTCGGCGCTCTACGGCAGCGACGGCCTGGCCGGTGCGGTCAGTTTCATCACCTCGGACCCGGCGGATTTCCTCGAGCCGGGCAAGAATGTCGGCGGTCTTCTCCGCGCCGGTTACAGCAGCGCCGACGAAGAGTTCAGCGAAACCGCGATCGTTGCGGGGCGCAGCGGTGCCTGGTCGGCGATGGCGGCCTATACCCGCCGTGATTACCAGGAGCTGGAAAACCAGGGCAGCCTCGGCACCGCGGGCGGCGTTGGCGCGACGCGCACCCTCGCCAATCCGCAGGACGGCCGCTCCGACGCCGCACTGGCGCGCATCGTCTACGACCCGGCGAGCGGCCACAAGCTGCGCCTGACCGGCGAATATCTCGACACGCATCTCTACACCAACGGCCTGTCCGGGCTGGGGCCGGGGCTTGCAGGCACGGTCGACCGCCTCGAAGGTTTCGACACCGGCGAGCGCAAGCGCGTCTCGCTCGACTGGAGCTGGGAGGGTGAGGGGGCGATCGATTTCGCGCGCGTTGCACTTTACTGGCAGGACGGCGAGGACCGGCAATATACCGAAGAGGATCGCTCGCCGGTCGTGGACCGGACGCGCCTCAACACTTTCGAGAACCGCGTATTCGGCGCCTCCGCCGATGCGCGCGCCGATTTCGCGACCGGCGCGATCACCCACCGTCTCGTCTTCGGCGGCGACATCAGCCAGACGCGCCAACGCGGCCTGCGCGGCGGCACCGTCCCGCCGGCCGGCGAAACCTATCCGACGCGCGCTTTCCCCAGCACCGACTTCACCCGCGCGGGGCTATTCGTCGGCGACGAGATCGGGGTCGCCGACGGTCGCTTGCTGCTGTATCCGGCGCTGCGTTTCGACTGGTTCGACCTGTCGCCCGACAACGACCCGTTGCTCCCCGCATTCCAGGGCGCGAAGCAGGATGGCTCGCGCGTGTCACCCAAATTCGGCGCGGTATGGAAAATCACCGACGAGGTGCGGCTGTTCGCCAATTATGCGACCGGGTTCAAAGCGCCCGAGCCGGGGCAGGTCAACCAGTTCTTTGAAAATCTGACCTCGGCCTTCTTCTCGTACCGGACCCTCCCGAACCCCGATCTCGGGCCCGAACGCAGCGAAAGCTTCGAGGGTGGCGTGCGCTTTTCCAGCGATGCGGTCAGCCTCGACGTCACCGGATTTTCGGCGCGTTACAAGGATTTCATCAGCCAGGAACAGGTGGGCGGCACCGGATCGATCGCCGATCCCATCGTTTATCAATTCGTGAATCTCGATCGCGTCCGGGTCAAAGGGGCCGAGGCGCGGTTCGAGGGGCGAGCGTCGTCCGGCCTGTATACGACGCTCGCCCTATCCTACGCAAAAGGCGACGTCATCGACCCCGACGGCGTTCGCTCGCCGCTCGAATCGATTGATCCGCTCAAGCTGGTTGCCGGGGTGGGGTATCGCGCGCCCGACGGGCGTTTCGGCGGCCAACTGGTGATGACCCATGCCGCCCGCAAGGAAGCGTCGCGGACGACGAGCGGCTATCGGCCCGACAGCTTCACGATCCTCGACGCGACCGCCTTCGTCCGCGTTCTCGACGCGCTGACACTGCGCGCCGGCGTCTTCAACATCCTCGACAAAAAATACAGCTGGTGGAGCGACGCGCGCGGTCTTGCGGCCACGTCGACGGTGACCGACGCCTATACCCAGCCCGGCCGCAACGCCAGCGTATCGCTCAGCTTCCGCTTCTAACCCCCGTCAACGAAGGACTGCTCCGATGAAATCCTATCGCAAGATCGCCGCCGGCCTGTTGCTGCTGACCACGGCGCTGCCCGCCGCCGCGTCTGCCCACCCCCCGATCGCGGCAGAGGCGGCCGCCGCGAATTTTGAACAGGACCGCGCCGACATTCTCGCGATGGCGGGCAATTACCGTGTCAGTTTCAACATGCAGGAATCGACCCGCTGGGACCCGGCCTATGAGGTGCTCGACCCCAAAAGGTCGGGCGGCAACGAGGTTGTGCGCGTGATCGAAGACACCGGCCGCAAGATCAGCTTGCAGCACATGCTCGTCATCACCGGCGACGACGACAAGAGCTTCATCATCAAGCATTGGCGGCAAGACTGGGAATATGAGCCCGCCAAGCTGCTCGTCTATTCGGACCGCAACGCGTGGACGTGGGAAGACGTGCCCGAACGGATGGGGACCGGCCGCTGGTCGCAAACGGTGTATCAGGTCGACGATAGTCCGCGTTATGGCGGCTGGGGGCAGTTCGAGACGCAGGGCGGGGTCCGCCGCTGGCGCTCCAACTGGACGTGGCGCCCGCTCGCGCGCCGCGATGCGGTGCGTAACCCTGTTTACGACCGCTATTTGTCGATCAACCGCCACCAGCCCAGCCCCGACGGCTGGGTCCATTGGCAGGACAATACCAAGATGGGGACAAAGGACGGCAAGCTGGTGCCGATCGTCCAGGAATATGTCCTCAACACCTATATCAAATATGACCAGTATGACGTGAAGGCCGCCGATGATTATTGGGCCGCGACCAAGGATTATTGGGCCGCGGTGCGCGCCGAATGGGACCGCGTTGCCGTGACAAAGGGCGGCATCGCGATCGAGGAAAAGGCCGACACCGGCACCGTGATCAGCGGCCGCTTGCTCGAAATGGCCGACGAGGTTCAGGACAAGAAGCTGACCACTGCCAAGGCGATCGCCGAAGCGAAAAAATTGATCGAGGCGAACACGCGCAAGATTTGACGACCTTCACCATGTGAAGCCCGCAACTGGGGGCGGCGCGAGAGCGTCGTCCCCTATTTTGCGGTGGCATGGCGGGGTGCCATGCAAAAGGTCCGAAGCGCGACCGCGTCATGATAGGCATTGTGGGGCACGTGGCTGAGTTCGGATGTTGAAAAATTGACCACCTCGGCCAGCTCGAAGCGCACCGCCGAGACGATCAGCCGCCGCCCGTCGTCGGTGACGAGCAGGCGCGCGGCATGGACGATATCCTCGGGCCAGTCGGCGACCAGGACCGGCTCGGCGTCCGCCGCCAGATAATCGGCAAACGCCCATTGCAACTCGGCATAGGAAACCGGCGCGATGTCGAGCTTTGGCATCACATGCGCCGCGACCCACGGCGTCGGGTCCATACAGTCGACCGCGCCGTAAAATGGCGCCGACCCCTCGGTTTCGGGAACGAGCGCAATCGAAATCAGCGCGCCCCCGAACCCGTTGAACTCTGCGTCGAGATAATAGCGCAACCGCCTATGTCTTCCTCGCCCCGTCGACACTCCAGATCCCGGCGCCGCGTGTCGCGATGAACAGGAAGATGAAACAGTAAAGCGCAATCGTTTCGCCGCCGTTGACGATCGGGAAGGCGCCCTGGCTGCCGTGCGCGACCCAATAACCGACGGCCGACATGCCGCTGGCGACGAACGCCGCAGGGCGGGTGAACAGTCCGACGACGATAAGGCCGCCGGCGATCAGCTCGATCGCCCCCGCGGCTTGCAGCATCGGGTTGAGCTCCATCGGGAACTTGACCGGGAAATTGAAGAATTTCTGCACCCCATGCGCCAGGAACAGCAGACCCGAAACGATGCGCAGCAACGCATAGGCCTGTTCGCCGAAACCATCGAGAAACTTCATGATTTTCCCCCTCATTCCGATTGCCGGAACGGGGAGGCTAACCGATTTTCCCGGCTCGCGCGAAATTTTTCTGCGGCGCATGTCACACCCGCCATTCCTGTCTCGTCATATCTGCACAACCCGCCCAAAGGAGACATGACATGACCAAGATCACCGATCCCTTCGCCGCATCGCCGCAGTTGATGAAGCAGTGGATGGCGGCCAGCCTCGCGGCCGAGAAGAGCCTGGAGACCAGCCTGGTCGAACTGGTGAAGATCCGCGCCTCAATCCTCAACGGCTGCGCCAACTGCATCAACATGCACACCGCCGACGCGCGCGCGAAGGGTGAGACCGAGCAGCGCATCTACCTGCTCGCGGCATGGCCCGAGGCCCCCGTCTATACGCCGCGCGAACGCGCCGCGATGGCGTGGACCGACGCCTTGACCCGCCTGTCGCAAGGCCACACACAAGGCGAAGCGAAACAGGCGCTCGATGCGCATTTCACGCCCGAGGAGCAGATGAACCTGACCGTGATGATCAACATCATCAATGGCTGGAACCGCATCGCAGTCGGTTTCGACCTTTGGCTTGAACAGCCCGCGACCAAAGCGGCCTGATGTCGCGCCGGGGCGATCCTGCGACGGCGGACGCGGCGGCGAGTTTCGACCCGCTGCGTCCGCTGCTCACCCGTGTTGCCTATCGTATGCTCGGCTCGGTCGCCGATGCCGAGGATGCGGTGCAGGACGCCTTCATCCGCTGGCTCGGTACCGACCGCAGCGCGGTGCGCGAGCCCGCGGCGTTCCTCCGCCGCACCGTCACGCGGCTTTGCCTCGACCAGATCAAGTCGGCGCGCAGCAGCCGCGAAACCTATGTCGGCCCCTGGCTTCCCGACCCGCTCGTCGAGGAGGACGAAGAGGATGATGTTACGCTGCCGCTGATGCTCGCGCTCGAAAGGCTTTCTCCCCTCGAACGCGCCGCCTTCCTGCTTCACGACGTCTTCGGCGTCGAATTTGACGAGGTTGCGAGAACTATCGACCGCGATCCCGCCGCGACGCGCCAGCTCGCCGCGCGCGCCCGCACCCACGTCCGCGACGCGCGCCCGCGCTACAAGCTCGAGAAGCAAAAGGGCCTCGAAATCGCCAACGCCTTTTTCGCGGCATCACGCAGCGGCGACATGGGGGCGCTCGGCGCGCTGCTCGCCGCCGATGTCGGCATGTGGGCCGACGGCGGCGGCAAGCGGCCCGCCGCGATGGGGCCGGTCATGGGGCATGACATCGTGCTGAAACTGCACCGCAGCCTGGCCGTGCTGTTCTGCAAATATGGCTCGACGCTCGTCCACACTGGCATGATTAACGGCTTGCCCGGCTTCGTCACGCGCGAGGCCGACGGCGAATTGCAGACGACGGCGCTCGAAATCGAGGACGGGCTCGTCACCGGAATCTATGTGATGCGCAACCCCGACAAGCTCAGGCATATGCATTAAGCAGGTCGGGCGCCTGTCGGCCGGGAAGCCGCTATGCCCCTTATTCCCTCCTCAACCCTGACATCGGCCAATCCAAAAAATCGCTGTCCTACATTGCCTCGCCGCTATAGCGTCGCGCGATGATTTTCATTGATCCCGTTGCGACTGCGCCCGCTGCTTTGCGAGGGCGATTTGCGCGTGAAGTCGTCCAGTTTTGCGCCATTATCGGTCGGGGTGATTTCCGGTGCTGAGCGTCGAAACCAACGCCGCGACGCCCTGGCCCGACGCGCTCGACTGGGAAGGGCGGGCGGCGGAGGCGGTCGCGGCGGCGCTGGCGCTTACCCCCTTTGCCGGGCTCGCCAATGCCGCGCCGCTGGTCGAGGTCGCAGTGCGCCTCACCGACGATGTCGAGGTCCACCGGCTCAACCGCGATTTTCGCGGCAAGGACAAGCCCACCAACGTGCTTTCCTTTCCGCAGGTCCAGCAGGATCTGCTCGAAGGTCTGTCGAACAGCGATGACGGGGAAATACTGCTCGGCGATATCGTGCTGGCGCGCGAAACCTGCGCGCGCGAAGCGGCGGAGAAGGGGATTTCGCTGGAGGATCATGCGACGCACCTGATTGTTCATGGCACGCTTCATCTCGTCGGTTACGACCATATGGACGATGCAAGCGCCGCGGCAATGGAGGCGATCGAGGTGAAAGCACTTGCATCGCTGGGCATCGCCAATCCATATGCGGATCAGGATTAACAGGGAAACGCCGAACCTATGCCCGACGACCAGGGATCTTCAAACCGATCGGAAGAGGACAGTAGTAGACCCGGACTTTTTTCCGGGCTGAAAACCCTGTTGTTCGGTGGCGACAAGGAGCCGTCGCTGCGCGAACAGATTGAAGAGGTCATCGACGAGGCCGAGGAAGAAGGCCAGGACCGGCGCGGCAGCAATATCGTCGGCGACCTGTCGCAGATCGAGCGCAAGATGCTGCGCAACCTCCTTCATTTCGGCGAGCAGACGGTCGATGATGTCGCGGTGCCGCGCGCCGACATCATCGCGATTCCCGAAAGCGCGAGTTTCGCCGAAGTCGTCGCGCAATTTGCCGAGGCGGGGCACAGCCGCCTGCCGGTCTACCGCGAAAATCTGGACGAGGTCGTCGGGATGATCCACGTCAAGGACGTGTTCACCGTGCTGGCAGAGGGCCGCACGCCGCCACCGCTGATCGACCTGATCCGTCAGCCGCTCTATGTCCCGCAATCGATGGGCGTGCTCGACCTGCTCGCCGAAATGCGCGCGAAGCGGACGCACCTGGCGATCGTCATCGATGAATATTCGGGCACCGAAGGCCTGCTGACGATTGAGGACCTGGTCGAGGAGATCGTCGGTGAGATCGAAGACGAACATGACGACGAACCCGAACCGCTGTTTGCCCCGGTCGACGGCGGATGCTGGGAGGCCGACGCGCGCGCCGAACTCGACGATATCGGCGAGGCGATCGACCCGCGGCTGGGCGAGGTCGAGGAAGATGTCGACACGCTCGGCGGCCTTTCCGCGGTGCTCGCGGGCCATGTCCCCGAAGTCGGCGAAATCCTGCACCATCCCAGCGGCTGGCGTCTCGAAGTGACCGAGGCCGACGAGCGGCGGGTCCACCGCCTGCGCCTGCATCCGCCGGTCGAGGTCGATCTGGAGGCGCCGACGGAACGTAGCGAAGAGTTCTGACGCAATTGCCTTTGTCCGCTCGAAGGACTAGCGCAGGCGCGATGGACGTCTCCGACCTTCGCATCGCCCTGTTCAGCGGCAATTATAATATGACAACCGACGGCGCGAACAAGGCGCTGAACCGCCTCGTTGGCTATCTGCTGGCCCATGGCGCGGCGGTCCGTGTCTATTCGCCGACCGTCGCCAACCCCGATTTCGCACCGACCGGCGATCTTGTCAGCGTCCCTTCCTTTGCGATCCCAGGTCGCAGCGAATATCGTATTCCGATATCCTTTTCGTCGCGGGTCCGCGAAGACATTGTCAATTTTGCCCCCAATATCGTCCATATTTCCAGCCCAGACCGGGTGTCGCGGCAGGCGGCGGCGTGGGCGCGGCGGCGGCGATTGCCCGTCGCATGTTCGGTGCACACCCGCTTTGAAACCTATTTTCGCTATTACAACCTGTCGTTCCTCGAACCCGTTGTCGTTGCCTGGTTGCGCAAACTCTATCGCAAGTGCGACGCGCTGATCGCGCCGTCCGAAAGTTTTGCGCAGGTGCTGCGCGACCAGCGGATGAACTATGACATCGGCATCTGGACCCGCGGCGTCGAACAGGCGATTTTCAACCCGGCGCGCCGCGACATGGCATGGCGCCGCTCGCTGGGCATCGACGATGACGTTCCCGCCATCGCCTTCCTTGGCCGGCTGGTAATGGAAAAGGGCCTCGACGTCTTTGCCGATGCGATCGATGTGCTCGCGCGGCGCGGGGTGCCGCACAAGGTCGTCGTCATCGGCGAGGGACCGGCAGGCGACTGGTTTGAATCGCGCTTGCCCAATGCCAATTTCGTCGGCTTCCAGGGCGGTGAAGACCTTGCCCATGCGCTCGCCTCTTGCGACATTTTCTTCAATCCGTCGGTCACCGAAACCTTCGGCAATGTGACGCTGGAGGCAATGGCATGTGGCCTGCCGGTTGTCGCGGCGCGCGCCACGGGCAGCGCCAGCATCGTCAAGCACGGCCAGACCGGCTACCTCGTCCCGCCGGGGTCGGTCACCGGCTTTGCCGATCATCTCCAGCGCTATTGCCGCGACGTCCAGCTGCGTGCCGACCACGGCGCGGCGGCGGTGCTCGAAAGCGGCTCCTATCAATGGGATGCGATCAACCGGGCGGTCGCCGACACCTATATCCGCCTGATCCGCCAGAAACAGCGGCGCCGGGGCTGAGCGGCCAATGGCCGCAGACCTTTTTGGCGGGGAAGCTCCCGACCAGCGCGACAGCACTGCGGCCGCGGCGCCCGTGCCGCTCGCCGAACGGCTGCGCCCGCACGCGCTAGTTGATGTCGTCGGGCAGGAGCATCTGACGGGCGCGGAGGGCGCGATCGGCCGCATGGTCGCGGCCGGGCAATTGGCCTCGATCATCCTGTGGGGCCCGCCAGGCACGGGAAAGACGACGATCGCGCGTTTGCTCGCCGAGGCCGTCGGCATGCGCTTCGCCCCGCTTTCGGCGGTGTTTTCGGGCGTCGCCGACCTGCGGCAGGCCTTCGCCGATGCCGAAAAGATGGCGGCGGCGGGGAAACGGACCTTGCTGTTCGTCGATGAAATCCACCGTTTCAATCGTGCGCAGCAGGATGGGTTCCTTCCCTATGTCGAGCGCGGGACCGTCGTGCTTGTCGGCGCGACGACGGAAAATCCCAGCTTCGCGCTCAACGCCGCTCTCCTGTCGCGCGCGCAGGTGTTGGTTCTGAACCGGCTTGGCGAAGAGGCGCTGGCGACGATTGTCGCGCGCGCGGAAGCCGAGGCCGGTCAGCCGCTGCCGGTCACCGACGCGGCACGCGCGGCGCTGATCGCGAGTGCCGACGGCGACGGGCGCTTCCTGCTCAACCAGGTCGAAACGCTGTTTTCGGTGACGATCGAGAAACCCCTCGACCCCGCCGAACTGGCGCAGTTCCTGCATCGCAGGATGCCGGTGTACGACAAGGATCGCGACGGTCATTACAATCTGATCTCGGCGCTGCACAAGGCGCTGCGCGGGTCGGACCCGCAGGCGTCGCTCTATTGGCTTGCGCGCATGCTCGTTGCCGGGGAGGAGCCGCTCTATGTTCTTCGCCGACTCGTGCGCTTTGCGAGTGAGGACATTGGTCTCGCCGACCCGCAGGCGCTGGTGCAATGCCTGGCCGCAAAGGACGCCTATCAGTTCCTAGGTTCACCCGAAGGTGAACTCGCGATCGTGCAGGCGTGCCTATATCTCGCAACCGCTCCGAAATCGAACGCCGCCTATGCCGCGCAGAAGGCGGCATGGGTGGCGGCGCGCGAAACCGGCAGTCTTGCGCCGCCCGCAAACATCCTCAACGCGCCGACCAAGCTGATGAAAGACTTGGGTTATGGCGCGGGTTACAGTTACGACCATGACGCACCCGACGGCTTTTCAGGCGACAATTATTGGCCCGACGACATGGCGCCGACCCAATTTTATCGGCCTGTCGATCGCGGTTTTGAAAAGCGCATCGCCGAACGGCTGGCGTGGTGGGACGAACGCCGCCGCACGAAAGATTGAGCGCGGCCTTGCCTCGTCGCAAGCGCGGGTATAGTTTTTCGCTCGCGCGGGTCGCGCCGGAACTGGGGTAGTCATCATGGCATTGGCGCTTGTCCTTGCCGCCGCAGCGACACCGATCCTGTCCTGTCCAGGCGGCACCATTGAAACCAACTGCACCGCCGCAGAGGTGGCGGCGAAGATCGCGTTGACGCGCGCGCGTCTCCGGACCATCGCTCAGCGATGCCTCTACGACTTCGGCGGGGAATGCAGGGTCGAGGCGAGTGGGCGGATCAATACCGACGATCGCGCGGCCCCTTTGCTGTGGCAAAAGATGCGCCTCGCGCCGCGCGACGGACCGATGACGCGAATGATCGTGCTATTGTCGCAGGACAGGGCGGGCAAGGCGACCCTCGCGGGCTTTGCGGAAAGCTCGGGATCGCTTGGCGCCCCCAATCTGGTGGTCGACGGCGACACGCACCGGCTGGTCCACGTTCCCGGCACGTTGGCGGGCAGTAGCGGTGGCAATGCCGACGCGTTGTTCGCCAGTGAGACGGCCGCGCCCAAATGGCGGCGGGTCGACCTGTCCGACTGGGCGGAGCAGGGTGGGCAGATGTTGCCCAAGGGCTATTGGCTGCGTGGGCCGGCCCAATTCGCGTTCGGCGACATGGTGGCGGTTGTGCCCGTCGCGCGCGACGGCGACGGCGATTGCTGCCCACGCGGCGGCAGTGCGCTTTTCGACCTCGATCTCGCCGGCAATCGGCTGGTGTTGACCCGCCTCCGCTTTCAGCCCATGCAGCCGTCTGGGCGCGACGTCGAGGTCACTGCCGGGACATTGAAAGACTGAGCCACGGCGGTAACATGGCGCTGACGTTCGACAACTGGGACGATGTGATCGCATTTGCTTGCGCATTGCCCGACGTCGAAATGCTCCCTTTTTACGGCACGCCCTGTCCGAAGCTGAACGGCAAGGCGCTTGCTTCGCCGGGACGCGAGCCGGGCAGTTTTGCGGTGATGTGCAAGCCCGACGAAAAGGAAATCCTGCTTGAAACCGATCCCGACACCTTTTGGCAGACGCCGCATTATGCAGGCTGGCATGCGCTTCTCGTACGCTTTGGGTCCGAAGATTCCGAGCGGATCGCGAATGTTATCCGCCGCGCCTGGTGGGATCGTGCGAAAAAGGCGCAGCGGCATGGCTTTGGCAATCGTCCCTGATCTTCGCTTTTTCCTTGGCGCCGCGCTCCTTGTCGGCGCCCTTCCTGTCCAGGCGCAGGCTCCGAAGCTCGACGCCGAACTGAACCGCGCGTGGGCAGCGGGGTATCGTGCGGGCTTCGTCTGCTCCTCGCTCTGGAACGGCAGCGGCAAGCCGCTCGACGCGATCGAGCGCGACGAACTGACGGGTATCTATCCCGAGATCGAGGGCGATGTCCGCGTGCTCAAGGCCGACGTCGATGCGGCGGCACGCCGGGTCAGCGTGACCTATCGCGACGACATGCCGCCGCGTGTGGCTGCGTGGAGCGGCCGCGAAGGCTGTATCACACTGCCCATCGGCGCGCGGCCGACGGAGGCTGTTCCGGCAACCGAACGGCGGATCGACCTCGATAGTCGGCCTTGGCCGATCGGCGACAAGGACGCGGCCTTGCCGGTGCCGGAAGCAATGACGAAATTCGACCGGACGGCGATGAACATGGCGAGCTTTGGCGGCCGTACCAGTTCGTTTCTGGTCGTCAAGAAAGGCCGGATTGCGCTCGAACATTATTGGGGCGGCCATGATCTTCACACCGCGCAGCGAACCTTCTCGGTCGCCAAATCGATGGCGGCGACGCTGATTGGTCATGCGGTGCACCGCGGCCGGATCGACGTGATAAAGCCTGCGATGATTGCGGACTGGCAAGCGCCCGGCGATCCACGCGCCGCAATCACCACCGAACAACTGATGCGCATGGCTAGCGGCCTCACCAGTGACACCGCAGGCAACCGCAGCGACGCCATCTATATGGGCGGTGCGTCGGTGCGGCAGTGGACGGTGCAATGGCCGCTGCTCCATCAACCCGGCACGCGCTACCGCTATGCCAATAATGATACGCTGCTGGCGACGCTGTCGCTGAAAGCCGCCGAACATCAGGCCGGCACCGCGCTCGATCCCGCGGCCTTTTTCGACCGCCTCGGCATGACGCGCACCTTTGTCGAACGTGACAAGGACGGGGACTATATATTGTCGAGCCAGGTATGGACGACCGCGCGCGACTTGGCGCGGCTTGGCCTTCTGTATCGTAACAACGGAATGGTACAGGGCGAACGCCTGCTCCCCGCCGACTGGCGCCGTTTCGTGACCATGGCGAGCGGACCGCAGCCCGATGGCGCATTCGGCTATGGCGCAGGATTCTGGCTGTTCAACAAGTCGAAAGGGATTCCCGCCGACGCCTTTGGTGCCTTTGGCAATCGCGGCCAATATCTCATCATCATCCCGTCACGCGACCTCGTGATCGTCCGACAGGGTTACGACGACGCGAAGAACCGCCTCGACATTGCAAAGCTTGTCGAAGCGGTCGTCGCCGCCGACGACGTCCGATGATCTATGCAAACGGCGGATACCGCTCGAACACGGGCAGTTCGCCAAGCGTTTCCATCCAGCCGATGCGATCGGCGGTCTGGATCTGCGCCTGCGCGGGAATCAGGTCCGGATCGTCCAGCGTCGCGGTCTGCACATCGACCTGGCCGGGAAAAATTGCGTCGTTGGTATAAAAAAGGCCGGTGCCGCAATTGCCGCAGAAATGACGGCGACCATGTTCGGACGATGCGTAGATCTTCGCCGTTCCGCTGATCTCGATATCCTGCTCGCCGACCAGTCCCCAACCGACCATCGGTGCGCCGGCGTGGCGGCGGCAATCCTTGCAGTGGCACAGCGCATGATGCTCGACCGCGGTGGACATCGAATAGCGGATGGCACCGCAATGGCATTGGCCTGTGGCGCGGGGGGCTTGCTCGGTCATCAGTCTCTCCTCTACGAACCGGAATAAGAACATATCAGAAACATTTTTTCGGCGCAAACTTTTGCGCGGGCAATCGCGGGAAGTTAACGCTGAATTATCCATGATATGCGACACGCGAACGATGACGACGAAAGAGCTTCTCGGACTGACGGTACGACGCCCGCTGCTGCTCGCTGTCATGGCGTTCGCGATTGCGGCGTTGCAAGGCCCGGACGCCAACCTCAGCCTATTTTTTCTTCATCGGCAGGATCGGTGGCTGTTGCTCGTCGGCACTGTGCTGCTGGCGCTTTGCGTGTGGCGCCTCCCAGCGCGCGAGCGGGCGCTGCCCGGACAATGGCAGCCGGGGCTGACAATCGGGATACTGATGGCGGCCGGGGCTTTCGTCGGCCATTATTTCGTCCTCTCGGGATATGATATGAGCCGGGACGAACAGATGGCGTCTTTCGACGCTGCGGTGTTCGCCAGTGGCTCGCTTGCCACCTCTTTACCGGAAATGTGGCGCCAGCACGCCGAGGCATTGAATACGATGTTCATGTATCCCGCCGACCCCAGAGCGGCATGGATTTCGGATTATCTGCCTCTGAATGCAGCGCTTCGCGCGGCTATAGGACTCGTCGCGACCCCCGTGCTGACCGGTCCTTTGATGATCCTGCTGGGGGCTATTGCGCTATACGGTTGCATCCGGCGTATCTGGCCAGACAGCGGCGAAGCAGCAGTGGTCGGGCTCCTTCTCTATGCGGGTTCGGCTCAAATTGTCGTGAACGGCATGACGGCCTATGCGATGCCGGCGCATCTCGCGTTGAACCTGTGCTGGTTGTGGCTTTTTCTAAAGGGTCGCGGATGGGCGGACTTGGCTGCGCTGGCCGTCGGCTTTGTTGCGGTCGGGCTGCATCAGCCGCTGATGCATCCGATGTTCGCCGGCCCGATTCTCTTTTTGCTGCTGCTCGAAAGAGACTGGCGCCGGGCGGCGCTATATCTCGTTGGTTATGCCGCAATCGGCCTGTTCTGGCTGTGGTGGCCGCACTGGATATCGACGCTGGTCCAAGTCGATGGTGTTGCGCAGCAGGTCCGCGATGCCGGCTATCTGACGCGGCTGCTTAACGCGCTTGCGGCGGGCGACGGATCGGGGATCGCCAATATGGTCGCCAACCTGCTTCGCTTCGCGGCCTGGCAGCACCTCTTGCTGATTCCTCTGCTCATATTGGGCATTGTCGTTTCGCGCAGGGACCGACTTGCGGGCGCTCTCGCGGCCGGGCTATTGCTAACTATCGCGGTCATGACCGTTATCCTGCCCTATCAGGGACATGGTTTCGGCTATCGCTACCTTCATGGACTGATCGGCAATGCCATTCTGCTCGCGGTTTATGGATGGCAGTCGATCGGCGAGGGGATCGGCAAATGGCGGTCGCTGCTCATTGGCACGACAGGGGCGTCCCTACTTGTCCTGTTGCCGTTGCAATTGTGGATGGCCCATGGCTTTTATGCGCCGCCCGCCACGCTGTCGGCGCGTATCGACGGCATGGATGTCGATTATGTCGTGATTGGGGAGCGTGATGTGCCATTTTCCGCAGATCTGATCGTCAATCCGCCGTTGATCGACCGGCGACCGGCGCGTCTGCTTCGCGACGAACTCACTCCCGATCTTGTGAAGACCCTTTGCAAAGACGGCGGGACGGTCGCCGTCATCGAGCCGTCATTTCTTGAACCGATTACACATTATTATGGTTTTGGCCGGTCGCCAGGCGCTGTCGAGGCAAGTCAGGCCGTGGCAGCAGGGTTGCGCGACGCGGGCTGCAAGGTCTCTCTTGTCCAATGAATGAAGCGACGTCGACCGACGGTCCCACGCGTGCGTCGTCTTCTTTCGCCTCGGAGTATGGCGATCCTAGTGGACGGGCGTCCTATGTCGGCACAAATGTGGTGCTTTTCAGCGCCTATTACCCCGCTCACGGCGGCGGTATGGAACTGGCGTGCGCGGATCTGGCCGTCGCTCTGGCCAATGCGAACATGCATGTCGAATGGGTATCGCAGGCGACCGGTGAAATTCCGCGCGAGGACGGTATAAAATTCACCCCGTTACCGGGCACCGATTTTGTCTATTCGCTGAGCGGAGTACCCGTTCCTTTTCCGATGCCCTGGGCCTTTCCTGCCATGCGGCGTGCGATGGAGCGGGCGGACGTCGTGCTCATCGCCGAAGCGAATTTCGCCGTCAGCGCCATCGCTTTCCTGATGGCGAAATGGAATGGGAAACCCGTGCTTCTGGTTCAGCATGTCGGCGAGCCATCGACCGTGTCGAAGGTCGCGCGATTTGTCATGCGCCTGGGCGAAGCGCTGGTCGTTCGGCCGATGATACGCTGCGCCGACGCCGTCGTCTGCGTAAGCCCGGTCGTTGCGCGCCATTTTGCCGGTGTGCGAACCGACTCCGATTGCGTGACGATCGGTCACGGCCTCGATCTAGAATTGTTCCGTCCGTCGGCGGGGTTGCTGGAGAAGAAAGCCGATCGTGACGCGCTTAATGTGGCGCGCGACAAGCCGGTAGCCGCGTTTGTCGGGCGCCTGACCGAAAGCAAAGGCGTTCTGGCCGTTGCCGAGATGGCGCGGCGGCGCCCGGACTGGACCTTTGTGGTGGCGGGCATCGGGCCGATCGATCCAGCGCGATGGGAACTCCCCAACGTATTGGTTACGGGGCAGTTGAACCGTATGCAGGTGGCCCGGCTTTACCGGGCAAGCGACGTTGCGCTGCTCCCCAGCCCGTCTGAGAGTTTTTCGCTCGTAGTGCGTGAGGCATTGGCATCGGGTTGCCGCGTTCTTTGCTCTGAGCAGATACTGGAGACCGACGAAGGCCTTCGCCCATATATCGTGACGGAAAAGGTCGATTCATCAGACTGGGCGGGGACCGGTGTGCGCTATGCGGCTGCGATCGACCGGCGATCGGCCGCGACCTTGGAAGAGGCTCGCGCCTATGTCGCGGAACAATGCTCGCCAGATCGAATATTTGGGCAATATGTAGAACTGATTCAAAGACTTTTCGTGCGTGCGAGCGGAGGCCGCTCATGACCCGCGGGCACCGTGTTGCCCTCACCGGCTTGTCACTTATTGTCGCGGCTTTCGTGATGTGGTGGTGGGTACGAAGTTTCGACGTGTCGGGGGCCTCCTTCACCGCTGTTTTCAGGCATCTCTCATGGTGGCCGGTGCTGCCGCTGTTCGCTCTGATCGCCGGTCACGTAGCGCTTTCATCGTGGCGCTGGTCGTTGATCGAGGCGGCTCTTGCGGGCACGCGCCCGCGCTTCGGTCCGGCCTTCGCGACCGGGGCGTTCGCGCAGGGACTAGGGACGTTCCTGCCTTCGCCTTTGATCCATGTTGCCTGCCGCGGGCTTGCCAACAGAATGAACGGTGCCAGCGGCCTACGCGGCGCCGTGTCGGGCGGAATCGATCAGATCGCTGATTTCGCGATTATATTGTTGATGGCGGTTCCCGCAGCGTTTGCTTTCGCCCGGCGCGACGCCCAAAGCTATTATCTGGGGGCCGCGCTGATGCTGCCCGTCGGATTGTTTTTCACCCTGTTCCTTCCCGTCGTCGTGCGGTCCATCCGGTTGCCCGGGTTTTTGCGTGGGAAGGGTGAGGCATTATCGCGCCTCGACCGGCCGACACTGTTGAAAATCTACGGTATCTCAATGACACGCCTTGTCAGCCTGACCTTGATGAACATTCTTATTCATGCGGCTATCGGGGTTGCCACGATTCCGGCCATCATCGTCAGTGTACCGCTGGTTGCATTGACTACCTCGGTCGCAATGTTGCCCGGAGCGATCGGTGTTTCCGAATGGAGCTTTTCGGCCGTGTTCGCCGGTTTTTCCATTGCGCCGGGCGCGATCGTGCTGTTCGTCCTCGCCAATCGGATTCTGTTGACCGGCGTATCGCTGGCGATTGCCCTGATCGTTCTGTTCGCAAAGATGCCGGCGTGGCTCGGCAGGGTGCCGCGACGTTGGGGTTAGAGAGAAAACCATCGCCGCTGCGCTGCTCGAAAGGGTCCTGTCAATTCAGGGCGGTCTGGATGCCCGGAAGCTGGAGGTAGCGCAGCAATTTTGCTTCCTTGCGTCCGCGGGTCACTGTGTCGAGGATCAGGCCGCTGAACAGGTTCAGAAATGCCAGAATCATCGTGCCCGTTGCCAAGACAGCCATTGGAAGTCGGGGGACTGTTCCGCTAGCCATATATTCGGTGATGACTGGATAGCCGAACAGCAAGGACATGCAGAACAGGGCCAGCGCGATCGAACCGAACAGCGCGAAGGGACGTTCCTGTTTGAGCAGCGCCGCGATCGTCCACAGTATCCGGAAGCCGTCCGATACTGTTTGCAGCTTGCTTTCGGACCCCTCGACGCGGTCCTTGAAGCGCGTCGAGGTCTCGCCCACGGGCATTTCGAGTTGCAGGGCGTGGATCGTCAGCTCGGTCTCGATTTCAAAGCCCTGCGACATCGGCGGGAAAGATTTGACGAAGCGTCGTGAAAAGACGCGATAGCCGCTGAGCATATCGCGGAACCCGCCGCCGAACATGGTCCGGACCAGCGACGTCAGCATCCAGTTGCCGAACCGATGCGCGGGTCGATAGGCCGTGCCGCTGACGTCGGTGCGTGTACCGACTACCATGTCGAGGCCATCGTCGACGAGCTGTTGGATCAGATCGGGCGCCGCTTCTGCGTCATAGGTCTCGTCGGCATCGCACATTAGATAGATGTCGGCGTCGATATCAGCGAACATTCGGCGGACCACAAAGCCCTTGCCCTGGCGCTTCTCGGTGCGGACGATCGCGCCGGCGTTGCGTGCGACCTCGGCCGAATTGTCGCTACTGTTATTGTCGTAGACATATATTGTCGCGCACGGAAGCATCGCCTGAAATCGCGCGATGACCGTGTCGATGACAAGGCCCTCGTTATAGCAGGGCAGAAGAACGGCGATGGTCGGCGCCTTGCCTTCATACGGGAGTAGGTTCGCGGCCCTCAGCTGCCCAACGCTCATATACATATTTCAGGAAACCCCCACGAAACCTCATCAATTTCTTTCGGGAAGCTAGGCGAAACTAGTTAACAACTGTTTAGAGGCCGCGTCTGTCGGTGTCATTCGACAGCGGGAGCCCGCCGCACGACACCGAAAAGCACGACGGCGCTATTCAGTCGCCGAGATCGACCTGATGCTGCTCGGCCCACGCCTGGTACTGGCCGCGCGGATCGGGCGCGGGCTGGGCGAGTATTGCCGGCATATCGGCGCGCAGGGCGCTGAGGTCGAGCGAGCGGATCATCGCCTTCACGGGGCCAACCCCGGCGGGGGTGATCGACAGGCGTTCGATTCCGACGCCGAGCAGCGCCATCGCTTCCAGCGGGCGTCCGCCCATCTCGCCGCAGACACCAAGCGCGATTTTCGAGCCCGAAACGATCCGCACGACGCGGGCGAGATAGCGCATGACCGTTGGTGACAGCCAGTCGTAGCGTTCGGCGAGGCGCGGGTGCGCGCGGTCGGCTGCAAACAGGAACTGGGTAAGGTCGTTGGTGCCGACCGACAGGAAATCGAGATGCGGCAGCATCAGGTCGAGCGTTTCGACCAGTCCAGGCACTTCGAGCATCGCGCCATAACGGATCGCGACCGGAAGTTTCTTGTTGTGGCTCGCGAGCCACGCGCGCTGGGCGACGAACAGGTCGCGCGCGGCTTCATATTCCCACGGTTCGGACACCATCGGGAACATGACGTTGAGCGTCCGCCCGGCAGCCGCCTCCATCAATGCGCGCGCTTGGACCTTCAGCAACCCTTCGCGTTCGAGCGCAAGGCGCAGCGCGCGCCAGCCCATCGCCGGATTTTCTTCCTGCGCGCTGTCGCCGACGTTCATATAGGGCAGCGCCTTGTCGCCGCCGATATCGACGGTGCGGAAAATGACCGGCCGATCGCCCGCGGCGTCGAGCACGTCGCGATACAGGCGCTGCTGACGGTCGCGCGACGGCAACGTCGCCGACACCAGAAACTGGAATTCGGTGCGGAACAGCCCGATCCCGCGGGCGCCCGTCAGGTCGAGCGCGGCGACGTCCTCGCGAAGGCCGGCGTTGATCATCAGTTCGATCGGCACGCCGTCCTTGGTGACCGCCGGCAGGTCGCGCAGTGCGGCGAGATTGGCGCGGCGCTTTTGTGAAATTTCCAGCTTGGCGTCGAACGCATCCTGCACCGCCTGCGTCGGGCGGACGTGGAGCGCCCCCGCAACCGCATCGAGCAGCAGCAAGTCGCCTTCGCGGATCGACGCGCGCACGTCGCTGACGCGGCCGAGCACGGGAACGCCCATCGCGCGCGCAACGATAATGACGTGCGCGGTCAGCGATCCTTCCTCGAGCACGACACCCTTCAGGCGGCGGCGGTCATATTCGAGCAGTTCAGCCGGGCCGAGGTTGCGCGCAATCAGAATCGAATCCTGCCGCAGCCCGCCCATTTGCGCCGCGGTGCCCATCTGGCCCGACACGATGCGGATCAGTCGGTTCGACAGATCCTCCAGGTCATGCATGCGGTCGCGCAGCAGCGGGTCGTCGATCTGGCGCATCCGCATCCGTGTGCGTTGCTGGACGCGTTCGATCGCCGCTTCGGCGGTCAGGCCGCTATCGATCGCCTCGTTGATCCGCCGCGACCAGCCTTCGTCATAAGCGAACATCTTGTAGGTCTCGATAACCTCGTCATGCTCGCCGCCGACGCCGAATTCGGCCTGGTTCGCCATGCGGTCGATCTGTTCGCGCATCTTGTCGAACGCCGCATAAACGCGGTGGCGCTCGGCCTCGGTATCGTCGGCGACGGTATGTTCGATGGTGATCCGCGGCTGGTGAAACACTGCGACCCCGGCGCCCATGCCATCGACCAGCTTCTGTCCGTTCAGTCGCTGCGCCGACTGGTCGGTTGCGGCCGCGTCGATACGCGCCGCGGTATCGACAAGGTCGGCGTTGGAAATGAGTTCGGACAGCACCATCGCGACCGTCTGCAATGTTTCGATCTCGATATCGTCATAGCGGCGTGGATCGGCGTGCTGGACGCAAAGCACGCCCACCGCGCGTTCGCGGCGAATAATCGGTACGCCGGCAAAGCTGTGGAACAATTCCTCGCCCGTTTCGGGGCGGTAGGAAAAGTCCGGATGCGCCGCCGCCTCGTCGAGGTTGAGCGTTTCGATCTGGTCGGCAATCATCCCGACCAGCCCTTCGCCAAGGCCGAGGCGGGTGACATGCACCGCTTCCTGCTTCAGCCCGCGCGTCGCGTAAAGCTCCAGCGCGCCGTCGCGCAGCAGGTAGATCGAACACACCTCGCTGTCGAGGCATTCGCCGATGATGCCGACGACCTGATTCAGCTTGCCCTGCGCATTTGCGCGCGATGCCATGACCTCGTGCAGCCGGGTCAGGATGGTACGCGCCGACTGGGCGGCGGAAGAGGGTGGGGGCGGGGCGTTGGTCATTGCCATCCTGCTAACAGAAGGATGGCGTGAGCGCCAATACCCCGCGCGCGATTGGCCGATCTATTCTTGCGCCGTCCGGCGCGGTGTCAGCGGTTCCCCATCGGCGGGGTCGAGCCGGTGGCCGGCACCGTTGATGCGGCCGTCGGGCCGACCGGCGTCACCGGCGTCGGCGTGCCAAAGACCGGCGCGGCGGCGGGACGCGGCGCATATTTGGCATCCCATGCGATAGCGTCGACCTGGTATCGGGCATAGGCTTCATAGAAATCATGGAACGGCTGGTCGAGCCGCGCGAGGTGCGCGGGCGCTTGTTCGACAAGCTGCGCCGTCGGCGTTGCCGAGACAAGCTGGGCAATTTCGTTGGCGCGCGCGCAGAAAGCGCGCTGCGCCGGCGGCTGCGCGAAATAGTTGAATAGTTGCGTCGAAAGGCGATCGCGCGGCGCGATACCGTTGTTGCGATTTTCCTTACCAAGCTGGGAGATCACCGACTTTTCGGTCGATTTGATCACCTTGCCATGCGTCTTGATGATATTGTTATAAGCCGAAACCAGCGTCGTTTCCTCTGCCCCGCGGCAGCCGATCGCCGCGACGTTGAGCCCGATCTTGAGCTGCCAGAAAGCACGGTCGCCGGTGATATTGCTGTTCGCGGTGACGAAACGGCCGTCGAGGGCGCGGCCGGGCAGGATCTGCGTCAGCGAGGCGTTCCCCGGCGGCAACGGACGCGGCGGGACGACGATCACGACGGGCGGCGGGGGCGGCGGAGGAGGGGGCGGGGGAGGTTTGGGCGCACAGGCGGCGACGCTCGCCAGCAGGCCAGCCAGGATGATCTTCCGCGACAACTTCATATTCCACTCCCCGACCGCATGATCATGCGGCATCAACCCCGCGCGTGCAACGCGGCTTCGGCCTGTTGCACCAGAGATGCGACGATTGCAGCCGCGCTCTCTTCTTCGGATACCATACCGACAGATTGCCCTGCCATTAACGAGCCATTTTCGACGTCGCCGTCGATGACCGCACGGCGCAGCGCGCCTGCCCAATAATGTTCGATCTCCAACTGGGCCTCCATCATGTCGACCTCGCCCTTGTCGAGCTTGTTGGCGACCTCGCGCTGCTTAGCGGTAAAGGCTTCCGTCCCAGCATTTTTGAGTGCGCGCACCGGGATAACGGGCAGGCGCGGGTCGATCTGAACGCTGGCGACCGCCTCGCGCGCCGAGGCGCGGAAGAAGGCCTTTTTGAAATTGGGGTGCGCGATGCTCTCGGTGGCGCAGACGAACCGGGTGCCGAGTTGAACGCCCGAAGCTCCCATTTCCAGATAGGCGGCGATCGCCTCGCCGCGGCCGATGCCGCCGGCGACGAACACCGGCACCTGGTCGGCGAGGGTCGGCAAGATTTCCTGGGCCAGCACGCTCGTCGACACCGGGCCGATATGACCTCCGGCCTCCATGCCCTCGATGACGAGCGCATCGACGCCCGACCGCACGAGTTTTTTGGCGAGCGCGAGCGTCGGGGCGAAACAGATCACCTTTGCGCCCGACGCCTTGATCGCCTCCAGGCTGCCCTTGGGCGGGAGGCCGCCCGCCAGCACGACATGGCCGACACGATGCTTGGCGCACACGTCGATCAGGTCGAACAGCTGGGGGTGCATGGTGATCAGGTTGACGCCGAAGTTGCGGGTCGCCAGCGCCTTGGTCGCGGCGATTTCGGCGTCGAGCAGTTCGGGCGTCATCGCGCCGCACGCGATCACGCCAAAGCCGCCAGCGTTGCTGATCGCACTCACCAGATGGCGTTCCGAGACCCAGCTCATCGCACCGCACAGGATGGCGTAGTCGCTGCCGAGAAGGTCGGTCCCGCGGGCCATCAGTTCGTCAATTTTGCTCATTGAAAGCGCCTTTGCCAGTCCCGGCGGCGCGGTGCAATGGATTGCGGCAGTTGCGATCAACGGCCCGTCGCATGTCGGAATCGGTCTGGCGCCGCGATTGGAGCTTTGGGCGACTGGCGGCGCATGGAAAAGGGGCCGCCCGCGGGCGGCCCCTTTCTCATGCAGGCTGGAAATCAGCGCTGCTGCGGGTTCTTGTCGCGGTCCTGATCGGAACGCTGGTCGCTGCCGGGCTGGCGGTTCTGGCCGCCCTGCTGCTGTTGTTGGCGACGCTGTTCTTCGTCGCGATCCGCCTGCGGCTTGTTTTCGTTCTGCTGGTTGGGGTTGTTAGCCACTTTCCTTCTCCTTTTACCGCGCATGACATCATCCGTGCGGCACCCAAGAAACCCGCCCGATGACGGGATGTTCCGGTTTTTCGCGGGTCTTCGCCCGGCCGTGTCGCATCCACGATGAATGCAGCGAACATAAGGGAGGTGGCGGCGTTCTAATCGGACCACTCAATCACTGAATTCAGCTTATTCGGTTAGGTCGATGGCAGGGCGGGGCCTATCGTCGGGCGAACAAAGCGAAAGGATGACGGCATCGACTCGCACCGCGCCCCAAACCGACCACTCGGCCGACCCCCGCTGGCGACCCCGGTGTCGTCCGCTCGTCATGCCCCGGTCATCCGGCCGCGCCACATGTTCCGATAAATCATAAGAGGAGAGACTGTATGAACGACCAGACCCCCATCGACGCCGGCGGCGGCTGCCCGGTCCATAAGGGCGGCGTGCGCGCGCTGCTCGGCCGCACCAACAAGGACTGGTGGCCCGAGATGCTGGCGACGGAGATCCTGAACCCCAACGGGTCGTCGAACCCGCTCGGTGACGATTTCGACTATGCCAAGGCGTTCCGGTCGCTCGACTATCAGGCGCTGAAGGACGATCTGACCGCGTTGATGACCGACAGCCAGCCCTGGTGGCCGGCCGACTATGGGCATTATGGCCCCTTCTTCATCCGCATGGCGTGGCACGCCGCGGGCACCTATCGCACCGCCGACGGCCGCGGCGGCGCGAACAGCGGGCAGCAACGCTTCGCGCCGCTCGACAGCTGGCCCGACAATGGCAACCTCGACAAGGCACGCCGCCTGCTGTGGCCGATCAAGCAGAAATATGGCAACAAGATCAGCTGGGCCGACCTGTTTATCCTGGCCGGCAATGTCGCGATCGAAAGCATGGGCGGGCCGGTGTTCGGCTTTGGCGGTGGCCGCGCCGACGTGTTCGAGCCCGAACGCGACATCTATTGGGGTAGCGAAGACAAGTGGGTCAACCAGGGCGTGCAGACCCGCATCGACCCCGGCAAGGGGATGGACAACATCGAAGGCCCGCTCGCCGCGATCCAGATGGGCCTGATCTACGTCAATCCCGAAGGACCGCAGGGCAATCCGCACGACGACGAAGGCATGGCGCGCGACATGAAGGAAACCTTTGCGCGCATGGCGATGAACGACGAGGAAACCGTGGCGCTGACCGCCGGCGGGCATACGTTCGGCAAGGCGCACGGTAACGGCGACGCCTCGTTGCTGGGTGCGGCGCCCGCGGGCGGCGACCTTGCTGCGCTGGGCTTTGGCTGGGTGAGCAGCCATGAAAGCGGCGGCATCGGCGAACATACGGTCACCAGCGGCATCGAGGGTGCGTGGACCAACACGCCGCGCGAATGGACGGAGAATTATTTCCGTCTGCTGTTCGATTATGATTATGAGCTGGTGAAATCGCCCGCAGGTGCGAACCAGTGGCAGCCGATCAACCAGAAAGAGGAGGATATGGCCCCGGCGGCGTGGGACCCGAATATCAAGGTCCCGACGATGATGACCACCGCCGACATGGCGTTGAAGCGCGATCCCGCCTATCGTGCGATCAGCGAACGGTTCCGCAACGACCATGAAGCGTTCAAGGACGCCTTTGCGCGCGCCTGGTTCAAGCTGACGCACCGCGACATGGGGCCGAAGGTCCGCTACCTCGGTCCCGAAGTCCCGGCCGAAGACCTGATCTGGCAAGATCCGATCCCCGCCGGGACGATGCCGTCGGATGCCGAGGTGCAGGCGGTGAAGGACAAGATCGCAGCGAGCGGTCTGACCGTCAGCCAGCTGATCAAGACCGCCTGGGCATCGGCGAGCACCTATCGCAAGTCCGATTTCCGCGGCGGCGCCAACGGTGCGCGCGTGCGCCTGGCTCCGCAGAAGGATTGGGAGGTCAACGAACCCGCGATGCTGGCGAAGGTGTTGGATACGCTGGACGGGCTGCGCGGTTCGATGTCGATGGCCGATGCGGTCGTGCTCGGCGGCGTTGTCGGGCTGGAAAAGGCGATCAAGGATGCAGGGTTCGCCGTTTCGGTGCCCTTTACCGGCGGCCGCGGCGACGCGACGGCGGAGCAGACCGACGCCGATAGCTTTGCCGTGATGGAGCCTGAGGCCGACGCCTTCCGCAATTATCTGGGCAAAAAGAAGCTCGCGGTGAAGACCGAGGAAATGATGCTCGACCGGGCTTCGCTGCTCGGCTTGTCGGTGCCCGAAATGACGGTGCTGATCGGCGGACTCCGCGTGCTGGGCGCCAATCATGGTGAGCGCGGCCACGGCCATTTCACCAAGCGGTCGGGCCAGTTGACGAACGACTTTTTCGTCAACCTGCTCGACATGACCAATGTGTGGAAAGCCGTCGACGGGTCCGACGACCAGGAATATGTCGCCACCGACCGCAAGGGCGGCGGCGAAACCTGGCGCGCCACCCGTGCCGACCTGGTGTTCGGTTCCAATTCGGAACTGCGCGCGGTCGCCGAAGTCTATGCCGAGACGGGCCATGAGGAAAAGTTCGTCAAGGACTTCGTCAAGGCATGGACCAAGGTGATGAACGCAGACCGTTTCGACCTCGCCTGATCCGGCGCCTTCGGTCCCGCATCATGCCGCGGGACCGAAGGCGGCCAAAGGACGACGGGTCGCGGGCCCGCCCCCGGGGACATGGGCCTGGGGGCGGGTCTTTCTTTTGGGCTTGGCGCCTGATGTCATCCCGCCCTAAAGCCACAAAAGCCCCCTATGCGGGCATTCAAAATATGTCCTTTGTGGCTTTAAGCTGCGCTGCATCCTCGCGCAGCATCGAGCATATGATGTCCATGTCGGGGCCGCCGGAGACGTCGATCGCGCCACCATTCAGCACGCGCACGACCGTGACACCATTGATCGCGCGGTCCATCGCGATGCTGAATTGATGGGTACGCCCCATCGAAATCGCGCTGTCCCATGCGGCAGCGAAGCTGGCCGCAGCGGGGCGGGCTGATCGCGGCGCCGCTACCCACCCCCGCCCCCTCCTGCAAGTCGGAGGGGAGAAGAAACGTCCGCTATCGGCCGCCAGCCGGCGAACCTCTTTGTCCGTTCGTGTCGAGCGAAGTCGAGACAGCCATCGAAAGAGCGCGATGTCGAGGGGCATCTCGACTTCGCTGGATGCAAACGGGTTAGGATAGGCCAGAACCTCCACTTTTGATCGCCCCCTGCCGCTCGTTATCGGCCTAGGGGGGCGTATGTTAACAATGTCAATTTCGGCTTGACCTCGCCGCGCCTTTCGCTCAATGTTTACGTCGATAACATAGAGTCGGAAAGGATGGCCGGATGAAAACCTTGCTCTACGCCCTCGGACCGATGCTGTTCGATTCGCTGGGGGTCATCGTCTTTGCCATCTTGCTGGTGACGGGCGCGGGGATCGTGCCGGCGACGATCGCGGGCACGCTTGTGGCGCTGGCGGTCGTCGGTTACGAACTGGCGCGCGGCAAAAATGTCGCGGCGCTGCAATGGATCAGCCTTGCATCGGTGCTCCTGACCGCCGCCGCGACGCTATTTACCGGCGATCCGCGCTTTGTGATGGCAAAGCCCACCATCGTCTATCTGATCGTCGGAACGGTGATGCTACGCAAGGGCTGGCTCAACCGCTATATCTTGCCCGAGCAGCTGGCGCTGGTCGGCGATGTCATGGACCGTTTCGGGATGATCTGGGCAGCGCTGATGTTCGCCAGCGCGGGCCTCAACCTCGTCATCGCGATCGGCTTTACCGCATGGTGGCCGCTGTTCATCGGCATATTTCCGCTGGCGTCGAAATTCGGCCTGTTCGCGGTCCACATCGCGGTGGTGCATTTCATCGGCCAGGCACGGCTGCGTCGCCGCGCGGGCGGCGAATTGCAGCCGCTCGCGGCGGAGTGATCAGTCGGCGTCGAGCCCATAGGCGGTGTGCAGCACGCGCACCGCGAGTTCGGTTTCATCCTCGTCGATCAGCACGCTGACCTTGATCTCGCTGGTCGAGATCGCCTGGATGTTGATACCGCGGTCGGCCAATGCGCGGAACATCGTGCTCGCAACCCCGGCGTGACTTTTCATGCCGACGCCGACGACGCTGATCTTCGCGACCTTGTCGTCGCTGATGATGCGGTTGAAACCGATCTTTTCCTTTGCGCTTTCGAGCAGGTCGATCGAGCGCAGCAGGTCGGTGGCGGGAACGGTGAAGGTCACGTCGGTCTCGCCCTTTTCGCGGCCGACATTCTGGATGATCATGTCGACGTTGATGCCTGACGCCGCGAGCGGGCCGAAGATATTCGCGACCGCGCCCGGCTTGTCGGGCACGCGCGTGACGATGATCTTCGCTTCATTCTTGTCGTGGGCGATGCCGGTGATCAGCTGCCGTTCCATCTGATGTTCCTCTATTTCCTCGTCGCTGACGATCATCGTGCCTTTTTTGGGAGCCTCGTCGCCCTCGACGAAGCTCGAAAGAACCTGCACGCGCACGCCCTCTTTCATCGCGAGCCCGACCGACCGCGTCTGGAGCACCTTCGCGCCGACGCTCGCCAGTTCGAGCATTTCCTCATAGGTGACATAGTCGAGCTTGCGCGCGCGCGCGACGATGCGCGGGTCGGTGGTATAGACGCCGTCGACGTCGGTGTAGATGTCGCAGCGGTCGGCCTTGAGCGCCGCGGCGACCGCGACCGCGCTGGTGTCCGAGCCGCCGCGGCCCAATGTCGAGACGCGGCCATCGTCCATCAGGCCCTGGAAGCCGGGGATTACCGCAACTTCGCCCTTTGCCATCGCGGCGGCGAGCGCGCCGGTGTCGATGTCGGCGATGCGGGCACGGGCGTGCGCTTCTTCGGTGCGGATCGGGAGCTGCCATCCGAGCCAACTGCGCGCGGGGGTGCCCATCGCCTGCAGGGTGAGCGCGAGCAGGCCCGACGTGATCTGTTCGCCCGCGGCGACGACGACGTCATATTCGGCCGGGTCGTAGCGCGGGTTCGCCTCGCGGCAGAAATTGACGAGCCGGTCGGTTTCGCCCGCCATCGCCGAGACGACGAC